>Ga0070734_10001814_pt1 | contig 28900 bp, 27 predicted proteins | sample Coa_R1_8_FD_66444 | JGI IMG/M metagenome (GOLD analysis project Ga0070734, IMG submission 66444) | Surface soil microbial communities from Centralia Pennsylvania, which are recovering from an underground coalmine fire - Coalmine... | ecosystem: Environmental > Terrestrial > Soil > Unclassified ... | reverse complement strand
CGGCGGATCTCCCTCGATGACGACGCGATCGCGCGGGTCGGGTGCGCCGACCGACATCTCGAGGTCAAGCCGGACGAGCTCGTCTCCGCCGCGCAGCCCGACCGCCGACTGGCGCAGCCCAGCCACGCGCCCGGCGTCGACGCCGGGCCGCGGCTCGGTGACCGGACCGATGGTCGAGCGGATCTCGTCGAAGGTGAACCCCAGCCCGAGCCCGACGAGCGCGCACGACTCCGGCAAGCCGCGATGCCCGAGCTTCTTGGCCGCCACGCCCGCCTCGAACTCCTCGACCGTCAGGCCGGCGCCGACCTTGGCGCGCAGCGGGGCGCGCCGCTTGGCGGCGTCGACGACGCGCGTGACCCGGACGCGGTCGACGCGCACGCAGGCCGCCGCCAGCGTGAGCGGCAGGCGATCCATGACCAGCCCCGGGTTCACGCCGGTGCCGACGACGGTGATGCCGGTGGCCCGCGCGCGGGCGTCGATCTGCTGGGCCAGCGCGGCGGTGCCGAGGTCGGCGTAGGCGAGATCCTCGCAGGTCGACACGACGTCGACGCCGGCGGCGCCGGCCGCCTCGACGACGGGGATCATCTCGGCGACGCCCGACAGGGTCAGCACCAGCGCCACGTCGGCGCCGGACAGCGCGGCGGCCAGCGTGGAGGCGGCCTTGACGCCCAGGGGGCCGAGCTCGGCGACCTCGCCGACGTCCCGCCCCACGAACGCCGGATCGAACGCGCCGGCGAGCTCGAGCGACGGGCGCGCGCGGACCGCCTTCACCACCTCGCGCCCGATGGCGCCCAGCCCGACGACGGCGACCCGGGCGGCGCCCGCGCTCATCCGCCCAGCTCCGCCAGGTCCTCGTTCAGCTCGTCGAGGAAGCCGGAGATCTCCGAGGGCGAGAGCGACTCGAGCCGCCGGCGGATCCCTTCCAGATCGTCGCGCAGCCGGCCGGCCCGGCGGCGATAGTTGTCCAGCGTGTTCTCCAGGCGGCCGGCGTCCGCCGGCGCGCCGCCGCGCTCGACCGCGGGGGGAGCGGGCGGCGGGGCCTCGTGCCCGTTGCGGGTCGCCGCGCCGGCGACCGCCGATTCGAGCTCGCCCACCCGCGCGCGCAGGCGATCGCGCTCGCCCTCGATCGCGCGCAGCCGCCCGTCGCCGTCGTCGGCGGGGCGCGCCGCGGCCGCCTTGCGCTCGTGCTCGAGGCGCAGCAGCTTCCCCTCGAGCTCCGCCAGGCGCGCGCGCCGCGTCCGGTCGGCCTCCTCGAGGTCCTTGGCCGTCTTGCGCAGCGTGGAGGCCTCGGCCCCGGCGCTCGCCGCACGCGCCTCGGTGGCGGCCAGCGTGTCCTCCAGCTCGGTGACCAGCGCCATCTGCTCGGAGACCGACGCCTTGAGCTCGGTGATCTCCTCGACGTGGGCCGACGAGGCGCGGTGGAACTCCTCGATGGCGCGCTCGCGCGCCTCGCGCGCCGCCGTCAGATCGCTGCTGGCCGTGGCGGCGGCGGCGGCCGCGGCGGCCGGCTCGCTCCGCCCCGTACCCGCCTGCACCGCGCGGGCGATCGCCTGCCGCAGCCGGTCCTCGACCTCCGCCAGGCGCCAGCTCAGATCCTGCTTCTCACCCTCGAGGCGCAGGATCCGCTCGTCGCGCTGCGCGACCGCGCGCGACCGCTCTTCCAGCGCGCCGCCGTCGACGATGGCCGCCTGCGACGCCGCCTCGAGCCGCGCGATCTCCCGCCGGGCCCGACCGAGCTCGCTCTCGGCCAGCCGCTGCCGCTCGAGCGCGTCCTCGACGGCGACCTTGCGGTCACGCGCCAGCGCGCCCGCCTCTTCCAGCCGCAGCTCGGCGGCCTGCGCGCGGGCCTCGCTCTCGGCCAGCTTCACGCGCAGCCGATCGGCCTCCTCGCGCGCCTCGCCCAGCGCCGCCTGCGACGCCGCCTCGGCCGGCGCCCGCAGCCCGGCCGCCAGCCGATCCGCCAGCTCCGACATCTCGAGAGTGGTGCGGCGGGTCAGGTTCATGACCGACTCGTCGGCCTCGGCCAGCGCGCGCCGCAGCTTGGCGTTCTCGGCGTCGAGCGCCGCGCGGTCCTCGGCTGCCCGGCGCAGCCGCCCGCGCAGCTCGTCGATCTCCTCCGCCGAGGCCGCCGACACGCGCACCGGCTCGGGCGTGGGCGCCGGCGCGGCCGCCGTCGCCGAGGCGGGCAGCTGGACCAGCGCGTAGCCAAGCCCGGTCACCCGCTCGGTCCCGGCGATCGCCACGTAGGCGACCGGCGGCTCCTGCTCCTTGACCAGCCGGGCGTCGATGCGGAGCGCATCGATCGCCCCCTCGAACTCGACCACCCCGATGCCGGCGAACGGCGTCATCCCCAGCATCTGCACCAGCGGCAGCAGCGGCGACACCGCGCCGTGGAGATCGTAGTAGCCGACGCCGCCCGTGGTCCCCGGCCGCTCCGCGTTGGTGGCGGCCACGATCAGCCGGCCGCCCATGGCGACCAGCTTGCGACAGGCGGCGACCGCGCCGGGACGCCGCACCAGGGCCTCCCCTTCGGGCACCACCACCACGTCGAACCGCTCGACGATGCTGCCGAGATCGCCGTCCGAGACCACCACCCGGGCGGCCCCCAGCGACCTGAGGAGCTCGGCGCTCCCCTCACCGGGGCCTATCTCGAGCACGCGGCGGCCCACCCAAACCGGCTCGAGGTAAGCGTAAAGCGACCGGCGGCGGTCGCGGATTTCTGCGCTGATGAGGTCCCCCATGTCGGGGTGCACTATACCCGACTTGCATCCGGGCGCTCCGCCCACTATAAACCCCGGTTCCCGGGATCCACATCATGGCGAAAAAAGGCATTCATCCGGTTTACAAGCCCTCGACCATCACCTGCGCTTGCGGGAACGCGGTCGAGACCTTCTCGACCCGAGGCGCGTTCTCGGTCGAAATCTGCTCGGCCTGCCACCCGTTCTACACGGGCAAGCAGAAGTTCGTCGACGCCGCCGGCCGCATCGAGCGGTTCCAGAAGAAGTACGGCGGCGCCAAGGCGAAGACGGCGCCGGCGACCTAAGCCGCAGGCGACCGGGCTTTGCTCGATCAACTGCTGCTCGACAAGCTCGCGGGCGTCGAGGCGCGCTACCAGGAGCTGGACGGCATGCTGGCCGATCCGGCCGTGCTGGCCAACCGCCAGCAGATGCAAAAGTTGTCGAAGGAGCACTCCGACCTCCGCGAGGTGGTCGAGACGTTCCGCCTCTACCGCGACGTCAGCAAGCGGGCGGTGGAGGCGCGCGAGCTGCAGAAGGATCCCGAGATGCGGGAGCTCGCCCGGCAAGAGGAGGACGAGCTGACGGCGGAGCTGGAGCGGCTGGAGAAGTCGCTCAAGACGCTGCTCATGCCCAAGGATCCGAACGACGAGAAGAACATCCTGCTCGAGATCCGTGGCGGCACGGGCGGCGAGGAGGCGGCGCTGTTCGCGGCTGACCTGTTCCGCATGTACACCCGCTTCGCCGAGCGGCGCCGCTGGTCGGTGGAGATCCTCTCGTCGTCGAGCGCGTCCGCCGGCGGCATCAAGGAGGTCGTGGCAGGCATCAACGGCCAGGGGGCCTACTCGCAGCTGAAGTACGAGTCGGGCGTGCACCGCGTGCAGCGCGTGCCGTCCACCGAGACGCAGGGTCGCATCCACACCTCGACGGCCACCGTGGCGGTGATGCCGGAGGTCGAGGACGTCGAGATCAACATCGATCCGAAGGACCTCAAGATCGAGGTGATGCGCTCGGGCGGCCCCGGCGGCCAGTCGGTCAACACCACCGACTCGGCGGTCCGCATCCACCACCTGCCGAGCGGCCTCATCGTCCACTGCCAGCAGGAGAAGTCGCAGCACAAGAACAAGGCGATGGCGATGAAGCTCCTGCGGGCGAAGCTGTTCGATATCGAGGAGGAGAAGCGCCAGACCGCCGAGCGCGAGGCGCGCCGCAGCCAGATCGGCTCCGGTGACCGCTCGGAGAAGATCCGCACCTACAACTTTCCGCAGGATCGGCTGACCGACCACCGCATCGGGCTCACCCGCCACAACCTCACCGGCATCCTCGACGGCGATCTGGAGGACGTGATCTCCAGCCTGCGGGCTCACTTCCAGGCCGAGGCCTTGAAGTAGGGGCCGCGTGATGAGCGCACCCCGCCTCGTCGTCCTCGACAGCTTCGCCATCGATCAAGGAGAGCCGGAGGCTGCCTGGGGCGAGCTGGCGGCGCTGGGCGAGCTGGTCGTCCACGAGCAGACCGAGCCGCAGGAGCTCGTGGCCCGATGCGACGGCGCGCTGGCGGTGTTCAGCAACAAGGTGCCGCTCGGCGCCGGCGAGCTGGCGGCGCTGCCCGCGCTGCGCTACATCGGCGTGACCGCCACCGGGACCAACATCATCGACCTCGAGGCGGCGCGCGCCGCCGGGATCGCGGTCGCCAACGTTCCGGGCTACGCGACCGAATCGGTCGCCGAGCTGGTGTTCGCGCTGATCCTGCACTTCTCGCACGACGTCGCGGGACACAACGCGGCGGTCAAGGTCGGCGTCTGGGCCGCCTCCTCGGACTTCTGCTTCTTCCGCCAGCCCCTCGTCGAGCTCGCCGGCAAGACGCTGGTCGTCGTCGGCGTGGGCGCGATCGGCGGCGCGGTCGCCCGGATCGGCGAGGCGTTCGGGATGCAGGTCGTGCGGGCCGCGGTGCCTGGCGCCCCCGCCCGCCCCGGCGCGGCGCGCACGCCGCTCGCCGAGGCGCTGCCGCGCGCCGACTTCGTCTCGCTGCACCGCCCGCTCACCGAGGCGACGCGGGGGCTGGTGGGCGCCGATTTTCTGGCGGCGCTCAAGCCGGGCGCGTTCCTGATCAACACCGGTCGGGGCGGTCTGGTCGACGAGGCGGCGCTGATCGCCGCGCTGGCCAGCGGGCGGCTGGGCGGCGCGGGCCTCGACGTGCTGTCGGTCGAGCCGCCGCCGCCCAATCACCCGCTGACCGACCCGCGCGCCCCCTGGGCCGGCCGGGTGGTGGTGACGCCGCACATCGGGTGGGGGACCGTCGAGGCCCGCCGGCGCCTGATCACCGAGACGGCCCTCAACCTGAAGGCGTTCCTGGCGGGCACGTCCCGCAACCGCATCGTTTAGAGCCCCGAGGGCCGGGCGTTCACTCGCCCTGCAGCGTGATGACCACGGTGCGCGCGCCGCCGGACTCGCGGTGCTCGCCGAGGTAGATGCCCTGCCAGGTGCCGAGCGCCGGCCGGCCGTCGCGGATCGGCACCGTGACCGACGCCCCCAGCAGCGTCGCCTTCACGTGCGCCGGCATGTCGTCCGGCCCCTCGGCGGTGTGCTCGAAGTAGGGCGCGTTCTCGGGGACCGCGCGATCGAGCCAGCGTTCGAGATCGCTCCGCACGTCGGGGTCGGCGTTCTCGTTCAGCGCCAGCGAGGCCGACGTGTGCTTGATGAAGACGTGGAGGATCCCGATCTTCACCCGCGCTATCTCCGGCACGGCGCTGACGATCTCGTTCGTGATCAGGTGAAAGCCGCGCGGTCGCGCGCGCAAGCGAACCTCGGTCTGGTGCCACGGCATGCGATCGTGCGTTTACCACGTCGCGCGCGTCGTGACCGCGGGCACCGCTTTTCGTCGGAAAAGTTTGCGAAAATTTCCTTTCCACTCTTAAGTGGAGGCCGGAGTGTCCCGAGACCTCCGGCAACCCAAGGAGAGCCCATGAGCCATCGGAAAAATCTGTTCCTCGGACTCGCCGTCGTGCTCCTCACGGTGCTGGGATCGGTCTCGGTCGCCGAGGCGCAGGGATACCCGCCGCCGTACTATCCGCCGCCGCCGCCGCCCCCGCCGCCCCACGGCGTCTTCCGGTCCGGCGTCATCTACGGCTTCTCGGCCGGCCTGGGCGCGATCGGCTTCACCAACTGCGGGGACATGTGCGGCGGCGCCGGCCTACTCGAGGCCCACCTGGGCGGCATGATCAACCCGCGGACCGCGCTGATGTTCGAGGTCTGGGGCGCCGACCACCCGTGGAGCGACGCCGCCGGCAACAGCCGCGAGACGTTCAACACCTTCGTCACCGGCGCGGCGCAGTTCTGGTTGAACGACATCTTGTGGGTCAAGGGCGGCCTGGGGCTCGCCTACTTCCACGACACGGTCAACGACTACTACACCGGTTACTACACGAGCACCGTCGACTCGTTCAGCGGGTTCGGCATCTTCGGCGCCGGCGGCGTCGAGGTGCTGCAGTCCTACAACTTCGCGCTCGACATCCAGGGGCGCATCGGCAGCGGCTTCTACAGCCGCTTCGGCAACAGCTTCAGCGCGCAGAACTACGCGCTGATGGTCGGCTTCAACTGGTACTAGCGCCGGCGCGGGCGGCCGCCGGTCCAGCCGGCGCCGTCCGCCGGTCTAATGCAGGCTGGTGAGGCCGCTCGACCCGCTGCCGGCCACGCCCCACGCTGCGTTGGTTCCCCAGAGCGCCGTCAGCGTCAGCATGACCGCCTGACGGTGCAAGCTGGGGTTCAAGCTCCCCGCGACCTCGTACCCGATCTGGTCCTGGATGATGTACTCCAGCGACGCGAGCACCGGGTACGACAGCGGGTGATAGCCGAGCCCCACATCGGCGGTCAGGAGGTCGAAGGCCTTGTCCAGGCCGCCCCCCGGGACGATCTCCGAGGCCCGCTCGGCGGTGCCGAAGGCCGTGGCCCGGAAGCGCTCGCGCCGATCGAGCATCAGCACGGCGCGCAGCATGGCGGAGTCGGCCAGGAACACCTGTCCGAGGTAGACGTTGAGCTGCGTCGAGTGCTGGAGGGTCAGGTCGACGTACGCCGGTTCGTTCTGATAGTGGGCGATCGCGCGGCCGGCCGGCCCCACCGACGCGTCGCCGCTCCGGTTGAGCGAGTCGAGCGCCAGGACCCCGAGCTCGAGGCTGGCGTTCCAGAACGGCGAGAACTGGCGCCGCCACCCCACGAGCAGCTCCCCCTGCAGGTTCTGCACCTCCGCCTCCGGGAATCCCAGCGAGGTGACGAAGGGCGCCGCGTCCAGGTAGCCGACGGAGAGATCGGCCGTGAAGGCGTCGCGGGCCCACTGGTGCTCGTGGCGGAAGTCCTGGCTGATGGCGAACGTGTGCGCGACCTCGCCCTCGGTCAGCGGGTCGAAGGTGGTGGCCAGGGTCGTCTCCTGCCACAGGAGCTGCGGCGTCGGCCGGTACATGCCGACGGCGCTGGCGGTGCCGGTGAGGTAGGTGATCGCGCCGCTCGGTACAGCCGTGAACATGAGGTCCACCGTCGACTGCGGATTGAGCGCCGCGGTGGCCGCGATGGGGTTGACGCTGTTGGTGACGCCGTAGGCGCCGGTGGCGAGCGCCCGGATGGCGGTCTGCCCCGTCGGTGCCGCGTTCAGGTAGTAGTAGAGCGAGTGCGTCTGCGCGTCGGCCACCGAGTGGGTCGCGTAGAAGGTGCCCATATAGGTGTAGGCGAGCCCCTGGTCGTGAAGGGGACCGCGCTCGGTCGCCGACAGGCTGGCGTGGATGATGGTGAACGAATCGGCCCCGACCGCCGACGACCCGTCGGGCGCCGAGAGCGCGTTGTTCGTGATCCCCTCGGCCACGTTCGCGGCGGCCAGGCCCATCAGCTCGCCCCCGCGCGCGCTCCCCGCCAGCACCAGGCTCGCCGCCAACCCCCACCAGAGGCCCCGCCTGAGCATTTTGGGCGTGACGTTAGCAGAAGCGTTCATCGGGGGCACACGGCAGTCGGGCCTAGCGAAGAGCGTTATCCCACATATCGGGCCAACACCTACGAATCGACCAGCCGGTCGGATCGGTCACTTGCGCGGACCTTCAGGCGAAGCTTATCTTCACGGACCGATAGAGATGTCTGTGTGGACCTGGGCGATGTCCGTCCGCGCGGGGCTGGCGAGGTAGGAAGCGGCGACTCGTAGGGCGCGCGGGGCAAGGTGGAAGCCTGGCGGATCGGCCCGGCAGGTCTTCCTGAATTTCTGTCCAACTAAGAAAAATAGGGACGCGATGCTTCGGAAACAGCCTCACGCGATTCTGGCGGTCCTCGCGCTGGTTTCTCTGGCCCCGGCCTGCGCCGGCCGAGGAGACAGCACCGGAAACGGCGGCAGCACCGGCAACGGTGGCAGCGGCACCGGCAACGGCGGCAGCACCGGCAACGGTGGCAGCGGCACCGGCAACGGCGGCAGCACCGGCAACGGCGGCAGCACCGGCAACGGCGGCAGCACCGGAAGCGGCGGCAGCACCGGGAGCGGTGGCGGCGTCATGCAGCCGCCCGTCTCGGGGCTGACGCTGTTCCAGGGGTCGTCGTGCAGCGGCGCGGTCGCCGTCGGCAGCTCGCCGGTGCGGCGCATCTCGCGCATCGAGTACAACAACATGGTCCGCGACCTGGGCGTCGATCCGAACAGCACCCAGCCGGCCTCGCAGTTCGTGACCGAGCAGAAGATCGACACCGGCAAGGCGGGCAACTTCAACACCAACGCCTACGCCACGATCTCGGGGACCCTCATCAACCAGCAGTACCTCGAGGCGGCCGAGGCGCTGGCCGCGGCGACCGTCGGCAACAGCACCGCGCTGGCCGCGATCCTGCCGACCGCGTCGTGCGGCACCAAGAACGCGGCCTGCGCGTCGGCGTTCATCACCTCCTGGGCCAACCGCGCGTTCCGCGGCCAGCTCGACGCCAACGAGACGACCGCGCTCAACACCCTCTACACGACGGTGAGCACGCAGTTCGACTTCCCGACCGGCATCCAGGCGGTGATCGAAGCGGTGCTCACCTCGCCGCACTTCCTGTTCGTGCTCGAGTTCGGCCAGCCCGACTCGACGGGGCAGGCGGCGGCCGTCGCGCTGACGCCGATGGAGCTGGCCACCCGGCTGGCGCTCTACCTCTGGCGCTCGATCCCGGACCAGACGCTGATCACCGCCGCCACCGGCGGCAGCCTGATGACCGCCAGCGACGTCGCGACCCAGGCGACCCGCATGCTGGCCGACGCCAAGGCCAAGAGCGCGCTGGCCGACTTCGCCGACCAGTGGCTCGACATCGAGAACATGAACGCGGTCACCAAGGACACGCAGTTCATGACCTGGACGTCGAGCGTGGCCGCCGACCTCCACACCGAAAGCCTGACGACCTTCACCCAGGCGGTCCTCGGCAACTCGAGCTACACCTCGCTGCTCACCTCGAATTCGTCGTACATCAACGCCAACCTGGCGTCGTTCTACGGCCTCACGGGCAGCCCGACCTTCAGCGCGGCGACCACCGTCAACACCACCGCCAACCCGCGCATGGGGATCCTCTCGCAGGGCGCCGTGCTGGCGATGCACGCGCACACCTCGCTCCCCTCGCCCACCAAGCGGGGCCGCATGATCCGCCAGCAGATCCTGTGCGAGGAGGTCTCCGACCCGCCCGCCTCCGTCGGCGGCATGCCGATCCCGCCGCCCCCGGCCACGCTGAGCAGCGGGTCGACGACGCGTGACGCCTACCTGATGCACGTCGCCTCCAACTCGGTCTGCGCCGGGTGCCACCAGTACATGGACTGGATCGGGTTCGGCTTCGACAACTACAACGCGGCCGGCCTCTACATGACCCAGGAGAACATGACGCCGATCGACCCGAGCGGAAAGTTCGTCCCCTACCCCACGAACTCGACGGATCTCAACAACACGTTCACCAACATGAGCGACATGATCACCCAGCTGTCGGCCGCGCAGCAGGTGGACCAGTGCTTCGCGCTCGAGCAGCTGCGCTACGCGCTGCTGCGCGCCGAGACCGACGCCGACGCCTGCTCGGCGCAGACCATTTACCAGGCCTTCTCGTCGAACAACTTCAGCCTCTCGAAGCTGATCGTCGCGGTCGTCAGCAGCAACTCGTTCATGTACCGCACGCCGGTGAACGCCGGCATGGAATGCCAATGACCAAGAATAAAGTACAGCTCGAACGGCGCCGCTTCCTGCAGCTGGTGGGCGCCTCCGCCATCTCTTATCCGTTCCTGCGCGGGGTCCCCAGCTATGCCGCCGCCAGCGGGTCGGCGCCGACGTACCTGATCCTGGTCTTCACCCCCTGCGGCTGCGTGCGGCCGGTGTGGGGCGCCACCGACATGAGCGGAGCGTCGATCGCGCGCCCGGCCTACGGCGCCGCCCCGACGCTCACCAGCAGCTTCAAGTTCCGCAGCACGCTGGCCCCCTTCGCCAGCGGCGGGACGGTCGGCGGCACCTCCTGGACGACCAACCTCCAGAGCAAGGTCCTGGTCCTCGACGGCCTCAACAACAAGGCGGCCCAGGGGTCGCACGAGGCGGGGATGGCGTCGCTGTGGACGGGACAGATCTCCACCGGCGGCCAGGCCACCAGCATCAGCATCGACCAGCAGATCGCCGCGCAGCTCAAGGCCGGGACGCCGTTCCCCACCATCCAGCTGATGGTCCGCGACCCGGCCGACTTCACCGACCGCGAGGTGAAGACGCGCATGCTCTACAACGCCTCCGGCGTGTTCGTCGATCCGATCGACAACCCGACGGCGGCGGCGGCCACCTGCTTCCCGACCATGAGCACCGGGTCGAACGGCCCCGACAAGACGACCTTCATCCGCCAGCAGCTGTTCGGCAGCGGCGCCACGCCGGGCGTCCTCAACAGCGAGCTCAACGGCCTCATGCCCAAGCTCTGCACCGAGGACCGCGTCCAGCTGCAAGCGCTTCAGGACGGCTGGAACAACCTCTCGGCGCAGCTGCAGGCGGCGGCGACGGCGGCGGCCAAGTGCACGCCCCCGGGCGCCGTCACCACGACGACCGACTTCCCCACCAACGCCAAGCAGCAGATGGACATCCTGGCGCTGGCGCTGGCCTGCGATCTGACCCGCGTGGCCAGCATCCAGTTCTCCACCTCCACCAGCCAGGTGACGCACAGCTGGCTCAGCACCAGCCAGAACCCCCAGAACAACAGCCACCACAACTTCTCGCACATGGGTCCGACGTCCATGTACCAGATCGCGCCCTGCACCATGTACAACAACATGGGTCAGTGCGCGGTGACGCCGGACATCTACGCGGCCAGCAACATCAACCTCTATCAGAGCGCCCCGCAGCAGGAGGCGATCGATCTCTTCTACGCCACCCAGGTCGCGTACCTGGCGCAGAAGCTGAACGGGATCACCGGCGCCAGCGGGACCTTGCTCGATCAGTCAGTCATCTGCTGGGGGAACGAGCTCGACATGGGGGCGGCCCACAACCACGACGACACGCCGTTCGTGCTGGTGGGCGGGGCCAACGGCCAGCTCAAGACGGGGAACCTGGTGACGTTCCCGCTCGACGTGCTGGACGGCAGCGAGACGGTCGCCGCCAAGAACGACCGCTCACACAACGACCTCTTGCTCACGCTGGCCAAGGTGATGGGCACGCCGCTCTCCACGTTCGGCGAGCCGACCTACTGCACCGGCCCGATCACGCAGATCCTGAACAGCTAGGCGCCCGGGCGGGCGCCGCCCCGGTTCAGGGGACGTAGACGGTGTCCCCGGGCATGATCACCAGATCTTGCTCGGGGCGCTTGCCGGTGAGGATCGCCTGCTCGTCGATCGGAATCCGGCGCACCGTTCCGTTGGGCGAGGTCCGGATGATGACCGTCTGCTCGGGCGAGGCGAACTTGTTCGGCCCGCTGGCCAGCGTGATCGCCTCCGACACCGTCACGTAGTGGTTGGCGTTGTAAGAGCCGGGCTTCTCGACGTTGCCGCTCACCACGAAGCGGTAGCTGTTGACCGTCGCCACCGCCACCGTGACGATCGCCGACTCGTCCTTGATGAAGGCCTTGAGTCGGGTGGTGATCTCGTCGCGCACCTCGCTGGGCGAGCGGCCCGCCGCCCGGACGTCCCCGACGAGCGGCATGGTGATCGTTCCGTCGGGGCGCACGATCGCGTCGCCGCTCAGATCCGGGTTGTGCCAGACGTTGATCTTGAGGACGTCCGACGGACCGAGCAGGAAGCCCCCCTTGCGCGGGTCGGGCTCGGCCGCGTAGTTGAAGTACGGCTGCGGCGACGGACACCCCGCCAGCAGGAACCAGAGCGGCAACGCCGCGATCACCGCGCTCGCGAATCTCACGCCCAGTAGATATCACAGAGCGAATCGGGACGCCCCGATCGGCCGGTCACCAGGTGATGCGCTGCCGGCCGGTCAGGTGGCGCCAAAGGCCGACCACCGCCGCCGCGTTGAGGACCACGAAGGTGCGGGCCACTCCGGCCAGGCGTCCGCCGCGCGCGCCGACCAGCGCCGCCAGGTAGAACGCCGCCTGCGCCCAGAACAGGCCGCGGGCGCCGAGGCCGGCCGCGCCGCCGAAGGTGGCCGCGCCCGAGGCGGCCGCCAGCGCCAGCATCAGCCAGGGCGCCACCAGCCGCAGCACCTTGTGCGAGAACGTCTCCAGCCAGATCGGGTTCCGCCAGGGAAGCAGCAGCGCCGGCAGGAACGCGAACAGCTGGAAGTTCCCGGCCAGCGTGCGCACCTTCCGTCCGAACTCGCGCTCGTCGGCGAAGGCGGCGTCGCGGGCCTCCGCCTCGCGCACCACCACCACGCGCTTGCGCTCGAGCACCAGGCGCATCGGCATCCAGACGTCGTCGAGGATCACCCCGGCAGGCAGCGGCGCGAAGTCGCGCCGCCGCATCATGGCGATGGCCCCGGTCATCCCCACCACGCCGCGAAAGCGCGACTCCTGCCAGCGGATCCACTCCTCGTAGCGCCAGTAGACGCCGCTCCCCTCGCCGCCGGTCAGCACCAGCCGGCCGGTGGCGCACCCCACGTCCGGATCGGCCATCGCCGCGGCCAGCGTCCGCATGGCGTTGGGCGACAGCGGCTGGCGGACGTCGCCCATGAGGACCAGCTCGCCGCGCGCCTCGGGAAAGAGGCGGTTGAGGGCCGTCGGCTTGCCATGGCGGGCGGCGTCGGCGAAGACGCGGATGCGGCCGCGCGCCGCCGGCGCCGCCGCCAGCTCGCGCGCCACCGCCTCGCTGTCGTCGCTGCAGCCGTCGCAGTAGACGAGGATCTCGAACCTGTCGGCGGGGTGGTCCTGGGCGAGCAGGCTGTCGATCTTGGCCGGCAGCAGGGCCGCGCCGTTCCACACCGGGAGGACGGCCGAGACGAACGGAGCCTCCGCGGGGTCGGCCGCCGCGGCCCGGCGGCGCGCCCCGAGGCGCGCGCAGAACCCGACCAGCGCCGGATACCCGAAGTAGGTGTAGGCGAGCAGCGCCGCCGCCGCCCACAGAAACGCCGCGGCCACGGCGCGCTCAGGTCCCGCGCGCCCGCAGCATCACCAGCGGCGTGCGTACCAAGATCGACAGCTCCAGCGGCACGAACGTCCTCAGCTCCTCCATCGCCGCCGTGTAGGCCAGATCGTAGAGCAGCTTGATCCGCATGTGATCGGCCTGAGCGTCCTCGGCCCCCTCGACCTTGAACGGGTTCGTCAGATCCTTCTCGAACGGCAGGATCTCGCTCCCCGGCAGCGGCTTGCCCGAGTAGCCGAGGCTCACCTGCGCGAGGCCGGTGATGCCCGGCTTGACGTCGCGCATGCGCTCCTCGAAGTACGGAATGGCACTCGCCAACTGCTCGGCCAGCTCGGGGCGCTCGGGCCGCGGGCCGACGATGCTCATGTCGCCCAGGAAGACGTTGAGGAACTGCGGCAGCTCGTCGATCCGCGTCTTGCGCAGGACCTTTCCCACCCGCGTGATCCGGGGGTCGTCCTCGGTCGCCAGCACCGGGCCGGTGAGCTTCTCCGCGTCAGGCCGCATCGAGCGGAACTTGAGCATGTGGAACTCGCGGAACTTCGGCCGGGGGATGCCGCCGCCCTCGTCGTCCGACGACCGACGCAGCTGGCCGGCCCGCCGCTGACGAATAAAGATGTCGCCGGGCGAATCGATGTAGACTGCCGCGGCGATCAGGGGGAAAAAGGGTAGAGTGATGGCCAGGCCGAGAACCGAGCCAACGACGTCGATAAGTCTCTTTACGACGCGAACTGATCGAACCACACCGGTACGCTACACCGAAACGCCGAACTTCCGATATGACACCGTGGATGGACCGGGCATAGATGAGGCTGATGCCTTGATTCGCCTCCAACTGCTCGGAATATTGGAGCACCGGGACGTTGCTCTCCGTGCGGTGTCGACGGCGTGCAAGTTGGTGACGCCTCGCCCGCAGGGGCGCGCATGGAACGAATTCCAAATGCAGGTGGTCTCCGCCGTCGGCGAGGCATTCAACAACATCGTCCTGCACGGATACGCCGGTCGGAAGGAAGGGAGCATCGACCTGCGGATCCAAACCAGGCGAAGCCACATCAGAATAGAGCTGCGCGACTGGGGGTCCGGCTTCGATCCGACGGGGGTTCCCACCCCGGCGTTCGAAACCCTCCCCGAGTCCGGCCTGGGCCTCTTCATCATGCAGTCCTTCATGGAAATGGCGTACCGTCTGGGCCGCCCCAACCTGCTCACCTTGAGCAAGCGCTACGTGGATCGCTCGAGCGCAGCCCGCAAGAGCGAAGGTGCAACATGAGATTCGAGATCAAGAACGCCAGCGGCGTGACCAACCTCGCCATCGAAGGGGAGCTCGACGCCGTCAGCGTGTCGGACCTCCGGCCCGATCTGGAGAAGCTGGTCAAGGGGCGCCCCTCGCTCGTCGAGGTCGACCTGTCGTCCTTGCGCATGGTCGACAGCTCCGGCGTCGGTGCCCTGGTGTCGCTCTACAAGCGCGTGCGGGCGCAGGGCGGCAGCGTCGTCATCAAGGGGCTGCGGGATCAGCCGCTGGCCATCTTCCGGCTGCTCCGCCTCGATCGGGTCATGCTGAACGCCGATGGCCGGACTCCGCCGCCGGCGCATAAGCAGTCGAAATCACGTCACTAGCCTCTTCCGGAAACTGTCGCCCAGATCCATCTGAATAGCGTCCGCGCGGTGACCTGAAAAGCGCCGCGCGTTCTGCTTAGAGGCCACTCGAATTTTCCCGACTGTCACGTAAGGCACCGTTTTAAATGGTGTAAGATACCCACATAGAGTACCTTAGGCGCTCCGGTGGGATCGCTTTCACCGTGGCGCGGAATGACAGTTCAATGGACTCGAGCCCGATCAACGTGACGACTTCGCCGCTCCTCATCGACGCACCGCTCAACGAGCAGCTGGGGGCCAACCCGGTCAGCCAGGCGATCGGCGCGCTCGGCGAGCCCGAGTCGCCCTCCGAGCTCGCGCAGCGGCTGGCGGTGGTGATCGCCATGCTGTGGCCTCAGATCGCCGACGCGGATCTGTTCCTGCCCGAGAAGGGTCGCCCGCTGCGCGGTGTGCGTGACGCGCGCGCGGGCGCCGGGCTGCTCGCGACGCTCAACTCGGTCTGGGGCTCGATCGCCGCCCGCGGCCTCATGCCGGTGACGCCGACGCTGCTGCCCAGCGACGCCGCCGCCGGGCGCGGCTCGACGATGTCGACACCGATCTTCTCCGGCAAGTCGCTGGAGGGGTTCCTCGTCGTGCAGCGGCGCCTCGACGCCCCCGCATTCACCATCATGGACCTCGAGGGCCTGGCGGCGCTGGCCGAGGGCGTGGGCGGCATCCTGCCGCGCGTTCGCAACCAGGGCCCCGCGGCCGGCGGCTCCTGGCTGGAGCAGGACCTGGCCGCCGCCGGCGTCATCCAGCGGACGTACCTGCCCGAACCGATCGGCGAGAACTCGGCAGGCGTTCGCGTCGTCACCGAGTACATGCCCGCCTACGCGGTGGGCGGCGACTTCTACGACTTCGTCGACCTGGGAAACGGCCGGGTCATGGGCGTCATCGGCGACGTCTCCGGCAAGGGCGTGACCGCGGCGCTGACCATGGGGCGCGTGAGCGCCGACATCCGGCGCCTCGCCACCGAGGTCTCCGGGCCGGCGGAGCTGCTCGAGCGCCTCAATCACACGCTGTCGGCGCGCATGCAGGACGACCGCTTCGTGACGGCGCTCTGCGTGCTGCTCGACGCCCCCAACAAGAAGTGGATCTTCGCCAACGCCGGGCACGTGCTGCCGCTGCTGCGCCGGTCGACGGGCGTCGTCTCGCGCGTGGCCTATTCGTCGGGACCGCCGCTCGGCATCGTAGCGCACGCGCAGTACCGCGAGGAGACCATCTCCGTCGCTGCCAAGGACATCCTGCTGCTGGCCACCGACGGCGTATTCGAGATCCTCTCGGCGCCGCGCCGCCCCTGCTCGACGATGGGGCAGTGCCAGTTCACCGAGCTGGTGGGCAGTGCCCCGCATGACGTCGCCGAGATCAGCCGGCGCATCGTCGCCACGGCCGAGGAAGCCGACGGCGGCGGGCGCGACGACCTGGCGCTGCTCGGCATCCAGATCGCCGGCTGACCGGCGCGCTGGCTGTTCTCGAGGCAGCCCCTAGGCGCGGCCGGCGTACCAGGCGACCGTGCGCTTGAGCCCCTCGGCGAAGGAGACGGCCCCCTTGTAACCGAGCCCCTCGCGCGCCGCCGTGATGTCGGCCAGCGAGTGCTTGACGTCGCCCACCCGTCCCGGCGCGTAGGTGATCGGGACCGCGTGGCCCACGATGTCGCCGACCAGCTTGACCACGCCGTTCAGGTCGATGGCCGCCCCGCAGGCGACGTTGAACACGCGGCCCGAGGCGGCGGGCGCCGAGGCCGCCAGCAGGTTCGCCTCGACGGTGTTCTCGATGAAGCAGAAGTCGCGCGACTGCGTCCCGTCGCCGAAGATGGTGACGCCCTGCTTGGCCAGCGCCGCCGTCACGAAGCGCGGGATCACGGCGGCGTACTCCGACTTCGGGTCCTGGTGCGGGCCGAAGACGTTGAAGTAGCGGAGGCAGACCGTCTCCAGGCCGTAGGCGCCCGCGAACACCTGGCAGTAGTGCTCGCCCGCCAGCTTGGCGACCGCGTAGGGCGACAGCGGCATCGGACGCATCGTCTCCACCTTGGGGAGGGTCGGCGTGTCGCCGTAGGCCGAGGACGAGGCCGCGTAGACGACCCGGCGCGCCCCCGCCTTCTTGGCGCCGTGCAACACCTTGAGCGTGCCCGTGACGTTGGCGTCGTTGCTGGAGAGCGGATCGGCCAGCGAGCGCGGCACCGACGCGATCGCCGCCTCGTGGTACACGACCTCCACGCCGGCCAGCGCCCGCGCCATGGCCGCCTCGTCGCGGATGTCGCCCTCGACGAGCTCGACGTCCTTGCTGATGTCGGCCAGGTTCTCTCGCTTCCCCGAGAAGAAGTTGTCGATGACGCGGACCTTGTCACCGCGGGTGACGAGCGCGCGCGCGATCGACGAGCCGATGAAGCCGGCGCCGCCGGTGATGAGATAGGACGTGGCCATGGCGGCACCCTAGCCGAAGGGCGGGCGGTTTCCTAGCGGGCAACCAGCGCCGTCCGAGATCCGAAGAGCCCGGGTGCGACTCTGCGCTTGGGCCGTGGCGTATGCCCTGGGAGACGCGCTCGCCGCGAGCGGTGTCGCGGGCTGGCGCGCCACGCTGGCGGCTGCCCTGCTGGGCGCCGCCGCGCTGTTCTCGGCCCGCGGCCGGGCGACCCTGGCCGGTCCCCTGCTTCTGCTCGCGCTGGGAGGGCTGCTGGGCGCGCGGGCGGCCCGGCAGCCGTCCCTCGACCCGCGGGTGGCCGCCGCGATCGACGGCGACGCGCCGCACGCGATCGAGGCGATCGTCAGCCGCGGCCCCGAGCAGACGGGGACCGGGGCCCGCCTGGTGGTCGAGCTGGCCCGCCTCGACGGCCGTCCCGCGCGCGGGACGCTGGGGCTGGCGGTGGTGGCCGGCTGGCCCGACTTCGGCCCCGGTGAGACGATCGCCTGCAGCGCCCGGCTGCGCGCCGTGCGCGGGACGCGCAACCCCGGCCTCCCCGATCCGGCGCTCGCGTTGCGCGCCGTCGGCATCGAGGCCCTGGCCGGCGTGCCGACTGCCGGCGCCATCCGGCGGCTGGCCGAGCCGAGCGGCCTCGGCCCGCGGCGGGCCGCCTACCTGGCGCGACGGGCGCTGCGCGCCGCGATCGATCGGGAGGTGGGCGGCCAGACGGCGGCGGCGGCGTTTCTCAAGACCGCCGTGCTCGGCGACCGGCGCGGCGTCCCCGCCGAGGTGGAGGACGGGTTTCGCGCCGCCGGCGCCACGCACGTGCTGTCGGTGTCGGGGCTGCATCTGGCGGCGGTGGCGGCGCTGCTCTTCCTGCTGGTGCGCGGGGCGGCGGCGCGCGTCCCCGGCCTGCCGCTGTGGGCCGACCCGCGGGCGATCGCGGCCGCCGCCTCGCTGCCCGCGATCGCGTTCTTCACCCTGCTCACCGGCGAGGCGGTGGCCACCCTGCGGTCGGCGCTCATGCTGGGGCTGGCGATGGGCGCGCTGCTGGTGGGGCGCGCGGCCTCGGCGGGGCCCACCATCGCGGCGGCGGCGCTGCTCCTCCTGGTCGCCCGGCCCCTGCAGATCTTCGACGTCTCGCTGCAGCTGTCGGTCGCCTCGGTGGCCGGGATCGCGCTCTGCGCAGGGCGGCTCGGCCCTGGCGGCGAGCGCCCGGCTGGCGACGGGGGCGGGCGCGCGGGTCGGCTCCTCGGGCGGGCGGTGCGCTGGCTGTGGCGCTTCGTGGCCGCCACGCTCGCGGCCACGGCGGCCACGGCGCCGCTCGGCGCGCACGTCTTCGCCGAGGTGGCGCCGCTGGCGCCGCTCGGCAACCTGGCGCTGGTCCCGCTGGTCGAGATGGCCGTCGTCCCGATCGGCCTCGGCGGCGCGGCGGCGGCCGCGTTGTGGGAGCCGCTCGGCCGCTGGCCGCTGCGCCTGGCGGCCACGGCCGCGCGCGCGGCGCTGGCTGTCGCAGAGACGTTCCGATTGCGCGCGCCCGTCTGGACCTGCCGCGCCCCGAACCTCGCCGAGACGGCGCTGCTGACCGCGGCCGGGCTGCTGGCGCTGCTGGCGGCCGCGCGCGGCGACTCGCGGCGGCGGCTGGCCTGGCTGGCCCTCGGCGCCGCGCTCGCTGCCGCCACCAGCCTGGCGGCCCGCGAGCTGGGGCGGCGCCACGCCTCGGACTTGACCGTCACCTTCCTCGACGTCGGCCAGGGAGACGCCGCGGTCGTCGAGGCGCCGGGCGGTGCGGTCATGCTGATCGACGGCGGCGGGACGCGCGACGGCGCCTTCGACACGGGCGCCCACATCGTCGAGCCGTTCCTGCGCGCGCGCGGCATCGCCCGCCTCGACGTGGTGGCCCTCTCGCACCCCCACCCCGATCACCTGAACGGCCTCTTTCGCGTCATCGATCGATTCGCCGTGGGCGCGTTCTGGTCGAGCGGCGACGACGGCCGCAACCCGGAGTACGGGCGCCTGCTGGCGCTGGCGCGCACGCGCGGCGTCCCGGTCGCCGAGGTCGCGCCGGTGGCGCTGGGGGGCGCGCGCGTCGAGCCGCTGGGGCCGTTCCTCGACGGCCGGATCGCGGCGCCGCCCGGACTCTCGGTCAACGACGCCTCGCTGGTGCTGCGGGTGACGTTCGGCGGCCGCGCCCTGCTGTTTCCAGGCGATCTGGAGGCCGACGGCGAGGGCGAGCTGGCGGGGCGGAAGGCGCTGGGGCAGGCGGTGGCGGCGGACGTCCTCAAGGTCCCGCACCACGGCAGCCGTACCTCGTCGAGCGACGACCTGCTCGACGCGGTCCGGCCCGGGCTGGCGGTCATGTCGCTCGGCTGGCACAACCAGTTTCATTTCCCCGCCCCGGAGGTCCTGGCCCGCTACGCGGCCCGCGGCGCCCGGACTCTGCGCACCGATCGCGACGGCGCCGTGGTGGTGACCGTCGCGCCCGACGGCACGCTCGCCGTGAGCTGCGCGCGCGGCTGCGGCGACGCGCAACCAGCCGCGAGCGGCGCCCGATGACCGGTCATGCCGAGACTCGGCCCCCGGTCGCGCGCGCTGCTCGCCCTGCTGGCGTTCGCGCTCCCGGCGAGGCTGGGCGCTGGGTGCGTCACGCCGGGCCGGCTGCGGCCGCGCGCGCTGGAGCTGGAGGCCGCCGGGGTGCAGGCGCTCGCCCACGGCGAGCTGGAGAGCGCCGCGGGGAACTTCGCGCTGGCGCTGGAGTACGAGCCCCGGCTGGCCGAGGCCAGGAACGGCCTGGGGATCGTGGCCCTGCGGCGCGGCGACGTCACGCGCGCCGAGGAGGACTTCCGCGCCGCGCTCGCCCTCGACGAGGAATTGGTCGAGGCCCACCTCAACCTCGCGGAGGTGCTGATGCGCCGAGGCGCGAACGACCGCGCGCTGGCCGAGGCGCGCGCCTCCCTGGCGATAGACCCCGGGTACGCCGACGCGCGCCTGCTCGCCGGCGAGCTCCTGCTGCGGCTGGGGCACCCGAGCGAGGCGCACTGGGAGCTCGAGAAGCTATGCGCCGAGGCCCCGCGGCGCGCCGACGCGCACGCCGCCAACGCGCTGGTGCTGGTGCGCCTGGGACGCCCGGCTGCCGCCGAGGAGCAGGCCGAGCTGGCGCTGGCGCTCGACCCGGAGCTGCCGGCCGCGCACCGGGCCCGGGCCGAGCTCCTGCGCAACGCCGGAGACCTCGGGGCGGCCCTGCAGCAGATCGATCTGGTCGTCGCGGCCAACCCCGGCTCGATCGACGACCGGCTCCTGCGGGCCACCATCCTGGCCGCGCAGCGGCGCTGGGGCGAGGCGACCCGCGCGCTCGCCGAGCTGGCGGCCGCCGCGCCGGCGCAGCCGGAGGTGCGGTTCGCGATGGCCTTCGTGGCGCTGGGCCGCGGCCAGCCCACGGCGGCGGTGGCGGACGCCGACGCCGCACTCGCGCTGCGCCCACGCTACCCGGAGGCCCGCCTCGTGCGCGCGCAGGCGCTGCTTCGCCTCGGTCGTCGCGCCGACGCCCGCCGTGAGCTGCTGCGATTTCTCGACGACGCCCCGGCGACGATGGCCGCCGAGCGCGCACAGGCGAAGCAGACCCTCGATGGCGTTCCGCGCTAGAGTCCTCCCCCGATGCCGCTGCGGCTGCGCATCCTCCCCTCGTCCGCCCCGGGCGCGAGCGCGCTCGAACGAGCGAGCGGAACGACCGATCGTACGCCCGAGCGAACGCTCGATTTCCCCGACGAGCGCACCGAGATCCGGATCGGACGCCGGCCGGATCTCGAGCTGCCGCTGCCCGATCGGGCGCTCTCGGCCGTGCACGCCCGGCTCGTGCGCGAGGGCGGCGGCTGGCAGATCGAGGACCTGGGGAGCACCAACGGGACGCGCGTCGACGGACAGCGGCTGCCCCCGGAGGCGCCGCGGCCGCTGGCGCCGGGCGCGCGCGTGGCGCTCGGTCAGATCACCTTCGTCTTCGAGGGGCCGGTGGCCGCCGGGTTGCTGGGCGGCGAGGGAACGGCCAGCATCGCCCGCCGCCTGGTGAGCGATCTGTTCGCCGCCTCGCCCGACATGGCGACGCCCAGCCTGACGATCGTCGGCGGCGTCGAGACGCGGCCGCCGCTGCGGCTCGAGGCGACCGACCGCCCGTACGTCCTCGGCCGCGTCGAGACCTGCGACCTGCCGCTCGGGTCCGAGGAGATCTCGCGCGAACACGCCGAGATCGTGCGGCTGTGGGATCGGATCACGATTCGCGACCTCGACTCGAAGAACGGCCTGCGGGTGAACGGCGCGGTCGTGACCGGGCGCCGCCGCCTCCGTGACGGCGACCGGATCCAGATCGGACCGGCCGTCCTCCGCCTGTCCGATCCCACCGACCGCTACCTGCGCGACTTCGAGGCGGCGACCGAGGAGCGGGAGGACGGCGACGAGGAGCCGCCCACCGCGACCGAACCGCTGGCGCCGGCGCCCGAGGCCGTCCCCGCGGGCGCGGCCCCGGCGGCGCCGTTGCCGTCGCGCCCGGGAGGCGGCTCGCGCCTCGCGATCGTGGTGGCGGCCCTGGTCCTGGTCATCGTCGCCGGCGTGATCGCGACGGTGGCGTTCGGCAGCTAGCGACGGTTCTTCTTGCGCGCCTTCTTGGCGTCCTTGCGCTTCTTCTTTTCCTTGACCCGATCGACGTTGCGCTTGGGGGCCTGGAAGCTGCCGCGCTCGGCGGACGGGGTCTGCATCATGTTGGCCAGCTGGTTCATGTCCATGCCCATCATCTTCTTGGCCTGGGCCAGCTGCTTGAAGCCGGGGATCTTGCCGAGCAGGCCGGTCGACATCCCGATCTGCATCATCATCTGGCGCATCATCCCGAACCGGTTCAAGAGGTCGGCCACCTCCTGCTCCTTGTGGCCCGATCCGGCCGCGACGCGCTTCAGACGGCTGGTGTCGTAGAAGGCGCTGCGCTTCTTCTTGCGCTTGCCGTTGTCGACGATCTCTTCCCAGCTGGTGACGATGAACCGCTCGGGGTGGCGGCGCTCGTCGCCGGTCATCGAGGAGATCATGGCGCCGATCCGCACCAGCTCGCGGTCGTCGACCTGCGCCCCCTCCGGGATCGCGTCTGCGATGCCGGGGATCTTGTCCATCATATCCTTGAGCGGGCCCATCTTCTTGAGGACGCCGATCTGCTCGAGGAAGTCGTTCATGTCGAACTTCCCCTTGAGCATCCGCATCGCGTCCTGCTCGGCCTTCTCCTCGTCGACCACCTCCTCGAACTGCTGCACCAGGCCGATGACGTCGCCGCGCCCCAGGATGCGGCTGGCCATCCCGTCGGGGCGGAACTCCTCGAGGCGGTCCGACGACTCGCCCATGCCGACGAACTTGATGGGCTTGCCGGTCACGGCCTTGACCGACAGCGCGGCGCCGCCGCGCGCGTCGCCGTCCAGCTTGGTGAGGATGACGCCGTCCAGGTTCAACCGATCGTTGAACGCCTTGGCCGTCCCGACGGCGTCCTGCCCGATCATGGCGTCGACGATCAGCAGGATGTTTCCCGGGTGGACGCGGCGGTCGATCTCCGACAGCTCCTGCATGAGGGGCTCGTCGATGGCCAGGCGGCCCGCGGTGTCGAACAGGATGACGTCGCGCCCGCTCTCCGAGGCGACGCGCACCGCCTTCTCGCAGATCTCGGGCGGCTTGCCCCCCGGGTCGGCGTAGACCGGGATGTCCAGCCTCTCGCCGATGATCTTCAGCTGCTCGATGGCGGCCGGGCGGTAGACGTCGGCGGCGACCAGCAGCGGCCGCTTGTGCTGCTTCTCCAGGAAGCGGGCCAGCTTGCCGATGGTCGTGGTCTTGCCCGACCCTTGCAGGCCCACCAGCATGATCCCGGTGGGTCCCTTCTTGGCGAACTTGATGCTGGTGTCGACCGGGCCCATCAGGTCGACCAGCTCGTCGTGACAGAGCTTGACGAAGTGATCCTCGGGCGAGACGCGCCGGACCTTCTCCTTCGTCGAGGCCTTCACCTTGACGATGACGCCGACCGCCTTCTCCTTGACCCGCTTGCAGAAGTCCTGGACCACGTCGAAGCCGACGTCGGCCTCGAGCAGCGCCGTGCGCAAGTCCTTGAGCGCCTCGTCGACGGTGGCCTCGTCCAGCTCGGCGAGCCCCTGGAAGCGCTGCTTGGCGCTGCGGAACCCCTTGGTCAGAGTCTCGAACATTTGGGGGCGGAATCTAGCACGGGCGCCCGACCAGGAAACTCAGCCCTTCGCCCGTCCCTCCTGCGCCGTCACCCTTTTTGCTTGGGGCGCCGCTCCGTCCACCAGGCCTGCCAGCGTGACCGGGCGGTCTCGCGCTCGCGTTTCGGGAGATCGAAGGCGTAGCCGAAATACTCGCCCGTCAACGCCCGCAGCTCCTGCTCGGCGGCGGCGCGGATCTCGGTCGTCTTGTGGGAGAGCCCGTCGAACAGCCAGTCCATCCGATCGTCGGCCTCGTGCTCCTTCCACCAGGCCGCCCATCGCTTCGGCTTCGCGCCGAAGTCCTGCTTGGTGATGGCCACCAGCGCCGCCTGCGAGGCCGCGACGTCGGTCCCGGCCTCGAGGCGGGCGATCAGCGCGGGGACCTCGGCCTTGTCGGGCACGGGCGGCGGCTGTCGTTTCGCGGCGGCAGGCGCGGGCGATGGCGGTGGCGCGGCGGCGGCCGGCGGCGGTTGCCGCGGCGGCGGGATCTCGATCGGCGGCTCGGGTGGCAGCACCGGCGGCGGCGGCAGGTGGGCCGCCTGCCAGCGGCGGACCGGCTGGGCCCCCACGACGCGCGCGAACAGGCGCACCAGCCGCGGCTCCATGGGACGCGCGTAGATCGCCTGCTGGACCGCCGCGATCCAGATCTCGGGCGCCACGAAGAGCGCGAAGGGGATCGACAGGTCCGCCGTCGCGGCCTCGATCGCGGCGCGCGCGACCGGCTCGCCGCAGAGGATCTGCAGCACGCCGTCCTTCAGCCCCACGGGGACCGCCCGGCAGCGGATCGACCAGGCGACGTCGAGCTCGAGCGCGTCCGACCCGTCGGGGTTCACCAGCTTCTGAGGCGCCTCGCACAGGGCGCGGTCGGGGATCCCCAGCTCGGTCGCCGCGGCGAGCGCGCTCCACAGCGCCCCCTCGTCGACGCCCTCGAGCTCGAGCAGCGCCGTGTCGAGCGCGCCCCCGTAGACCGCCTGGCGCGCCAACGCCGCGCGCAGGCGCTCGGCGGGCAGGAGGCCGCTCGCGAGCAGCCGATCGGAGAGGCGCGACGGCATGAGCCCCGGACCGCCCCCGCCGGCCTAGTCCTCTTCGACGATGACGTACGTGCCGGCCAGGTGGTCGTGCAGCGCGCGGTGCTCGCGATCGAACAGCGCCCACAGCCAGCCGAGCCCCGCAGCCCCGACGCTGGGAACGAGAGCCAGCAGGCGCAAGAGACCACGCGCCGGCCCCGGCGGGCGGCCGCGCCGATCGATGAGCCGGATGCCGCAGAGCCGCATGCCGGGGGTCTGTCCGGCCATCCCGGCGAAGTAGAGCTGGTAGAGGCCGACCATCCCCAGCATCAGTCCGACCGCGCCGACCGCCATCGGGTTGCGGTCGAGGATGCCCGCCACCAGCAGATCGGGACCGATCTCGCGCAGGCTGGGCATGGGGACGTGCAGCGCCATGGCCACCGTGGCCGTGACGGCCGCGGTGAAGGCAAACAGCAGCGCCAGATCGCACAGCGCCGCCACCGCGCGCCGCGGGAACCCGGTGACGCGCACCCGCAGCACCCGCTCCTCGTGGGGGCGCGGCGTCGACGGGTTCGTCTCGGAGGCGGTCATCGGTGCGGCGAACGCGGTCACAGGCCCATTGTGCTGAGGCGTCCGCGCGCCAGCAAGTTTAACGTGGTTCGCGGCGGATCCGCGTCATCCCAACATCCCGTAAGCTGCCGCCACCAGCGCCACCGCGGCGATCGCCGCCGTCTCGACCCGCAGGATTCGGTCGCCGAGCCCGACCGCCTCGAACCCCGCCGCCTGCGCCGCCGCCAGCTCGGCGGCGGCGAAGCCCCCCTCGGGGCCGACCAGGAGGGCGGTCGGCGCCGGCTCGGCACCGGCCAGCGCCGCCCGCAGCGAACGGCCCCGCTCCGCCTCGTAGAGCGCCAGCCGGCGGGCGGGCAGCCCGGGAGCGGCCAGCGCCTCGGCCAGCGCGGCCGGGGGGTCGACCGCCGGGACGTCGGCGCGCCCGCACTGCCGCGCCGCCTCGCGCGCGATCTTCTCCCAGCGCACGCGCCGCCCCGCCTCGGCGTCCGGCCGGGCGACCGAGCGGTCGGTCACAACCGGGACGATGCGCGCCACCCCCAGCTCGGCGGTCTTCTGGACCAGCAGATCCATGCGCGGGCCGCGCGGCACCGCGCAGAGCAGCGTGAGCGCCACGCCTGGCCCGGCGACCTCGCGCCGGGCGCCGAGGACCACCTCCGTGGCCTCGCGTCCCACGCGGACGACGCGCGCCTCCACCTCGCCGCCGGCGCCGTCGAACAGCGTCAGCGCGTCGCCCGGTCGCGCGCGCAGCACCCGGCCGACGTGGCGGTGCTCGTCGCCGGTCAGCGTGACCTCGGGGCCGACGAGCCGGTCGGCCGGCACGAACAGCCGGCGCGCGCTCATGGCCGGCGGAGCCGCAGCGCGGCCCACTCGTCCTCGTCGCGCCGCGCCTCCAGCGCGAGCCCGGCCGCGGTGAAGGCGGCCAGCACACCCTCGGCCTGCTCGGCCAGGATGCCCGAGAGGATCACGGTGGCGCCGGGCGCGAGGCGGGCCGGAAAATCGGCGGCCAGCCGGCCCAGCACGCCCGCCTCGATGTTGGCCAGCACCAGCTGAAACGTCCCGTCGGCCGCGTCGATGCTGCCGGCGCGCGTCTCGACGCTGGCGACCTTGTTGAGCGCCAGGTTCTCGTCGGTGGTGGCCACCGACTCGGGATCGACGTCGACCGCCAGCCCGCGCGCCGCCGGCCAGAGCCGCACGGCCGCGATGGACAGGATCCCCGAGCCGCACCCGAGGTCGAGGAACCGCTCGACCGGCCGGTCGGCGACCTCCTCGGCGAGCGCGATCACGAGCCGGGTCGTGGCGTGGCCACCCGTCCCGAAGGCCCGCCCCGGATCGAGGTCGATGACCCGATCCGCCGCGCCCGCCGGCTTCAGGTCCCAGCTCGGCCGAATCAGAAACGTCCGCCCCACCCGCGTCGCCCGGAAGTACTGCTTCCAGACGTCCCGCCACTCGTCCTCGTGCGCCTCGCGCCGCCGCACCGAGAGCGGATCGACGCTCACGCCCGCCTCCTTCATCCTCCCCGCCGCAGCCTCGATCTCCGCCAGCACCTCCCCTTCGGCCTCCGGCGCGCACTGCGCCACGATGACCGCCCGCCCCGTCCCCGCCCGGATGATGGTGTCGCCATCGCGAATCTCGACGCCGTCGGTCAACTCCCCGACCGCATCCGCCATCACCTCCGCCGCCTCGCGCGGCAGCTCGACGACGATCTCAATCCAGGTGCTCACGCCGTCACTCTACTCATTTTCCGATCTGCTTAGGTTGATCGGAGGCGGGCTTTGCCCGCCGGAGACTTGCATGCCGAGCCAGATCCGGGCCCGGCTCTCGTCGCGTCGGGGAGGCCCCGCGCCCTAGCGCGGAACTCTTCGCTTCGCCTCGCGACGGCGCCGCTTGCGGGCCTCGCGCATCTTGCGCTTCCGCTTGACGGACGGCTTCTCGTAGTAACGCCGCCGCTTGATCTCCTGCAGGATCCCCTCCTTGGACATCTTCTGCTTCAAGATCTTGAGTGCCTTGTCCACGGAATCGCGAACTTCAACTTCGAGCGGACGGCCGAGCAGTGTCTCCAAGCGTGGGCTCCTTTGAGGAAGGGGGCATTTGACATGCCCGGCGGGGTGCCGTCAAGGCGCAAGACCCCAGCTGCGTCATAAGACGCGTCACAGGACGCACCATAAGATGCGTCGCAAGACGCGTCCTGGGAACGCCCCGGGCCCGTCACAGACGCGTCATTCGGACCTCGGGGATTCCCCTGATGGCCGAAGAACCCAGCTCGGGCCCCAAAGGAGTCTTTGCACAAGGCACACGATCGGGGTATGTAACGCTAAAGTTTCAGGATATTCCGTAGGTTTCATGCAAGCCGTTTCGGAATTCCGCGTCCCACAAGGAGCACACGATCATGGTCATGGGGGCTAAGGTCTTCACCGCGACGAAGGCCAAGGACCGCGAGGAGCTCGGCGAGGTCATCACGCGTTGGATCGCGAACAACCCACGCGCCAAGATCATCGACAAGATCGTCACGCAGAGCTCGGACAGTGAGTTTCACTGTCTATCCATCACGATTTTCTACGAGCTCTCGCCGCAATAGCAGGGTCTGATGCGATTCGGCTTCCTGCTCAAGCGCGGTAAGCCCGAAGCGCAAGAACTTGCCGGCGCGTTGAGCAAAGTCTTGCTCAGCCGGGGCGCGACCCTCGTCGCGTTGCCGGAGGACGCCGCCGCGATCGAGGGCGCCACGGTGGTCACGCCGGAGGCGCTGGCCGCGTCGATCGACGTGCTCGTGGTGCTCGGCGGCGACGGCACCTTCCTCTACGGCGCGGCGCTGGCGGCCGATCGGGGCGTCCCGATCTTCGGCGTCAACCTCGGCAGCCTCGGCTTCATCACTCCGTACTCGCGCGCCGAAGCGGCGGCGGCGATCGACGAGGCCTGCCGCGGCGGCCTGGTGATCGAGGAGCGCATCCGCCTGGCGGTCTCGGTCCGCACGACGGACGGGAGCCCGCCGCAGCCGACGCGCTCGGCGGTGAACGACGCGGTGGTGACCCGCTCGGCCGCTCGCCTGCTCGACCTCGAGGCGCGGCTCGACGGCGCCGAGATCACCACCTACAAGGCCGACGGGCTCATCGTCGCCACGCCGACCGGCTCGACCGCCTACTCACTGGCCGCCGGTGGGCCGCTGCTGACGCCCGACGTGCAGGCGATGGTCCTGACGCCGATCAGCCCGCACACGCTGACCAACCGGCCGCTGGTCTTCCGGCCGGACGCCCGCCTCTCCATTCGCAACGCTTCGGACGGGCCGGCGATCCTGACGGTCGACGGTCAGTGGACGCAGGAGGTGCCGGCCGAGGGATGGATCGACGTGCGCCGCGCCGATCGGCCGCTGCGGCTCTACCAGGCGCCGCGCGGGTTCTTCGGCATCCTGCGCGAGCGCCTCTCCTGGGGCTACCGCCGGGTCCAAGGGACCTAGGCGGTCGAGGGCGAAGCCATGTGGCCGGACCCCGCTCAAGCTCCGGCCTCGAGCTCGGCCAGTCGTGAGCGGCAGAGATTTAACTCTCCAATGATCGAGAGACGTCTGGTACTGTCTTTCCATGACTGTACAGATGTTCAGCCAGCAGACGGCACGCCCCTCGGGCCGCGCATTCCGGTCGCGGTCTGACCAGAGCGCGCGAAACCCCGCCGTGGTTGCGGCGATAAAGCAGGCGACGTGCTGACGCTGCTACGCATTTCGGGGTTCGCGCTGATCGACGAGCTCGAGCTCCCCTTCGGGCCGGGCCTCACCGCCATCACCGGCGAGACGGGCGCCGGCAAGAGCATCCTCGTCGACGCGCTCGGTCT
>Ga0070734_10001813_pt1 | contig 28914 bp, 31 predicted proteins | sample Coa_R1_8_FD_66444 | JGI IMG/M metagenome (GOLD analysis project Ga0070734, IMG submission 66444) | Surface soil microbial communities from Centralia Pennsylvania, which are recovering from an underground coalmine fire - Coalmine... | ecosystem: Environmental > Terrestrial > Soil > Unclassified ... | reverse complement strand
TTCGAGCAGCAGTGAACCCACTCGCTGCGAAGCGCGCGGGTCGCCGGGAAACTCGCGGTAAATGGCGATCGCTTCGGCGCTTTGATGATTGTCTTCGTAGAGCGAGGCCAGCTCCAGCAGGGCCTCTTTGTAAGAGGGATCGAGTGACACGGCCTTGCGGTAGTGCGGAGCGGCGTCTGCTAGATGCGACTGGCGAGCCATGGCTCGGCCCAAACCGAGTTCCGAAGGCGCGGAAGTTGGGTCGAGCGCCACTGCGGTGGTGTACGCGGCTTCAGCCTCCCGCCACTGCCGGTTGGCAAATAGCGCTTCGCCGAGATAAAAGGCGGGGCGAAATTCCTTCGGCTTCTGCTGCGCGGCCGCTTGCAAGTGTGGAATCGCGGCGGTGGCGTCCTTGGTTTGAAGCAGGGACACCCCCAGATTCATCTCGGCCTCATAGAGCCCGGGGTGGAGTTCCAGGACCGTTTTGTATTCTGGGATCGCATCCGCATCCCGCCCGAGCATGCTGTAAGCGAGTCCCAGGTTGAAGTGCGCTCCGTAATCCTTTGGATCCGCAGCAACGGCTTTCGAGAACAATGCAGCGGCGTCTTCGAACTTGTTGGCATCGAGGGCTTTCAAGCCATCGGCTTGAAAGTCGGCAGACTGCGCGAGAAAGGCGAGGAGCAGGAACCACATGCCTACTTAAGATCTTAGCGCTGTGGGCAACTTCCCGACGGATGGCAGAATATGTTAATTCTCCGGCAGCCGCCAGTCCGCCCGCAGGGTGTTGTTATCGTCGAAAGGCCACGCTGGACAATCGGCGAGCTGAAGCCGCCTCCCGTCTTCTGTGACCCAGAAGTAGGCATCGTCCGTTAGAGACTCATTCGGAGATCCGATCTCATCTGGTGGGGGCATTCCGCCGATTTCTTCAATCTGGTTTGATAGACGATATGCCTTCGCTAAGCCGGCTGCGATCAGCTCATCGAGCGCCTGAAGAACCACCGATGGGGTTACTGCCATGCCACAGTCCGAACTCAATCTGGTAATGTGCTTGGTAATCTGCTCCAAGTTTTCGTAGTCGTCCGCGATTGCGTCCAGGACAAACATCCGGATCAACTCGCTTCGATTCATGAATCGACCACCACTGGGCCACTCCTAATATTGCATCATACCGACTTGACACTCCCCTCGGGTTGTTTAACGATGGTACCCATGAAACTGCGTCTCACCATGTTAGGTTTGGCCGCCTTCGCTTTCGCGCCACTGTTTGCCCAGGAGCCGGTGGTCGGTGTGGCCGATCCCGAAGCCCTCTTCCACGACAAAGATCCCAAATTAAACGCGAATAAACAGGTCGCGTATCACATCATGCTGGACCTGCTGGAGTGCAACCACTGGGACCAGGCCGATAAGTGGCTCACTCAGGAGTATCACCAGCACAATCCCATGGCCGGATCGGGTCTTGCTGGAGTGGTTAAGTTCTTTTCCGCGCGCAAGCCGACGCCGCTTCCCGCAAAAATGCAGACCAAGATCGTGGCCGTGATCGCGGATGGCGATCTGGTGATGGTCGTGACTCCTCGCAATCCCGACGATCCAAGGAATCCAGGCCAGAAATACTACACCACGTGGTTCGATATGTGGCGGATCAAGGACGGCAAGGCCGATGAGCATTGGGATCCGCAGACGATTCCTGCGCCGAATCCAAACGCCAAAGGCAAGCAGTAGCCGTCTATCTTTTTACAATCTGAAACGCGAAATCGCGGCCGATGCCGCCTTTGATCGCAAGCCAGATCCACAGTTGCGCGAGAGGTTCCAGCAATCGAGAGTTTGAAAGCGGTCCCGCGTCGATGGGATCGAATCCAATAACTTTCGCGAGCGTGGCTGCGGTGCTCTTCGCGCCGGCGTCATCGCCACAATAGAACATCGCGACGGATTTACCCTCGTAGACTGGGTTGAGCATGTTGGCGTAGCCAGTGGAGTTGAAGATCTTCACCACGTGCGCGCCATTCGCCCATTGCGCCACCAGTTCGCCGCCTGATGTGGTGGTGCCGCACTCGAGGCCGGAGAGATCGGGCTTCAGCGGGTTGGTGCAGTCCAGCAAGGTCTTGCCTTGGAGATTCAAAGATTCCAGCACGGCCTTGGTAGCGGGCCAGGGCAGGGCATTCACCACGACTTCGCTCGAGTGAACGGCGTCGGCTGCAGTTTCCGCGCGCGCGCGTGGTCCGCATTTCTTCAAAACGCTCAGCACATTTGCGGCTTCGGGATGCCGCACGCCGAAATAGACTTCATGACCGTGGCGGGTCCAGGATTCTCCCAGGGCTCCGCCCACATTGCCAGCACCTAGTATTCCAATTTTCATGTAACCATCATATGATCCCGCTCACCTTTCTAATCAAGCCCATTATGGGTTCTAACTGAGGGACTTTCTAACCAAGGAGAAAATGATGAATCGTTTTGCAACCATGCTGCTTGCAGCCGCCTGCGCGTTCACGATGTACGGCCAGGGCGGCAGAGGCGGTGGGGGCCCGGTGACGCTCGCGTCCAATATCAAACAGACGTACACGGCCGTGAAGAATAACATCACCGCGGCGGCCGACCAGATGCCGGAGTCCGGTTACGGTTTCCTGCCGGAAGGCGAGCCCCGCAGTTTCGCGGGTTGGGTAGGGCACGTGGCGGATGTTCAGGCGAACCAGTGCGGGCAGCTTTCGGGCACGCCGCTCCAGCTCGGAGCCGGTCAGATGACGACGAAGGCGGATCTGGTGGCGGCGCTCAAGAAGTCCTTCGAGGCGTGCGATGCCGTGTTTGACGCGGTGACCGATGACAACGTGATGGCTCCTGTCGCGGGACGGGGTGGAGCGATGCAGCCCAAAGCGGTTGGTCTTTATGGCGTGGTCATCCACAGCAATGAGTGCTATGGCGCGATGGCGGTTTATATGCGCTTACAGAAGCTGACTCCTCCGTCGAGCGCCGGCCGAGGTGGCGGCGCGGGACGCGGCGGTCCGAAGCAGTAAAATTACTCCCACTCAATGGTGGCGGGCGGCTTGTTCGTGAGGTCGTAGAACACGCCCGCCACACCTTCCACCGCAGTTAATTCCCTCGCCATCTGCTTTAGTAAATCCTCTGGCATCCGCACCACGTTCGCAGTCATGCCATCTACCGAATCTATCGGCCGCAAGACGATCGAATCCGGCAGCTCATCGGTCCCAAACGGGATCAGCACCACCGGAAACTGCCAAATTTGTTGGTCGAATCCGGACTCGCGAGAGAGCTGGCGGACGATCGCGTCGGCGCGGCGCAAGCGGGCAAGCCTGGCAGGGGTGAGGTAAGCTGGGCGCGCACCCATCGCGTGGACCGCACCGGCGACCGTTACGACAACACGATTCACGCCTTCTGTGTGATTCACCAATTTCGCAGCTTCCTCGGTGGTTGGGAAATCCTCGACTGCGAGAACGGCGCGGTAGGTGCGCGAATCGCCCTGCACGCCGACGGAGCGAATCGGCAGAACCCATCCAAAAGGATTCTTCTCAGGCGCGCCATGCGCGCTTCCGCATAAGCAGCGAATCGCCAAGCCTGGGCCGGGGAAGGGATGACGGTCGAGGAACTCCGCCGGCAAGCCGAGCTCCCGTCCGACGGCGCGCACCTCGTCTTTATAGAAAGACGCCAGCGGCTCGATGATTCTGCCCTGGTCGATCAGGCGCTGAATGCCGGCGACGCGGTTGTGATGGGTCTTGATCAGGTCCGCTTTGGCGGAACCGCCCGACTCGATCGTGTCCGGGTAGATCGTGCCCTGGCCAAGTATCCAGCTTCCATCCAAGAAGGTCTCGCCTTCAAGAATGCGTTCCTGAACCTTCACGAACTCCTCGCCGATGATGTGGCGCTTTTGTTCCGGATCGGTCGCGCATTCGAGCGCCTTCAGGAATTGCGGCCCCGCGTCCTCAATTTGGAACGCCCGAGCTCCTAGCGCAGCGAACTGAGCCCGCACGAATTCGGTCTCGCCTTCGCGCATGAGGCCGGTGTCTACGTAGGCGCCGTGCACACGATCCGGTCCCAGCGCCTTCAAACAGAGCGTGTAGGCGACGGTGGAATCGACGCCGCCGCTGACAAAGAAGAAGACGTTGCGATTTCCCGCTGCCGCTCGGATGTGTTCCTCGAGTGCGCGGATTTGCCCTGTCGGATTCCAGTCCTGCCGACAACCGCAGATGTCGAATAGAAAGTTGGACAGAAGCTGGCGGCCGCACGGCGTGTGCGCGACTTCGGGGTGGAATTGCACGGCAAACAAGCCTTGTTTCGGGGCGGACATTGCCGCTACGGGACATGTATTGGTGATGCCCAAAGTCTCAAAGCCCGGCGGCGGTTCTGTCACCAGATCGCGATGACTCATCCAGACTTGCTGGGGTGTGTCGATGCCTCTCAGCAAGATGTCGTTCGTTTTGAGATTAAGCTGCGCGAAGCCGTATTCACCGCGTTCCCCCTTCTCAACCCGCCCCCCCAACAGATGCGCGAGCAGCTGCTGGCCGTAGCAGATGCCGAGCACGGGCGTCCCGGAACGGAGCACGCTTGGATCGATGGTGGGGCTGCCAGGATCGTAGACGCTTGAGGGACCGCCGGAAATGATGATGCCCTTGCGCCCCGCAAGCGCCGAGGCGGGGGTTTCGCTAGGAGCGACCTCGGCATACACGCCCAGGTCGCGCACCTTTCGCGCGATCAAATGGCAGTATTGTCCGCCGGCGTCAAGAACCGTAATTTGAGGCTGCAAAAATCTTCGGCGAACTACTGGCGCTGGGCCTGCTTGGTGATGCGCTCCACCAGCAGCTTCTTGGCGTTGTCCAGAAGTTCCTTGGCCTTGGGCATCGAGTCAATCGCCTGCGCCACCTCGGGGTCCGCCTCAATCGACACAACCTGAGAGTCTTCGAAGTTGAAAGCGGTGATGTACATCTCCCGCTTCAGTTCCTTCTTCAACCACGCGCGGTTGGCATTGAAGTCGGCCTCTGTGAAATCGATCTTGTGCTTGGTCAGGAAGTCGTGGAACTGCGTGATCACAGCAGCGTCCGGCTCCCAGCCCTTGGGAATCGAGTTGTCCGGGCGGGGACCGAAGAACGCGGCGGAGAAATCGAACATGGCCTGCTTGCGGATCAACTCGATCTGAAACTTGTTCAGCTTGGTGGTCTCATCGCAATACGGGTCGGCCGGTTGCGCATGGGAGGGCACATAGAATCCGCAGCTGAAGCGCTCGTCCGGAGTGATGCCGCCTCCGCCGTAAACGGTGCGGCCACTGTCGGTCATCTTAACGTCGGCAGCGTTCCGTTGATCCAGGTTCGTGTGCGTGTAGTAATCCAGGAACGAAATGTTGGAATAGTCGCGCTGGATCAAGCGTCCGCTAGGGGTGAAGTAGTGCGCAGTGGTCAGAGCAAGGCCAGTGTTGTCGCTGAGCGGAAACACGGTTTGCACCAGGCCCTTGCCGAAGGTGGGCTCACCGAGAACCCAGCCGCGGTCGTGATCCTGCAACGCGCCGGTGACAATTTCCGCCGCCGAAGCGCTGGACCGGTTGACCAGCACTACGATCGGGTAGTCCTTACCCGTGCCGTCCGTGCGCGCCGCGTAGCTCTTGTTGGAACTGGGAACGCGTCCATGGTGGAACACCACCACTTCGTTCTTCTTAAGGAAGTGAGACGCGACATCCACGCCCTGGTTGAGCAACCCGCCGGGATTGGCGCGGAGATCAAGGACTAGCCCCTTGAAGTCTTTCTCGCCGAGCTTCTTCAGTTTGTCGGTGAGTTCCTGCGCCGTGTTCTCGTTGAACCCGGTGATCTGGACGTAGGCGATGCCGGGCTTGATGTACATCGCATGCGGCACGCTGGGGCGAGGAATCTCATCGCGAACGATGTTCATCGTCAGGGGCTTTTCGACGCCCTCGCGCCCAACCTTCACTTGCACCTTGGTGCCACGGGGTCCTTTAAGAAGATCGGCAATCTCGGGAGTGCCCATGCCGTCGGTCTTCTTATCGTTGACCTCTAAGATGATGTCGCCGGGCCGCATGCCGGCCTTGATGGCGGGAGAGTTGTTAAACGGATACTGGACCGTAATCTTCTTGTCACGCTCACCGATGATCATGCCGGTACCGTAGTACCGCTCGCTCATGTCCTCGCGCTGCTTGTTGTATTCCTTGGGATCGAAGAAGTGGGAGTGGGGGTCGAGCGTGTTGAGCATGCCGGGGATTGCGCCGTCATAGATCGCCTTGTCCGGCTTCACGGGATCTGCGAAATTCTGCTCGACCGCGACGTACACCTTGGTGAACGCCTTCAGACTCTGGCTCGCCGCGTCGTCCGAGTCGGTCGCGGCCGCAACGTGGCCGCCTCCTATAATTCCGACGGCGAGGGAACTCAACACCACGAAAAGAGGGACAAAAAATAGCGAACGGCGACGAATCGGCATTCAATGGCCTCCAGCCCGATTTCAGTATAGCAACGTCTTGATGGCGAACGGAAAAACTCGAAATTAGGCGCGCAGACGCCGTGCGGCGGCGGGAGAAAGACCCGGCTCCATGCGCGCGGGCTTGCGCTCGGTCTCGGTCAGCCGCCGGGCTTGGTCGCTTACGCACACCAGAAACATGGGCTGGCGGGCGTTCTTGAGAATGTCGATAATGCGGCCGGGCTGGTCCTCGAGAAAAATGGATTTGCCGTCGGTCACCAAGTGCAGGTCGGAGGAGACTTGCAGCACTTCGGCGAGCCGCTTTCCCATTTCCCGTTGCAGGAAACGAAGGACGCGGCGGATTCGTTGGAGGGAGAATCCCTTGCGTCGCAGTTCCGCGATCACGGTGATCTCAATCACTTCGCCCGGCCCGTACACACGGCGATGTCCTTCGTGCCGGGGCGAGACCACTTTGCGCTCATCCCACCACTGCAACTGACGCAGGCTGACGTCGGCGACTTCGGCGACTTCGCTCGAAGAGTAGGTCCGCTCGGGGACCTGGGGCTCGGGGCGGGACTTGCGGGCTTTAAACATTATGTTCAGTTTCCGTTTGAATCGAATGTGATTCGACCTTTCGATTGTACTCGACTGGAAGGGCATGTCAATAGGGTGTCATCCTAGTGCCGTCCTGGAGCGTGCCAGAGGATCGTTAAAATGCCTAAATGAGCACCGGCTGGCCTACAATGTAACCAGTACTCCATGAGCACGGCGGCGCTGATTTCGTTAGAGGAATACCTTCATCGCTCGGAAAAACCGCTGTGCGAGTACCTGGACGGCGCGCTCCAGCCCAAGCCGATACCAACCAAGCTTCACGGACTCGTCCAGTACATGCTGGTGACCTTGCTCCGGCAGCAGAGTGTGGAAGCTCTCGCGGAAGTTACGGTGCGCGTCTCGGCGACGAAATTCCTGATCCCCGACGTGATCGCGGCGCACAAGATTCAAAGCCCGTATCCAACCGAACCGGTGTTGCTCTGCGCGGAGATTCTTTCTCCGGAAGATCGCTTGGGAGCCACACTCGCCAAATGCGAGCACTACCACGCTTGGGGCGTGCCCTTCTGCTGGATCATCGACGTGCAGAAGCAAACGGCGTGGCACTATCACTCCGGCGGCGAACCCGAGCGGGTGGCGGTTCTCACGGCTGGAGATTTGAGCGTGCGCTTGAAAGACTTGTTTTCAGAAGTGCGCGGAGAAGAGTGAATACCGAAACCAGAACCCACACGATTGCGCCGGACATTACGGTCTACGAGATCTCCGGACGGTTGAGTCTGAGCAACACGCTGATCTCCGTCGAAAACGCCATTCGCGGCCTGATCGAAGGCGGCGCAAGGAAGATGGTGATCGATCTGGCCAAATTGAACTCCATCGATAGCGCCGGCATTGGCACGCTGGTGAGCTGCAGCGGCCACATGGAGCATGCAGGCGGAAAGTTTCGCGTCGCGGGTGCGCACGGCACGGTGGTGAAGGTCTTCGCGATGGTTCACATGGAGCGGATCTTGCCGCTCGACGCGGATCTGCAGTCGGCTGTCGAGAGCTTGCGTAATTAATTGGTTTCTTGGCGTAGCATGATGCGCGGCCTTGCGCAAAAGGAAGGCCGCCAGCTCCGAGCTACACGTTTCGTGCGATCAACGGCGCACGGCTCGCAGCCGAGGCGAAGAAGACACAGGATTTCGTGCCAAGGCCATACGAGAAGAACCAGTTCCCCTTTTGTCAAGCTTGAGCCATGGCTGCGTGCGCATACCAAATTCGGCGGCGGCATGATCCGGTAGCGTCCGAATCCTTAGCCGCCGCCGACGAACCAGACGATCTCGATCTGCGCTCCCTCTGCCACCTCGGTCGCGCTCCAATCCTGCTTTCGAACGATAGAACGGTTCAACTCGACCGCCACGCGCGCTGGATCGATGGATAGCCACTCCAGCAGCCGACCTACGTGAAAGCCCTGAGGGACGCGCTTTGCCTCGCCGTTTACCACAATCGCAATCGTTTTTGTTTCAGCGGTTTCCATCGGGCCGTTTGACACCTTGTTTCGATGCTCATTATATTCAATAGTTAGACTCGAAACCCAGCCCGCCATAGATTACATGCCAACATCGTATCCACAGATCTACTTTCCGGTCCTGATTCAGGTGCTCATCGCCATGGCGATCGCCGGCGGACTGGTCGCCGCCTCGAGCCTTCTGGGCAAGCGCGCCAGGAGCCCACTAAAGGATTCACCTTACGAATCCGGCATGGCGCCGGTCGGCTCCGCCAGCGAGCGGTTCAGCGTCAAATTCTACATGGTGGGGATGATCTTCATCCTGTTCGATATCGAAGCCGTGTTCCTGTATCCCTGGGCCGTGGTCTACCGCCAGCTGAAGATCTTCGGGTTTTTCGAAATGTTCATTTTCGTGGCGCTGGTGTTGATCGGCTTCTTCTACGTGTGGAAGAAGGGCGCGCTCGATTGGTCCTTGAGTGCGGACCAAAAGCGGGAGGGCGAGAAATAGCCATGGTCGAAGTAAAGCATCCTGCGATCCTTGAAGCCACGGAAGCGCTGGGTGAAACCACAGTGATCGCGGACCCCGCGCAGATCGTGGATCTGTGCCGTTTCCTCAAGGACAAAGAGAAGTTCATCCGTCTGAGCACCATCACCGCGGTCGACTGGTATCCTGCCGAGCCTCGCTTTGAGGTGGTCTATCATCTCCATTCCATCGAGCGCAATTTGCGCTTGCGTGTGAAATGCCGCTTGAGCGGCGCGAACCCCGAGATCGATTCCGCCACGCCGGTCTGGTTCGCGGCCAACTGGTATGAGCGCGAAGCCTTCGACATGTTCGGCATCGGCTTCCGCAATCATCCCAACCTGGTGCGCATCCTCATGCCGGTTGATTGGGAAGGCTACCCGCTGCGCAAGGATTATCCTGTGCACGGCTACAAGTACAACTATGCGAGCGAGTAGAACATGAAAGAAACGTTCGAAGATCACGTAGCAACCATCGAGGCCGTTCAGGAAATCCCAGCCACGCCATCCGCTCCGCGGCGCATGACGCTGAACATGGGCCCACAGCACCCTTCGACGCATGGCGTTTTGCGCATCGTGCTGGAACTGGAAGGCGAGACGATTATCTCGGCCATCCCGGATATCGGGTTTCTCCACACCGGCATTGAAAAAGAGTGCGAGCAGAAGCACTGGCAGCAGGCCGTAACCATCACGGACCGGGTCGACTATCTTTCGAACCTTGCCAACAATCTGGTGTACTGCCTGGCGGTAGAGAAACTGCTGCAGATTGAGATTCCGCCACGAGCGCAATGGACGCGCGTGATGATGACCGAACTCTCGCGGCTGAACAGCCATCTGGTGTGGCTGGGAACTCACGCGCTGGATATCGGCGCGATGACCATGTTCTTTTACTGCTTCCGGGAACGCGAAGACATTTTGCGTATCTTCGAAATGTTCTCCGGCCAGCGTATGATGACCAGTTATATCCGCATCGGCGGGCTGGCGCTGGAGCCTCCGCGCGGCTGGCAGAACATGCTCGGCAAGTTCATTCGGGCGTTTCCGAGCAAGGTGGACGAGTACGAGAGTCTGCTCGATTCGAATCCCATCTGGATGCGCCGGACGAAAGGCGTAGGCTTTATTTCGCTCGAAGACATGCTGGATCAGGGCGTGACTGGCCCCATGATTCGGGCGGCGGGCGTCCCGCTCGATCTGCGCAAGAACGAGCCGTATTCGAGCTACGAGAAATTCGATTTCAAAGTCGCCACGCAAACTACCAACGACGTGTACGGGCGGTATCGCGTGCGGTTAGAGGAAATGCGGGAGAGCGCCAAGATCATTACTCAGGCGCTCGAAGGCATGCCAGATGGGCCGTGGCAAGCCGATGCGCCTCACGTGGTTTTGCCTGACCGCGAAAAGATGAAGACCCAGATGGAAGCGCTCATCTATCACTTCAAGATTGTGACCGAAGGTTTCCGCGTGCCGGCGGGCGAAGTTTTCCAGTGCATCGAGGCGCCGCGCGGCGAGATCGGTTACTACATCGTCAGCGACGGGACTTCCAAGCCCTATCGCGTGCACATGCGCACGCCCAGCTTTGGAAACCTGCAAGCGCTGCCTACGATGCTGAAGGGCATTCTTTTGGCGGACTCCATTGCGGCTCTGGGCAGCATGGACTTCGTCCTCGGAGATACGGACCGCTAATGACTTTTTCTCCTCAACTTGAACAGCGATTTGCCAAAATGCTGCAGAGCTACCCGGAGGGCCGCAAGCGCTCCGCTGTTGTTCCGATGTTGATTTACGCGCAGGATGAAACCGGCGCGATCACGCCGGAACTGATCGAAGAAGTGGCCAAGCGCTGCGAAGTCGCCCCCTTGCAAGTGGATGAAGTGGTCGGCTATTACTCCATGCTGCATCGTCAGCCTCTGGGCAAATATCATGTCCAGGTTTGCACCAACATCAGTTGCATGCTGGTGGGCGGCACGGAGCTGTATGAGCACGCCTGCAAGAAGCTGGGCATCGGGCATAAAGAGGTTACAGCCGATGGGCAGTTCTCTTTAGAAGAAGTCGAGTGCATGGGCGCGTGCTCGTGGGCCCCGGCAGTGGAGATCAACTACGATTTTCATCATCACGTCACACCGGAGCGTTTAGATCAGTTAATTGAAGGGTTGAGGAAGTCCAACTGATGCCCACCAAGCTTTTCAACGAACCCAGCCCGCTCGAAACCAGAGTGGTCAGCAAGCGCTTCGGTCTGGCGAACTCGGCCTCGCTCGATACCTACCTGGCGAACGATGGATTCAAAGCATTCCTGAAGGCGCGGGAGATGACACCGGTTCAGATTGTGGACGAATTGAAGGCTTCCTCGCTGCGTGGCCGCGGCGGCGCGGGGTTTCCTACCGGGTTAAAATGGAGCTTCGTTCCACGGACTTCTCCCAAGCCCAAATACATTGTGATCAACGCCGATGAGAGCGAACCCGGCACCTGCAAAGACCGGTTGCTGATGGAGTACGATCCGCATCAGTTGATTGAAGGCATTCTCATCGCTGGTTTCGCCCTGGACGCCCACAAAGGCTACCTCTATATCCGCGGCGAGTACCGCTACCTAATCGATCACATGGATCGGGCCATCGCGGAAGCGTACTCGAAGGGCTATCTCGGAAAAAACATCGCGGGCACGGGATTCGATTTCGATTTGTACACACATTCCGGCGCGGGAGCATACGAGTGCGGGGAAGAGACGGCTCTGCTCGACTCGCTCGAAGGCAAGCGCGGGATTCCAAGGATGAAGCCTCCGTTTCCAGCGGTCGCGGGCGCGTGGGCTTCGCCAACCCTCTTAAATAATGTGGAGACGTTCAGCGCGGTTCCGGCCATTATCCGCGATGGCGGCGCGGCGTTCGCCGCCCTGGGTACGCCAAAAAATGGCGGTACGCGGCTGGTTTGCATTTCTGGCCACGTCAACAAGCCCGGCGTTTACGAACTGCCGCTGGGTTATCCCATGCTCAAGGCGATCGATGAAGTCGCGGGTGGGATTCCCGGCGGGAAGAAACTGAAGGCGGTGGTTCCCGGCGGATCGTCTTGCCCGATTCTCAAAGCCGAAGAGTGCGATATCCCGATGGACTACGACAGTCTCGCGAAGGTCGGCAGCATGTTGGGCTCGGGTGGCATGGTGGTCATGGATGAGACCACCGACATGGTTAAGGTAGCGCTGCGCATCATGCGCTTCTATGCGCACGAAAGCTGTGGCTGGTGCATTCCGTGCCGCGAAGGAACCACGTGGCTGAGAAAAATCCTCAGTCGATTCGATGAGGGCGGAGGTCGGAAGGAAGATATTTCGCTGCTCGGCGAGCTTTCGAAGAACATGCTGGGGCGAACTTTCTGCGCGCTGGGCGATGCCGCGGCGATGCCGACCATTTCCATCGTCGACAAGTTCGCGGACGATTTCGAAAAGCGTCTGAGCCGCGAAATGGTAGCGGTCTAGGAGCATATGGCGGAAACGGTAAAGCTGACAATCAACGGGAACGCCATCGAGGCCGAGAAGGGCACGTTGCTGATTGAGGCGGCGCGGCAAAACGGCATCGAGATCCCCTCATTCTGTTATTACGAAGGCTACACACTGCAGGCGGCGTGCCGCATGTGTCTGGTGGAAGTCGAGAAAACGCCGAAGCTACAGGTAGGCTGCACCTTGCCCGTGGCAGACGGCATGGTGGTGCACACGGAATCCGATGTGGTGAAGAACGCGCGGAAGGGTACGCTCGAATTTCTGCTCACCAATCATCCGCTGGACTGCCCGGTTTGCGACAAGGGCGGCGAGTGCGAGTTGCAGGATATGGTCTTCCGTTACGGGGCGGGCGAGAGCCGTTTCGTGGAAAGGAAAGTTCACACGCCGGAGAAGCAATGGTCACCGGTAGTGTTCTTCGATGCGCCGCGCTGCATCCTGTGTTATCGCTGCGTGCGAGCCTGCGACGAAGGGATGGGCGTCAAGGCGCTGGGTATCGCGAACCGCGGCGTGATCGCCGAGATCGTTCCCAACCATCACGACCATCTCGAATGTGACGAGTGCGGAGCATGTATCGACATTTGCCCCGTCGGCGCGCTGACCAGCGGTATTTATCGCTACCAGACGCGGCCGTGGGAGATGAATCACGTCGGCACCATTTGCACCCACTGCGCCGACGGTTGCCGCACCACCTTGGGCGTTCGCAACGACAAAATCATTCGCGGGAACAATCGAGATAAGAGCGGAATTAACGGCGAGTTTCTGTGTATCAAGGGGCGTTATGGCTTCGATTTCACAGAGCATCCGGAGCGTTTGCAGTCGCCGATGCTGCGCTCGGGCGACGGCTTTGAGCCGATTTCGTGGTCCAAGGCGCTGGAGATTGTCGCCGGCAAGTTCGCCTCGGTTAAGAAAGCGGGTGGCAAGTTCGGAGTCATCGGCTCCAACCACACCACCAACGAAGAGAATTATTTCCTGCAGAAGTTCGCGCGGCAGGGGCTTGGCACGAAGAATATCGATCATCACCGCACAGGCGATCTGGCGACGTTCTTCGACGCGCTTTCCGATCATGGCAATGTGCTCGCCAGCGCGGATGACGTTTATAAAGCCAAAGCGGTGCTGGTGGTCGCGAGCGACCTTTCGCAGCAGCATCCATTCCTGGCGTTTCAGCTTCGAGCCAACGTCCGGCACCACGAAGCGCACGTATACACCGTCACCAGTGGTCCGGTGCGGGAAGAGCATCAAGCCGTCTCCAGCGTGCGCGTGCAGAAGGGCGGGGAAGTGGCTGGCGTCGAATCCCTGCGCGAGAAACTGAAGGCAGAAGCCGATCTGGTGATCTTGTTCGGCGACGCCATACAGGGCGAAAGCCTGCGCAAGCTGGTCGCATTCGGGGACTCGCTGGGCATTCCCGTCAAATACGTCTGCCTGGTTGACTACTCCAATTCTCGAGGCGCATTTGACTTGGGACTGATTCCGCGCGATGGTGGAATGTCCCGGGAACAAATGCTGGCCGCAAACGATCTGGACGTGCTGTGGGTGGTGGGCGCGAACCCGCTGAAGGGAGCAACGCTCGCCTCGAAAAACGCCTTCGTCGTGGTGCAGGATCTGTTCATGACGGAAACGGCCAAGCGAGCCGACATCGTGCTTCCCGCCGCATCGGCATACGAAAAGAACGGCACGGTTACGAACACTTGCGGAGAAGTGCAGAAGTTGAAAGACGCCATCAAGGTGATGGGTACCAAGACCGACCTCGAGATCACTGGCCTGATCGCAAAGGAAATGGGCCTGAACCTGGGAATCTGGCTGCCGGATAAAATGTTCGAAGAGATTCGCAAGACGGTTCACGGATATGAGGTGCCGCTTCCGGTGCTGGCTACCGGAGGCGCAGCGCCGACCGCACCGCTCAATGGACGAGTAGCCGCTCTCCCGGGAACGATTCAATCCGCTCGCGACACTTTGTTCACCTCCGGATCGCTCAGCCGATATTCGAAGGTGCTCAATTCCGTGATGGAGTCACCGGGGGGGCTGTACGGGGAGTCCAGTGGCCAGGGGCCAGTGGCCGGTGGCCAGTCAAAGCCATGACGGTGAGACAATACAGCCACTTAGCAGCCTGGCGGCGGGCGATGGATTTGGTGGAAGACGTCTACAGGAGCACGAAGGCCTTTCTTAAGGAAGAGCTGTTCGGTCTCTGCAGCCAGTTGCGCCATGCTGCTGTTTCTGTACCTTCGAACATCGCTGAAGGCCAAAGCCGGACCAGCCGCGAATTCGTACACTTTCTAACGATGGCCCGCGGATCATTCAGCGAGATCGAGACGCAAATCCTGATCGCAGCGGATGGGTCGAGACGAACTGCGGAAGTCGGGAAGCTTACCAACGGATTATCGAGATCGATCGAAAAACTGGCCACGGGCCACCGGCCCCTGGCCACTGCCATATGAACTTTTTCATCGTAAGCCTCATCAAGACGGTCATCGTCGTACTTGTGCTCCTGCACGTGCTGGCGTATCTGCAGTGGATTGAGCGCAAGGTTATTGCGCACGTGCAGCTTCGCGTCGGGCCGCGGCGCGTGGGTCCGCACGGATTGCTGCAACCCCTTGCCGACGTCATCAAGCTGCTTACCAAGGAGGACATGCTTCCGTCGCATGTCAACACGGTCTTTTACTTCCTGGCCCCGTTTCTTGCGGTGATGTTTGCCTGGATCTCGATTTCCGTCATTCCCTTCGGTCCCATCATCAAAGTCGGACCCGTCACCACCGGCATGGAGATCACCGATCTCAACATCGGCGTCCTGTTCATCCTGGGCATATCCGGTTTGGGAGTGTACGGTGTTGCGCTGGCTGGATGGGCGTCGAACAACAAGTACTCCCTCATGGGCGGCCTGCGCAGTTCGGCGCAGATGATCAGTTATGAGCTGCCCATGGCCCTCGCGATCGCGGCTCCGCTCCTGATGCTGAACACGTTGAGCTTCCGGGCCATGACTGATGGCCAGGCGGGTTACTACTTAGGTTTCATTCCCCGTTGGACGGTGTTTCAAGGACCGTTCCCGCAAATCATCAGCTTCATCCTTTTTATGGTCGCGGGCTTCGCCGAAACCAACCGCGTTCCTTTCGATTTGCCCGAAGCGGAAAACGAGCTGGTGGCCGGATTCCACACCGAGTATTCCTCCATGAAGTTTGCTGGATTCTTCATGGCTGAGTACGCCAACATGATTACCGTATCGTGTGTCGCGACGCTGTTATTCCTGGGAGGGTGGCACCCCTTGTGGCCGGCTGCTTACGGCTCTAATTTCTTGCCGGTCGTAACATTCGCTATCAGCGGCTTGATCTGCTTTTCTCACGCGGCGAATCCCGCGCGGCCTTTCGACCGGATCACGCTTCCCGTGTTCGGCGTCCTGTTTCTGGGTTTGGCGGCTTTGTTTCTGGTCCCGCCGCTACAGCTGGTCCTGATGCCGCTGTTCTGGTTTGTCTCGAAGGTAGGCGCGATCCTGTTCGTGTTTATCTGGGTGCGCGCGACGCTTCCCCGTTTCCGCTATGACCAGCTCATGGGATTTGCCTGGACCTTCATGTTTCCCGTCGCGCTGGTGAACCTGCTGGTTACTGCGCTTGCGGTAGCCCTTACATAACGACATGGATTCTCTTCTCTTTCTGATCTTCGCGGCGATTACGGTCATCTGCGCCATCAACCTGGTGGTGCAGACCCATCCCATATCGAGCGCGCTTTCGCTGATTGGCGTGATGGGATCGCTGGCGGTTCTCTACCTGCTGCTCGGCGGCGAGTTTATCGCGGCGGCGCAACTGGTGGTCTACGCCGGCGCGATCATGGTGCTCTTCGTCTTTGTCATCATGCTTCTCAACGCCGGTGGCGAGCGCAAGAAACCGCGCCGTCTCTGGCCTCGCTACGCGGGGATTCCGCTGCTGTTTCTGTTTCTGGCTTTGATGGGGTACGTGGGAAATCGGGTTTTGCCTCCCTCCGGTGACGTAACCTTCGGGTCGTTTGTCGGAGGCAGCGCGCAGGAAATCGGCAAGCGGCTGTTTACGGTTTATCTGCTGCCCTTCGAAGTCACCAGCGTCCTGATCCTGATCGCGATCGTGGGCGCGATCGTGCTCGCCCGGAAGGAGATCGACTGATGCCGCTTCCGCCGTTGCCGTTTCCGCCTACTCCGCCGCTCACCTGGTACCTGGCGCTCAGCGCGATTCTGTTTGCGCTGGGCGTTGCGGGCTTTCTGTTCCGCCGGAACATCATCACCGTGTTCATGTCCATCGAGCTGATGCTCAACGCGGTGAATCTGAGCTTTATCACGTTTTCCTACAAGCTGAAGCAGAATGACGGGCACATCTTCAGCTTCTTCGTGATGGTGGTGGCGGCGGCCGAAGCTGCAGTCGGCCTGGCCATCATTCTCACGGTTTTCAAGAATCGCCAAACGCTCGAAATCGACGAGGTCAGTTCGCTCAAGAACTAAAAGATGCAACTTTGGCTCATACCTATTCTTCCGCTAGCCGGCTTCATCCTGAACGGGCTGTTCGGCCGGCGGCTATCCAAAGCGGCGGTCAACGTGATCGCCGTCGGCTCCGTCCTGTTGTCATTTTTGTGGGTGCTGAAGACCCTCAACAGTCTGGGCGCGTTCAGTGGCGGGCTTGAAAAAGCCTATCTGGAGCATTACTACACCTGGATTCAATCCGGCTCCCTGAACATCAGCGTGGACTTCGCGGTCGATCGCCTTACCGCGATCTGGCTGATGGTTGTCACTGGCGTCGGCCTGCTGATCCATATTTACGCCACCGGCTACATGGCGCATGAGGGCGGCTACTATCGCTTCTTCGCCTATCTGAACCTGTTCATGTTCTTCATGCTGGTTCTCGTGCTGGGCGCCAACTACCTGCTGTTGTTTGTCGGCTGGGAAGGTGTGGGTCTCTGCAGCTATCTTCTGGTCGGATTTTATTTCCTGGAGAAGTTCGCCACGGATGCCGGGAACAAAGCGTTCATCGTGAACCGCGTCGGCGACTTCGGTTTCTCGCTGGCGATCTTTCTCATCGCCGCTCACTTCGGTTCGCTTGATTTCGCCACCGTATTCGCAAAAGTGAACGACATGCCCGTGGAATCGCACTTGGGCTGGATCACCGCGGCGTCGCTGTTGCTTTTGGTCGGCGCGACGGGCAAATCGGCACAACTTCCCTTATACGTCTGGCTGCCGGATGCGATGGCCGGCCCGACTCCGGTCAGCGCTCTCATCCATGCCGCCACCATGGTCACGGCGGGCGTTTACATGGTCACGCGCTCCGCCCCGATCTATCTCCACTCCGCTATGGCTCTCGACGTCGTCGCCGTCATCGGCATCGCGACGGCGTTTTTTGCCGCCACCATCGGTCTGGCGCAGTACGACATCAAAAAAGTCTTCGCTTATTCGACCGTTTCCCAGTTGGGTTACATGTTCGTGGGCCTCGGCACCGGAGCTTTTTCCGCCGGCGTCTGGCACGTGATGACCCACGCTTTCTTCAAAGCTCTGCTGTTCCTCGGCGCCGGTAGCGTGATTCACGCGCTCTCAGGCGAACAGGATTTGCGGCAGATGGGCGGGCTCCGCAAGAGTATCCCGATCACGTTTTGGACGCTCATGTGCGCCGGTGTGGCGATCGCGGGCGTACCGCCGTTCGCCGGCTTCTATAGTAAAGATGCGATCCTCGCCGCGGCGTATGAGCACTCGCCCTGGATTTACTGGGTAGGAGTGGTCACCGCTGGAATGACCGCCTTCTACGTTTTCCGCGCGTTGTTCCTGTGTTTCTTTGGCGAGCCTCGCGGACATCATCACCCGCATGAGTCGCCTCCGTCCATGTGGGTTCCGCTCGCGATTCTGGCGGTTCTAAGCCTGGGCGGCGGATATTTCTTCAACATCCCCAAGTACCTTGATCCGATGTTCAAGGTTCAGGAAGAGGCCCCCGGAAGCGAATGGTTGATGTACGTTTCCATTGCCTTCGGTCTGGGAGGAATCGCGCTGGCTGCGCTCTTCTACCTGGTTTCGCCCGGCATTCCGGATGCGATCGTCAGGATCTTCAGCGGACCGTATCGTTGGGTCTACAACAAATACTTCGTGGACGAATTTTACGATTCCGCAGTCGTCAGTCCCGTTGTCGACGGCTCGCGGGAGCTGCTTTGGCGTGTGGCCGACGTTGAGATTGTCGACGGGGCAGTGAATGGTGTCGGCAAAACGGCTCGGGCCATCGGTAGCGCTTTGAGACTGGCGCAATCCGGCTACATCCGAAGTTATGCGGCGTGGGTGGTAGCGGGTTCTATCCTGGTTATCGCCTTTATGGGCCTGAGAGGAGAACTCTAATGAGTCTTCTCGACGTGGTCCTGTTTCTTCCGCTGCTGGGATTCTTCGTGCTGCTCATGGTGCCGAAAGCGAATGAACAAGCGTCGCGCATCGGTGCGCTGGTGATCTCACTGGTTATCTTCGTGCTTTCGCTGGGACTGCTCTCGCCCTACTGGTTCGCCACTCCTACCGGCTATACTTTTTCGACCAACGTCTCCTGGATCAACTATCCGCCCATCCGTTATCACGTGGGCCTAGATGGTTTGAGCCTCTGGTTGGTGCTGCTCTCCACGCTGCTCACGCCCATCTGCGTGCTGATTTCCTGGACGTACATCGCAAAGCGCGTTAAGGAATTCTACGCGTTCCTGATTCTCCTGGAGTTCGGACTGATCGGAGTTTTCATTTCGCTCGACCTGTTCCTGTTCTACACGTTCTGGGAAATTTCGCTGGTCCCGATGTATTTCCTGATCGGCATCTGGGGCCACGAACGCCGCATCTATGCCGCGGTCAAGTTTTTCTTGTACACGATGGCAGGATCGATGCTGATGCTGGCCGCGATCATTTACGTGTACAACCAATCCGGCACGTTCGACTACGTCGACATCCTGAGCAAGTTGCGAAGCGGCCAGCTGGTTTTTGAAGCGCGTACGCAGATGTTCCTGTTCCTGGCCTTCTTCGTCGCCTTTGCGATCAAGGTTCCGTTATTCCCGCTGCATACCTGGCTGCCCGACGCGCACGTGGAAGCTCCGACCGCCGGTTCCGTGATGCTGGCGTCTCTCATGCTGAAGATGGGCACTTACGGGTTGGTGCGCTTCTGCCTGCCGCTGTTCCCCGGCGCGGCGCATGCTTCCTCTCCTTGGATCGTCGCGCTGGCCATCACGGGCATTCTCTACGGTGCGCTGGTCGCGCTGGTGCAGCCCAACATGAAGAAGCTGGTGGCGTACTCTTCCGTCAGCCACTTGGGTTTCGTGGTCTTGGGTATTTTCTCCTTCACGCAGCAAGGCATGGACGGCGCGGTGTATCAGATGCTGAATCACGGCGTGTCCACAGGAGCGTTGTTCATGCTGGTGGGTTACCTCTATGAGCGCCGTCATTCGCTCGAAATCGCGGCGTACGGCGGCGTGGCCACGCCCGCGCCTAATTTGGCGGCGGTGTTTCTGATTACGACGCTCGCCTCCGTCGGACTGCCGACGCTCAACAACTTCATCGGCGAGTATCTGGTGTTGCAGGGCGCGTCGCAGGCGAACTTCACCTGGGTAATCTTCGCCGCTCTGGGAGTGATTCTCTCGGCGTGCTACATGCTGTGGCTATACCAGCGGGCATTTTACGGGAAGGCATCTGAATCGGTGAGCCATCACATCTACGACCTGAAGCCGCGTGAATGGGCGGCGATTATTCCCCTGTTGATCTTGATGGTTTGGATGGGAACATTTACGCAGACGTTCCTGCCGTCGATCAGCGCGCAGAACGCGCAGATTCTGGAATCCACGCGGCCAAATCAAGCCGCGGCATTCCTGAACGGCGCGGAGGTGAATCGTGCTCGATAACTTCATGCCCACTTCCGCCGAGTACATGCGAGTCCTGCCCGAAATCATCCTCACGCTTTTCGGCGTTCTCCTGATGTTCCTCGAAGCGGTGATGGATGACGACAACAAGGGCATTTTCGCTCCCCTGTCCATCGCCGGACTGGCCGCCGGATTGTTTGCTACGCTGATGGCGTATTTGAATCCAGGGCCGGCTTTCCAGAACATGCTGGTGGTGGACGGTTTCTCAACCTTCTTCCGCATTCTAGTGATGGGCGTGGGCATTCTGGCGATCTTCAGCTCCAGCGGGTATCTGCGGAGAGAAGGATCGCGGGGCAGCGAATTCTATGCGCTGATCCTGTTCAGCATCGTGGGGCAATCGATCATGGCAGCAGCAAACGAGCTGATCATGATCTTCATTGGTCTCGAAATCTCCTCCATCGCGTCTTACATCCTTGCCGGGTATTTGCGAGACGACCCGCGCAACAATGAAAGCGCTCTCAAGTACTTCCTGCTGGGTTCGTTCGCCACCGCGTTCTTGCTCTACGGCGTCGCATGGATCTATGGATCCACCGGTTCTACCAATCTGGTGGAGATCCGCCGCGTGCTGCTTACCGGCGGTCAGCCGATTGCCTTGGTCAGCACGGCTGCGGCCTTGATGTTCGTCGGCTTGGCGTTTAAGATTTCGGCGGTGCCGTTTCAATCTTGGGCCCCGGATGTCTATCAGGGCGCTCCCGCTCCCGTCTCGGGATTCCTTTCGGTGGGCCCCAAAGCGGCCGCGTTCGCGGTTCTGTTGCGCGTGTTCATGACTGCTTTCGGGCCGGTGGCTTCCTCCTGGATGCCGTTTATCTGGGGCGTCGCGCTGGCGACCATGATCGTCGGCAACTTCGCCGCGATTCTTCAGTCCAATATCAAGCGCCTGTTGGCTTATAGTTCCATCGCCCACGCCGGATATATTCTGGTCGCCGTAACCGCCAATTCCGGAGCCGGTTCCGCCGCGGCAATGTTCTATCTCGCCGCTTACGCGTTTACGAACCTGGGCGCGTTCGCGGTGGTCTCCTACTTCTCGCGCAAGGGCGAGCAGTTCGTGAAAGTGGACGACTTCGCCGGCCTGGCGCAGCGCCAGCCCGCCATGGCCGCGATGATGACCATCTTCATGCTCAGCCTGATCGGCGTGCCGCTTACCGGCGGCTTCTTCGGCAAATTTTATATCTTCAAAGCCGCGCTGGATTCGAATCTGGTGTGGCTGACGGTGCTTGGTCTGCTCAACAGCGCTGTTGCGGCCTACTACTATCTGCGCATTCTGGTAGTGATGTATTTCAGGGAACCGGGCGAAGCAGCGGAAAACATTCCACCGGCCGGCGCTGCACTCCAGATCGCGGTTTATGCCGCGGCGCTGGGAACCGTGCTGTTGGGAATTTTCCCGTCCACGGTACTCGATTTCGCCAGCAAAGCCGCGTTAAAGTAGCGCTCCTTTAGCGCGAGGCAATCTCGGCAAGAGTCGGAGGAGCCTGAAAAGACCTCGCGAAGTCACGTTCGCGTGTTGTTTCCGGCAGAACGTACCCCTTCACGTCGCCGCTCAGCCAGATCCTCCTCAAGAAATGACTGGCGCCGTAGTTTTGAAACACCAGCACTCCCGTAGCAGCGACTTTCTCATTCCGGATGGCCGGACTCGCAGCGAAGACCACGCTGACGCTTTCCGTCGCGTTGTGAATCACAGCGGTGTAAGCCCGCTTATCGATTTCCACTCGATAGCTGCCCGCATGCAAGACTTTGCCCGCCACGTTAAAGTCGAAAGGCACATTCGTCCGCATACTTGACGTCTGAGCAGGAAGCGGTGAGATAGCCGCCATGCTCAAGAGCGCAGAGAAAAGGATTCGCATGGGTGAAAACTCCTTGCACCCTTCTACGCGCACAGCCTTGCAAAAAAGGATCAACTCACAGCCGGTCGTCCTTGGTCTCGCGCATCGCCGCGAGGCCGATCAGCGTCAGGACCGCCGCACCGAAGAGGTAATAGCCGACGAACGGCAGCCCGAAGGTCTTGGCGAGTCCTGTGGCGATATAGGGCGCAAGAGAAGCTCCGAAGATGCCCGCCAGGTTGAAGGTCAAGGAACTGCCCGTATAACGCACCGGCGTGGGAAACAACTCCGAGAGCACCGTACCCAGAGGGCCGTAGGTTAACCCCATCAGAGTGAGGCCTAGCGCCATCATCGTCACCGCTCCGGCGGTTCCTGCGACGAACATCGGAGCCATGATTAAGCCAAATGCTCCGATCGCGACCGTTACCCACTGAAGCGTGCGACGCCGGCCGCGTTGCGCGAGCCGTCCGCCAATCGGAATGCCAAGCGCGAAGAACAGGATGCCGAACAACTGCATCACCAAAAACTTCTCGCGCGGATATCCGAGCGCGGTCGTGCCCCAGGACAATGCGAAGACCGTCATCAGGTAAAACAGAACGAACGTGGCGAGCGAAGCCACGGTGCCGATGAGCAGCGCACGGGAATGATCCCGGAACACGGCCAGCATAGGCGCTTTAACCTGTTCGCGCCGGCTGAGGGCTTCCTGAAACACGGGGGTCTCCGTGATGGTCAGTCGAACATAAAGACCCAGAAGGACCAGCACGGAGCTCGCCAGAAAAGGAATCCGCCAGCCAAAGGCGAAGAACTCCGCGTCGGTGAGCACTCGGGAGAGCACCAGAAATACCCCGCCGGAGAGCAGAAATCCGGCCGGCGCACCGAGCTGCGGAAACATCCCGTACCAGGCTCGTTTGCCGGGCGGAGCGTTCTCGATCGCCAGAAGCACCGCGCCACCCCATTCACCGCCGAGCCCCAGGCCTTGGCCAAAGCGGCAGAGCGCGAGCAGTGCCGGGGCCGCCACGCCAATCGTGCCGTAAGTCGGCAGCGCGCCAATCGCGACCGTGGAAATTCCCATCGTCAGCAGCGCGGCGACTAAGGTCGCCTTGCGACCAATGCGATCGCCGAAATGGCCGAATAGCGCCGAACCTATCGGTCGGGCGAAAAACGCGAGCGCGAAAGTGGCCAGCGAAGCAAGCGTGGCCGCGGCAGGATCCGTCGCCGGGAAGAACAGTTTGGGGAAAACCAGCACCGCCGCCGTGGCATAGATGTAGAAATCGAAGAACTCGATCGTAGTTCCGATGACGCTGGCGAACAGTACCTGGCTTGGTCTATTGGTAGTTTTGGTCGGCGCGGACAACAAGCCCTTAGGTTAACGCATTCCGCTGTGCAAGCAAGCTATAATCTGTCTAACTTACGCGTAGTAAGGTGAGGGCCTATGGCAGTTGTATTCGTCATTCACGCGCCTGAGGATTTTCCGTTGTTTGAACGGCTTACGAGCCACGCCCGGGCCGCCAAGTTGCCCATCGAGTTCGACCATATGCAGCTAAAGCTGGCGTCGGTCCCGAACTGGAAGGAACAATGCCGGGCGCGCATCTACCGGTGCAGTGGAGCGATCGTGTTGCGGAGCCATCATACGGAGCAGGGGGCGATCGACTGGGAAATGCAATGCGCTCAGGCGTTTAACACCCCGATGTTAGAGCTGGCTGTCAGCGAATGGAATTGGCCTCGGATTGCGGGGTTTATTCAGTCGCTGACAAAAGGCTCCTCGGCGTACGCCTAACCCACCATATTCAGGAGGGTCTGGGTCATTTCATCCATGGTCTGAGCCGATTTTACGTTAGCGCTGAAGTTGTTCTTCCCTTCAATCAACGCAACCATCTCCGCACTCAGGTCCACCGAATCGCCGGCAGGCGTGCCAAGCGACGCGATCCGGGCGGCCGCCCGATCCACGCTAGCGGAGGCCTGACTCATCCCTTGGAGTGGCGTTTGCAGTGGAGTTGAGAAATCGATCATATAGCCCTTATCGATTCGTCGCGCCGCTTGTAGACCTTAAAAATGCAAACTAAGGTCACAAAATCTCTCGACCTGCAGAAATCGAGAGCCCTCGGGCGTTCTTAAGTCCTGATGCTCTAGGACCCAGGTGTGCGGATGCGGTACCAGCACTGCGCCTAGTCCCGCCTCGATCGCCGGGTTGATATCGGACTTGGGCGAATTCCCGATCATCCAGGTCTCCTCCGGCGCGAGTCCGCGATCCGCTACAAACTGGCGATAAGCCTTGGTATCTTTCTCCCTTACGATGGCGGTGTGTGTAAAGTAGCGCCTCAGGCCGGAGCGGTCCACCTTTAATCGCTGCTCTTCCGGATGGCCCTTGGTAAACAGGGTCAAATCATGGCGGTCGGCCAATTCCGAAAGAGTCTGTTCGACGCCTTCGATCAGCTCGATGGGTTGTTCCAGAATCCGTTCCGCCAGAGACAGGATATGCGCCAGATCGTCCGGACGAATCTCGCGTTCGGCCAAATGCTGGTAGGCTTGCTGCAAATTGCGGCCGAAGTTCTTCGATCCGTAGCCGTGGATCTTTGAATTCACCGACTCGATTTCATTGAGTACGTCGCGAACCTCAACGGCGTTCAGAGTGGAATGATCCAGAAACTCGACGAAATCGTCGAACGCGCGCTCAAAATAAATGTTGTTCTCCCACAGCGTATCGTCGGCGTCGATGAGCAGATACTTCATTCGATGGAATCTGGCCCTCCGAGCGATCGCCCGTGTCCATTTCGTGGCGCGACCTCTTTTACCTGCTGGATGCGCCTCTGGCGGATGACGTAGCCCGGCAGGAAATCGGCGAGCTGGCGCAGGCGCTCCGCTTCGCTGCGAATCGCCAGCAGCGTTTGGCGGAAGCCGAGGTCGGGCACCGGCTGCGCCAGGCGAAAGCTCAACTGCGGGTCGCGGATTCCCTCCGGATCCAAGGGTTGGTTGGCGGAAAGTGCCTGTAGCTCGTTGTAGCCCTCAATCGCGCGCTTCTGAAACTCCGGAGCGGGCGCTTCGGTTTTCTCGTCGTCGTCGAAAAAGTCCACCGAGCCGCGCAGAAAGGAACGTTCTTCGTTCAGCAGCAGAATTTCGAAGCGGCGCCGGCCGCGCGTCATGATATCCAGTCTCCCGTCGCTGTACTCTTTGAGCACCCGATCGATGGTCGCCGTGCATCCGGTGCCGACAATCCCTTTTTCATTCGCCAGCACGACGCCGAACTCCAGGCGGTCCTTGAGCACCTCGCCGATCATTTCGCGATAACGGTCTTCGAAGATGTGGAGAGGCAGCTCCGCCCCCGGAAACAGAACCACTTGGAGTGGGAACAGCGGCAACAAGCCTTGCTGCATGCTACTATTATCACTTTCGTGCAGGCCCGTTTGTAGTACGGCCACAATGATTCTCAAACTCAAACGGACACCCGGCATTTATCTGGCCGGATTCATGGGCAGCGGCAAATCCACGGTCGGGCGTGCGCTCGCCGGCGAACTGGGCTGGAATTTCGTGGACCTGGATGAGGAGATCGAGCGCCGCGAAGGCACGACCATCTCTTCTATTTTTGACGAGCGCGGAGAGCCAGCCTTTCGCCGGATTGAATCCGACGTTCTGCATCACTTCGTTCGCTCCGTGCAAAGTGGCCGGCCGCACGTGGTTTCGCTCGGTGGAGGCGCGTTTCTCAGCGAGGAAAATTTCCAACTGGTCGCCAACCACGGGATTACGCTATGGCTCGATTGCCCGCTTCCGATCATTGAGCGTCGCGTTGCCGCTGCCGCGCATCGGCCCTTGGCGAGGGATCCGCAACGGCTGCGGGAACTATTTGAGGTTCGCCGTCCCGGATACGCTCGCGCGGAGTATCGCATTCCGATTGAGGGCGATGATGCTAGCGCAGCCGTGGCTCAGATTCTGGCGCTGCCGTTATTTTGATGCCTGCCGCGCAGCCCAGACATCACGCTCTGAAAATCTTCCGCGCCGCCCTCCAAGCCGCCGACCCGGAGGGAGCGGTCCTAAACCACATCAGCTTCGACGGCCGCGTCCTCAAAGTCGGGCGCCAGCGCTACGATCTCAGCGCGTTCGACAGAATTCATGTGGTGGGAGCAGGGAAGGCCAGCGCTGCGATGGCTCACGCGGTCGAGAGCCTGCTCGGCCGCCGGATCGCGGGCGGATGGATCAACGTCCCTGAAGGCACGGCCGCACGGCTGCGACGCATTCACTTGCACCCTTCCGGTCATCCCGTTCCGGACGAACGCGGCGCGGAAGGGGCCCGACGAATTCTGGAAATCGCGAAATCAGCCGGCCCGCGCGATCTCCTAATTTGCGTCGTATCCGGCGGAGCTTCCGCGTTGCTGCCCGCTCCCTCGCCCCCATTGACGCTAGCCGAAAAGCAGGCGCTCACGCGGCAACTGCTGGCGTCGGGCGCGACGATTCATGAATTCAACACCGTGCGCAAGCATCTGAGCCTGATCAAGGGCGGGCAACTGGCGCATGCCGCCCATCCCGCGACGGTGGTCTCCCTCCTGCTGTCCGATGTCGTCGGAGACGATCCCGGCGTGATTGGATCTGGTCCCACAGTGGCCGATCCTTCTACCTGCGCCGACGCCGTCCAGATCTTGAAGAAGTACAAAATTCAGATGCCACTCGAAGCGCTCCACGAAACGCCCAAGCGCCTGGAGCGATGCCACCACGTGATCGCCGGAAGCAATCGTCAGGCGATTGACGCCGCAGGCCGCTGCGCTCGCGCGTTGGGCTATCACACGTCTGTGCTTTCCACCTCCATCGTTGGGGAAACGCGAGACATCGCGTCCATGCACGCAGCCATCGCGCGAGAAATTCTGGCCGCCGGTCGCCCGCTGCGTCGTCCCGCCTGCCTCCTCTCCGGCGGCGAGACGACAGTCACCCTGCGCGGCAAAGGGTTGGGAGGACGGAATCAGGAGTTCGTGCTGGCGGCGATTCTGGCGCTGGAGGGAACCGGCCCGGTCACCATCCTTAGCGCGGGAACCGACGGAATCGACGGGCCGACGGATGCGGCGGGAGCTATCGCAGACTCGGAAACGCTCCGCCGCGCGGCGGCGCTGAATCTGGACGCACGACGATCTCTCGACAACAACGATTCATTCCACTTCTTCGAGCCTCTCGATGCTCTGCTCAAAACCGGACCTACCGGCACAAATGTGATGGACATCAGGATCCTACTCATCCCCCGTCAAATCTGAGTCAAATTTCGCTTGACGGGATTGACGGCGTAAAGTATACTCACATGCAGTCCAAACGCATGCCATTCGGCATATAGCTGTTGAACCGCTTTGGGAGTGGAGGTCCGTCATGCAACTACGCACGTCCGTAGTGTGCCTATTCGTTTCTGCTTTGGCAATGTTCGGCCAGAGTGACCGCGGTTCCATCACGGGAGCCGTTACCGATCCGGCGGGCGCGGCTGTCGCCACGGCGAAAGTGGAAGCCAAGAACGTGGACAACGGCAGCGTGTTCACCGCCGGCACATCCACTACCGGAAACTATACACTGTCCCAATTGCCGACCGGCACGTATGAGCTGACCGTCACGGTTCCAGGCTTCAAGAAATTCGTACAGAAGAATATCCTCGTGCCGGTGGAGCAGATTGTTCGCGTGGACGCGATTCTCCAGGTTGGCGATGTCACAGACACTGTGACCGTCACCGACGCGGCGCCTCTGCTCAAGACGGAAAGCGGTGAGTTGAGCCACAACGTCACCACCGCGCTCGCGGACGATCTGCCCGTATTGCAGATCGGGGCGGGACAAGGCGGGACGCGCAACCCGTACATGGTCACGAATCTGCTTCCTGGTTCGTCCTACGCTGCAGATTCCCAAGTCCGTATCAATGGCATGCCTTCGAACACCCAGTCCCTTCGGATCGAAGGTCAGGACGCTACGACCGGTATCTACACGTCCTTGCAATCGTGGACGCAGCCGAGCGTGGACGCAATTCAGGAAGTCTCCATTCAAACCAGCAACTACGCGGCGGAATTTGGCCAGGCCGGCGGCGGCGTGTTTAACACCACCATGAAGTCCGGCACGAATCAATATCACGGGAGCGCGTATGCCTACCTGGCCAACGAAGCGCTGAACGCGGGAACACCCAACACCGATGCCGGTACGCTCAGCGCCGCGAAGGAAGGCCAGCACATCCGGAACCGCCAGCGCCGCGTGGATTACGGCTTTACGTTTGGCGGCCCGGTCCGCATTCCCAAGCTGTATAACGGTCATGACCGGACCTTCTTCTTCCTCAATTTCGAGCAGTATCGCGAGAACATCGTGACCTATGCGGGCGCTACCAACGGTGCTTCGACGGGTATCAAAACGGTTCCCACCGTAGCCGAGCGGTCCGGAAATTTTTCGGCTGTCTTAGGAACCACCAGCATCGGCACCAATCAGCTGGGCGCACAACTATTCAACAACCAGATCTTCGATCCCTGCTCGACCACAACGGTCAACGGAGTGCGCACGCGCACGGCCTTCCCCAACAACACCATTCCGCTCGGTGCGGCGTCGTGTTTCGGCGGTACTTACCTCGACCCAGTCGCCGCCAAAGTGCAGGCCCTGATGCCTCTACCGACCAACTCGAATTTGTTCCAGAACTACAACGTGACCTTCTCGGATCCCAAGCATCAGACCATCCCGTCGTTCAAGATCGATCAAAACATCAGCTCCAGGGCAAAGCTATCGGGTTATTTCGGATACACGTCGATCCAGAATCCCAATAACGACGGCCTTCCGATTCCCATCACCAGCTCTCGAGGCACCGATATCATCACGGATACCGCGCGAGTCAACTTCGA
>Ga0070734_10001812_pt1 | contig 28916 bp, 14 predicted proteins | sample Coa_R1_8_FD_66444 | JGI IMG/M metagenome (GOLD analysis project Ga0070734, IMG submission 66444) | Surface soil microbial communities from Centralia Pennsylvania, which are recovering from an underground coalmine fire - Coalmine... | ecosystem: Environmental > Terrestrial > Soil > Unclassified ... | reverse complement strand
TCGCCTTGGCATTCAGTTCCGAGTAGTTCAGTTCGCGCTGCCCATAACTTACCGCTACCGACTGCGGCCATTTGGCTGCTTGTTCTTCAAAGAGTTCGGCAAGGCTACGCTCCGCTGGATAAACCGCCTGGGTCGCGTTCCAATCGACCAGTATCCGGCGGCGTTCTTCCGGGGTGAGGATGGAAACTTCCGCAACATGCCTGTCGGGATTCGCGGCAACGCTTTCGAGCAGGATCTGGTAATGCGCCACGAGCCTCTGGATTGTGGAAAGATCGAACAAGTCTGTGTTGAACTCGAAGGATCCGACGAGCCCATCGGCGGCTTCGAACATCGTGATATTCAAATCGAATTTAGATGTTCCCACCTGCACGTTCATGGCAGGGGTGGTTGACGCAGGCGCCGCCTGCCCAGCGAGCGTGGGGGCATTCATCAACTGAAAAATTACCTGAAACAGCGGGTTACGGCTGAGGTCTCGCTCCGGCTGCAACTGCTCCACCAGCATCTCAAATGGAAGATCCTGATTGGCGTAAGCCCCGATCGCGGTTTGCCGCACCTGGACCAGCAGCGAGCGGAACGAGGGGTTGGTATCAAAGTCGGCTCTGAGGATGAGCGAGTTCACAAAAAACCCGATGAGCCCTTCGATGTCGGGCCGATTGCGGTTGGCCACCGGGGAGCCCACGGCGATGACATCCTGACCGGTATAGCGATGCAGCAAGGCGTGGAATGCCGCAATCAATGTCATGAACAGAGTCGCATCGCATTCGCCACTCAGGTCCTTGAGCCTCTGCATCAATTCCAACGGAGCCGTAAAGGGGCAGGTATCGCCGCGAAACGTCGGCATGGAAGGCCGTGCATGGTCGGTCGGCAAATCGAGCGTTGGGATTCCTTCGAGTTGGCCCTGCCAGTACGAAAGCTGTTTCTCCAGCACCTCGCCCTGCATCCATTCCCGCTGCCATAGGGCAAAATCGGCATATTGGATGGGAAGTTCCCGCAAAGGCGAAGGCTGGCCCGTGGCAAAGGCGGCGTAGAGAAGGTCCAATTCCTGAAAGAAGATTCCCATGGACCAGCCATCGGAAACGATATGGTGGATGGTGAGGAGAAAGACGTACTCGTGCGTATCCAGTTGCAACAGCTTGCTGCGGATGAGCGGACCTTTGCCCAGATCGAAGGGCATGCGCGCCTCTTCGGTGGCATACCGCAATGCCTCCGCGTCACGAAGGTTCTGGGGCAAGTGGCGCAGGTCGGTTACGGGCAAATCAAGAATCAGTTCCGGTGCGATGATCTGCACGGGAACGCCCTCCGCCATGGCAAAGGTGGTTCGCAGCGATTCGTGTCGCCGCACAATCTCGTTGAGGCAACGGCGGAATACATCCACGTTCAGCGGAAACACCAACTTGAGCGCGCCGGGAATGTTATAGAAAGGATTGCCGGGAACCAGTTGGTCGAGAAACCACAGCCGCTGCTGCGCAAATGAAAGTGGAAGATGATCGCGCGTGGCGTGCTTGGGAATCATGGGCAGGGAAGAGCCGCGCAGGCGCTGCTCAAACAGTTTCCGTCGTTCGGGAGAAAGCGCCGCAAGGCGCGCAACAGTATTGCTCATAAATGGCGGACTCCTAGGAAGCGTTGGCCTTGTCGCTCACCTGGCGCAACACCTCATCGTCGGAAAGCGCGGCAATTTCATCCAATAGTTGCTGTTCCACCGCATCTGCCAGCGCTGCTACGGTAACGGCTTGAAACATCAAGCGCAGCGGCAGTTCAAGGAGAAACGTTCGGTTCACTCGGGAGAGAAGCTGGGTTGCGAGCAGGGAATGGCCTCCCAAGCGAAAGAAATTATCGTGAATGCCCGGAGGAGCGATGCCCAACACCTCGCCATAAAGCCGCGCAATGGCGGCCTCCGCGGTGCTTCGCGGCGCCACATATTCTTCGTGAGCGGCGGCCTGCGCCATTTCTCCGGTCAATGCACGGCGGTTCAATTTCCCGTGCTCGTTGCGGGGCAATTTATCGAGCCAAATGATCCCGGGGGGCGTCATGTACTCTGGGAGACGACGCCGGAGAAAGCCAAGCAAGTCTTCTTCTGGTGGGCGCTCGCCTCGGGCAACCGCGCAGACGGCAAGGTGAGTATCGCCTCCCCGGTTCCATGTAAATGCCGCGCACTCCGCAATCGCCGGATGGCCGGCAAGGCAGGACTCGATCTCGCCCAGCTCAATGCGAACGCCTCGGATCTTCACCTGGTGGTCGACGCGTCCGGCAAACTCCAGGTTTCCATCAGGCCGGTATCGCACTATATCGCCGCTCCTGTAGACCCGCTCTCCTCCTGGCTCGAATGGATTGGGAACGAAGCGCTCCGCCGTAAGATCCGGACGGTTCAAATATCCTCGCGCCACACCCGCGCCCGCGATCCAAAGCTCGCCGTAGACGCCCACGGGGACCGGGCGCTGGTTGCGATCGACGACATAGACCTTGGTGTTCGGTATGGGACGTCCAATGAATGGGTCGTTGATTAGAGTGTTGATTAGAGCGTTGATTGGAGCGTTCGCGGTGGTGTGGGTGTTCGCGGAAACCTCGGAGGGGCACTGGTACACGGTTGACCAGACGGCGGCCTCAGTGGGCCCATACTCATTTACAAGTTGCACGCCTGGCAGAAGGGCAAAATGGCGCTTCACCATTTCGGCCTTGGATGCTTCACCAGCAACGATCACGACCTTGAGATCAAGGCCCACAACATCGAATGAATCCAGTAGCGCGAAATAGAGAGAAGGCACCGCAACAATATGGGTAATCCGGCTCCGGACAATCTCGGCGGAGAGCGCTCTTGGATCACCGATCGTTTCGCGGCTGGCGATGTGAAGCGCGCCGCCAGAACAGAGAGTCCAGAAAATTCCTACGATCGAACTATCGAACGAAAGGGGAGAAACCAGAAGGAAGCGCTGCACGGGTGCAGGGTAATAGGCCAATCTCGCACGGGTGGAATGAAGAAGAGAGCGGCGGGAAATGCACACGCCTTTAGGCTTGCCGGTCGATCCGGAAGTGTAAATCAGATAGGCGAGGTTCGCGTTCACCGCCGGATACGCAATGGGGCCCTCGCCACTGAAGGCCGCGATGGCTTCCGAGTCGCGATCGAGCAACACCGTTCGCGCCGCAAGCGCGGGCAGACGAGGAAGGAGAACTTCACGGGTAATTACTAGAACGGGGTTGCAGTCTTCCAACAAGAAAGAAAGGCGCTCGCTGGGATACGTGGGATCGAGCGGAACATAGGCCGCTCCCGCTTTCAAGACTGCAAGAATCGCAACGATCGCATCTATCGAAGGGGCAAGGCTAATCCCTACAAACGTTTCAGCAGCGACACCCAAAAATTGGAGATAACGGGCAAGTTGGTTGGCGCGTCTGCACAAATCTCCGTACGTCAGCGACTCCTCTCCAACTACCACGGCCGGCTTCGAAGGGTGCAATCGCGCTTGCTCGTCGATCAACTGGGGAATACCCAGGTCTTCCGGATATTCGGTTTTGAGACTATTCCAGTCCCGCAAGACCTGCTGCAATTCAGCTTCTGAAAGCAGTTCGATATCCCCAATCGCAAGACCGGGATCGTTGATCACGGCTTCCAGCATCGTGCAATAGCGCTGCGCCAGACGCTCGATAGTAGACGGCTCGAAAAGGTCGGTGTTGTACTCGAAGTTTCCAGCGATTCCGTCTGGCATGTCCCACAAGGTCAGGGTAAGGTCGAAGACGGAATTGTTGCGGTGCGCCATATTCACATCGCCCGTGGCAACCAAGACCTGAAACATGATCTGAAAAAGGGGATTTCGACTGAGGTCTCGCTCCGGTTGCAGCGTCTCCACCAGCATTTCAAAGGGAAGATCCTGGTTGCAGTAGGCCCCTAACGCACAATCGCGAACTCGGGCAACCGCCTCTGTAAAGGTGGGATTGCCTTCGAGGTTGGCGCGCATCACCATGGAATTTACGAAGAAGCCGATCAGCGGCTCGATTTCGCGGCGGTTCCGGTTTGAGGTGGGAGAGCCGATCACAATGTCGTCCTGCGCCGTGTAACGGTGCACAAGAATCTTCAAGACCGTAAGCTGGGTCATGAAGGGCGTGGCCTCAAGATCGGCACTGATCTTTCTTACCTTGTGCCCGGTATTGCTATCCATCCGAACGTGATAGGAAGCGCCCCGGAACGTAGAGACCCTTGGCCGGGGAAGATCCGTCGGAAGGGTGCATGTTTCAAGTCCGGCAAGCTGCTGCTTCCAGTAGCCAAGCTGGTCTTCCAGGGTTTTGCCTTGCAGCCAGTTCCGCTGCCATACGGCAAAATCCGAATATTGCAGGGGCAGTTCGGGCAGCGGAGACGGCTGCCCCATCAGGTATGCGCCATAAAAGGCATTCAATTCCTGAACGAAGATATTGATCGACCACGCATCGGAAATGATGTGGTGCATAGTCAGCAGCAAGATATAGTCTTCCTCTTCCATTTGCACCACGCGGGTGCGAATGAGCGGGGCTTTCTTGAGATCGAACGGCAGCGTGGCCTCTTCCGCCGCGAGCCTCCGCAACTCCGCTTCCTTTTCCGGATGAGTGCGCAGGTCGTGAAACGATAGCGGGGCGGGCAGGCTTGGCTCGACAACCTGCACCGGACGGCCATCGATGTCGATAAAGCTCGTCCGCAGAACTTCATGCCGCCGCATGATCTCATTGAGGGCCCGCTGCAACACCGGCAAGTTCAAGCTCAACTTAAGCGGCAACGGCATCGACAAGTTGTAGACCGATGCTCCCGGCATGAGCTGATCGAAAAACCAGAGCCTCTGCTGCGCGTAAGAAAGCGGGGCGCTGCCCTCGGTCTCCCGTTTGGGAATATTCTTGCCGGAATCCTGTGGGCTGTTCTTGTGCAGCAACTTCGCCAGAGCGGCTTTCTTATCGGGAGAGAGTTCTGCGGGAGCGGCTCCCGTTTGTGTTGTGGGGGACAAAATTACTCTCCTCCTTCATGGAGTTGCGCCTTGACTTCCGCATCGCTCATCCCTTCAAGGTCACCGAGAAGGCGCGCCAGTTCTTCACTTTCGTTGACTCTGCGCTCAATCAGGCTGGCCAGCCCCGCAATCGTGGGCGATTCAAAAATCTCGCGCACGGTGGCTTCCACGCCGAAGGCGGAGCGAATGCGTGAGACGAGTTGGATTGCTAACAGGGAATGCCCGCCCAACTCGAGGAAGTGGTCGTGAACACCCACACCGTCGATGCCCAGCAGCGTTTCCCAAATCGATGCCAGCGACCGCTCCACATCCGTGGACGGGGCAACAAACGGACTGCGCATTTCGGGCCGCGCATGGCGATTCTGTTCCATAGCGGGAGTCGACTGACTTTCGGCCCCATTGCCGGAGAGAAGGATGCGGTTTTGTTCGATCCGCAGAGCAAGCGGCAGGGTCGAGATGCAAATCTGCGGCAGGCGTGCCGCCAGCGCCCGCCGAAATGCAGCCACGCCCTCAGCGGAGAGGATGCCGTTCCTCAGCGCCTCCGCACGCAAGGCCTCCATGCCAGAGGGGACGGCTGTTTCCACCGCCATACCCGCTTCCGACCAAGTGTCCCAGTTCATTGAAACAGTGATCCGGCCTGAGCGGTGGGCTTCCCGGTGGGCATACGCATCGAGAAAACTATTTGCGCCGCAATAGTCGGCTTGGCCCGCTCCGCCGAGCAGCGCTGCTAAAGAGGAACAGCAAACAAAAAAGTCCAGAGGCTCGTCTTTCAATAGCTCGTGCAAGACGAGTGTTCCCTTTACTTTCGGCGCGAGTACCCGGTCTGCGATTTCTTTCTCCTTGATCTCAATTACTCCGCCGCCCGCCACACCGGCGGAGTGAATCACGCCGTGCAAGGGACCGAATCTCGTATGAAATTCCTGAAGCGACGCTCTCATCTTGTTTTCGTCGCAAATGTCGGCTGGGCAAGCCATTACCTCCGCCCCGGCTTCTTCCATGGCTTGAAGCCGCGGCCAAACCGGTGAATCTTCTTTCGGCAGATTCCTGCCCACCAAAACCAGGCGCGCCTGATATTCGGTTGCAAGGTGCTCGGCCAGGGCAAGACCAATGCCGCCGAAGCCGCCGGTAATCAGATAAACGCCGTGCTTCCGCAAAGGAGGCTCTGCCGCCGCTAAAGGCGCATATTCCACGGTCTCGACCCAGCGCCTGCGGCCACGGTAGGCAACGAGCGCCTCGAAGCCCTGATGAGCCAATTCGGCAATCACTTGTGCGACGACGCCTTCACTGGGCCAGCTTACGTCGAGGCTGCGGCAGCGAATGTTCATGCGCTCCAGAGGCAGAACACGGCAGATGCCGAGAATGGCCGCCTTCTCCGCATGAACCGCCTCATCGCCAGTGACCGATTGCAGATGGTTCGACACCACCAGAACATCCATGGGATCGGAGTACGCGCACAAAGCTTGCGCGAAGCAATGCAGGCTCTCGAAGCCCACACCTACAGCGGCAGCCGAATCGCTAATGTTCCACAAGTGAAGGAATCTTTGAGGAAGCTTGCCCTCAGCCGAGAGACTTCGCAGCAGCTCCGCGTGATCGGCCACTGAGTTCGGGCGAACAGCAAACCTTTGTTCGCTGTAACGCTGAAACTGCTCCCCGATCTCTACCGTGACGACTTCGCAATTCGCTTCGCGCAACTTTGCAGCAATGGACTCCCCGAGTCCCAAGCCATCGCTAAAAATCGCGAAGGGGCCAGTAAGGTCACCGGCAATCGCGGGGGGAGTTTGCCGCCATGAAGGCAGGTAGAACCATGCTCCAATATCGGGATTCTTGCCAAACACTTGCGGCGCCGGGGTGGTCGAGACTTCAACGTCATAGCGCTTGTGTTCAAAAGGATATCCAGGTAGCGCAACCCTTTGCCGCTGTTCCTTCGCGTAATAGTTATTCCAGGAGATCGCTCCGCCACCGAGCCATATTTCTCCGAGGGCTCTTGTGAGGCACTCAGCATCGGAGGCAATCTCTTTTTTATCGCGCATGGCCGGGATCGCGGCACCGGCTCCGGCCTCCCGCAACAGGGGCCGCAGCAGCGCGCCAAGCGCGTGCCCCGGCCCGACTTCCACCTGAATGCGAAATTTATTTTGGCAAAGCTCCGCGGCGCCGTCCGCGAAGCGCACGGTCTGCCGCAGATGCTGGACCCAGTAGTTCGGATCTGTGGCCGCATCGGTTTGCCATTTTCCCGTGAGGTTGGAAACATAAGGAATGGACGGCGGCTTCATGGCTACGCTCTTCAACACCTTGCGGAACTCTTCCAGTACCGGATCCATGGAGGCGGAGTGAAATGCGTGAGATGTGGGAATGCGTGAGGTCAGCGCGTTTTGCCCGATGAGGATCTGCTCCAATTCAGCAATCGCGGCGGCGTCTCCCGAAAACACGCATTGCGAGGAACCATTCACCGCAGCCAGCGAAATAGAGGGCCTAGAACTTAGCAATTGCAGCGCCTCGGATTCGGAAAGGGAAGCGGCGAGCATTGCTCCTCGCGCCGTTTCCTGCATGAGTTTTCCGCGCTCCGCCACCACCGCCAGAGCATCGGGTAAAGAAAAGACTCCTGCGAGACACGCAGCGACGTACTCGCCAAGGCTGTGTCCAAGCATGGCTTTGGGTACGATTCCCCAGGAGATCAGCAGCCGGGCAAGCGCGTACTCGATGGTGAAGAGCGCCGGCTGTGCAATTCTGGTCTCACGCAAACGGTCGTTTGCAGCTTCTGGCGCAACTTCCGGGGCCGCATCCGCCCCAAAAAGCTCATCGCGTATGTCGAAGTGAGCACGCCGCAGCAGAATCTCCGCGCAGCGGTCCACTTCAGCACGGAAGCCCGATTCTTCCTCATAAAGCTCCTTGCCCATACCCGCATACTGCGATCCTTGTCCGGGAAAGAGAAAGGCGACTTGCGAATTGTTCTCAGCTTCGGCGGTGCGTAGTCCCTGTGCATCCTGAAGCTGGCGAATCGCCTGCTCGGTGGTTCCCGCGAGCAGGTAGCGCCGTTGGGCAAAGCCACGCCTGCCCGTCGCCAGCGTAAATGCCACATCCGCAAGCGGACGCAGCGGGTGGCTCCTCAAGTTGTCCAGCAGGTTAACAGCGGCTTGGTCGAGCGCCGGCCCCGTGCGCGCGGAGATGGGCAGCAATTGCAGCTTCCGCGATGGGCCGGAAGCTCCCGCAGCAGGCGCCTCTTGCAGCACCGCATGAGCGTTCGTACCGCCAATGCCGAACGAACTGATGCCTGCGCGCCGTGGTCCACTTCCGTTCTTCCATTCCGCCAACTCGCCCTGTACATAGAACGGGCTGCTCTTGAACGGAATCACGGGGTTGGGCTTGCTGAAATTAAGCGATGGCGGAATCTGTTTGTTCTCCAGGCACAGAACGGTCTTGATGAATCCGGCAATTCCGGCGGCGGCGTCCAGGTGCCCGATGTTGCTCTTGACCGAACCGATGGCGCAGAAGCTGCTTCGATGGGTGTCTGCCCGGAATGCTTGCGTGAGCGCGGCTATCTCGATGGGGTCCCCAAGGGGAGTGCCGGTGCCATGCGCCTCAAGGTAGCTGATGGTATCCGCCGAAACGTTGGCGAGCGCCAGGGCGGTAGCCACGACTGCGGCCTGGCCGTCGGCACTGGGGGCGGTGTAGCCTACTTTTCCCGCTCCGTCATTGTTGATGGCCGAGCCAAGGATTACTGCGCGAATCCGGTCGCCATCGCGGAGGGCATCGGCCATGCGTTTCAGCACCACCACCCCGGTGCCGTTGCCAGGCAGAGTCCCCATGGCATGTTCGTCGAACGGGCGGCAATGGCCATCGGGAGAAAGAATGCCGCCACTCTCAAAGAAATAGCCTGACTGCTGGGGAAAGTTGATGGATGTACCGCCCGCCACCGCCAGGTCGCACTCCTGGATCAACAGCGACTGGCAGGCGAGCGCCACCGCAACCAGTGATGTAGAGCATGCCGTCTGGACCGTTACCGCCGGTCCTTTCAGATTCAGCTTATAGGCGAGCTGTGTAGCCAGATGATCTTTGTCGTTGCCAATCATCACTTGGAATCCGCCCACGGCAGCCACCAGGGCCCGATCGGAATACAGGCGATAGAGATAGGTGCTGGCACTCGTCCCGGCAAAGACGCTGATAGGAAAATTCGCCGACTCCGGAACGCAGGCCGCATCTTCCAGGGCGTGCCATGCACACTCCAGGAACACCCGCCTTTGCGGATCGAGCGCCTGGGCCTCACGCGCACTGACGCCGAAAAAAGCGGCATCGAACATCTCAGCATCATCGAGCGGGGCGCCCGCATTCACAAACTCAGGCTTGGCTTGCAGTTCAGGGCCGATGCCCGCCGCCGTGAGTTCTTCGGGTCTAAAGTTGCGAATGGATTCGACGCCCCCGCACAGGTTCTCCCAAAATTGCTCCAGGTTGCGTGCGCCGGGAAATCTTCCGCTCATGCCTACTACAGCGATGGCTGTGCCTGAATCAGCTAGGCTCATGGGGTCTCCTACTTGCATTGCGTGCGGCGAGAGCCTCGCGCAGTCGTGCTCCCTGTTCCTGTGCCTGGCTTACACCGCCGCCGGTGGCGCTCTTCGAGGTAAGGAACTCCGCCAGCGTGCGGATGGTTGGGTGGCGGAATAAATCGATGACCGAAATATTGGCTTCCGGATCATCCTGCTTCAGCCGACTGTGTACCCGCACCAGGGTCAGCGAGTTTCCTCCGAGATCGAAGAAATTCTCGTCAATACCCACGCGATCGATCTTGAGTTCTTCCTGCCAGATGGCGGCGATCTTCAGCTCCATGGCACTGAGAGGCGGCGCATAACCTTTCTGCTCCCGGTCGGCAAGCGGCGGGAGGGCCGCGAAATCGACCTTGCCGTTTACCGTGAGAGGCAGCACATCGAGAACGGCCAGGTGCGCCGGAACCATATACGCTGGAATCTTCTCGCGAAGCGCCTCCCGCAGAGCTGCCAGATCGAAGGGCGTTTGGCTCGGAACGATGTATGCGGCCACGCGCTTCTCGCCTCTGGAATCGTCGCGTACCGTGACGGCGCAACTCTTCACGCTCGGAAGAGACAGGATTGCGGCTTCGATCTCGCCAAGTTCAATTCTGAAGCCGCGAATTTTGACTTGCCTGTCGTTACGGCCGATAAATTCGAGCGTTCCGTCAGACCGGTAGCGCACGATGTCTCCGGTTCTGTAGGCAAGTTTTCCTGGCGTGACCGGATGCGCTACGAACCTTTCCTTAGTTATGGCTTCGCCATTGCGATAACCACGCGCAAGACCCGCTCCACTCAGCCAGAGTTCGCCGCTGATGCCCGCAGGCGCCAATTGCCCGCGAGAATCCACGACAAAGGCTTCTGTGTTGGCGATTGGCCGTCCGATGGGAGGTATTCCTTCCGTTTCGCGGTCCGGAACCTCGGCGTAGGTGGCAATGACGCAGTATTCGGTAGGGCCATACAAATTAAAGACCCGGAACGGCAAATCCTTCGGAACACCGCGATGGAGTTTGTCGCCGCCGGTTACCAAGGCGCGAACGCGGCAGTCCGCGCTCCATGGTCCTTCAATCACCATTTCAAAAATGGGTGGGGGAACAAGACAAATGGTTACTCCGTGCGCTTCGATCCACTGTGGCAGGGAGCCAGCCGAGAACCGGGTCTCGTTATCCGCAATCTGCAGGCTCGCGCCCAATGCCAGCGTGGACCAGAGTTCCCACACGGAAGCGTCGAATCCTAACCCCGAGAGCAACCCGCCGCGGTCGCGTGGAGTCACCTCAAAATGCTTTGCGTGCCAATGTACGAGGTTGGCAAGGCTTCCATGCCGAATCTCCGTCCCCTTCGGCTGACCGGTAGATCCAGAGGTGTAGATCACATAAGCCAGGTCGTCAGCCAGATCCCCGGCTTCGAGCGGAACTGCAAGGTTTTCCGCGCTCTCCCGAGCTATTTCTTCCGCCTGCCTATCCACGTAGACCACTCGTACACTTGATTTCCCATTGATTTTTAGGCGATCGTTTTGATGCCTCAATAAATCAAGTGGAATCAATTCAGCGCCTACTTCGATCCGTTCTCTTTTTCCATCGCCCGCCGCCGAAAAAACATTCGCAAATTCCGCGGAGGTGATCACCGCGGCAGCCTGTGAATCCGCCATCACAAACGCCAGACGTTCGCGAGGCAAGGCCGGATCGAGCGGCAGATAGGCTGCTCCTGCTTTCACAACCGCCAAGCACGCCGCGACAAACTCTGGAGAACGTTCCAGGCAAATGGCCACGACGTCGCCGCGCTTGATCTTTACTTTTGCTTCCGCTAATTCTGCTTCTACTCCCATTTCTTCCGACAAGAGCCACCGGGCAAGCTGGTTGGCTTTCCGATTGAGCGCGGAATAACTGAGTGTTTCGGAGGCAAACAAGACCGCCGGAGCTTCGGGTTGCTTTTCCGCCCAGGCCTCAAACATGGGAACAGCCAATTGGTTCGGAAAAGCCGTTTGGGTAGCGTTGCATTCGGTCAGGATTCGCCGCCGCTCGGCGGGAGTCAGAAGGACCGCTTCGGCTATGGTTTGGCGGGGATTCGCAGCAAGGGATTGCAGCAGTGCCTGGAAGTGTCCTGACAATCTGGCGATGCGGTCTGCATCGAACAGGTCCGTGCTGTACTCGATAAATCCGGAGATACCGTTCCCCTCGGTCTCGAACAGGTTCAAATTGAGGTCGAACATTGCGGTGCCAATCTGAAGCCTGACCGAGGGCGCTGTGTTCTGTTCGCGAGGCTGGTCTTCGGGCACCGTGACTAACTGGAACATGACTTCAAACAACGGATTTCTGCTCAGATCGCGCTCGGGGCGCAATTCATCCACCAGCATTTCAAAGGGAAGATCCTGGTTCGCATAAGCTTCCACCGCCACGTCTTTCACCAACGCCAGCAATTGGGAGAAGGAAGGGTTCGCCGCAAACGAGGTCCGCATGACGAGCGAGTTTACGAAGAAGCCGATCAGCACTTCGATTTCCGCGCGGTTGCGGTTTGCCACTGGAGAGCCTACAGCAATGTCTTCCTGGCCGGTATAGCGATGGAGCAGCAGTTGAAAGGCGGCCAGCAATGTCATGAAGAGAGTTGCGCCATGTTCCGCGCCGATCCGGCGCAGAGGCCCGACCAAGTCTTCATCAAGATGGATGGCCAGTTCGCCGCCGCGAAAGCTGGTGACAGCGGGACGAGGGCGGTCGGCGGGAAGCTCCAAGGGGGTAAGCCCGGCCAGCCGCGATTTCCAGAAGGTTAGCTGCTTTTCCAGCAGCTCTCCCTGGAGCGACTTTTTCTGCCATTCGGCAAAATCCGCGTATTGGATTTGCAAGTCGGGGAACGGGGAAGGCCGCCCCATCAGGAACTCCGGATAAATGAGGTTGAGTTCCCGGAACAGCAGCCCCATGGACCAGCCATCGCTCACAATGTGATGGAGCGTAAGCAGAAACAGATAATCCTGCTCTCCCAGGCGCAACAGTTTGCTGCGAATAAGCGGCCCGGTCCGCAAGTTGAAAGGCATCTGACCTTCTTCGGTTGCCAGCCTTAAGGCTTCACGCTCCCTTTCCGTTTCAGGGATCGCTCGCAGATCTTCAACCGGCAGCTCCAGCACCAGCTCAGAGTGAATCATCTGCATGGGGACGCCGTTCTGCGTTCCGAAGGTTGTGCGCAGCGATTCATGGCGGCGCACGATCTCATTCAAGGTCCGCGCCAATACCGCGAGGTCCAGGGGAGTTCGCAGGCGGTAGCCCGAGGGCACGTTATACATGGGAGTGCCGGGAGCAAGCTGATCGAAGAACCAAAGCCGCTGCTGCGCAAACGACATGGGCGCTAGTTTCGTTGGCCGGTGGGTGCGCTCGCTCTGGCGTTGCTTGAGCCGCGCCGCAAGCTCACGGCGTTTTTCCAGGGATGGATCGGCGATGGCAGGTACGCTCTCGCTCATGCGCCACTTCTCCCCATGGCCGCGGTACTTCCATTGTGGCTTTCGATGGATTGGGCGTAGATGGCTGTTTCTTTCCGCTGCTCGTTCTCTTCTTTCTGGTTCTCTTCTTTCTCGTTTTCTAGCGACACCATGATGTGGGCTAGATCGTCGAGGACAGTGTGCATGTGATGTTCTTCCAGAAGGGGATTGGTAATGACGGCTCGCAGGGCCACCAGCGGTATACGGGCCGCGATGGACGGCACATCAATGGGAAGCAGATCAAGGGTCGTGCGCGAAACAAAGGTACGCCGTTCTCGCGACTGGCGCTTCTGCAAACGCTCATTGAAGCAGTTGATATCGGCATTCTCCGCGACGGAAAACGAATGCCCTTTCCGGTGACGCAAGGCGGCCGGCAAACCTCTGAACAGAAGGATGCTGGTTTCCGGCGCAACCAGAATTTCAAACTCCGGGCGGCTCCGGATCAGATCGGCCATGATCTGCGCTTTACGCAGGTTCTCTTCCACCAGGAAGGCATAGCCTTGCTCTCCGATCAGGTTCAGCCCCGCATGAAAGAACAATGCGGCTCCATTGCGCGAGCCTTCCAGGGATCGCCTTCCCAAATCGCCGGAGCCTTCCTGCAGCATGTAACGGCTGTGTTTCTCGATGACTTTGGCGGCATGCGGATCGCGCAACAACAGGGCACTCACGGCGATGGGAAGATACATTTGCTTATGGCCATCCAGCACCACGGAATCCGCCTTTTCGATGCCCGCCAGACGCGACCGCTGCCGTGCAGAGAATAAAAGCGGGCCGCCCCAGGCGCCGTCTACATGGAAAAAGATTTGGTGCTTTGCCGCAATTTCCGCAATCTCTTCAAGTGGATCAATACTCCCGCACTCGGTAGTCCCAGCCACTCCCACCACAGCAACAATCCGCGTGTTGCGCGCGGCACAGTCGGAAATACAGTCTTGCAGCGCCACCATGTCCAGGCGGTTCGCTGAATCTACGGGCAGCAAACGTGCATTCTCAGAGCCGAAACCGAGCAGCGATGCCGCTTTGGCAATGGAGTAATGCATCAGCTTGGAGCCCACGATGACCGCGTTGCCGCATCCGTAGTGGTCAAGAGCCCGCGCTACTCCCGCCGCTTCGACGCCAGGAAAATCGCGGCTTGGCCCAAAGCAAAGATTACGGGCAATCCATAGAGCTGTGAGATTGCCGAGTGTACCGCCAAGGGTAACTAAACCCAAACTACTTTCAGCATCCGCCAGGGACTCGCGATAGTATCGGGGGCTCTGCCGATAGACCAATTGGTGCAGGCTTGCGATCGTCTCGAGCTCCAGGGATGTGAGCGCGGGCGATGCTTCTACTTTCACCAGATTTTGATTGAGAAGTACGATTAATTCGCTGATGAGGCTCGCAAAATAGGGAAGTGGGCCGGTCATGTGTCCCATGAACAGCGGCGACGCAAGGTCGGGTGAGCCAGGAATTACGGTCTTGCACAGAAATTCCGTATAGGTATTCAAATCCTGTAGATCCAAAGCTGGTGGAACCAAATCCGGCGAAGAGGGATCTTGAAAAGAAGGGGCCATGTACTCCGGTTCACTGCCCATCCAATTGTCCGCCCACCGCCCGCCGCGCCGGGAGGCGAGAGCACCCAGCAGGCGCTCGCGCAACGCAGCATACCGGGATTCGACGCTGGAAGACCCGTCGATGCTTGCAGATCCTTCGTTGCCAGAAGATCTGGAGAATAGCCCGAGAATGTGGCTCTGCAAAGAGCACTCACTGGTGTGCAACATAACAATTTCCTGCGAGACTTTCCTACGAAAATGCTGAGACGGGTTCAACGATCAGTCGTTCAATAAGCAGTCGTTTAATTAGCAATTATGGACTGGCTGGACATGTTGAATTGCAATACCACCGGAGACGTAGCAGTGATGCTATGAAAGTAACTCAGTATTTTAATACGCTCGCTGAATTCGAAATAGCGTACCCACAAAATTCTTTCTAAGGTACGATCTCTAACTGGAAACGACGTTCGTGGAAGAAACCATTTCTGCAAAATATTGATGGGAGAATTCTAATGTGTGTTGAACGATGCCGATGTGAAACTACGCTTCACGTAATTTGTCGCCGCACGCATGTTTACAACGTGAAAATGTTGTAAATTGAATTGCGCGTAAAGCTCGGTTGTGTTGGAATGCTCCTGTAAAACTACTTATGCGAAAATCCGGAAAATCCGGCGGGGTAAGCAAGGGATCCGGTGAAGTACGCAAAGCGAAAGCGAAGGAGCCGCGGATGAATCCACCCAGCAAAACTGAAGCCGAAAAAACTTCCTCACCTCTCCAGGGATTAGCGGGGCAGTACGGCGAAGCGTACAACCATTTGGTGCAAGCTTCTCATGAATCGTGCGCGAACGGACGAAAGCAACTCGAAGAAGCCTATCGGGAATTGGCCAAGGCGGTCTCGGGCGTGCAGCAGGATGTGAACAAGCGCTATGCAGAGGCTTACCAGCAATACTCTAAGGCTGTGCAATCCGCGGCCACGAAAGAACAACCGCAACAGGAAGCGGAGCAGGCATACCGCAACTTCGCCGACACCGCCAGAGGACTTCAAGAAGACGGTTTACGCCGCACCAACGAGGCGAACTCCGCTTTCCTCGGAAAAGCCCAGGAATCCACTACGGCGTCTCAGCAGCAGGCAAAAGAGCACTACCAGAATTATCTCCGTGCCATCCAGCAGGCTTGGGCCAGCCTGGATGTAAATTCAGTGGCATAGATCGTTTCCTAGAAATCAAATCTTTCTGCAAGTGGAAGCTGGTAGCCTGCGCCTGCATTAGGCAAGCGCATCGGCCACCAGCTTCGCTACTTTGGAGCCTTGGCGCTCAAGGAAGAAATGCGTCCCCGGGAGCATGTGCAGGTTGAACGCTCCTGTGGTTTGCGAATGCCAGGCCACCAGGTCTCCCCGGCTTACCGATTCATCTTCATTGCCGCCGAATGCAAAGATGGCGCATGGCAGCGGCTGCGCCGGCGCATATTCGTAGGTCTCCGCCAAGCGGAAATCCCCTTTTAGTGCCGGCAGCAGGACGCTCAGGAGCTCTTCGTGTTTCAGAACTTCATTCGGTGTTCCATTCATCTTGGCCATTTCACGAATGAATTCCCGATCTTCGAGATGATGAATCGGATCGTCCGTGCGAGCAATTTGCGGTGCGCGGCAGGCCGAGACAAAGAGCTTCTTAGGAGCGGGCAGCTTCCAGCGCAGCATCGTTTTTGCCAGCTCAAATCCAGCGAAGGCGCCGAGGCTATGTCCAAAAAACGCGATCGGCCGGTCAAAATACGGAGCGGACTCTTCCAGCAGCCGGGTCACGAGTTTCAACAGGCTCTCCGGAATAGGTTCGCCGATTCTTCCACCCCGGCCCGGCAACTCTACAGGGCACACCTGAATTTCTGAGGGAAAGTGCGCTTGCCACGAGTAATACGGTGCCGCGGTTCCTCCCGCATGAGGGAAGCAGAGCAAGCGCATCCGCGCCAATGGATCGGGATCGTTACCAAACCAGCAGGAATGCTTCTTCGATGAGAAACTATGCAATGAATCTCCCCCAGGGCGATTACGTCGTTGTTGGCCGTTATTTGGCGTTGTTATCCGAAAGCCGATTTTACGCAGAAGCCGGGTGAAGCGTAACTGCTTCAGAATTGCAAAATTGACAGAATTGGAAAAATTTCCGCAAGCACAAATCGCAAAGAAAGGGATGCAGCCGACTGGCTACATCCCCTAACCTCTCTGGAAGTTTACCTAGAATGTGCAGTGGCAAACTGTCCGCGGTATGCTGGGGCAGATGCAAGGGGTCATGAGACAGGACACGTCATGACTGTTGGCGAATCCCCCAATGACCTTGTGAATGTCATCCTGCGTCAACGTCCTGATCGTCTCCTGATTCAACACCAGCTTTTTCGGATTCTTTTCCATGCTCTCGACCTTTCCTATCTGGACCCCGAAGGAAGCAAGTCCGGTCGATATTATAAGAGCCCGCAGTCAGCAAACCGGCTTGAAGTTCCATGTAGTGCGATGTAGCGGAAAAAGTCTTTGCGGTCTGAGTCCGGGAAGAGCCTTCCGTCTGCGCAGCGTCTTCCTGAGAAGTCTCGTTCGTCCACAAATCTCGGCTCGTCGGCAAATCTTCGCTGCCCCAGTCGCAAAGATCAACGTTTCGGCTGAAGGTGGATGGTGGAGCAATGGGATGCAAATCGGAAAAACGGCGGTGGGGTGAACCGGACATCATGGAGAACAAGATCAGCAATAGGATGATGGCAAGAACCAGCAGCCCAATCTTGACGACGCTGTAGGGGCGCTCTCCCTGCACCTCGGCGGTCTGCGCATTCACAATGACCTGATAGGCTTTCTGCTGAAAGCGGTAGGCGCCGATCCAAACCGGCAGGAGCAAGTGGCGGAAGGTGTTATTGGAGTAGGAAACATTAAGGTTCACGATGCGCTGTTCGTCACCGCCAATATCCTGACGCACATCGGATTCGATGGCCGACCGCATTCGGGCCTGTGCCTCAGTGAAGCCATCCGCCAGTTCGACCTGGTATCGTTGCGCCTTAAACCCTGCCAGAAACGCAGGTTCATATAAGCGCGTGGCGCCGAGGTTCCAGGGCTGAAGCTTATTGAGCCGGTGCTCATTGACTGTACGGGTGGCGGGAACCAGGACATCGTCGAACCTGCGCGCCACTTGTCCGGCGGCAGGATACCACGCAGTGCGCTGAACCTCGCGCGAGCGGGTCACCCGGTTTCCGTCGTCGTCCGTCTCCTCGTAATACTCGGTCTCGTAGTAATACTCGCCGCGCTCCCCGACATAGCTGCTTTGCGTATTGGAGTCGTAGGTCCAGAAGGGAAGATAGACTCCGGAAATTCCTTCCTGACGTGCAATTTTCTTTAACGAATTTGGAGCAAACCAGCGGCTGCTTAGCCATTGTTGAACGGATGCCTGCGCGTCCGCTTTGGGGACGCTGGCGGGCAAAACACCATCGGGCGCCACCAGGGGATCGGCGGCCTTGGGTTCCGCCACGATTGCCGATCCGCAAAAAGAGCATGCCCCGGCGACCTCCGGCGGCACGAACACGACCGCCCCGCCACAACTGGCGCAATTGGCCTGGAGCGCGCCCTCGCCGATGGTTTGCGTGCGGCTCTTCTGGCCACTTAGGACCTCTTCGAGCGAGTGCCGCTGGACATCGGTTTGGTCTGGTTGAATGGCTTGCAGGGAGCCACAGTATGGGCACTTCATCTGTCCCGATTGAGGATCAAAGACCATCTTGGCCGAGCAGGAGGGACAAGGAAATTCCTGCGTCTTCTGCACTGGCGGTGCTTCAGGCATGACTCGTTTCTCTCATGAAGGAATGATTGGGATTTGTTCCGAATATAGCATTATCTTCCTGTAAATCCGATAAAAGAATCCTTCAGCAAAGAAGGGGCGACGGCAGAAAAAAACGGCACGGTGGAGAAACCGTGCCGTCCCTAACTTCATTTTACGTGCTTATTTGCGCGGAGACGCTTATCGAGTTCCGCCTTGCCGCACACCCATTCCGTAACCGGCGGGCAGTGGCAGGCGTCCATCCGCTCCGGCAGTAAGGGCGATGAACGTAGGATCTTTGAACAACGAGGAAAAGACCGCATCCACGCGTGCTTCCATCATCTCTTTGCTGCGAACCGACTGATACCGCTCATATTCAAAGAAATGGCGCTTCAGCAGCTCGATGGCTTTGTCTTTTTGTCCCAACTGAGCGTAGATGGCCGCCAGATTATACGAAGCAGGCAATAGAGCTTCATTGTCTTTGGCGATCTTCAACGCTTCGGCAGCGTGATCCGGCCCCATGGAGGCGGCTGCAAAGATCAGGTTGTAAGGATCGTGCGGATCGAGAGCCAGCGCCAGCTGAACATAGTGATCGGCTTTGGCACCGTCACCCTCGGAGTTCCAGTAGACCGCCAGATTGCGATATGCCAGGGCCAAAGGATACTCTTTGGTGGAGCTTTCCATCAGCGCCAAGCCCTTCTTGAACTCGCCTTCGTGAATGGTCATCTTGCCAAGACCATGCAGGGCCACGGCGCGAGAGATAGGATCGGCTTGCATAGCCAGGATCTCGTCAAACACCTTGCGAGCCTTCTCCCAATCTCCGAGGTGATGGCGGTACAGTTCGCCAAGATAGCGCATCGGCGTTGCATCGGCCGGGTCCATGTGGTGAGCCTGAGCGTAGAGCTTTTCAGCATCCGTATATTTTGCGTCAAGCTCGGCTTTGAGGCCGCGCTCCATGGTCGCCTCAATCTGCTTACTCCGGGAAGGATCGAAGATCGGTCCATCGGAGATCTGGCCAACTTCCACACCAAGTTTCTTTAGCTCTTTGGCCGCGTCTTTCGCTCTGCTTGGGAAAAGGCACTTTTCATCGACAACGCCACGAAGCAGGCTAATGGCACCATCTTTATCGCCGGCTTTGACGTTATCTTTGGCTTCCTTAATCTTGTTCTTAATGGTCTCTTCGCGCTGCTTGATTTCTGTCTGAAGCGCTTTTTCCACGGCTTCTACCTGCAAAAAGCCATCTTTATTCTCTACCTTGGCGATCAGCTTTCCATCAGCCTGTGCGACAACGGCCACAGGGGTCTTATCCCCACCAGAGATGAACTTTTGCCCGAGGGCAGTACGGAAATCGACGATGCCCATGGTCACGCATTGCTGGGCGTAAAGGGAAAGCGTACGCGAGTTACGCAGACTGGATTTATCGATCTCGGTTTGCGAGGAAGGGAACCAGTATACGGCGAGGCCAGAGGTGAGAGGCGGATCCTCAGGTTTAATGAGCTTCCACGGCACAGGATAGGTCTGTGTGTCGGGCATTCCGGTGCTCGAATTTCCACCGCTACTCTTCATGCCGCCCATACCGCCGCCGCCGCCTCCGCCGCAGGTGGCCCAAGTCTGGACGATGAAGACAAAGAACATCAAAACAACAGCAATAGGACGTGCAAGCCATGTTTTCATGCGCAAAATTATAACAGAGTAAACACCCGATATCAGCTCGTGCACAGGCCCTACTCGCGGGCCTCGGTGAGAACCCAAAGGATTTAAAGATCGTAGGATTTTAGGATTAAAGATCGAGGGATTTAAAGATATTTAAAGATCAAGCGGTGGGCAATTCCGGCAAAATCGCCCACCATCGTCCTACCAAGGATAACGACGCGCCGACAAGACCGCTTCGGCAATATCCTGACGTAAAGCTGCGGTGTCGATCGGAGGCAGCGATGAGAGCCGCTGAGCCGACTCCCATATCTTGGCCCCTGCGCCATGAATGTTGAGCATACCGGCGAGGTTTCGGGCGTTCACGATGATGCGATCGGCGGCGTCAGACGCATAGAGCGAGGCAATGGCAAGGGGCAGTTTGGCGGCCTCGGCACCGTGACGGCCTGCGAGCTTCGCGGTACGCAAGTAGACCGATTCGGTCGTATAGGTATCGATCAGGATGTCCGCTACGAAAGCAAGGACTTCTTGTTGCGCTTTCAACTCTTCGCCTCGGCCGCTGGCAATGGCGCGAAGCGCGGCGATTCCGGTCTCCTTTGCGTCTGCGAGCCGCTGTTCCAAGCCCGTGCCAGACGCTCCGCTACTCGAGGATGCAGAATGGCGGGCATCGCCGTTAGCGCCGCTTTGCAGAATTTCCCGAAAGTCTTCCGCAGCGGCTTTCAACAGGCGATTGGTAATGACCATGCGATTGATTTCATTGGTGCCTTCATAGATGCGGGTAATACGCGAGTCGCGCACGATTCGCTCCATGGGATAGTCGCGGGAGTATCCGTACCCACCGAAGACCTGTAGTCCTTCGTCGGCAACGTAGCCAAGCGTCTCGCTGGTCCAGACTTTAATGATGGAGCACTCAACCGCAAACTGCTCGATGATCTTCATGACCTGCATCGGAACGCCCTGGTCCACTGCTTCCAGCGCCCGATCAACCATGCCCACAGTCCGGAAGGTAATGGCATCTCCAACGAAGCAGCGCACCGCCATTTCGGCAAGTTTCTTCTTGATGAGACCGAAGCTAGAGATGGAGCGCCCAAACTGGCGGCGTTCCAGAGCATAGGCTACCGCATAGTTCAGCGCCATCTTGGCAAGGCTGATGTTGCGATTGCCAAGCTTCAGGCGTCCGAAGTTCAATGTGTTGAAGGCGACCACATGCCCTCGGCCGATTTCACCGAGCAGATTCTCCACGGGCACCGCGCAATCTTCCAGCGTGATGGCTGTGGTGGAGCTGCCATCAAGACCTAGCTTCTTCTCGTCATGTCCGCTGACCACACCTGGGCCGCGCTCCACGATAAAGGCGGTGAACTTGTCCCCATCCACTTTGGCGAAAACGATCAAGAGATCGGCCAGGCCGCCGTTTGTGATCCACATCTTCTGGCCCCGCAGGATGTAGTGGCGTCCATCGGGAGAGAGCGTGGCTTTGGTCTTGGCGGCCAGGGCGTCGGAGCCGGAGTCCGGTTCAGTCAGGCAAAACGCGGTTACCAACTTTCCACTGGCGAGTCGAGGCAGGTATTTGGCGCGCTGCTCGGGAGTCCCAAAATAGACGATCGGCAACGTGCCGATTCCGGTCTGTGCGCTGAAGGTGGCCGCGAACGACGGGTTGAGCGCCATTTGCTCCGAGATCAGCGCCGAGCTTATCTTGTCCAGCCCCATCCCTCCATATTGTTCGGGAATATCGGCTCTCAGCAGGTCGAGACTTCCGGCATGTTCGAGCAATTGGCGGGTTGCAGGCCAGTCATGCGCGTAGAGCTTTTCCGCATGGGGCATTACCTCTTCGCGCATAAACTGCTCCGCAGTGCGGGCAAACAACTGTTGCTCTTCGCTGATGTCTTCCCGGATAAAGATACCTTCCGGGGCGTTCTCCCGAAAAAGAAAGCTGCCGCCGGTCGGAGTGCTTGTGGAGGTGGTATGCACGGTGAGGTCGTCCTTTCCCTTGCGTTTCAGACACGCTACTATAGCAATCTCTCCAGCCGAAAAAAACCAACTGTTCAACTTTTCGAGCGAAGTCGACCCTTAACGTGCGCCGGTGCTCTGCCTTATGTGCGGGATCTCAAAAGCGCGTAGGGCGGCACGCGAATGCCGCCCTACAAACGTTTCGATGTTTCTTGGGTGGGATAAGCCTTGCGTTTACTGCTGGGTCACCTTGACCAGATTGTCGTCCGGTTTGCGATCGATCAATTTATTGAGTGGATCAATGCCGGCTTTCGCTGGAAGTTTGTCCACAACCAGGTCAAATTCGGAGTTCTCGCGCTCGATTTTGTGTTTCTTCAAATAAAGGAACTGGCCCTGGTCGTCGAGCACGCCGATGTCGATCCAATCGCCGATCGGCGCATCCTTCTGCTCGCCGGAGCCATCGGACTGGTACTTTTTGAACGAAGTTGCAAGATGGACGCGATATCTTCCATCGGGCTGCTTGCTATAGGTGGAGGAAACCGCGCGGCTTTCATAGAAGGTAATGTGCTCGAACAGGTCGTCGATGAGCGATTGATATTCCGGCGGCGTTACTTTCCGCAACTGCTCGATCAAGTCCTGCGAGGTCGCGTAAGGCGCGCCCTTGAAGCGGAACTGTTTCATGAAATCTGCGAGCGCCTGATCGACTTTGTCCTCTCCGATGTAGTCCTGCAGCGCGTACATCACCAGGCCGCCCTTTTCGTAGTAAACGTAAGGCTGCCTTTCCACGCGATAGAGCGGCCTTTCTTCGTTGTGTTCCAGGGTCCGCTGAACCAGATATCGCGTGAGTTCCTGGTGCAGGAATTTCTTCATCTTTTCCGCGCCGTAGTGGTGCTGCATCACCATGAGCGCAGTGTATTGCGCCAGGGTCTCGCTCACTGCGGCTGCGCCCTCCACATCCGCAGGGGCCTCCTGGTGCGCCCACCACTGGTGGCCGATCTCATGGGCGGTGATATAGAGGGGAACGTCGATTGAGTCTACTTTCTTAGGCTCAACCTTGGTGGTGAAGCCGATACCCTCGGAAAAATTGATGGTATTGGCGAAGGAGATCGCAAACGGATAATAACGGGGAATTTCGATGATCCGCAGCTGGTGAAACTGATAGGGGCTGAAGTGAGCGGAGCAATAATCGAGCGTCTCCTTCATGCTTTGCCGCATGTGGTCGACGTTGAACTGGTGATCGGGATGGTAATAGATCTCGAGGTTTACATCGTTCCAACGGTCGCGGAGCACCGCATATCTTGCGGAAGAGAGGGCAAACAAATCGACGATGGGGGCGTCCATTTTGTAATGGAAATAATGGCGCCCGTCCTGGGTCCACTCCTTTTGCAGATATCCGGGAAGAATTGCAGTCTGATCGGCAGACGTGCTGACGGTGGCTTCAAGGTTTACCCAGTCGCTGTCGCTGCGAAAATAGTCCTGGCGAGCGGCTACGTCCTCAAGAGTCGCCATGTGCCTGGGTTTGCCCAGACCGTGACGCCGCCGAATGGTTTCATCTCCCAATTCTTCCCCTGGCAAGTAGCCGATTGCGGGTAGATAGTTATTGTCCACGTAACTTCCGTTTTGGGCGAAGTTCACATTCGGATCGGAGTTGGAGAAGCCCCGATTGTCGAATTGAAAGGTGAATTTGAGCTGGACTTTTTGTCCAGGAGGAAGCGCTGACGTGAGGCGATAGACATAGAATCCAAGGTCCTTGTCTTCTACAACGGGAGTCTGGCCTCCCTCGAAAGCAAGTTCCTTGATCGTGAACTGGGACCTGGGAGCCATCGTCAGAGCTACGCGATCGATAGGCTTCTCCGTCTTATTCTGGAGCCAATAGCTTCCCTGGATATGGGCGCTGCGCTTTTCAGGATAGAGATCGATGGCTGCGCTGATATCAGTGATCTTTGGCTGAGGTAAATCTTGGTAAGAACGGTACTTCCGCTCATATTGCGCGGGAATCTCCGCCTGCTGGTACTCCGTTCGATAATGATGGAGAATTTCGGTGTTGTAGAAGATATAGGCGCCGGTTGCGAGAAACAGCGCAGCGAGCAGAGCGAGGCTCCCAAGAGTAGCTGGAGTGAGGCGTTCCCGAGCAAGGCTCAGGCGCTGTTTGAAGCCTGAATCGACACCGCGCACCCACAGTAAACCGGTCACGACGGCCAGGACGATCGCAGCTAAAACCCAATACAGCCCAAACCAGAAGCGCGGCACAACGAAAGGGCCGAAGCCGTTCATATCGGAGTAAGCCCCGTTGGGAAACTCCCCGAAGCGATAGAGGTAATTCGACCACCCGGCGAAGGCCGTCGCAATTTGCACGATGTAATACAGAATCACGGCGAAATGGCCAATGAATTTCTGGTTCACCAACGTGTGGAGCAGCAGACCCACGACGCACAGAATCCACCAGGGAATCATTTGAACCACGAAGAGTTCTTTGAAATAGAGGCCAAATTCAAAGCGGTGGTACCCGGAGGCAATTTGCACCGAAAGAGCTGAAAGCATCATGATGACTGCAATCAGTACCTGGACAAGCATGAGCGCGCCCAACTTGGAGCTGAACAAAACCCATCGCTGCACAGGCATCGCATCCACAATCTGGTTGACCTTGGCGTCGCGTTCCCGCCACACCAACTCCCCCGAATAAAAGATCACAATGATCAGGACAAATAGTCCGAATCCTCCGATTACCGCCTGCAAGATGACGGACGTTAGCGGATATGGCGGCGAAGACAAGGGGTCGATGTTGCTGGTAGCAATGAAAAGCGCCAACAGAAATCCCCCAAGCAAGATCACGAAGAAGAAGACATTCTTGACCGTCTCCATGAACTGAAGCCAGGTGAGGCTGAATAGCTGAGACCATGAGGCTGCGGTCGAAAAGACCGTATGGACGACCGGTAGGGATTGCGTAGAAGTCCCGGAGGCCTCCTGCGTGACAACAATTCTTTTTCCCCTACTGGCAGAGCCGTAAGCTCGGGAAAATCTGAAATAGGTGAAGACAAACATGGCAACGGCCACGCCCAGCCATACGAGCCGGTTTTCCAAAAGAATGCCTGAAAGCGGAATCAACTGATGATTGCGTTCAAAAGGTGTCCAGTATTGAGTGAGACGCCCGGTTGCGGCTCTTCCAAATGGATCGACCAGAGTAAATAGGGAATTGCGAGTAGGATCGGCGAGGATCTGGATGACAAAGAGGTAGCCGATCAACAACAGGATGCCGCCTGCATAGACGGGGAGCATCTTCTTTCCCAAGGTAGCCAGGGCAAAGAAGATCGCCGAAAAAATAACAATATTCGGCAGGACGATGTTCAGGTAGGGCTGCACATACGCGGCAAACATATCGGGGCCGACTTTGGTTGGATCGAGAAAAGGCATGTGCGCGCCAATCCAGGCCCCAATGCCGATGGAAGACAGGATTGCCAACAGGGTAACCACCGCGCCCAAGAACCGCCCCGCAAGATAATCAAGTTTGCTGATGGGTGCCGTGTAGAAAAAATCTTCACTGCGGTTGTCTACGTCCTGATAGGTGGCCTGCCCGGCTACCGCAGCCACAATCATGATGGCAAAAAAGCTCAGGCCGCTGATGATGCCGTGGAGGGCAAAAGGCGAGTTCACCATCACTTTTCCATCGGCCGCCGCGCCGAAGTTCAGCGCCGGAAACGCCCCACCCGAGACGACGGTGAAAAGGAACGCTATGGCGAAAAAAAGCGCGAAATAAAGATAGGTAGAAAAACTCGCCAGGCGATTTTTCAATTCGAACAGCAGAATTGTTCCGATCATCGTCAATTCACCTTGGCCGCGGTTGCGGCTGCCGTCGAAAGGAATCCCTTGATGGTTGCGAAATAGAGGTCTTCCAGGTCGGGAGAGACCAGCTCGAAACTCGAATCCGGCTGCTGGTTGCTGTAAACGTGAATCATCGTTTGTCCTGAAAAACGCCGCATGGAAATTACCTGAAAGCGTTCGCGGTGGGCGTCGATTTCGGAGGATGGAATGGCGCGCTTCCAGATTCGGCCATCGAGTTCCGCTACCAGAGCGGCCGGGGTCCCTGCAGTCATGACCCGGCCTTCATGGATGATGGCCATGTTGCTGCAGAGGTCGCTCACGTCAGAAACGATGTGGGTGGAGAGAATCACGATGACCTGTTCGCCGATCGCGCTCAGCAAGTTATGAAAACGAGCGCGCTCTTCAGGATCGAGGCCGGCGGTCGGTTCGTCCACAATGATGAGCTTGGGGTTGCCCAATAGAGCTTGCGCGATGCCGAAGCGCTGCTTCATACCACCCGAATAAGTGCCCAGCGCCTTGTTGCGATGCTCCCACAGGTTGGTCTGCCGCAGAAGCGAGTGGACGATGTTCTGGCGCTCTTTGGGATTTCCAATTCCTTTGAGCGTGGCGAAGTGGGAGAGCAGATTTTCCGCGGTGACCCTTGGATAAAGCCCAAATTCCTGGGGAAGGTAGCCCAGGATTTTCCGTATTTCATCCTTTTGGCGCAGGACATCCATATCGCCGAGACGGGCTGTACCGGAGTCGGCTTCCTGCAAGGTTGCCAGGGTACGCATGAGGGTCGATTTGCCCGCTCCATTTGGACCGAGCAGGCCGAACATACCCAAAGGAATGCTCAGGGAAACATCGTTCAGGGCTCGTGTCCCGTTTGGATAACACTTTGAAAGCTTCTCAATTCGCAGTTCCATGAAATCTCCTGGTTGAATAAGCCCGGTTCATAGGCCCCGGTTTAACAGACCTAGATGAATAGGGCCAGGCCATGCCGGATTTGCAGTCACCTTGCGTAGTGACGATTATCTTCATTTTGCTAGGGATGGGAAGAGAATTAGGACGAGTGGCCACATCGCATGAGGAACGGCGCGGTTTAAAGTCCCGTCCCATCACCCAGTTTTGTGGATTGGAATGGAGATGGGCTCCAACCTCGATCGAACGTTTTGCGCGAGAAAGCGTGAGCCGTTCCGATGGGCACGAAATTGTACCTTGAGCCGCACCATCCTCACCCTTCTGCATATAATTGCCCCCCGTTGTCAGGAGATCAAGATGATTAATAAACTTCGAATGCCTCTCGTAGTACTTGCTGCCTTTTGCCTGTTCTCCAGCCTGTCCTATGCCTCTCAGCCGGGAAATATGGACGTGACGATTCCGGGTGGAGACGGAGCATGCGCGCCTCCCGGTTTTGCATCGGGCAGCCAAACATCCATTACAGGTGTGCCGATTACGATAAGCACATGGACCGCCAACGGACAGAGCATGGCCGCCGTGACCGCGATCATTACCCAAAGCAGCCCATCGAGCGGCATTTTGCCCGCATTTCATCTTGTCTGGACATTCAACCTGACGGCGGGAACTTACGCCAGCAGCGTGCCGAATTTCGGAAGCAACACCAGCGGACGATTCACTGGAAGCATCACCACGAACAGCGCCGGCGGCTTTGTACTGAATGTTACGCTGGGGTGCGGCACAAAGTTACAGGGAGCCACGGAATTTGTGGGGAGCTAGGACGGCGTCAATATTCCGGCGTTCCTCATTTGGCGTTCCTTCATAAAAACAGGGGTAAGGGCTGGCAACAGGTCGGCGAGCAGCCCTTGCCTTTACAGTACTACTTGCGCTTACAGGCTCATGACCTCGCGCAGCTTTCTGGATTGGCGCCGGGAGATGCCAATCTTGAGGCCGCCGGTCAACGTGGCGATCAAGCCTCCGTCGGGTTGTGGCGCCAGCGATTCGATGTCGCGAAGGTTCACGATATGCGACCGGCTGGCGCGGAAGAATACCGCCGGATCAAGCCTCGCCTCCAAGGCGTTCAGCGATTTGTAAATCAAGGGCCGATTCTCCGCGAAGTAGACGCGAGTGTAGTTGCCTTCCGATTCAAGCATGCGGATCTCTTCCAGCCCAATAATCCAACAGCGCTCTCCATCCCGCAGGAAGACCCTCTGATCCCGACCAATACCCAGGTCTTTGGTTTTCGAGGCCTTGCGCAGCTTTTCGAGGGCCGTGGCCAGCCGCTCGGCAACGATAGGCTTCAGAAGGTAATCCACCGCGCTCACTTCAAAGGCGCGAACGGCATATTCCTGATAGGCCGTGGTAAAGATCACGGCGGGAAGATCCTCGATTTCTTCGAGCAGTTCCAGGCCGCTGCGGCCAGGCATCTCGACATCGAGAAACAGGACATCCGGCTGTAATCTGCGAATCTGCTCGGCCGCCTCATCGGCATTTACGGCCTCGCCGACGATCATTACGTCCTCGTGAGCTTCGAGCAGCCGGCGTAGCCCGGCACGGGCCAGCCGTTCGTCATCTACCAGCAGAGCTCTCAAGTCGCGCCTCCGTTGCCGGCAATATTGCGTCAGGTGAAGGTGTTTGAGGCAAAGTTAGGTAAGGCGAAGACGTGAGCGGTAAAGTGACACAGGCAAGCACCCGATGTCCCGCCATACTTTCGAGAATCATTTTTGCCCCGTCACCGTAGAGAAGCTGCAGTCGCGACCGAGCATTGCGCAGGCCGATGCCATTGGCCGAGGGGGATTCTGCAATTTCGCCGCTATTGACAACTTCCATGGTGAGCTTTGAACCGTCGCCGGCAGTGATCCGGATCGCGATCTCGCCGCCTTCCGGCAGGCGGGCAATGCCGTGCTTCAGAGCATTTTCCACCAGGGTTTGCAGCAGCATGGGCGGCACGGCTAAGGAGGTATCGTGACAATCGATGCTCCAAAGGACGCGCAGACGATCTTCATAACGGACGGCTTCCAGATCGAGATAGTCCCGGACAGCTTGCAGTTCGTCGGCCAGCGGTACCAACTCGATATGGTTCGATTGCAGGGAGTACCGCAGAAGCCGGGAAAGCTGGGTGACCATCGCCTGGGCGCTTTGAGGATTCTCGATAATCATTTCGCGCAGACTATTCAAGCAGTTGAACAAAAAGTGAGGATTTAGTTGCTCGCGCAGGCCGCGCAATTGGGCTGTCTGAGCTTCGAGTTCAAAGCGCAGCGCATTCACCTCGGCGCGTCTGCGTTCGCGAAACTCGTGGACTGCCAAATAAAGGGCCATCCACAGCC
>Ga0070734_10001810_pt1 | contig 28938 bp, 26 predicted proteins | sample Coa_R1_8_FD_66444 | JGI IMG/M metagenome (GOLD analysis project Ga0070734, IMG submission 66444) | Surface soil microbial communities from Centralia Pennsylvania, which are recovering from an underground coalmine fire - Coalmine... | ecosystem: Environmental > Terrestrial > Soil > Unclassified ... | reverse complement strand
GTTGCAGCGACCTTGGCCAAACCAAAATCGAGAATCTTCGCGTGATTCCGTTTTGTGACGAGAATGTTTGACGGCTTGATGTCGCGATGGACGATGCCGCTGCTGTGCGCGGCGTCCAAGGCGTCAGCGAGTTCGATGGCGATATCGAGAATTCGATCGAGCTCCATAGGCTGACCGTTGATCAGGTGTCTCAGGGTAACGCCGTCGAGAAACTCCATGACAATGAAGGCTTTGCCATCCTGCTCGCCAATGTCATGGATGGTGCAGATGTTCGGGTGATTGAGAGCGGATGCGGCTTGCGCTTCGCGCTGGAAGCGGGCAAGAGCTTGAGGATCGTGGGCAACGTTGTCGGGGAGAAATTTCAGGGCGACGCTGCGATGAAGGCGGGAGTCTTCGGCTTTGTAAACGACTCCCATGCCGCCGCCGCCCAACCGCTCGACAATCCGGTAGTGGGAGATGGTAGTGCCGACGAATGACGAAGAATCTGGCATTGGCGAGCATCTTAGGTTGCGGGAATAAGGCAAGTCAACGAGCCGGAACAGAAGCCTCTATAAAGGCAAAGAAAGAGACAACAGAAAAGCAAAAGCACCGATTCGAAGATCGGCCGCGACAAAATACGAAAAGCGAAGAGGGCACGATATATCGTGCCCCTACCACCGGAAGAGTAGCCGGTAGGATGCCAACGTTACGACACCGAGGCTCGGGAGGAGGGTTTTTGGGCGGACAGGAGAGGGGCGGGAGCGAGGACTTGCATCGTCGTAGACTGAGCGGAGATTTGAAATTCGATGCGGGTTAAAGGAGAGCCAGCGGGGAAGAATTTCAGGTTGCCGAGATGGAAGAGGGGGCGGGTCATGGTGCCTTTGCGGAGAGTTTTTGCCGGCTGAGCTTGCAGGGAAATGGGACGGCCTTCACGGCGCAGCTGATGCGAGTGGGCGTCGAATTCGAAGAGGCCGAAGCGGAAGAGGCTTGGTGGCACGGGCAAGCTTTTCGTGAGTATTCTCGCATGACGGCTGGCAGAATGGCCAAGCTGGAAGATCGAATTCTGAGAGAAATCCAGTTGAGGTAGACTCGCGGCATGGATTGGCGGGGATGGTTGTTAGAAAATTTTGCCGGAGACTTCGAATACCATCCGAAGCGGGGGTTCCTGTATTTAGGGTTAGGTATTTTGGCCATCTTGTCCTGGTATTTTGCGCCGTCAGACGCGAGTTTCTCGACGCTATCTCTGGCGTTTGCTCTGGGCGGAGTTGGCCTTATTGGAAAAGCAATTTTTCTGTTTCGCAAATCGTCTGAAGGACTGGGGCTCACGATTCAAGATGAGTTGTCACTGGAAGAAACCGCAAAGAACAAGAAGCTGGCGAGTTTTCCTTCGCAAGTGGCACAGATCGGGCAAGATTTTGGGACCGGAGTTATCTTGTTAGCGCTGTTTGTAGGATCGAGTCGAAGCGCATTGGGCACAAAAACAGGTGCGACAAAATTCGAACTGATGTTGGTTGGTGGTTGCGTATTTGCGGTTGGATGGTTTGTGCGGTGGCTACTACGGCAGACGAATCCAGAGGCATGAGTCGGCTTGTGCCGGTGAATCCCTCATCCATGAATATAAAACGAATGGAGCGGAGGAAACGACCCTCCAAATCTAGCGGTGACGAGAGCGCATGCCGGAACTACCGGACGTGACGATTTACATTGAGGCGCTGGAGAAGCGGATTCTTGGGCAACGGCTTGAGAATTTGCGGATTGTGAGCCCGTTTTTGTTGCGGAGCGTAGAGCCGCCGGTGGCGAGTGCGATTGGGAAAGAAGTTGTGGAGTTGCGGCGGATGGGGAAGAGGATTTGTATCGGGCTGGGAGATGGCGAAACGGAGCGACCGAAGACCGTAGCTGAGTGCGCGACAGCGGAGAAATGGGGCGCAGGCAAGAGTGCCTACGCTACTGAAAAGGCCGAGATTTGGCTGGTGCTGCATTTGATGATTGCGGGGAGGCTGCACTGGGGCAAGAAAGGCGCAAAGCTGTCGAAGAAGCATTTGGCGGCGTTTGATTTTGGGGACGGGAGTTTGTTGTGGACGGAGGCGGGATCGCAGAAGAGGGCGTCATTGTATTTGGCGAGTGGGGAAGAGGGACTTGCGGAGTTTGATCGGGGCGGGATTGAAGTTTTCGGCGCGACGAAGGAAGAGTTTGCGAAAGTGCTGCGGTCGGAGAACCATACGTTGAAGAGGGCGCTGACCGATCCGGAGTGGTTCAGCGGGATTGGGAACGCGTATTCGGATGAGATTTTGTGGGAGGCGAAGCTGTCGCCGCTGGCGTTGACGCAGAAGTTGAAGGACGAAGAAGTGACGCGGCTGTTTGAAGCGACCCGAAAATCGTTGAGGGAGTGGACAGAACGATTGCGTGCGGAGACGGGCGACAAATTTCCGGAGGGCGTGACGGCGTTCCGGCCGGAGATGGCGGTGCATGGGAAGTACAAACAGGCGTGTCCGCGATGCGGCGAGAAGGTGCAGCGGATCAAGTATGCATCGAATGAGACGAATTATTGTCCGATGTGCCAGACGGGCGGGAAATTGCTGGCGGACCGGGCGTTTTCGAGATTGTTGAGGGAGGATTGGCCGAGGACGCCGGAAGAGTTGGAGATGAGGCTGAGGCGCGGGAAGAGTGTTAAGTCGTAAGTGTTAAGTTGAAAGTAGAAGCAAGAAGAAGAATTTTGGTTTGGATGCCGGGAACGAATCGTGCGTTAACCGGATTTCGTGGTCGTCGGAGCACAGGCCGAAGCCTATGTCACTCAAGACCCGTCACTACATTTTGGACGGGACTTTGGCCCAGGTGAAATCCATGGAACGGGCCGGAACGCCGGTGCGGCCTGCGATGGTGATGGGATTGAGTTTTTCGAGGAGGCCGAGTTTTAGGGCGTGGGAGTAGTAGGCGAGGAGGCCTTTGCGGTTTTCGTCATCCAGCGAATAGTCGATGTTGGTCTTCAGATAGAGCTTCAATTCTTTTTCCGGCAAATTCATCTCGGCGGACGCTTCTTTGCAGATGGTGTCGAGATTCTCGAGGCCGTAATTCAGAGAATCGAGAAATTCGTCGGCGAGCGCGTCGGTGACGATTTCTTTTCGCGCAGCCCAGACGGCGAGAACGGCAGGGCGCTCGGTCATCTGCCACCATTCGCGCACGACATCGTAAATATGCAGCGTTGGAAAATTCGGAAGGCCGACGGTGGCGCCCTCGCAGATCCATTCGCCGTCGCGGCCGGGCTTGGCTTTAGCTTCGGCGGCGATCGCGAGGCGCAGGGCTGGGTCGCCGATGAGCAGAGCGGCGCCGGAATTGGCGAGCATGGCGGCGACGTCCGGTTCGGCTTCGCTGAATTCAGGCGAGATGTTCCAGCGGTTGGCGCAGAGAATCTTGGTGAGCGCTTGCGTGCTGCGCGAGCTGCGGTCGAGCGCAATTCGTTTTGCAAAGCGGATCGGGCCCCTGGAAACTACGAGCAGGCTGCGGACGCGCTCTTTGGAGGCGATGGAAAGATCCGGCAGGATGACGAGATCTGGAATGCGTTGATATTCGATGGCGGGGATGATGGCGACATCTGCGGCGCCGGTGCGGAGCGCTTCCGCGCAGAGGGATGGGACAGTGAAGGAAAGATCGTACTTGCCCTGCAGAGGGCCGTGGGTGAAACCGCGAACGAGAGGCGCGGTGTTGAGGTACCGTACGACCGAAATGCGAAGTTTGTTCACGTGCGGGCTGGCTCGCCGAGGTCGAGTATAGCAAAAGGCAATTGATGCGCGGAATTTTGACTTTTGCTTCGCGAGATTCAAAAAATTCGAACTGGCCGGTAGGCTTCTGGTGTAAAAGGATGCGTCACTTTTGGAGGCGATGGAAATGCGGAAGCGCGTGTTTTTTGTAATGTTGAGTTTAGTGTTCTTTGCGGCGCCAGCTGGGTTGCGCGCGCAAGCCGCTGCTTCGGCAATGCCGTCGATTGCCGAAAAGACAAAAGGCGGGGAGAAGCTGCCGGGATATTTCAACGTCTATTGGGATGCGAAGCAGGGAAAGCTTTGGCTGGAGGTTGATAAGTGGGGCACGGATTTCTTGTATCAGAGTTCGCTGTCGGCGGGTGTCGGTTCGAATGACATCGGATTGGATCGCGGGCAACTTGGCGCGACGCGTGTTGTGCGCTTTGAGCGAAGCGGGCCGAAAATTTTGTTGATCGAGAGAAATCTGGATTTTCGGGCGATTACGAATGACGAAGCGGAACAACGCGCCGTGCGCGATTCGTTTGCGGAGTCGGTGATTTGGGGATTCACAGCCGCTGCGGAAGAAGGGTCGAGCGTTCTGGTGGATGCGACGGACTTTTTTCTGCGCGATGCGCACGGCGTGACGAACGCGTTGCGTCGCGCGAAGCAGGGAAGTTACCGGCTGGAGGCGTCGCGCTCGGCGATTTATCTGGCGAACACGAAGAACTTTCCGTTGAACACGGAAGTGGAGGCGACGCTGACATTCGTTGGCGATGAGCCGAGCGGGTGGGTGCGGCAAGTGACACCCGATCCGCAGGCGATCACGGTGCGGGAGCATCATTCGTTTGTGCAATTGCCGGCAGCGGGTTACAAGCCGCGCGCGTTCGATCCGCGGTCGAGCTTTTTCGGAATTTCATATTTTGACTACGCGACTCCAGTGAGCGAGCGGATTGAGAAGCGGTTTATTTCGCGGCACCGGCTGGAGAAAAAAGATCCCAGCGCGGCGATGAGCGAGCCGGTGAAGCCGATCGTCTATTACCTGGACCGCGGCGCGCCGGAGCCGATTCGATCGGCGCTACTCGACGGCGCGCGGTGGTGGAACCAGGCGTTCGAAGCGGTGGGTTATAAGGATGCGTTTCGGGTGGAGTTGATGCCCGAGGGCGCGGACCCGATGGATTTGCGCTACAACGTGATTCAGTGGGTGCATCGAGCGACGCGGGGGTGGTCGTACGGCGCGGGAGTAATCGATCCGCGCACGGGAGAAATTATCAAGGGCCACGTGACGCTGGGCTCGCTGCGCGTGCGCCAGGATTATTTGATTGCGGAAGGATTGCTGGCACCGTACGAAAAAGGGAAACCGGTTTCGCCGAAGATGCTGGAAATGGCGCTGGCGCGTTTGCGGCAACTGGCGGCGCATGAAGTGGGGCACACGCTGGGACTCGAACACAACTATTCGTCGAGCACGGTGCACCGTTCGTCGGTGATGGATTATCCGCCACCGTATGTGACGCTGGGGCCGGATGGCGCGCCAGATGTTGCGGAGGCGTACGCGAAGGGAATCGGCGAATGGGATAAAATCGCGATCGCGTGGGGGTATCAGGATTTTGCGCCGGGGACGGACGAAGCGAACGCGCTGAATAAAATGTTGAACGACGCGTTTGGGCGCGGGCTGCGATTTTTGACGGACCAAGATGCGCGTCCGGCGGGATCGTCGAGCAGCGTGGCTCACTTGTGGGACACCGGTTCGAACGCGGTGGATGAGCTGAATCGTTTGATGAATGTGCGAGCGGCGGCGCTGAAGCGATTTGGCGAAAACAATATTCGCGAAGGCGAGCCACTGGCGGCGATAGAAGACGCGCTTGTGCCAGTTTACATGCTGCATCGGTATCAAGTGGAAGCTGCGAGCAAGTTCATCGGCGGAATGGATTATGTGTTTGCGCTGCGCGGCGACGGGCAGATGCCGACAAAGATTGTTGCACCGGCGGAACAACGGCGCGCTTTGGCGGCAGTGCTTGCCACGCTGAAGCCGGAGGGGCTGGCGCTGCCGGAAGATTTATTGAAGATGATTCCACCGCGGCCGGTGATGTATCCGCGAGGGCGGGAACACTTCAAGATTCGAACGAGCCCGGCGTTTGATGCGCTGGCTCCGGCGGAAGCGGCGGCGCAGCATGCTTTGCAATTCGTTTTCAATCCAGAGCGGGCGGCGCGGCTGGTGGAATTTCATGCGCGGGATTCGGCGAATCCGGGATTGGAAGAAGTGTTGGATGCGGTGCTGGCGGCGACGTGGAAGGCAAAACGGGGAGCAGACTATAACGGCGCAATCGGCCGCGTGGTCGATGATGTCGTTTTGTATGACCTGCTGGGGCTGGCAACAAACGGCTCCGCTGCGCCTGAAGTTCGCGCGATTGCCGCGCTGAAGCTGCATCAGTTGAAGGAGTGGATTGGAACGCCGAACGGCGGCGTCGGCGAAGATGAATGGGCACATCGGGCGCAGGCAGCGCGAGAAATCGAGCAGTTTGAGCGAGATGCGAAGAAGCTGGAGGCGCTGCCGCCTTCGGAACCGCCGGACGGTCCGCCAATTGGAAGCGGCGGGGGGTTGATGTTCGGCGCGGCGGACGACGAAGCGGAAATTCCCGAACTATTTTAGAGAGCCGACAAGACCATCGCCGTTGGGCGCTCGTCTATGGTTCAGGAGGCTCGAATCATGCATACACTTCGGATTGTCTGTGTCCTCGCGATTATCGCTTTTTGTTCCCTCTTTGTGATGAGCTCGGCGGCGGCCGACCGCCACTCGCGGAACGTTTCAATGCACGGCGACGAGCCGGTGGCGAGCTGCAACGATTTGCAGATTGAGTTTGACGGGCACAAGGCGGTGATTCAGTCGGAAGACAGGACGTTCTCGAAGAGCGAGATGCCGGTATTGAAGGCGACCGGCGAAACGAATGGCGGCGTGCAGGTTACCGGCTGGGATAAGGATGGCTATTCGGTGACGCTGTGCAAAGCGGCGGCGCCGTATGACGATTCGCAGCAGGTGCTGTCGCAAATAAAACTGGCAACCGGCAACGGCGAGATTACCGTGAAGGGACCGTTGAACCACGAGGCATGGACGGCGTTTTTGCTGATCCGCGCGCCGAAGGCGGCGTCGCTCGATTTGCACGTGAACAATGGACCGCTTGGACTTTACTCGGTGGAAGGAAAAATCACCGCGCGTGCGCTGAACGGGCCAATTACGGCGCGCGATTGCAAAGGCGAAGTGAAGTTGAGTGCCCAGAACGGACCGATTACAGCAGAAGGGACGAGCGGTACGGTGGAGCTTCACACGGAGAACGGACCGATCACCTCGAATGAAACGAGCGGAAGCGTCGACATTCGCACGCAGAATGGGCCGATTGAAGTGGCGTTGAGCGGGACCAACTGGAGCGGAACTGGTTTGCAGGCACATGCGCAAAACGGACCGCTGACGGTTCGCGTGCCACAGGGATACAAATCGGGCGTCGTGATTGAGTCTGATGGACACAGCCCGTTTCATTGCGGCGCTAGCGTCTGTTCCGAAGCGCGGAAGACCTGGGACGATGACAAGAAGCGTGTAGAGTTCGGAAGTGGCCCGACGGTTGTGCATGCGTCGACGGTGAACGGGCCCATTTCAATCGACTGAGCGATTGGACGAGGCACAACGCTTCCCGTTAAAATTCTGCGCACGATGCGGGAAGCGCCGGTAGCAAAACCCATAACGGAATCAGAAGCAGCGGAGACAGCGCGGCAGCTTTTTGGCATCGAAGCTGCCGCGCATTCGCTTCCCGGCGAATACGACGACAATTTTCATTTGCGGGCATCGGACGGCGCGGAGTTTGTCCTGAAAGTGATGCATCCCGACCGCGACCGCGCGTTTGTCGAAATGCAGTGCGGGATGTTGCAGCATCTTGCCAATCGTGCACCGGAACTTCCGTTGCCGCGCGTGATCCCTACCGCGAAAGGCCAATCCTGCTCCGAAATAAAAGTAGCGGACGGCTCCTGCCGAATTGCGTGGATGCTTTCGTACTTGCGCGGCAGAACGCTCGCGGAATTCCGGCCCCATTCGCCGGAACTTCTGGAAGAGTTTGGCCGGTTCCTTGGGAAGTTGAGCTGTGCGCTCGCGGATTTTTCGCATCCCGCGGCGCGTGGAGAATTGAAGTGGGATGCGGCGCGAGCCGGCTGGATTCGCGAGTATTTGCAGCACGTTCCGGAATTGCCGCGGCGAATGTTGGTGCAGAGATTTCTTGGGCTGTTCGAAAGTGAAGTTGTGCCACGGCTTCCGGCCTTGCGGAAAAGCGTTATCTACGGCGACGCCAACGACTACAACGTATTGATTGCGCGAGAGACGGGCAACCCGCCGCGAATTGCCGGCGTGATCGACTTCGGCGATGCGCACTATGGAATTACAGTTTCGGAACTGGCGACGGCCGTCGCGTACGCGATCCTTGGTGAAAAGGACGTGCTGGCCGCTGCGGGGCGTGTTGTAGCCGGCTTTCATAGCGAATTTCCACTCACCGACGAAGAAATTCTGCTGTTGTATCCACTCGTTTGCATGCGGCTGGCCGTGAGCGTCGTAAATTCCGCCCATCGCAAATCGCTGAAGCCAGATGATTCGTATGTGACGGTCACGGAAGCGCCCGCTTGGGAAGCACTGGAACGGCTGGCAAAAATTTTTCCGCGCTATGCGACGTACTCGTTTCGAGTTGCGTGCGGTTTAGAACCCATTGAAAAAGCCGCCGCCGTCGAGAGTTACCTGAAGAGAGTGGCAGCGAGCGCGAGTTCGCTGCTGCCATGCGATTTGCGGAAAGAGCCGTCTGTTGTTCTCGACTTGAGCGTGGGCAGCACTTTTCTGGGTGCCAATCCAAACGCGGCCGAGCCACAAAATCTCGTCGCCGCGATTCACGCTGAATTGAAGCCAACTGGTGCAAAGGTGGCGATTGGACGGTATGACGAACCTCGCCTCCTCTACAATGGGCCGCAATTTGGCGCGAGCAAGAATCCGACCGACGAACGGCGGACGATTCATCTTGGCATCGATCTATTCGTTGAGCCTGGGACGCCGATTCATGCGCCGCTCGCAGGCGAAGTGCATCTGCTTGCGAACAATGCGTTTCCCCTCGACTACGGCCCGCTCGTTGTTCTGAAGCACGCGACCGATTCGGGCGAAGAATTTTTCACGCTGTACGGACACCTGAACGAAGCAACGCTCCAAGAGCTTCGCGTCGGTCAGCAGGTTGCGCAGGGAGATGTCTTCGCATATGTGGGCGACATTCACGAGAACGGCGGCTGGGCGCCCCACGTTCATTTTCAGATTATTTTGGACATGCTCGACCGGGGCATGGAATTTCCCGGAGTGGCGAGCGCTTCGCAGCGCACGCTTTGGAAAGCGCTCTCGCCCGATCCCAATTTGCTGCTGCAGATTCCGCCCGACCGATTTCCGCAACCGTCGCGTCCGGCGACGGAGCTCTTGGCGGCTCGAAAGAAATTGCTGGGCAGCAGCCTGAGCGTTTCCTACTCGAAGCCCTTGAACATGGTGCGAGGATGGAAGCAATTTTTGTACGACGAGACGGGCCGCGCGTATCTCGACGTTTACAATAACGTCCCGCTCGTTGGCCACAGCCATCTGCGCGTCGCCGAAGCGGCGCAAAAGCAGCTCGCGCTGCTCAATACGAATACGCGCTACCTGCACGAAAATGTTTTGCGCTATGCGGAGCGCCTGACAGAGCTTCTGCCGGCGCCACTGAAGATCTGCTACTTCGTGAATTCCGGCAGCGAAGCGAACGAACTGGCGATTCGCATGGCGCGCGTGAAGACCGGCTCGGACGACATCATCGTTCTTGAGCACGCGTACCACGGACACACGAACACTCTGATTGACGTCAGCCCCTATAAATTCAACGGGCCCGGCGGTAACGGGCAAAGACCGTGGGTGCATGTCGCGCCGATTGCCGATGACTATCGAGGCCCGTATCGTCGAGGCGAAAAGAATCTTGGCGAAAAATACGCAGCGCATGCCGGCGAAATTGTCGAGTCTTTGCGCAAGCAGGGCCGCCGCGTCACGTATCTCGCGGAGACATTACCCAGTGTCGCGGGGCAAATTGTCTTTCCGCCGGACTACCTCGCGGAAGTCTATCGACATGTGCGCGCCGCCGGTGGCGTCTGCATCGCGGACGAAGTGCAGGTCGGCTTCGGCCGGCTCGGCAGGCATTTTTGGGGAATCGAGACGCAGGGCGTTGTGCCGGATATTGTGGTGTTCGGCAAACCGATCGGGAATGCGTTTCCACTCGCGGCCGTCGTCACCACTCCAGAAATTGCGGCAGCTTTCGCGAACGGAATGGAGTTCTTCAGCACGTTCGGCGGCAATCCGGTTTCCTGCGCGGTCGGCCTCGCGGTGCTCGATGTAATCCGTGACGAAAAGCTGCAGGAAAACGCGAAGAAGGTCGGAGATTATTGGCTTGCGGGACTTGCCGAACTGCAAAAACGCCACGAGCTTCTGGGCGACGTCCGCGGCTCCGGGCTTTTCCTTGGCCTTGACCTTGTGACCGATCGCGAATCGCGCGAGCCCGCGACAACGCGGGCTGCCTACATCGTCAATCGCCTCCGCGAACGCGGCGTTCTTGCCGGGACCGACGGCCCGCATCACAATGTAATCAAGTTGCGCCCGCCGTTGATTTTTACGGAAGCCGATGCGGATCTGTTTAATGGGACGCTCGATGCGATACTCGGCGAAGACGCCGCGCAGCCCTGACTTTGCCGACTCAGGGGGCTGAGCGCGCCAGACGTTGGAATTCCAGACAAAAGACTTGACAGGTAAGTTACCCCTTGCGTAGGCTGCCCTCGCGTGGGGGCCTCTCGATGGAGCTGGATTCGTCTCTCTCCTGGCTTGCGCTGACATTGACGCCGGGTATCGCGGCGCGGCTATCGGCGCGGTTGCTGAAAGAATTCGGCTCGCCGGACGAAGTGTTCCGCCAGCCGCTGCGGCGGCTTGAAGCGTGCAATCTGCCAGCGCCATCCGCACAAGCCATCTTCAAGAAGCAGGCCTTCAAGCGCGCCGAAAAAGACCTGACAAATTTGCGCAAGGTCGCGGGCGCGCGTATCGTCAATTGGACCGAGCCGGCATATCCGCAGACACTGCTGCAAATTTACGATCCGCCGGTGATGCTATACGTTCGCGGCAACGCGGAAATCCTCAATGCGCCAAGCCTCAGCATTGTCGGTACACGCAAGCCGACGATGTATGGCACGCAAATGGCGGAGCGGTTGGGGCGCGACCTGGCGGTGCGCGGAATCGTGATCGTCAGCGGCCTGGCGCGGGGCATTGACGCGATCGCGCATCATGGCGCGCTCGCAGTTGGCGGCCGCGCAATCGGAGTGCTTGGAACTGGCATCGACGTCTGCTACCCAAAGGAAAATAAAAAACTCTACGAAAAAGTTTTGGAAAATGGCGCGATCCTCAGCGAATTTCCTTTGGGCACGCACCCTTCGCCTGAGAATTTTCCGATTCGCAACCGCATCGTCGCGGGCATGCCGCTCGGCGCGATCATCGTGGAGGGCGCGCAATATTCCGGTTCCCTGATAACCGCGCGGCTGGCGATGGAATTTGGGCGGGAAGTGTTCGGTGTTCCCGGCAATGTCACTCAGCCGGTTAGCTTTGCGCCGAATCAGCTCATTAAACAAGGCGCGAAGCTGGTGACCAATGCCGAAGATGTAATCGAGGAGCTGCCGACGCCGGTCCGGGCAGCCCTCGTACAACTCATGCAACCGGAGACGGGTCAGGCGAATCTATTGGTTGCGGCCTCGCTCGCTCCCAGCGAAAAGAAGCTGTATGACCTGCTCAGTTCCGATGAGCCGCAACCGATTGACGACATCGTGGAGCGGAGCGGCTTGAACTCTTCGGAGGTTCTGGCTACGCTTTTTGATCTGGAGATGAAAGGGATCGTCCGGCAATTGCCGGGAAAACTATTCAGCAAGGTTCTTCTGTAGCAGGCAATTTTGTGAGTTGCAAGCAGCTGAGACTTGACAGCTCTGTTATATAAGGTAGCGAGAAGGACACAGCCCGCGCCTGCGGCCCTTCCCTCAGAAGATTCCGGGGTAAAACTGCAACATGGCTCGTTCGTTGGTAATTGTGGAATCGCCTGCAAAGGCGAAGACCATCAACAAGTATTTGGGGAAGAATTTTCTCGTCAAAGCGTCGGTCGGCCACGTGCTGGACCTGCCGAAAAAGACGATCGGTATCCGTTTGCCCGGAGAAGAAGAGGGCAATGGCAGAAAGAAAAAGAAATCCAAGGCGAAAAAAGGCAGTAAAAAGGCCGCGAAAGTAAAAGAGAAACCCGCGGGAAAGATCATCCGGCTGGATGACGAAAATATCTTTGAGCCTACGCTGCAAATCATAAGCGGCAAAGGCAAAGTCATAAACGATCTGCGGAAAGCCGCTAGTACGGCGGACGCGATCTATCTGGCGGGCGACCCGGATCGCGAAGGAGAAGCGATCTCGGCGCATCTGGCCATGGTGCTCTCCAAACCATCCAAGTTTGAGGAGCAGGAGCCAACCGTTTCCCGGTTCAAGAAAAAGACTGCGAAAGTTCCGCCTCCGCCTGTGGTGGAAGAAAAGGAAGAAGTTTCCAAGAAAGAAGCCGTCGCGATTGATCCGAAGAAGATCTTCCGCGTGACCTTTAACGAAATTACTCCAAAGGCGATTCGAGCGGCGTTCGATAAACCGCGCAAGGTTGACGCGAATCTTGTGGATGCGCAGCAGGCGCGCCGCGTTCTGGACCGGATCGTCGGTTACAAGGTTTCTCCTATCTTGTGGGATAAGGTGCGCCGAGGGCTTTCCGCCGGCCGCGTACAAACAGTTGCGCTGCGTTTAATCGTTGAACGCGAATTGGCAATCCGTGCGTTCGTGCCTCAGGAATACTGGACAATCCACGCAAAATTGGATGCGGGTCAGCCGCCGCTATTTGAAGCAAAGCTCTTCAAGCACAAGGGCGAAGACATCGAAGTTCCAAACCAGGCTTCGGCAGACAAGATTGTCGCCACAGTGAGCAAAGCGAAATGGCAAGTCGCGAGCGTCACGCAACGCGAGAAAAAAAGAAATCCGCCTCCGCCGTTTACGACCTCCAAGCTGCAACAAGCGTCCTACAATCGGTTGCGCTATTCGGCTAAGAATACGATGCGAGTCGCACAAGGATTGTATGAGGGAGTGGAATTGGGGGCCGAGGGCTCCGTTGCTCTGATCACTTACATGCGTACGGATTCCGTGAACGTTTCGCAGGACGCGCTGGCCCAAGTGCGCGAATTGATTCCAGAAAGATTCGGATCGGCTTATTTACCGGAGAAGCCGAACTATTACAAGTCCAAGAAAGATGCGCAAGAGGCGCACGAAGCGGTTCGTCCGACGGATGTAACGCGCACACCGGAAGACGTTCGGAAATATTTGAAGGAAGATCAATTCAAGCTGTATCAACTGATTTGGCAAAGATTTGTGGCCTCGCAAATGATGCCGGCGGTATTCGATCAAACGACGATCGACATTTCCGCGGGGGAATACACGTTCCGTGCGACGGGTATGGTGCAGAAATTCGCCGGATACTTGAGCGTTTATCAGGCGGAGGCTGTGGACATCGCCGACGATGACAAGAGCGACGAAGGCGAAGGCAACGCACTTCCTGCCGTCACGGAAGGGCAGACACTAAAGCTCGATACGATTCGCCCAGACCAGCATTTTACGCAGCCCCCTCCGCGCTTCAACGACGCGACACTGGTCAAGGAACTGGAAGAGGACGGTATTGGCCGTCCCTCGACGTATGCGTCCATCATTTCCGTGATCGTGGAGCGCGAATACGTCGTAAAGGAACAAGGACGCTTTTCGCCGACAATGCTGGGCGAACGAGTCAGCGGACTACTGACCAAGAGTTTTGCGGATATTTTTGACGTCACCTTTACCGCACGGCTTGAAGAAGAGCTGGACGAAATTGAAGAAGGCAAATTGCCGTGGCGCGATGCAGTAAAAGAGTTTTGGGAGAAATTCACCGTCGATCTCGATAAAGCCGACGATGAAATGCTCTCGTACAAAGCAGGCATTCCGACGGGCAGGAAGTGCGAAAAGTGCGGCGAGGGCGAGTTGCTTGAGCGCATCAGCCGTCTCGGATTTTTCCTGGGCTGTTCGCGCTATCCGGATTGCGATTTTATTCAGGACCTTTCACCTGCTGTCCCGGATGCCGCGCCCGGCGAAACGAAAATCGAGTATTGTCACAATTGCGGCAAAGAAATGTCCATCAAAGCCGGCATGTTTGGACCGTTCCTGGCCTGTGCGGGGTATCCGGATTGCAAGACGACGAGACGCCTAGTGGAAGGATCGCGAGTTGCGCGACCCGCCGATGAGCAGTTGGACGAAAAGTGCCCGTTGTGCGCCAGCGGTTTGCTGAAAAAGCATGGGCGATTCGGCGAGTTCATTGGCTGCTCCGCATACCCGAAGTGCAAGTATGTTCGCCCCATCACGATGGGAATTAAATGCCCGAAATGTAACGAAGGCGAATTTGTGAAGCGAGGCAGTGTTGGCAGGGGTGGTCGTCCGAGGATCTTCTACGGTTGTTCGCGTTATCCCGATTGCGATTTCACGACGCCGTTCCAGCCTATCGCCGAACCATGCCCCAAGTGTGGTGCGCCGTTCATCGTCGAAAAGAAATCCAAAATCGGACTCGTGCGCACGTGCATTAAAGAAGGTTGCGATTGGGAGAAGCTCGCGCCGGAAGCGCCTGTGGCGGAGCCTGAAGAAGCAACTCCGGTTGGCGCAAAGCCCTGAAACTCGGTGTAAGCCGCAGGCAACATCAGCCCACTCCGTCCGCAGTCCATGCATCCAATCCACTATACTTTTGGAATCGGATAACCCGCGGAGCCAATGAATCAAGCGATCGCCAAGTTTCTGACCTATTTGCAATCGGTGAAGAACTCTTCGCCCCATACAGTTTCGAATTACGGAAACGACCTTGAGCAATTTCTCGCTTACGTCACTCCGCCGGAGACCGACCCGCCCGCGCTCGCAGCCGTCGATCACAGAATCATTCGCGAATTCGTCGCACATTTACACGACCAGAATCTGGAAAAAAGTTCCATTGCGCGGAAGCTGGCATCATTGCGATCGTTCTTCAAATACTGCGTTCGCGAAGAACTCGTGAAGGAGAACCCTGCGCGCCTCGTTCCAACTCCCAAGCTGCCCAAGCGCATTCCCTCCGTTCTCTCCGCGGAAGAAATGAACGGTTTCCTGAACCAGCTCGGTGGCATGAAGTCTTCTGCTTCCGTGAAAAAGGATGCGCGACAGAATCGCCCGAGCAAAGAACAGCGCAAGGTGCCGCGCGGTAACGCCGACGAAGAAGGAATCCTCATCAAGCGCGACCGCGCGATTCTTGAGTTGCTCTACGCCGCTGGCCTGCGTGTCAGCGAACTCACCGGCCTCAATCTCGTTGACATGGACTGCAAAGACCGCATCGTTCGTGTCCGCGGCAAAGGCAACAAGGAGCGCATTGTTCCATTTGGCTCGAAAGCCGAAGAATCCCTCGAAGCCTACTGGCCGGTGCGCGAACAGCTCCTCGCACGACATACTTCAGCTCGTTCCCGCCGCAACGCTGCGCCGCACACCGAAGCCATTTTTCTGAATTTCTCCGGCCGCCGCCTGACCCAACGTTCCGTCGGCCGTATCGTCAAAAAATACGTCCGTCTCGTGAATGTCAATTGGGACTTGCACCCGCATTCGCTGCGTCACGCATTCGCCACACATCTTCTCGCCGATGGCGCGGACCTCCGCGCCATTCAGGAATTGCTGGGCCATCAATCGCTCACCACGACCCAAAAATATACGCACGCCTCGATTCGCCAGTTGATGGACATCTACGACAAAGCACATCCGCATGCCTGAAATGTCTGTTGTATCCATTTGCCGGCTTTCGCACATCCAAAGCTCCATGAATCTGACACGCGCTGTTCTGTTCCTCACCGCCGCGGGGGTTTTTGCCTCGCCACGTCTTGCCTCCGCCCAAGGCAACTACGAAATTCAGGTCTATCCCTACGAAACCGTTGAGCCGGGCAAAACCATGCTGGAGCTCCACAGCAACTTCACATTCGAGGGTTCAAAGACCACGACGGACGGAACCTATCCCACCAATCACCAGCTCCACGAGACCATCGAAATCACCCACGGTTTCACCGATTGGTTTGAGACGGGCTTCTACATTTTCACTTCTGAACATAATGGCCAGGGCGTTGATTGGGTTGGCGACCACATTCGCCCCCGCTTCCGCATTCCGCCCAAATGGAAGTGGCCCGTCGGCCTAAGCATTTCGAACGAGATCGGCTATCAGCGCGCCAAATATTCCGCAGACACCTGGACGTGGGAAATGCGGCCGATCATCGACAAGCAGATCAACAAGTGGTATTTCTCGTTCAACCCGACATTCGATAAATCCCTGCACGGTCCGAGCGTTCATCAGGGATTTGTCTTCTCGCCGAATTTCAAATTCAGCTACGACTTCACAAAAAAGATTACCGGCGGTATTGAATATTACGGCTCACTCGGCCCTGCGACAGAATTCGATCCGATTCGTTTGCAGCAGCAGCAAATTGTTCCAGCCATCGATTTGAATCTTTCCCCGAAATGGGAAATCAACTTCGGCCTCGGCGTGGGTGTAACCGGCGCCACCGACCATCTCATAGCGAAAACAATCATCGGCTATCGCTTCGACTTCTAAATCCACGCTTGGGTTGGCAGTGGGGATAGAAAACCTTCGAACTCGTCGTATCATCTACATTCTCGTTCGCTCGGTAACTTTGTTCCTGGGGAGCGCCCGTGAATTACCATCTCGCTCAAATCAATATCGCTCGTCTCATCGCGCCCATCGACGACCCTCGCATCGCCGAATTCGTCGCTCAGCTCGATCCGGTCAACGCTCTCGCGGAAAAATCGCCCGGTTTCATCTGGCGACTGAAGTCTGACGTGGGCAACGCCACGGATATTGCCTACAACGACGACCCGTTCGTCATCGTCAACATGTCCGTCTGGAAATCCGTCGAAGCGCTGCGCGGCTACGTCTACCGGTCGCAGCATCTGCAAGTCTTCAAGGATCGCGCGAAGTGGTTCGAAAAAATGGAGAAGCCTCACTATTGCCTCTGGTGGATTCCCGCCGGCCACATTCCCACTGTCGCCGAAGGCCGAGCCCGACTCGAGCAATATCAACTACACGGTCCAACGCAGAACTCCTTCTGGTTTTCGAGGTTGTTTCCGGAACCGGAAGGCGACGCGATCGCGGTTTAGTTGTTTTGAATTGAGAGTCCCAGGCGCGGCTAAAACATCCGCGAAATCAGGCCGGCTGCTACGCCGAGGGCCACGACAGCGCCGTAGGTCGCCGCAGCCACTCGCCATGAAATCGTTTTCCCGATCACCGATGCCGAAAACACGCTGATGATTCCCAGCGTGCAGAGAACCGTGACTACGTAAGGCAATGGCACGCCGCGCGAATACGCGATATACGCGATGGCTACGTCGAAGGCCATCGGCACCGGAAGAAACGCGCTGACCAGCGCGACGAGAATGATCCCGCCGACGGTGACTTGAGCGACCAACGCCTGTTGGGGCAGCAACTCAATTGCGAGTGCGCCCAGTGCCGCCGCCAGAATCATCAAGGGAAACGCCACGCGAAACACATACCAAAAACTTTTTGCATACGATTTCACAACGCCGATAACCGCTTGCCCCCACGTTTCGTTAACCTGAATCGCAATCGGGCAAATGTACCCGCTTGCCGCTTCGTTTTTCTGGGAAGCCATCGTCGGTGCAAACACAAAAATCAAAAACGCCACCGTTGCCAATTTCAGAATGGCGACCGGCGCAGGAAACAAAGCGAATGTCATGGCCAGCACTACGACGTTCAGTGCCGGCGACGCGAACATCGCGCTCAGCACCGACTCCGTGCTCATCCCCGACGCATACAATCCCCGCGCAATGGGCGCTACGCAGTTTGTGCAGACGGCCATCGGAGTGCCGGCCACCGCACCGAGCAATGCATTCAAATAGCGCGATTTTGTCCGCCGCGTCTTCACCATCGCCAAAAACGTCAGCGCTGCGGGCCCGAACAAAAATGAAAATGTCATGCCGATCCGGTTTGCATCCAGCCAGTTCACCGTCGTTCGGTAAACGCGCGCCGTCAGCGGCATCGTCCGGTCCACTGCGTACACCGCGCCAAACGTCAGCGCGCCCTTGGCGCTGATTTTTTGCCCGGCGTCGTAACGTTTCATCAGCGCGGGATAGCGCGAATCTACCCAGAATATACCGCCGATCACGAGCATCAGCAGGATCGCGAGCGACTTGCTCCGCCACGTCCCCGCGTTAACGGACTCCAACCCCAAATTCATCGTCGAAGCTTGCGTGGACATGAAAGCCCCCTTCTGGCTCAATCGGCGTACTTTACGAAGAGAGTTGGCAAAAGCGGCTGGAACTATAGGAGCGCGCGCTCGTCACGCATATAACCTAAATATACTATCCGGCAAGGCAGGCCTGCCGTAGTTATGGCAGCAAATCCCGGCCGCCACGTCGCTTCAAAACCTTCGTTGACGCTCCCGCACTCGCCCCGTATAATTAGAGTTTGTCTTTAGCTCTTGGAGGAACGATGTACGCCGTTATCAAGACCGGAGGAAAGCAGTATCGCGTCGCACCGGGCGACACCATCCGCATCGAGCGGGTAGATGGAAAAGTGGGCGAAAAGGTGACCTTCGGGTCGGTTCTTTCCGTGCATGGGGATGACAAGAAGCTTTTGACCGGCGCTGACGCCGCCAAGGCTGTTGTTTCCGGCAAGATTGTTGCTCAGGATCGCGCCAAGAAGCTCACGGTTTTGAAGTACAAGAAGACCAATCAATATAAGATTCAGCGTGGCCATCGGCAGAATTACACCGCCGTCGAGGTAAGCGACATCAAGCTGTAACGTTCGACATTCTGTTGTAGGGTCCGCTTTCCGAAGCGGATCTTCGGCAAATTTTTCTTGAAGGATAGATTCCATGGCACATAAGAAGGGTGGCGGCTCCTCAACAAACGGCCGCGATTCACACGGTCAGAGGCTCGGCGTAAAGCGGTTCGGCGGTCAGCTCGTCAATGCGGGCACGATCATCGTTCGCCAGCGCGGCACGAAGCATCAGGCCGGCGAAAACGTTGGTCAGGGCAAGGACGACACGCTGTTCGCGCTCATCACCGGCCACGTCAAGTTTCAGGACAAAGGCCGCCGCGGCCGTTTCGTCAGCATCATCCCCGCAGCGAACTAGCTGGTAGCACAGGCACTCTTGCCTGTGCACGGTTTCAAGCGCTTCCGCGGTCTCTGCCCCGGCAGAGGCCGCTTTTTATTGCTAGCCACTCCAACTAGAGTGGAGTTGTCATCCCGAGGCCGTCCGGCTTGTCCCGAGCGAAGACGAGGGACGAGGATAGCCGGAGGATCTCAACCTAAGCCGTATCCCGGGCGCATCACGCAAAGGCATTTTATGTTCGTAGACGAAGCAAAAATTTCGATAAAAGCCGGCGACGGCGGTAACGGCTGCGTTGCGTTCCGCCGCGAAAAATACGTCCCGCGCGGCGGCCCCAGCGGCGGCGACGGCGGCAACGGCGGCAGCATCTATCTCGAAGCGAATCCCAACGACAACACGCTCCTTCGCTACCGCTACAATCGTGAATTCAAAGCCGACCGCGGCCGTCACGGCGAAGGTTCCAATTGCACCGGCCACTCCGGCGCGGACATGATTCTGCTCGTTCCCGTCGGCACGATGGTCTATGACGGCGACACGAACGCAACCATCGCCGATCTCGCCACGCCCGGCCAGCGCGTTCTCGTCGCACATGGTGGACGCGGCGGACGCGGCAATCAACATTTCGCCAAGCCCTGGCACCAGGCTCCGCGCGAGCGCGAAGAAGGCAATCCCGGCGAAGAGCGCCATCTTCGCCTCGAGCTGAAACTTCTCGCCGACGTCGGCCTCGTCGGTTTTCCCAACGCCGGAAAATCCACGCTCATCTCGGTCATCTCCGCCGCGCGTCCAAAAATCGCGAACTACCCCTTCACCACGCTCGAGCCCAATCTCGGCGTCGTCAACGCCGATGGCGGCACCGGCGGACACGGCACCGAGCTCGGCCGCACCTTCGTCGTCGCCGATTTGCCCGGGCTCATCGAAGGCGCACACGAAGGCGCCGGCCTCGGCATTCGTTTCTTGAAACACGTCGAACGCACCCGCCTCCTCGTTCATCTGATTGACACCAGCGACGCCACCGACGCCGATCCAATTCACTCCTTCGAAGTCATCAACGGCGAACTTCGCGCCTTCAGCGAATCCCTCGCGGAAAAGCCCATGATCGTCGTCGCCTCCAAACTCGACGCCACCTCTGATCAAACGCGCGTCAACGAACTCCGCGCCTTCTGCGAAAAACGCAATCTCCCGTTCCACTCCATCTCCGCTGCCACTGGCGACGGCGTCAAAGAACTCGTCCGCGCCATCGCCGACGCCCTCGACAAAATTCCGAAAGTTACGCATTCCTCGCTGGACTTGGAGCCCGAGCCACAGGAAAATAGCGAACAGGCATCCTCTCCGGAGACGCATTGACCACCGCTCAAGCGCACCGCACCGCCGCCAGACATCATCCTCGCCGCATCGCGCTCTTTGGCGGTTCCTTCGACCCCATTCACAACGGACATCTCGCCGTCGCGCGCGCCGCCGATCGCCGTTTTAATTTCGACGAAATCCATTTCATCCCGGCCAGCCGTCCGCCGCACAAACTCAAGCAGCACCTCGCGCCGTTTCCGCACCGCTTCGCCATGGTCTCGCTCGCTTGCAGCGAGCATCCGCATTTCGTCCCATCGCTCGCCGAAGCCGGCGACGATTTTTCCGGCAATCAGCTTCACTATTCTGTCGACACCGTCCGGTACTTCCGCCACGCCTATTCCGGCGATCGCATTTTCTTCATGATTGGCGCCGACGCCTTCCTCGACATTCCCATGTGGAAGGAATACGAAGCGCTACTCGGCCTCTGCGATTTCATCATCGCCAATCGCCCGGGCATTCGCACCGAAGCGCTCAAGCTCGTCATCCCGCCGGACCTCATGGCTCCCGCGCACGCCAAGCGCGAAGACGATCCCGTCCCCGCCTCGCAACTCGTCGCGCATCTTCGCAAAACGTCCGTCTATCTCCTCGAAACCGTTTCGAGCGACATCTCCGCCACGGAAACCCGAAAACGCGCTCATCGCGGCCAGTCCATTCATGGACTTGTTTCCGCGCGCGTCGAGGAATACATTCTTAAGCAGGGCCTTTACAGGTAAACGGAAAGGTGAAGCTCCAGAGGTAAACGACCACAGGTGAAACTCGAATCCCTTCCCCACGCCGTGCGCCTCGCCGTCGAGGCCGCGCAAGATAAGAAAGCTTCCGCCATCACCGTTTTGGATCTCTCGAGCCTTGGCACGTTCACCGAATATTTCGTGATCTGCACCGGCTTCAGTACGCCGCAGGTGCAGGCCATCTGCTCGGAAGTGGAAGAGATTCTCTACAAAGAATTAAAACGCGAACCCGAACATCGCGAAGGCCAGCGCTCCACGGATTGGGCTCTGCTCGATTTCGGCGGCTTCATCGTCCACGTTTTTTCTGATCAGGCCCGCCGCTTCTACGATCTCGAACGCCTCTGGCGCACTGTTCCCAAACTCGAAATCCCCGATCTCCCCGACTCCGCTTTTTCGCCTTCACGCAGCGAAGCCAGCTAGTAGCGTAGCCACTACTGGCTGCGCTCTTTCACCTGCGACGCCAACCTAAGCGGTCCGCTAATCACTTCCCGCCTGGCCGCTCTTCGCCTAGACTTAACCAATGCCCGCCACGCTCACCGTCAACCGCACCGCCACCGACGACGCGCAGCAGCGCCAAATCATTGTCTCTCTCGATGGTCAGCCTATCGCCGAACTCATCTTCGGCGACTCCGTCACAAAAGAACTTTCCGCCGGCCCGCACACGCTTCTTGTCGACAACACCTGGAACAAAAAATCCGCCGAATTCACTGCCACGGAAGGCGAATCCATCCGCTTCCTCGTCAAAAATCACTCCAGCCGTTTCTCCGAATTTCTCCTCATGATCTTCGGCGCCGGCCCGCTCAAAGTTTCTCTCGACCGCCAATAGCGGCTTGCTTGTTTGTTGTAGGGACCGCTTTCTGAAGCGGCCCTTCTCACCGTAGCGCAAGCCTGACTACACCAGCTCCTTCGCGCATCTTTGAATCTTTCGCCAAGCGGCCGCAATCTCCTCCATATCCTCTTCGTCGCCCAGCAGCGCCGTCTGCGGGATCCATACACTTTCCCAAGCCGCCTGATGCGTCACCGGGTACTCTGCCTGTAAAAAAGCATGAGCCTCTGTCGCCTGCGTGCCGAACAGCCGCTTCCGGTATTCCCCATTCTGAAAAACGTCAATGTTGTGCACTGGCGGATAGCTCGCCTGATTCGGAACTCCCTCCGCAATCATCGCCGCAATCAGCTTTTCCGTCGCCACTCCTGCAAACGCGCTCGAATTCACGTGAAAAATATAAGCGTAATGCCCATTCCTCGTGCAGCGTGCATCCAGCTTCTGTGGCGTAATACCAGGAATTTCGCCGAGCAACTTGTCCAGCAGCCGCGCATTCTTGTGCCGCGAAGCCGTCTGCACATCCAGCCGTTTGAGCTGCGCGCTCAGCACCGCGCCCTGCCATTCGCTCAGTCTGTAATTCGATCCATGGATGTAGTGGCTGTAAAACCATTCTCCCGGCATCCGGCCGCAATCATGCACGCTCCGCGCCCGTCGTTCCAACGCATCGTCATTCGTCAAAATAATTCCGCCTTCGCCCGCCGTCAGCAATTTCCCCATTTGAAAACTGAACGTTCCCGCCTTCCCGATCGAACCGACGCGCCGCCCTTTCCATTCACTCCCGTGCGCGTGCGCGCAATCTTCGATCAACGCCAGCCCGTGTTTCTCCGCAATCGCGCCCAGCGCGTCCAGATCCGCCGGGTGTCCGCCAATATGCACCGCCACAATCGCACGCGTCCGCGGAGTAATCGCCCCCTCCGCCAGCGCCGGATTAATGCAGTGCGTCTCTGGCAGCACGTCCACCATCACCGGCATCGCCCCCGCCGCCAACGCTGCGCTCGCCGTCGCTATAAACGTAAAGTTCGGCACAATCACTTCGTCGCCCGGCCCAACTCCCAGCGCCATCATCACCACTTCCAGCGCCGCCGTCCCGTTCGTCACCGCAATCCCGTGCTTCGCGTGATGAAATTCCGCAAACTCTTTTTCAAACGCCAGCGTCTTCGTCCCCGGTGTCCGCCACCAAACGCGGCTCTCCAGCACCTCCATCAGCGCCCGCCGCTCCGTGTCGTCATATACCGGCCACACCGGAAACGCCTTCTTCTTCGTCTTCCCCCCGCCCGTCAACGCCAACTCACCCATCTCGCCTCCGCCAACGCCGTAGCTCAGTTTCGCTTCCGCGAATTCGTCGCCACCATATAACGTGTCTCGCCCCGCTGTCACCTCCGCCACTCACCCCGAGTCCCCGTTGTCCAGGGCCGGCACCCATCCGAGCATTTCGCACTTCTTGCTCTGTGTAGTCGAGGGGCTTCAGCCCCGTTGAACTTGGCGCGATTGCTACCGCCGCCCTCGCCCCACAAGATTCCTCTTGACACCCTATACTGTATGTAATACAGTGTATGCCATACACTATATGACGCCCAGCGAACACGCCCCCGCTCTCCTCGAAAACCTTCGCCTTGAGCTTCGCCGCGGCTCCTTGGTCCTGGCCGTCCTCGCCTGCCTTCGCTCCGAGCAATACGGCTACACCCTCCGCAAAGCCCTCTCCGACCGCGGCATGGAGATCGAAGAAGGCACCCTCTACCCGCTCCTCCGCCGCCTCGAATCCCAGGGCCTCCTTCTCAGCGAATGGCGCGAAGCGGACAAGCGCAATAAACGTTTTTACCGGCTTTCTCCCGTCGGCGCCGAAATCCTCGAAAAGCTCCTCGCCGACTGGAAATCCATCGACTCCGCGCTCTCTGAAATCGTGAAAGGGTAACGCCATGAACGCTACGAACGCCTCGAATCTCACGCCGCCGCTCGATCGCTATTTGAACAATCTCGCGAAACTCCTTCCCGCCGACCAGCGCGAAGACATCCTCCACGAGCTTCGCGACGACATCCAATCCGAATTCGACGAAAAGGAATCCGAGCTTTGCCGCCCGCTCACCGAGCCCGAACAATTGCAGGTTCTCAAGCGCCGCGGCAATCCGCTTCAGGTCGCCGCCGGCTACACGCGCAATCAAGGCACGCTCGCTTTCGGCCCGCAACTCATCGGCCCTGTTCTATTTCCGTTTTACGTTCGCGTCCTCAGTTTCAATCTCGGCCTTACGCTTCTCATCGTCGGCGCCATTTTTGCGGCGCTGTCTCTCTCCGGCCAGCCAATCCATTTCGCGGATCTCTTCTCCAGCGTCGTGCTGCAGATCTTTATTCAACTCACTGCCGTCACGGTCATCTTCGCGCTCGTCGAAAAACACCTCGCCCGCCAGCCGCACGAATGGAGCAAGGAAGATTTTCAGAACAACCTGCAAGCTGCGATCAAAAGCCGCATCGAGCGGAACATTCAGTCAGGCCCAAAAGAAGTCTCCCGCTTCGATTCCATTGCAATTCTGGTGGCAAGCGGCGTCGCTCTTCTGTGGCTGCAATCCGTCTGGGCCAATCAGTACCTCATCTTCGGCCCGGCAGCCTATCTAATCTCCTTGGCGCCCATCTGGCACACCATCTACCTGCCGACGATTGCCATCATGCTCGTCACCATCGTTCGCGCCGCCATCAACATTGCCCGCCCCGACTGGGTTCGCTTCCGCGACATTGTCGCTGTCATCCTCGATGCCGCCAGCCTCGCCATCATCTACGCGCTGATGTTCGCGCACACTTGGGTCGTCCCCGCCGCCGCTGCAGCCGCAAGCTCTGACACTCAGCACGTCGCCAGCGTTGTCAATCAATGGGTTCCCTACGGCCTCTTCGCGTGCGCCGTCATCGCCGTCGCCCAGGCCATCCACAACCTCATCCGCCTCTACAAAAACTGGCGCTGGCATTCTTCCGCCACACGAACATCTCACTGACTCTGTCGATGTAACCGAAGACGACCATCGATTCCGCTGCACAATTGTTCTTCTCCGAGTGGGACGCATTCAAATCGTTCCACACTGGGCCCCAACTCATTCTTTATTCCTTTTCTTCTCGATTCAGTCTCTCCTGTGCCCTCTGTGCTCCGGCCTCTGTGAACTCTCTGTTAGTGTTTTGCCTTCTTTCTCTCTTTCTTTCTTTATTTATTTCTCTTCCATCCCTTGAGCCGTCGCCTCTTTCCGTGCATGCTATGGGCTCAATTTTGCGGAGGCTCTCATGTCCAAAAAGTCCATTCTCGTCCTGGTTGGCGATTATGTCGAAGACTACGAAATCATGGTCCCGTCTGAAGCGCTTCAGATGGTTGGCCACGCCGTTCATGTCGCCTGCCCTGGCAAAAAAGCCGGCGAATTCGTTCCCACTTGCATCCACGATTTCGAGGGCGATCAGACCTACACGGAAAAGCGCGGCCACAATTTCGCTCTCAACACCGACTTCGACACCATCAAACCCGAAGAGTACGACGCTCTCTTGATTCCCGGCGGCCGCTCCCCCGAATATCTCCGCCTCAATCCCCGCGTCATCGAGATCGTCCACCATTTCGCAAAGTCCAATAAACCTATCGCTGCCATCTGTCACGCACCCCAACTTCTCGCCGCCGCAGGAGTCTTGAAAGGAAAAAAGTGCAGCGCCTATCCGGCCACCGGTCCTGACGTCACTCTCGCTGGCGGCGAATACGTCAGCGTCCCCATGACCGAAGCCGTCGTCGACGGCAACCTCGTCACCGGCCCCGCCTGGCCCGCCCTCCACTCCTGGCTCGCCAAATTCCTCGCCGTCCTCGGCACCAAAATCGAAGCCTAGTCGTTCTCAGCAACGGCAGCTTTGGAGAAATTTGCTATGAAGAATTCGCGCATCATCCGCGCCATTTGTTTATCTCTTCTGCTTGCTACATCCAGCAGCGCGCAAGCAAAGATGATCGACCCTTTCTTTGGCATTGACTACGACCCCTCACAGATCCACTTCGAGCAAATGCCAGTGGCCGTAAAGGCTCAATGTGCGGAAATTCGAGACCGGTACACCAAGGCTTGGGTGTACGCTCATCTGAAGACAACCTCTACCGACTACTACATTCTCTACGGATATCTCAAAGTTCTATCCGAGTCACACCCCGGCCAATTTACCGCCGAACTTGAAGATGGCGACGGAATCATCGTCGCAATCACCGGCGACAAATGTTTGGTCGATCAGTGGCAATACTTGTTTCGCAAGGCGATCAATCCGGCAAAAAACGCCACGCCAATACAAGTCTCAGACCAAGTCCTTAAAGTCCTAGCGACGGCAGTTCTAAAGACGTACGAAAAAGCCTTCGGCGGCAAGAAACAGTTTTTGAAATTAGTTACTCAGGAGGCCCGAACAGAACTTCCTCCCGTTTTGTTAGAGCAGCTTGTCGCCTACGAAAAAATGGACAAATAGGGGGAGTCGCCGGCGGGTGGTGAATAGATTCGAGTTTTCAACGATATTGGCGCTGCATGTTTCGGGTCTATACGTGTAGGTTTTGAATCTTACGCACTTTCGAAATAACTTCCACAATCCGCTCGACTCTCGTTGCGCTGACCACAGCCACCAGCCCGCACTTTACGGGCGGCCGGGTGCGGCGCCCTCACTCTTCACTTCCCGCGGCATCGCGCCCGCGAGCAAAAGGACCGCTCCACAAAACATCAGCGTATCTCCCAAAAAATTCAGCCCTTCAATACTGCCCCGGTTCACAACCGCGAACGGCACATACACACCTAACTCCACCATAAGCACCGACGCACCCACCCAGGTTGCGGCTACCCGCGTCTTCTTTCCCGCAAATAGCAAAACGCCTCCAACGGCATAAACCACGGCAGGAAGGTACGACCAGAAAGCACGCACAGGGATATAAGCGGGAGTCAGCGCTTCCAGCGGGACGCCCGGAACGTGATCCGCGTGCAGGAATTGTTCAAAGCTGTAAAACAGCACGGGAATTGCGATGAAGTATCGAGCGCTTGTCGCAAAGACTCGCGCAAAGCGGTCCTGCTGCTGTTCCGTGAGACTCGCCGCCAGCGCCAAAGCGCCCCCACTAAAAGCCAATTCCCGTAACGCGAGCGTGATGCCAAACCGATCGCGCGGATTTTGTAGCGCACCTGGAATGTCCATCAGCACGACAAAAAGAAAAAACGTCAGCGCAACCAGACTCGCAGCAAGACGCGCTTGAATCCGCGTCACCATACTGAATCCAGCTGCGATAAAGCATGCGCCAACGAAGTACGCCCAAAACAGATGCCAGGGCATCCATTTCGGCACGATCGATGCAATCGCCGTTACCAGCGTGAAATGTTCTGTTCCAAAAGCCGCCAGGGGCGCAGCATAGAAAATCGGACCAAAGAGAACCAGCTTCTCCAGGCCTCGCGCCTTTTCCCATTCGCCGCGCAAAAAAATAGCCGCAAGCCCAATCGCAAAAACAGCCCCGCCGACACAGTACGACCAAATCACTTCGCTCGGAAACGCAACGAACGCCCCTACTAAGTTGCTGTTCACAGCCATTCCTTTCAGATTCTATTTCTTGCTTAATCCCAGGTGACAAGAAGGCCGCGTATTTAGTCAGGACCGAATACATATCATTAAATTCGGCTGGCTGAAATACTTCTCATTGAAACTCAATCAGGTAGAACTCCTTCGGCGCCGAATCGCAACCGCAAGGCGATTTCTCTCTTTATCACAACTCGCAGTAAGGCGGAGGGTGCCCCGTCTTCGGAGTGTGAAGGCGGGTCTTGATTTTGAATTTGAGCGTACGCTGCCAATCCCTCCATTCAACGGAAGCAACTCCTCCGGCCGAAGTTCCCCCCTCCACAAAAATCCTCTCAATCGCGTCATAAGTTTTCCATGACGCTCATTAGAATACTGACAAAATAGTTCTTGACTTGGTAAAACATCAATGATACGCTGACGAGTGTAATCAATCTCTATTCGAACTGTTCGACCTCACTCTTGCCTGTACCGAGCCCAGCCGAGGGGTTCGACGCTGGCGAGTAGCCAAAACCACTCTCTTCTCCGCCGCAAAAATCCCAGTTTTTCCTAAACAAAAAACAAACCTCGCATTCCTCGGCTTGCACGCACTTCCTGCTCCCAAACGCTTCTCGTAAGGGAGCACAAACACCGGATTCGACAACCGGCTTCTTTTCAATCACTTCGGAACTCTTCACACAAACCGCGCCCTTCAAAAGCCGCGCAACCACTTTTCTTTTCAATGTGTTGCGCACTCTTGCGAAAACAATGGCGGGGTGTACCCCTCGCACGCCTCCTTCGGGCACCCGACGCGTTCCCTCCGCCTTATTCCTTTCCACATTTCCACACAACCCCGTCGCCGCAACTCTCGCTTCCGCCAGCTACAATGTTTCCATGCCCGACCGGCTCCCCTGGATCGCGGAAGATCCCGCCTCTCGCCGCTTGCTTGAACTCGCGGAAAAAGTCGCCGTCGTCCCGACCACACTCCTCATCACCGGCGAATCCGGCTGCGGCAAAGATCATCTCGCGCGGCTCATCCACGAGCTTGGTCCGCGACGCGACGCGCCGTTCCTCAAAATCGATTGCGCCTCGCTTCCACCCGCGCTCGTCGAAAGCGAACTCTTCGGCCACGAACGCGGCTCCTTCACCGGCGCTGTCGAACGAAAACTCGGCCGCCTCGAACTTGGCGGCACAGGTACCATCGTCCTCGACGAAGTCGCCGCGCTTTCCGCCAACGCGCAAACAAAATTGTTGCGCGTCCTGCAGGAGCGCTCCTTCGAGCGGCTCGGCGGCAACGAAACGCTTCGCATCGAAGCCCGCCTCATTGCACTCACGAACGTGGACCTGCAAGCCGCCGTCGCCGCCGGACAATTTCGCGAAGATCTTTTTTTCCGCCTCAACGTCCTGCAGATCGCCGTCCCTCCGCTTCGCGAACGTCGCGCGGACATTCTTCCTCTCACCGAACACCTCCTCGCCACCCTCGGCGCGATTCACCGGCGCGGCGACTGGAAACTCTCCGACGCCGCACGCCGAA
>Ga0070734_10001809_pt1 | contig 28953 bp, 25 predicted proteins | sample Coa_R1_8_FD_66444 | JGI IMG/M metagenome (GOLD analysis project Ga0070734, IMG submission 66444) | Surface soil microbial communities from Centralia Pennsylvania, which are recovering from an underground coalmine fire - Coalmine... | ecosystem: Environmental > Terrestrial > Soil > Unclassified ... | reverse complement strand
GCCAGATCCGCTGCGCCAGTGTAGTCCATTCCTGGTGTGTGATTCATCGGGCCGATATACCAGAGAACGGCGTAAAGACCTTCGAAAAATTTGCTCGAGCCAGATGCCACACCGAGTGCGAGGGCGAGTGACGGCACGAACACTGCACCGGCAAGCAGCGACGACATGGAATACCATTCGTGCGCGAGAGTGAGGCGGAGGAGGAGGCCGGAGCTGGCGAGAAGCGCGACGGCGAGACCGGCAGTCCAACAGGCAAAGAGTTGACGCGGCAGAATTCCGGGGCAGGAGAAGAGAAGTTGCCGGACGCCGTGCTTTAACTCGCGCGAACCCATCGCAGACCAAACGAGCGCTGGCCAAATCCAAGCGACGCCGAGCAATGGACCGCGTGATGCGTCGAGCGGAGCCGCGACTTGCGCGACAACAAGAGACAGCGCAATGGCATACCACCACCAACGATAGCCCTGAAGCGCGAGTCTTAACTCGGCGACGAACAGACGAGCAAACGCGTTTTTGCGTGACGCGGAAGCGAGAGGCGTCAAATGGACCGACGCCATCGCTTGCACTAACGGCTGCGCGGCGGCAATTGACGGATTCGGCGCGACGATGGCTCCGCCGGCCGCTGGTACCGTACGCCATGCCTTGAATGAATCGAAGCGATCGAAGATGAGCGCCGCAAGCAGCGCTAACAAGATTGCCACTGTGAGCCATACGAGCCGCGTGACGATGAGTGGCAACGTCCAATGAATGCCCGGCCAACGCAAGTCTTGTGCAATTTTGATTTGTTGGCCGGCGGCAATTTGAAAGCCAAGGCCGCCGTGATAACCAGGCACATGGAGCAAGGCTTGCGCGGATAGCGAATCCAGCACTGCGAACAAGCCGAAGGCGTCGAGCCAGTGCTTTCCGACCAGCACGGGAAGTGATAGAGCAAACGTCCAAACAAAAAACCAGGCAATATTGCCAAAACCACCGCGCAGAAACGGAACCATTTCGAACAGCAAGGCCATCGCGGACGTAAGCGCCATTGCAGGAAGCGCAATCAGCAGGAACGGCGAGAGGAGAGCCCATAAATCCACGTGCGGATCCTCGGCCGCAACGAATTGCATCACGACTGCGGCGATCGCGAGCACGGCCACCATCGAAGAAAGCACCGCAAAATTGCTGCAGAATTTTCCCAACGAGTACGAAACTTCCGAGAGCGGTGTTGCTGCCAGGATTTGTCCGACGCCGGTCGACCGGTCGCGTTCGACGGCGTTCTTTACGATGTAAAAGCCGACAAGCGAAACAAAACAAGTGATGACCATCGCGACGAGCGTGCCGATCCACCCGGAAGTGTACACGCCGCGATATTCATCGACTTGCAGGAGTATTTTTCCGGTAGCGGTGGCGTAGCCGAGAAACACCGCGAAGAGAAGTGTAAGCAAAAAGCTGTAGCGGCGCGTGCGTTCGCGAAAGTCTGCAACCGCGACGGCGAAGAGCGCGCTCCCGGAGCTCATGCGACTGCTCGTTCGGAGGAATTTCGTTTTGCGGTTAGAGTCGCCAAATACGCGTCCTCGAGCGATGGCTCCAGAATGCGCGCTGACGAGGCGGGCGCAGTTTCAGAAACAATGCGCGCGTGCACGCCATCGGCGCGGTGAGCTATGTTGGTTACCAGGAAGCGCTGGCGCAACGCCGAAATGTCCGCCGCAGGAACGACGATTTCCCAGACTCTGCCATTCACGGAAGCAAGCAGCTGTTCCGGCGAGCCGTGCGTGAGCAACTGACCGTGCGCGAGAATCGCGATGCTGGTTGCGACGGCCTCGATGTCGGACACGATGTGCGTCGACAAGATGACGACGCGTTCGCCGGACAGTTCCGAGAGCAAGTTGCGGAAACGAACGCGTTCTTCGGGATCGAGGCCGGCTGTCGGTTCGTCGACGATAAGCAGTTGTGGGTCGTTCAGAAGAGCCGCGGCGATTCCTACGCGCTGGCGCATGCCTCCAGAGTATCCGCCGAGCGGACGTTTCGCCGCTTCCGCCAGATTCACGAGTTCGAGCAATTGTTTGATGCGGTTGCAGGCAGGCGCCGGAGCGATTCCTTTGACCGCCGCAAGGTATTCCAGGAATTCAATGGCGCTCAAATTCGGGTAGACGCCAAAATCCTGCGGCAGGTAACCGAGTGTGTTGCGGAGCGGTTCAGGGCTTTGCGCGATGTCCTGGCCGTTCCAGATCGCGCGGCCGCTTGATGGTCGTGTCACGGTGGCCAGAATTCGCATCAGCGTTGATTTCCCCGCGCCGTTCGGGCCCAGCAGACCAAGCACGCCGGACGAGAGCGCGAGATTCACATTGCGGAGCGCCGCTGGTTTTCCGCGGTAGTCTTTGCACAGTTGTTCCAGGACGAGTTGCATCGCCATCTCGATTGAATTTGGGTTTAGTTTCGCCTGCTGGTTAGACTACGCGGAGTGAATGCGAAAAGTTCCAGGAATTGAGAGGAAAGCCCAAGAAGGATTCGACTGGTTTTTTGGGCGCGAGCTAGTTCTGAGGCGGAGGCGGAGCAGCCGCCTTGTCTGCGTCGGAGGAGATTCCAGCTTTTTCCATAAGTTCGGCGAGCCGGCCCTTCAGGTCGTCGACCGAAACCTGCTTTTCGCCGATCAAACTCTTCAATTCGTCGAGCTTTGCTTTTCCATCGGCATCACGCGCGAAGTCTGGATTGGAGAAAAACGAGTCTGAATCGAGAGTAAGCTTGCGTTTAAGGAGATCCAGCGCAGATTGCGCTTGAGCGAGCAATTCCTTCGTTTTTGCAACTTCGGCTGCTTGCTCTTCTTTCTTCTTTGGGTCTGATCCCGTTGGTGAAGAATCCTGGGCCGCGGACGCGGTTTGAGCTGCTGCTACCGTCTTCGTCGAATCTGTGGCGGATGCCGACGCAGTGGCTGAAGAATCTGTCGGAGCCGCGCCTGGAGTCGTCGTTACCACTGTGCCTGCCGGCGGTGCACCACTTGCGTCGGCGGAAGCAGGGCGAAGGTTCAGCGTATCTTCTGTGATGACGCGATTCTCTTTCGTTGCGGCTTTCTTTCGCTCTTTTGCTTTGCGCGCCGCCTCTGCGACGGACTGCGCCGAATCGTCCTGCGATTGAGCGAAGGCGGGTGCGGCTAGCGCCACGCTCGCAGCCAAAATCGCTACGGTGGCAATCGAAACTAGACGTTTGTGCGAGTTACCTAACATTTTCATGGGCCACTCTTTGCATGCTTGAAACCGCAGAATACGCTTCGGGAAGGGCGGGCGCAATCACCCAATGGGACAGGGCTGCGAATAAAGCAACCGGTGGATGGCGGTATTGACGAAACGTCTATACTCTCAGCGATGCGAATCGAGCGACGTTTTCTCTACTTTCGACCAGCGGTTTTAAACGGAATAGCGCTTGCCGCACTGTCTTTCGTTATTGCGGCGGCGGGCGCTCCATTTGCAAGAGCGCAGGACGCGCCTTCAGCTCCTATGCCAAAGGAAAGCGCCTCCGTAAGGAAAAGCAATACTGATTCGACGCATCGATTCTGGGATGGAACGAACGATTGGTTGTTTGCCGGGACCGGAGCTTCCCGCACTTTAGATTATTTTTCCACGCTCAATATGCGGCGCCGAGGGCGTCAGGAAATTTTTTTGACGAATGACATTGTGGACAATCACCCTGCATTCGCCGTGATCGAGGCCGCGGGGACAGGCGTTTCGATTGGCGCCGCTTATATCTTTCATCGATATCGGCATCACAAGCTGGAACACTGGACTTCGGTTGTGCATATAAGCGCGGCGACCAGCGGGGCTGTTCGAAACTACTGCCTCAAAACGGCGCACGGCGTGCCTACCCCGTAAGGTGCGAGCGCTGCTTTCCTATCGAAATTTGGCGCATCTAATAGAAGGTAAGTTCTCGTCTGCCCGCTAACAGAACTCGGAAGCCGTTGCGTCCAAATTCCGGGTGCGGCATACTCGCGGCGCCCGGAGTGGCGGCTCCGCGCACCAGACTTCTTACTGAGGCACCAGGGAGGAGAGATGCCGAAGAACGGCTCGCTTGGCCGTGTCTTTGTCGTAGTTCTAAGTAGTTGTTCCGTTTTCTTGTCACTTGCTGCGCCGGTGAGTTCGCTTGCGTCCGATGCGAAAAAATGCGCTAGCGGTAATTCTCAGGAAATTCTGGTCGCGCAAGAAAAGCCGACGGTCGATCCTGCAACAACTCAACCTGCGGAACCTGCGACAAATCCTCCTGTCTCGGAAGCCAAGACCGACACCGAGCGTTACACGCTTTCCCACGAACGGTACGAAAAAGCAGTCGCTTATTCGCGCGCCGGCTATACGGTGTATTTCATTTGGGTCGGACTGGGGTTATGTGGCGCGTGGCTCTTTCTGCATTTGAGACTCGCCGCGAAGATTCGGGATTTTGCAGAGGAGTTGACTGAAAAGCGATTCCTGCAAGGACTGATTTTTATACCGGTTCTGTTTCTCGGTGTTGAGTTGATTGAACTGCCCGTTTTGCTTTACTGGCATTCGCTTTCGCTGCGATACCAGCAATCGGTGCAGGGATGGAGTCCGTGGCTGCTGGATTGGGCGAAGGAAGAACTATTGTTCGCCGGAGCAGCTGTTCTGTTTGGTTCCCTCCTGTTTTGGCTACTGCGACGAAGCCCTCGCCAATGGTGGGCGCTGTTCTGGGCTTCCGCGGCGCCGATCATAATCTTGGTTGTTTTCATCAGTCCCTGGTTCATCGATCCGCTATTCAACAAATTTGAGCCGCTGGACCAAACGAATCCGGATCTGGTGACAGCAATCGAAAAAGTTACGCAGCGTGCCGGTCTTTCGATTCCTCGTGACCACATCTTCTTAATGAGGGCGAGCAGCAAGACCAATCAAATCAACGCCTACGTGACTGGCTTTGGCGCTTCAAAGCGCGTCGTGGTTTGGGATACCACAATTCGAAAGACGACAATGAACGAGACGTTGTTCATCTTTGGGCATGAGGCGGGTCACTATGTGTTGGGGCATGTGCGAAACGGCGTGCTGTTCTTTACTGTAACTTTTCTGCTCGCGATGTTCGCCGCGTTTCACAGCTTGCATTTCCTGCTGGGAAAATTTGCCGCCAGTTGGCGAGTCTATGGACCGCAAGACTTGGTCTGTCTCGCGGTGCTGTTTCTGGTGTTCAAGTTTTTCATGATCGTCAGCACCCCGATTGAATCCAGTTTTTCCCGAGAGCAGGAGCACAACGCAGACATTTTCGGGCTCGAAGTAATTCACGGTATGGTGCCGAATTCCGGTGAGGTTGCGGCTCACGCATTTCAGGTTTTAGGCGAGGAAGATTTGTCGGACCCGAATCCTCCGCCGTTCATTACGTTTTGGCTCTACAGCCATCCGCCGCTCGCCGATCGGCTCGTGTTTGCCCACAGTTACGATCCTTGGTCCAGGCAGCAAGCGCCGCGCTACGTGAAGTAACGGTCGTTAGCTCGTTTGCTTGTGCGAATTGTGCCGCCGGGCAAAGGCGGCGACTTTGTGGCGATTACCGCAAAGAGACATCGAACACCAGCGGCGCTTGTGCGTGCGAGAAGAGTCGTAAAAGAAAAGGCTACACCCGGGGTTAGCGCAGAGGCGTATGCGGCTAGCCTCGCCCTCCACGATGATTTCTGCTGCGGATCGTGCCACTGCGGCGAGCAGCCAATCGAGACCGCTCTCGCGGGCGACGTATTCCAGGCGCCAGCCGCGGGTTGATTCGATGAGTTCGTCGTGGCCTTCTGTGATCCGCAGAATGGCATTGATGGCCTGAACGTTATCCCGCGCGATGGGGTGTTTTTGCGTCAAAGCGAGGCATGCCGTTCGAAGGGCATCCCTCAGGCTCTCGGCGCGATTGAGCAACTCGAAGGCAGAATGCGGATCGGCTTCCGTTAGGTTCAACAATTCTGCGGCGCGATCCGAGGAGACGATTTTGGTCTCTCGCAGAAATCCGATGAGGTCTTCCCAACTTAGCCCGCTGGCGGCAGGAGACGCGGGGAGAGAGGGCAGGTTGGCAAAATCAATTGCCAGGCGGCCTCCAAGAAGAGAAATAGTGGTTAGCTCCGCACTCATAACATGAGCGATTCTACGCTAAATCTTCTAACCGGTTAAAGATAAAAAAGAGGTTACACTCCTGCACGGACTGGACCTGTTCCGAAACGTTTCTTTATGAGTCAAACCGCATCTCAAGAACGTGCGAGAGCGAGGTGAGAAGTGAGGATACTCGGCGCAGTTCCTTTGATCCTGGTGATAGGCACAGCCATTCTTTTTGTCGGGCGAAGCGACACCATTTCCACTGGCCAGCGTGACCAGAATCTTCCCACGCGACCCGTCTTGGTTGAATTGTTTACGTCAGAAGGATGCTCCAGCTGTCCTCCGGCGGATGCGTTGCTGGCGAGACTCGATCAACAGCAGTGGTTGGGCAATGCGGAAATCATCGCTCTCGAAGAGCACGTTGACTACTGGGATCAACTCGGTTGGCGAGACCCGTATTCGTCAAGCCAATGGACGGAGCGGCAGCAAGACTATGCGGCGACGTTTCGAAATGATGGAGTATATACGCCGCAAATGGTGGTCGACGGGCGTATCGAATTTGTAGGGAACTCGCAGAGCCGTGCTCGGACCGCTATCGCCGAAGCAGCTCGCGAACCGAAGGCGGAGATTGGCTTAACGAAGCAATCGGATTCCAACGGAAAGGCGACATTTTCGATTGCCGTGAAAATGGCGCCGCAGAGCGAAGGCCAGAAAACTCAGGTCTGGCTTGCAGTTACTGAGACCGGTCTTCATTCGAACGTTCTTCACGGAGAAAACGCGGGCGAAGACTTGCATCATGCGGCGGTTGTGCGTAGTCTGCGCAAGGTCGGCGACGCGACGAACTCCTATTCGAGCGAACAGGATGTGCGGCTCGACTCGGGCTGGAAAAAAGAGAATCTGCGCGTGGTCGTATTTGTGCAAGATCCGAAGTCAAAGCACATAGTCGGCGCCGCCAGTCTGCGTCTGCAGCGATAGCGACGAGCCGCAAGGCGTTGCCGGCCGTGCGAGCCTTTCTTAGGGAGCTTCATGGACTTCACAGCGGCGCCGGGACCATCTCAGCCAGACCAAAATTCAGAACGAAGGGCGCCATGGAGCGCGGCGGGTACGCCTAAGCCGAACCCAGTTTTTTACGATGACGCTGGTTTGCGTTCTGGCTGGCGGATATTCATTTACCTCTCGCTCGGTCTTCTGCTCTACGGAATTGAGCTGATTCCAGCTTCGTTTCTGCTACCGGTCCGTGGAAAGCCGCTCGCGGTCTCCACCATTATTGTCGGCGAAGCGATGGTCTTCGCTGCCGCGTTCGGGGCGGCGTTATTCATGGCGCGGATTGAAGGACGCGATAGCGGCGGCTATGGACTGCCATTTCGAAACGCGTTCGGCAAACGGTTCTGGCAAGGGATGCTGATTGGAATCTGCGAGATCAGCCTTATCGTCGGGTGCATGGCCGCATTCGGAGCATATTCGTTCGGGCCGCTGGCGTTTCATGGGGCAAAGATAATGGAGTGGGCCGCCTTATGGCTCGTTGCCGCGATTCTGATCGGACTGCCGGAAGAGTTTTTGTTTCGTGGGTACATGCAATTCACTTTGGCGGATGGAATCGGATTCTGGCCCGCAGCAGTTGTACTGTCCGTGCTTTTTGCGCTGGTGCACAAGACAAATCAGGGAGAAAACTGGATCGGCGTCGCAAACATTTTTGTAACGGGTTTGGTTTGGGCCTTCGCGCTTCGCCGCACGGGATCATTGTGGCTCCCTGTTGGCTGGCACGCAGCATTCGATTTCGGCGAAAGTTATCTGTATTCCGTGCCGGACAGCGGCGGCATGTTCGAAGGGCATCTTTCGAACGCATCGATCGCGCATGACCGCGCCTGGCTTACGGGAGGGGAAGTTGGTCCCGAAGGAAGCCTGCTCGCTTTTGTCACGCTGCTCCTTGGAGCGCTGCTAATCCATTTTTGCTTTCCTGCCGCGCCCAAACCGCAAAAACCGCAAATTGAGAAAACCATCGGCTTAGCCGCTTAGCGCACCACGTCCGAAGCGAATACGAGTCGCACGCCGCTCGCACGAACAGTTGGCAGGAATTCTCGCAACGCCTCCAATGTTGCAGCGTGCGGATGGCCGATAGCGATCGCGGATTTCTTTTCCTTTGCGTCACGCAGTGCGATGGCCAATTGTTTGCGAATGGCGGTGGTGTCCTGTACGTCGTCGAGAAACGGAACATTTCGATACGCCGTCGCGACGCCTTCGCGCCTTGCCTCGTCGAACGCGACCGTTGCGGCGGTAGTTCTGCTGTCGATGTAAAACAAATTCTTTTGGTGCAGCGCGGGCATCAATTCCCTCATCAGCGCGGGATCGCAGGTCGCTTGCGAACCCTGATGATTGTTTGCGCCCACCACATTTGGAATCGATTCGACCATTTCGTCGAGCATCGTTCGCACTTCCGCGGCCGTCATTCCGGGGCGTAGCTCTTCTTTTTCCGGAGCCTCGTTCGCCACGGATTGCATTGGCAGATGCAGCATCACCTGATAACCGCGCTGCAGCGCTTTTTCCGCGATTTCGCGCGAGTGTTCATGATTCGGCAGGATGGAAATCGTCAGCGGATACGGCATGGCGAAAACCGCCTCGGCCGCTGCGCGGTCGCTGCCGAAATCGTCAAGAATGATGGCAAGTTGGGGCGCACCCGCGCCGAGTTTTTCTTTTTGAGCTGTTTCTGCCTGGCGGACAAAACGTATCTCGATTGCGTGCGTCGTACGCAGACCCGATCGGTACGAAATCGCCGAAGAATCGGCCAGGTCATGGCGCCCAGCAGTTTGCAAGCCGTACCGTTGTGCGACAGCTCCGAGCGAAAGCAAAATCTGCGCCGTTAATGTTTTTCGGGCGGACGCGCTGTCCTCACTGAAGACTGTTACTTCGACGCGGTCCGGCGAATCTTGAGACGTCCGATGTTTGATGCGTATGACAGTGCCATTGGGCGCGGACTTCCGTGCGGCTTCCGCGAACTCGCGAGTGGCTTGATGAACGGCGGCAGCGTTGATGCGGGATTTTTCTGTTTGAGAGTTGCGGCAAGCGGAAAGAAATAGACAAGTCAACGCGAGAAATGCAACGAGCGATCGCGTGCGCGGAAAGTTCACCTATAAATTGTAAGAGACGAGAGCTGCCTTTGCGAATTGACGCTGTTGGAAGCCCAACTACGCCGCTTTTTTCACGGGCGTTTTGAAGAGATCAAGCGCTTTCTTCAAGACGGGATCGTCGGGAGAAAGTGGTTTCACGGATGGTGGAGTTTGCTGCGTGGCGGAGTTTGAATCCGCTGTCGCATCGCCATCGTCGCCGCCGTCGGCATTGTCCAGCGCCGCGGCACGAACAACCTCCGTAGGCAAAACGCCTTCATCGAGAATCGATTTGCCGCTGCTGTTGTAATAGTTGGCGACGGTCAGAATCAGCGCGGAGCCGTCGTCCAAAGTAATCAGCTTTTGTTCTGAGGCCAGGCCAAACGTACGCTCCCCAACCAAATCGCCGCGGTGATTCATTTCCACGGCCGAGGCAAGAATTTCGGCGGCGCCGGAAGTTGTCCCGTCGATCAGAACCGAAATGGGGCCTTTCCACGCCACTTTGTTTGGTTCGGCGGAGAAAACCTGCGCCGATACGGTTTGCCCTCGCAACGTGGCGATCGTGCCGCTCGAAACGAACAATCGCGCTGCGGCTATGCCTTCTGAAGCGGGCCCACGCCCGCAATTGCGCAAATCCAAAATAATCTTGTGCGCGCCCTGCTTCTCCGCTTCGGCAATCCGCGAGCGCAACTCTTCGGAGCGGCCCTGTTCGAGCGATTGAACTCGAATTGCCACGACGTCAGAATCCACTTTCGTCAGTTGCGTCTTCGCAGCGGTCAATTTCTCGCGGACAATGTCCACTTCTTCCGGCTCCGCTTTGCCGCTGCGAATCACGCCGACTTTGACGCTTGTGCCAGGCTGGCCGCGCAACAAGTTCAGCGCCTGCCCAACGGACATCTCGCGCGTCGTGAAACCCGCGACCGATTCCAAAAAGTCTCCGCTGTGAATTCCAGCTTTTTCCGCCGGACTGTCCGGAAGCACCGAGACGGCGATGATGTAACCGGAACGCTTGCTCATCGTAAGCCCGGTCTCACCGGCGACGTTTGCAGACAATTTTTGTTTGTATTCCGTATATTCGCGCGGCGTCAGGTAGCTCGACTGGGGATCCAGCGACTCCAGCAAGCCGTGCAATGAACCCGCGGTCACAAGCGGGATGTTGGGATCGTCGACGTAGTCGTTCTGGATTTTTTGCAGGACTTCGCCATAGACCGTCAGCGACTTGTACGCCTTGTCGTCCGGTGTCCGGCCGAGGACGTGGCCCAGTCCGGCGTAGCAAAAGATGACTACCGAAATGGCAACAATGCCGATTCGAGCCGCTCGATTCATGCGCTCACCGTCCTTGGCGAATCAACTCGAGTATACCACTCCAAGAGAATTGGGACGCGGCCCGTGTCGTAAAGGAAGCCTAGCGCGCGGAAATCGGGCTTGAGCTGAAAGCCACGGTTAACCATGAAAATGTTGCACGATTACCACACTTAATCAGCAAAGGACGAAAAGGTGTCCTGTAAGTAATTGAAAAGAAGCAACAAATTGCCGATTTGGCGGCCGCTCATTTGCTACTATAAAGGGTGAATGTTCCAAACGACCATCCACCGCGAAGTGGCAACCGAGGGCATCGGGCTTCACACCGGCGTTTTTGGTCATCTGCGCCTGGTTCCCGCTCCGGCCGATACCGGCATCGTCTTCCGACGGACCGACCTCGACAATTTCATCATTGAGGCGCGCGGCGAGAACGTCGCTCGCGTAAGTTATGCCACAAGCTTGATGAAGCAGGGCGTCTTCCTTTCGACTACGGAGCACCTCCTGGCCGCGATCTATTCCTGCGGCATCGACAACGTCTTCATCAACATCGACTCGATCGAAGTGCCGATTCTGGACGGCTCCGCGGAACCATTCATGCAGATGTTGGAGCAAGCCGGCGTGCGTCGTCTGCGCAAGCGCCGCCGCCACCTGAAAGTTCTCAAGCCATTCGAAGTGATTGAAAACGGACGTCGCATCGGAATCTATCCTGCCGACGAATTTCGCGTGAAATGTTTCGTTGATTTTCCGCATCCCCTGGTAGGCCAGCAGCAAATTGAAATGGTGGTCGAGCAGGAAAGCTTCCGCCGGTTGCTCGCGCGGGCGCGCACGTTTTGTTTCGAACGGGAAATCGAGCCTCTCCGGGCGATGGGTTTGATTCGCGGTGGTTCTCTCGAAAACGCGATCGTACTTACGAACGATGGCGTGATGAACGGCCCGCTGCGCTTTGAAGATGAATTTGGCCGCCACAAAGCGCTCGATCTGATTGGCGATCTTGCGCTCGCTGGCCTGCCTTTGCTTGCCCGCGTGGAAGCCCACAAAGCGGGCCACGCATTGCATACACAACTCGTGAGCGGCTTGCTTGCGGATCCTTCGCTGTGGACGATTACGACGGAAGACGGAATTCCGGCCGAAAACGCCGCTCCCGCAACGGCGCCGCAGCAAGTTCCCGCGGCGGATTAAATCGCAGCACGTGCTCGGAAGTCGATTGCTGCGAAGGTTTTTTGTCCCGCTTGTCCAAAGCAACGCCCAACGCAAGCAATCCAAGCACAAACAATAAAGTTCCAACACCGACCCAGCCTAAAACAATTCCCGCTGTCGCCAGCCCGTTTCCTTCCAGTTGATTGTCGGAATCCCGAATTTCCTTCTTTGCTAAATAGCCGAACACCAGCGCCAGAATCGACCCTAGCCAGTAAATCCAAATGACACCCAGCACCAGGCTTGCGATCGCCATGCCGCTCGTTTTCCGTGCCGGAGCTGCCGGTTGCGGATACGCCGCCATTGACGCGTACGCCGGAGGAGGCGGCACGAGCCATCCATGGCAGAAACGGCATTTTATCGCCGCGTCCTGAATTTCCTCCGAACAGTAGGGGCAGTTTTTCAATGGCTGGGCACTTTTCTAGTCTCAATTTTCATTGCAACGCTTCGCTGTTCTCGTCCGCCTGGCCGGATTTGCTGAAGCGGATGACGCCGCTTTGGTCGACAAAGAAATGGCGCATTCCCGTGGAGCCTGCGTTCACGGGGTCGGCGTTCCAGCCGTAACCCGACTCGGGAGCTTGCCCCGTAAAGCTCGAGACGTGCGGTGTGAATCGGTAGCCGCTCTTCAGCCCTGACGCCAAAGTGAAGTCGATCAGGTTCTTCCCTTCGGGACATGCAGATCCGGCCGGCCCAAGTTCGGTCAGGGAGTAGGCAAAGCCAATCTTCGGGCATACCGAGCCGTAGGAATTTTCGGCGTTTACAAGCGTGTGCAAAGACCCCACGGCGGATGCTTCATTTGCCGCCATTCTTGCCCGCAGCAGATTCGGGATCGCAATGGCAGCGATAATTAGGATGAACGGAAGGCCCGCCACTTGGATATAGCCCAACACCAGGCCCGCTATCGCGAGCCCTTCGCCTTTCAATCGTCCGGCGCTCTTCTTGATTTCGCTCAGACCGAGATGCCCCAAAACGATGGCGACGATTGCTCCGAAGAAGGGAGCAATCACGTACGCCGCAATCCCCGCAACAAGGCTGCCCGTGGCTTTGCCGCTGGTCTCGGCCGGGGGAGCGGGGTACGCGTCTCCCTGTAGCGCAGGCGCCGCCGGGGATGGTTGCGCATAGTTAGAGGCTGGCGGAGGAACCGCCGCGGGGGCCGGTGCCGCGGGAGTCGCATAAACATTCCCCGTCGGGCCCATCCGGCAGTGCGGGCAAACTTGCGTGTCGTCTTGAATCGCTTCCGCGCAGTAAGGACACCTCTTCATGGAGGCTCTCCCTTCGAAGCACGTACTGAATCGTGGAACGTGAGGTCTTCTCGGGGGACTGTACGGCAAAAACGCTATGTCGTCTAGGGCACAGTCAGGGGTTGTGGCGGGTACCGTCCAATTGTCAAAGAGCAACGGACGGGTGAGAATACCCGCATCATGCCGAATAAAGACGTTGTGATTGTAATTCTCGCCGCAGGGAAAGGTACCCGGCTGAAGTCATCCCTCGCAAAAGTGCTGCATCAGGCCGGCGGACGGCCGCTCGTGGAAAGCGTTGTGCGAGCGTGCTTGCCGCTGTCTCCAAAAAAGATTCTCGCGATTGTTGGCCACCAGGCCGAGCAGGTCACCGCCGCCGTCAAGCCGCTAGGTGTGGAGTCCGTTTTACAGCATCCGCAAAACGGAACTGGGCACGCCATGCTCGTCGCCAGGCGCGCGATCGGTAACGCCAAAATCGTCGTGGTTCTGCCGGGCGATGCACCCTTAATTCGCCCAGACACTCTAAAAGCCCTGATCCACACGCATCGCGCGGGTAATGCCGCGGCAACCATTCTTTCCGCGGTTGTGGCCGACCCTTCCGGCTACGGCCGCATTCTGCGCAAATCGGAAAACAGCGTTTCCGCGATCGTGGAGGATTCGCAGCTGACGCCGGAACAGCGCGAATTGAACGAAATCAATTCCAGCATCTACTGTTTTTCCGTCGACAAGCTTTGGCCCGCGCTCGCTCAAGTCAAACCTGAGAACAAGCATCGCGAAATCTATCTGACCGATGCGATCGCGATTTTGGCTTCGAAAGGCGAAAGCGTTCTGGCGCAGGTGGCGCCTGATTCTCGCGAAGTTCTCGGCTGCAACACACGCGCCGACCTTGCCGAAGTGGACGCGATTTTTCGCGAGCGCAAGCGCGCTGAATTGATGGCCGCGGGAGTGACGATTCAGCTTCCGGAGACAGTGCTGATTGGGCCAGATGTCGTTGCCGGAGAAGACTGCGTCATCGAGCCGTGCGTCCAACTGTTGGGCAAAACAAAGCTCGGCGCAAACTGCGTCGTTCGTACCGGCAGCATTTTGCACAACGCGGTTCTCGGCGATGCCGTCACCGTCGAACCGCATACCATGATTTCCGAAAGCCATCTTGATGGCGGCAACACCGTCGGGCCGTTCGCGCGAATTCGCCCGGGATCGCATCTGAAAAAAGGCGCGCGCGTCGGGAATTTTGTCGAAACGAAAAAAGCTGTCATCGGCGAAGGCAGCAAAGTGCCCCATCTGACCTACATCGGTGACGCAAAACTCGGTTCGCACACCAACATTGGCGCGGGAACGATTACGTGCAACTACGACGGTGTGAACAAGCACCAGACGACGATCGGCAATCGCGTCTTTATCGGCAGCAATTCCGTCCTCGTTGCGCCCGTCAGAATCGGCGACGGCGCTTATGTCGCCGCCGGATCTGCGATTACGGAAAACATTCCGCCGAATGCTCTCGGCCTTGGGCGCAGCAGGCAAACCACCAAACCGGGCTGGGCCGCCAAAAAGCACCGCGAGTTGGCCGCCGCCTCGGAGCATCCAAAAAAATCCGCAAAAAAGAAATCGCGTTCGAAGAAATCGCGTCCGCGCCGTAAACGCTGAACGTCTGCCGCGTCCGTCTGAATCATTGAAGCCCGTCTGCGGGAGTGTTATCGTTCGCGGTACGTCCGCAAAGGAGTCTCCTCCGTGGGCAATTCTGTCAATTGGCTGCTGGTCATTCTCGGGGTGCTTTGTGTCATCGCGGAGCTTGCGCTCGGCGTGATGACTGGATTCGATCTTGCGCTCGTCGGCGCGTCGTTGGTAGCGGGCGGAGTCGTCGGTCTCGTCTTTGGCTCCGCAAATATCGGTCTGCTTTCGACTGGCATTCTCGCGTTTCTTTATTTTGCATTGTTCCGCAAATGGCTTCGCTCCAAACTGCACGTGAAGACGCAGCCTTCCAACGTGGACGCGGTCATTGGCCGCACGGGTGTCGTCACCAAGCGCATCGCGCCGCGCGATTGCGGCATCGTTAAAATCGGTTCGGAAGAATGGCGCGCGGAGCTCGCGCAGCAAGACGGCACCGCTCTCGAACCCGGCGCCGAAATCAAGGTTTTGTCCGTCGAAGGCGTAACTCTCAGAGTGGGGTGAACCATCATGGATGGCGCTGGAGCTTTTTTCACATTTCTTCTGGTTTTGATTGCGGTCGCTGCTCTCGTCACCATTGCGCGCGCGGCCCGCATCGTTCGGCAATATGAGAAGGGCATCGTGCTCCGCTTTGGGAAATTTCATGCGCTGGCGGATTCCGGCCTGACCTTCATCATGCCGTTCACGGATAGCATCGTCCGCGTGGACATGCGCGAGCAGGTCATCACCGTTCCGCCGCAAAAATTAATCACGAAAGACAACGTCACCGTGGAAGTCGACGCCGTCGTTTATTACAAGGTCGTCGACCCGATGAAGTCCCAGTTCGAAGTCCAGGATTTTGGCTACGCCTGCACCACGCTCGCGCAAACCAATTTGCGCAACCTCATCGGCGACCGCACGCTCGACGAAACTCTCGTCGCACGCGACATGATCAATTCCAATCTGCGCCACGTCCTGGACGAAGCCACGAACAACTGGGGAGTCAAAGCCACTCGCGTCGAAGTGCAGAAAATCGAGCCGCCGCGCGACATTACGGATGCTATGTCCCGCCAAATGAAAGCCGAACGCGAGAAGCGCGCCGCCGTCCTTGAAGCCGAAGGCATCAAGCAAAGTCAGATTTTGCAATCCGAGGGCAAAAAGCAATCGGAAATCCTGAAAGCCGAGGGCGACGCGCAAGCACGCATCACCCGCGCCAACGCCGAAGCCGAAGCTATCAAAATGGTTTCCACCGCCGCCGAAACCTACTTCAAGGAACGCGCCGAAACCATGCGCCGTCTCGAAGTTTTAAACAACACGCTCGCGCAAAACACCAAGTACATCGTTCCGTCCAACTCCAGCTTGGTAAACGTCCTTGGCCTCGACTCTGCCGTGCAAGCCGCAGCCGATGCTGTCGCACCCAAGCCAGCGTCGAAGTAGCGACTGTTTGTGTGGTCTGAATTCCTCTAAGAGAATTCAGCACAGGAATGTTATTTGAGCAGTGCTTCGGCTGCATGAAGTTGCCCATCTTGTCCCAAGGAGGCTCTATCGACCTATGGGTACGGCAGGAGAATGGATTGAGGTCGTTTTCGCAACCATTTTTTGGGGCGGCTGGATGTTGTTCTGGATGACCAAAAAGAAAAAAGCGGCAGCGGAGACAAATGCGTGGTGGCCGAATGTTGTCCTGTGGTTTTTCGCGGGACTCTGTTTCGGACTGACAACGACATTCCATTGGCGAGCCCTTCGGGTGCCCCTTGTCTTTGTGACAGTCTCTTCCTTCGCCTGCATGCTTGCTGCCGGGTGGTTTGCTCATCCGAAGAATGTCGATAACCGCTAAGAGGTCATCCTGAACGGGAGGTGCGCAAGGCACCTGGCGAACTCTGATGAAAGCCAGAGCGTGTGCTAAAATAAAGTTTCCCCGAATGCTCCAGGGAGATCCAACACGATGAAATTCGGAGTCGTAGTTTTTCCCGGCTCGAATTGTGACCACGACGCGTTTTACGCGCTCGGCAACGTTCTGCACAAGCCCGTCGAATTTATCTGGCACCAGTCGCAGGACCTTGCGAATTGCGACGCCATCATCCTGCCCGGCGGCTTCTCTTATGGCGACTATCTCCGCACCGGGGCCATCGCACGCTTTTCTCCCGTCATGAAATCCGTCGAAAAGTTCGCCAACTCCGGCGGCATGGTCCTCGGCATCTGCAACGGTTTTCAAACGCTCTGCGAAGCAGGCCTCCTCCCCGGCGCCATGATGCGCAACTCCGGCCTCCGCTTCATCTGCCGCCCCGTCCACATCCGAGTCGAGCAAACCGATACGCCGTTCACGAACGCCGCGCGCAAAGGCCAAATCCTGAAAATTCCCATCGCCCATTCCGACGGCTGCTACACCGCCGACGAATCCGATATCGCCGACCTCGAAAAGAACAAACAAATCCTTTTCCGCTACACCACGCCCGATGGTGTCGGCCGCTCAGCGGCCGCCCAGGAGGAAGATGACGCCGCAGGCAATCCCAACGGCTCGATGCACAACATCGCAGGCATCTGCAATCGCGAACGCAATGTCGCCGGCCTCATGCCGCATCCCGAGCGCGCAGTAGAATCCGCGCTCGATTCCGCCGACGGCCTCGTCATCTTCCAATCCATGGTCGAAGCCCTCGTCGGCGCCGCAAAGGCCACGGCGTAATGGCCACAGCACTCACCGAAATTAAAGTCACTCCCGAAATTGCCGGCGAACACGGCGTCACCGCCGAAGAATACGCGCGCATCCAGAAAATTCTCGGCCGCGATCCGAACATCACCGAGCTCGGCATTTTCAGCGTGATGTGGAGCGAACACTGCTCTTACAAATCGAGCAAGGTGCACCTGAAGCGCCTGCCCACGCGCGGCAAACTAGTCGTGCAAGGTCCCGGCGAAAACGCGGGTGTCGTGGACATCGGCGACGGCCTCGTCGCCGCGTTCAAAATCGAATCGCACAATCATCCGAGCTACGTCGAGCCGTTCCAGGGCGCGACGACCGGCGTCGGCGGAATTCTCCGCGACATTTTCACCATGGGCGCGCGCCCGATCGCTGTCCTCGATTCGCTGCGCTTCGGTGAAATCACGCCGAACAAAAATACTTCGCCTGAAGACGCCGCAAAGAATCGCCGCATCCTCGACGGCGTCATCCGCGGCGTCGGCCATTACGGTAACTGTTTCGGCGTGCCCACCGTCGGTGGCGAAGTCAGCTTCGAGCCCTGCTATTCGCAGAATCCTTTGGTCAACGCGCTCGCGCTCGGCATCGCGCGCAAGGAAGAAATTTTCCTCGCGAAAGCAAAAGGCATCGGCAATCCCGTAATTTATGTCGGCGCAAAAACCGGCCGCGACGGCATCCACGGCGCATCGCTTCTCGCCTCCGCCGAATTTACCGAAGAATCGCAGCAAAAACGCCCCAACGTGCAAGTCGGTGATCCTTTCGTCGAAAAACTTTTGCTCGAAGCCTGCCTCGAAGCCATGCGCACCGGCGCAGTCGTCGCCATTCAGGATATGGGCGCCGCCGGCCTCACCTGCTCCACCATGGAAATGGCCTCGCGCGGCGGCACCGGCATCGAAATTGATCTCGCCAAAGTTCCCCAGCGCGAAACCGGAATGACGCCGTACGAAATCATGCTCAGCGAATCGCAGGAGCGCATGCTCCTCGTCGCGGAAAAGGGCCGCGAGCGCGAAGTACTCGACGTTTTCAAAAAGTGGGGACTCGACGCTGTTGTCGTCGGCACCGTCACCGAAGGCGGCCTCGCCGTCATCAAGAATCACGGCGCGGTTGCGGCACAAATCCCCGCGCACCCGCTCGCCGAAGAAGGTCCCGTCTACAATCGCCCGCTCGCCGCGCCAGCGCCGCGAGTCGAATCCGAAAAAGATTGGTTCCCCTTCGCGCCAGAAAAAACGAACCTCACCGAAAATTTCAAAAAACTTCTCGCGTCTCCAGCCATTGCCTCAAAACGCTGGATCACCGAGCAGTACGACACCAGCGTCCGCACCAACACACTTGCCGGTCCCGGCGCCAGCGATGCCGCAATCGTCCGCATTAAAGAATCCGAGAAGAATGGCCCAGACGGAAAGAAGACGATGCGCGCGCTCGCGCTCGCCACAGACGGCAATGGCCGCTGGTGCCAGCTCAATCCGCGCGTCGGCGCCATGCACGCCGTCGCCGAAGCCGCACGAAACGTCGCCACTTCCGGCGCGCGCCCCATCGCCGCAACCAATTGCTTAAATTTCGGCAGCCCCGAAAAACCAGAAGTGATGTGGCAATTTTCGCAAGCCATTGACGGCATCGGCGAAGCTTGCACCGCTCTCGGCACGCCCATCACCGGCGGCAACGTCAGCTTCTACAACGAAACTCTCGGCAAATCCATTTACCCCACGCCCGTCATCGGCATTCTCGGCATCCTCGACGATTCCTCCAAAGCCGTGAAAATTGCGTTCCGCAATCCCGGCGACATCATCGTGTTGCTGGATGGCGCCTCCGAATTCGCCACGTCTGAATTCGCTCGCGAATTATCCTCTTCCGAATATTCCAAAACCATCGCCGCCATCGTCGCCGGTGAACCTCCCGCCATAGATCTCGCCGCCGAAAAGCGCCTCATCGACTGCCTCGTCGGGCTCGCCGCCGCAGGCACGGTCCAATCCGCCCACGACATCTCCGACGGCGGCCTCGCCGTCACCCTCGCCGAATCCTGTTTCGCCGCAAACGGTCTCGGCGCAACGATTTCGCTCACAGAAATCTCACCGGCCGAGTACGCCCTCTTCTCCGAACGCGGCGCCCGCGTCCTCCTTTCCGTCTCCCCCACAAACCTTGCCGCCGTTCTCGCAACTGCGAGACAATATAGTGTCGGTGCAAAAGAGCTCGGCCACGTCACCCGGGACAATGCTCTCCGCATCGAATTTCAGGGGCACGCAGCCATCGATTCCCCTCTCGATGTCCTGCGCGATGTTTGGGCCAATTCTCTAGAACGCACGTTAGCTACGCGATGACACAAAAGCTTGCCTACAAAGACGATCGTTTCCACGACCACTGCGGCGTCGTCGGAGTCTTTGGCCACGCCGAAGCCGCCAAACTCGTCTATCTCGGCCTCTACGCGCTCCAGCATCGCGGCCAGGAATCCGCCGGCATCGTTTCCAGCGACGGCCACGAACTCCACGCGCACCGCGCCATGGGCGAAGTCGAAGAAATTTTCACTCCCGATGTTCTGAACAAACTTCCCGGCACCGCTTCTATCGGCCACACGCGTTACTCAACGGCTGGCGACAAAGCTCTCCTCAATGCCCAACCGATCATGATCGATTGCAACAAGGGCAAAATCGCGCTCGGCCACAACGGCAATCTCACCAACGCAGCCGAATGGCGCCGCAAACTCGAACATCGCGGCTCAATCTTCCAAACGAACAGTGACACCGAAGTCGTCGTGCATCTCGTTGCAAAATCGCAAGCGCGCAATCTCTCCGGAGCCCTCGGCGATGCGCTCAATCAAGTCGAAGGCGCCTACTCGCTCGTCGTCCTTTCTCCCGAAGAGCTTTATGCCGTCCGCGATCCGCGCGGCTTCCGTCCGCTCAATCTCGGCAAACTCGTCACACCGCATGGCGAAGCCTGGATCGTCGCCAGCGAAACTTGCGCGTTCGATCTCCTCGACGCCAAATACGTCCGCGAAATCGAGCCCGGCGAAATGGTGCGCATTTCCAAATCCGGCATCGAATCGATTCACTTCGCGCCGCCCAAGCCGCACCAGCAATGCATTTTTGAGCATGTCTATTTCGCGCGGCCGGACAGCACCATCTTCGGCCGCAGCGTCAATTCCAGCCGCGAAATGCTCGGCCGCCTGCTCGCAAAAGAACATCCCGTCGCCGCCGATCTCGTCGTGCCCGTTCCCGATTCCGGCGTTCCCGCCGCCGTCGGCTACGCCATGGAATCCGGCATTCCATTTCGCATGGGCCTCATTCGCAATCATTACATCGGACGCACTTTCATTGAGCCATCGCAAGCCATCCGAAATTTCGGCGTCAAACTAAAACTCAATCCGATTCGCGGCCTCATCGCGGGAAAGCGCGTCATCCTCGTTGACGATTCCATCGTCCGTGGCACCACCTCCCGCAAGATCGTGCGCATGGTTCGCGAGGCCGGCGCAACCGAAGTCCACGTGCGCATCTCGTGCCCGCCCACCGTTTCCCCGTGCTACTACGGCGTCGACACGCCCACGCGCGAAGAACTCATCGCTTCTTCGAACTCTCCCGAGGAAATCTGCAAATTTCTCGGCGCCGATTCTCTCGGCTACATCTCTCTCAACGGCTTGAAACAAGCCGTCGGCGACACCGAGGGTGACTTTTGTACGTCTTGTTATACGGGTGTTTATCCCACCGACCTCGTGCAACTCGAAGTTCGCGAGGGCGGTTCCAATGGCCAGCTTTTGAAAGATCCCGGCGTGGAAGATTCCACGCCCGTTCAAACCGACGGCCCGGTCACGGTGACGCATGAAAACTAAAAACTCCAAACCGGCGAAGCTCGAAGATCATCTCACCACCGAGCAGAAGGTTCGCCGCGAGGCTCTTGCGTGGTTCTGGGTCATTCTCATCTTTTTGCTGATCAACGCTTCGATCGGCCAGGCCCGCGTCATTCCGTCCGGCTCCATGGAAAACACGCTTCTCATCGGCGACCACCTCATCATGAGCCGCCTCGGCTATGACATCGGCATTCCGTTCACCGACGTCCATCACCAGCTTTGGCGCACACCGAAGCGCCAGCAAATCGTCATTTTCCGCCCCATCATTCCCGGCGAAACTTCGGACGTGATCAAACGTGTCATCGGCCTTCCCGGCGAAACCGTCGACATTCACGACGGCGGCGTTTACATCAACGGCGTGCGCCTTCGCGAAGACTACGCCGTCGGCCGCACCGAAGCGCCCGACCCCATGTACTACGTCGGCCTCCAAGCCGGACAAAAAAACATTTTTCCCTTCACCGTGCCGCAGGACTGTTTCTTCGTCATGGGCGACAATCGCAACAATTCCCTCGATAGCCGCTTCACCGGCTGCATTCCGCGCAGCCACATCGTCGGCACTCCCGTCATGATTTACATGTCCATCGATACGCCGCACGAAGCCTGGGGGTCCGGCGAAGTCTTCGATCGCGTTTCCGCTTATGCAAATGCCGTCATTCATCCAACCGAAATTCGTTGGCGGCGCCTTTTTCACTTTTTTTGATCTGCACTAGCCGTACCGGTGATTTGTGACTGATTCTTCCAGGAAAGCTCCCGAACCGAAACTCACCGTCGAACAGAAAATCCGGCGCGAAATCGTCGCGTGGTTTTGGGTTGGCCTCGTCTTTCTTCTCATCAATGGCGCCATCGGCCAGGCGCGTGTGATTCCTTCGGGCTCCATGCAGAACACGCTGCTCATCGGCGATCACCTCATCATGAGCCGCATCGGCTACGATGCCGGTATTCCATTCACTGACATTCACGTTCCTCTTTGGCGCAATCCCAAGCGCCAGCAAATCATCATCTTCAAGCCGCCCTTCGATCCCAATCAACCGGATTACGTCAAGCGCGTCATTGGCTTGCCGGGTGACCTTGTCGATGTGCGCGATGGCGCCGTCTGGATCAACGGCAAGCGCCTCCAGGAGTCGTACACCCGAGGTCCATCGTTTCCGGCGCCACCCGGTTCCTACGAAGGAGCCTTCGCCGGCAAGGAAAAAGTCTTTCCATACAAGGTTCCTGAGAATTGTTATTTCGCAATGGGCGACAACCGCCAGAATTCGCTCGATTCCCGCTTCTGGGGTTGCGTGCCGCGGCAGAACATCATCGGCACTCCCGTCATGATCTATATGTCGCTCGACGCGCCCGACAATGCCTGGCAACCCGGCAATCTTGGCGCGCGATTCACGGCCTACATCAATGGCATCCTCCATCCCAGCACCGTTCGTTGGAGGCGCTTGTTTCATTTTTTCTGAAGTAGCAGGAAACTGGCCGCCCCACTCGCCCGGCCGTTGCTTGTTGTGTCAAAATTCTCATCCCGGGAAAATGGGTTATACGCCATGAAATATGCCGACGCAGGGGTCAACATCGCCGTAGCGGATGAAGCCAAGCAGCGCATCCGCCATCTCGCCACACGTACTTTTACCAACGGCGTTCTCGGCGGCATAGGCAGCTTCGGCGCGCTCTTCGCGCTGGATATGAAAAAATTCAAGGAGCCGATTCTCGTCTCCAGCGCCGATGGCGTCGGCACAAAACTCAAAATCGCGATGGCCATGGACGTGCACTCCACCGTCGGCGGCGATCTTGTCAATCATTGCGTGAACGATATTCTCGTGCAGGGCGCCGAGCCGCTCTTTTTTCTCGATTATCTCGCGCTAGGAAAAATGGATCCCCACATCGTCGAGCAACTCGTCGACGGCATGAGCCGCGCCTGCCGTAAAGCCGGCTGCGCGCTCATCGGTGGCGAAACTGCGGAGATGCCCGGCTTCTATCCGCCTGGCGAATACGACCTCGCGGGTTTCATCGTCGGCGCCGTCGAACGCAAAAAACTTCTCACGGGAAAAACCGTCAAGCCTGGTGATACGCTCCTCGCGCTTCCTTCCGCCGGTCTTCACACCAACGGCTATTCGCTTGCCCGCAAACTCGTCTTCGAAGTCGCCAAACTCAAGCCCGAAACCTACGTCGCCGAAGTCGGCAACAAAATCGGCCCCGAACTTTTGAAACCCCATCTCTGCTATGCGCCCGCGCTGAAAAACATTCTCGCCAAGGGCTGGGTCTCCGCCCTCGCTCACATCACCGGAGGCGGCATCCCCGGCAATCTCCCCCGCGTTCTTCCCGCAGGCGTCAAAGCCGTCGTCGATCTCGCCTCTTGGCCCGTGCTCCCTATTTACAAGTATCTCGCCAAGGTCGGCAAAATGGATTCCGACGGCCTTCTAGAATCCTTCAATCTCGGTGTCGGCATGATCCTCGTCGTTCCTCCTGCTCATATCGCCAAAGTGGAAGCCGATCTCAAACGCCGCCGCGAAAAATTCTTTAACATCGGCCGCATCGAACGCGGCGACACCGCCAAAGCCCGCGTCGCCTACTCCGGCGCCCTCAACCTATAGCCAAGTCAATGTAGGGGCCGCTTTCTGAAGCGGCCCTCGCGCTCCTGAGAGCACCTCCAAAAACCCCGATATTCCCCCTGCTTTTCCGTATCTCCTTGATTCCACGCGACTTTAAGTCGCGTACTAGTGCTCTACTTGACTTCCTCTCCGCACCCGCGCAGGCTCATCGCGTCTGAACCATGTAAACCCCTTAGACAAGGCAAGCCTGCTCCTCGAGCAGGATGAACCAAGCGGCGCCCAGCGCCCCGGAGGTGTGTGTATGTCAGTCGTCAATTTTATTCTTAGTCTGTTTTATACCTATCCGCTGCTGGCTTTTCTGGTCGTGCTGGCAGCGGTCATCGTGGTCACATCGCTTCACAAAGTCGGCCCAACCGAAGTTGGCCTGGTCACGAAACGCTTCTCCTTCAAGAAGCTGACCAAAGACAATCCCGTCGCCTTCAATGGCGAAGCCGGCTATCAGGCCGACTTGCTCATGCCCGGTCTGCGTTGGAAAACCGTTCTTGTCTACTCGGTCGAGAAGTATCCGTGGGTCCAGGTTCCCGCAGGCGAGATCGGTGTGGTCATCGCGCAAGTCGGCAGCCCTTTACCCATCGGCGCAAAGTCCGCTGTTTACAAAAAGGAGTTCGCGAATTTTTCCGATCTCCGCAACTTCGTCCAACTTGGCGGCCAAAAAGGTGTACAACGCCCCGTGCTGCCTCCCGGCTCGCTCGTTCCCGTACACCCCGTTGGCTTCCTCGTCATCACGCGTAGCCGCGTCTACGGCGAACCGATCTCGCCCGAGCTCTGCGCGAAAATGGGCCGCGGTGGCGAACTCATGCCCGCATCGCTCGGCCTCAAATCCGAACAGCTAGAACTCGTTCGCATTGAGCCGCAACCGCGTGGCAAAGACGGCTCCACTCTCGACGTCGTCGGCATTGTCACTACCTACGAAGGCGATCCGCTTCCTTCCGGCGACATTGCCAGCCGCCTCGGCGGTTTCGTCGACGTCGCAAAAATGGAAACAGACAAAGCCAACGACGCGCAGATTATCGAAGCGCTGCTCGGCAGCAAAAATAATCTGCACAACAACTATCAGGATTTTCAGGCTTTCCTCGAACATGGCGGCCACATCGGCTTGCAGCATGATCCGCTGCTCTACGGCGCGTACGCGCTCAATCCATTCCTCGTCAGCGTCGAAATGGTTCCGATGCTCATCATCAAACAGGGCCAGGTCGGCGTCATCAAGGCTTACGTTGGCCTCGCTACACAAGACACCAGTGGCGACGACTTCAAATACGGTTCGCTCGTTCATCCCGGCCATCGCGGCGTTTGGCAGGAGCCGCTCCGCACTGGAAAATATCCGCTCAACCCGCGTTGCTACGAACCGGAAATTGTTCCGACCGCTATCCTCAACCTGAACTGGGCCGACGCCAACAGCGAAGCCCACAATCTCGATTCGCAACTCCAGCAAATCGTCGCAAAATCCAAAGAAGGCTTCATCTTCAAAATCGATCTGCAGGTCCAGATTCACGTGCCGGACACCAAAGCCCCGCGCGTCATCTCTATGGTCGGCACAATGAAGAACTTGGTCACCGAAGTTCTCCAGGCCGCGGTCGGCAATCACTTCCGCAACTCGCTGCAGAATATGCCTGCAATCAATTTCATCGAAACGCGCCAGCAGGTCCAGGTTGAAGCGTTCGAACACATCCGCCAGCAGCTCGAGCAATATCAGGTCGAGACAAAAGGCGTTTACATCCAGGATGTCGTCTTTCCAGACGACATGGTCACCGTGCTCACGCATCGCGAAATCGCCAACCAGGAAATCGAAACGTTTAAGAAGCAACGCGCCGCGCAGGATCAGCGCATCGAAATGGAGCAAGCCAAGGGTACGGCCGACATGCAAGCCGATCTCGCTCGCTCCAAAGTCGGCGTGGACATCAAGAAGAACAACGCGGACGCTCGCGTTGCCGAAGCCACCGGCGAAGCGGAATACATCCGCCAGACCGGTACAGCCAAAGGCGCTGAAGTCGAAGCCGTCGGTCTTGCACGTGCTCGCGGTTATCGCGCGCAGGTCGAAGCGCTCGGTTCGAACGCCACCGCCATCGTCAACGTCGTCTCCGCTCTCGCCGAAGGCAAAGCCAAGTTCGTCCCCGATGTTCTCGTCACCGGCGGCGGCAACGGTGGCGGCGCGCTCGACGGCCTCGCCGCCACAGCCATGCGCTTCTTCGGCGGTCCCAGCAACGGCGGTGCCGGCGCTGCAACCAAAGCGCCCGTCACCGCTCTGCCTCCCGACATGGAAGCCGCCTTGGCCAAAATCACACCAAAACAAAAGGAGCCACCAACAAAATCTTAATCACCGTTCGCCAAGCCGGTGCGCATTCTCCAGGCAGCCAGATCCAAAGTTGTCATTCCGAACCCACGAAAAAACCGTGGGTTCGGAATCCACTTTTCGCCCATTTATGTTTTTCTCTTCTTAGCTGGCATACTCCGGATGCTTCGCCTTCCCTCGCAACTTCATCTCCTTCTCAACTTTCGCAATCCATTTCAACTCCGTCTTAAACCCCTCAATCATCAGCGTAATCATCCACACCGCTTCATGATCCTTATGCCCCACTTCCTTCAACACGCTCGCCAGCGTCTCTTTCTCCCGCGCCAATTCACGCAACAAAAATTCCCGCCGCCGCTGCAACTGCCGCGCAAACACTCCCCGCCGCGCCTGCCAAGACAGCGCCATCCACGTCAAAAACGCCGGCCGCTCGCGCCCCGTCGTCCAATCTTCCCGTTCCAGCGCATCCGCAAGCGCCTCCGTTCCCCGCGCCGTTGCCGCATACACTTGCCGCTCCGGCCCTTCCGCCACTTTCTTGTCCGCCGCCGTCCGCAACATTCCCAGCCGCGCCAATTTCTCCAGTGAGTAATAAACTTGCGGCCGCGAAATCCCCGCCCAGTCCTGCACCTCACGCCGCACCAGCTCCGCGTTCGCCTGATACCCGTGCATCGGCCGCTCCGCCAGCAAACTCAGCAGCACCAGATCCGCCGTCGTCAATCTTGTCTTTTCTTTCTTTTTCAATCTCTGTGTCCTCTGTGCTCCGCTCTCCGTGTCCTCTGTGTTAATTCTTTTCTCTTCTCTTTTGTTCTTTCTTCCTCTTCTCGCTCCACCACCACCACTGGCACTTCTCCACTGGCAACCTCGGATTCTTCGCCTGCGCCACCGCCGCCTCAAACGTATCCAGCACGCAAATATCCTGGTGCTGCTTCGCCACGCGCCCCAGCTTCGCGTACATCTTCTTCGCATCCTGCTTGGCCAACTGCGCCATGCTCCGAATCCCCAACAGCTCAAAATCCCGCAGCATCGCCGGCCCAATCGAAATCAAATCCTTCAGCTCCCGCTCTCTCCCCTTCATAAAATCCTCCTTGACACCCGCCATTACCTCCGCTAGTCTAATTTAGACTAGCTACTCGCGCAAGGAGCTTCTCATGGTCAAAAAACTTACCCCCATCCTCTTCGTCGAAAATATCGAACTCGTCCTCCCCTTCTGGACCGAACACCTCGGCTTCCTCAAAACCGTCGAAGTCCCCGAAGGCGATCGCCTCGCCTTCGTCATTCTCCAGCAGGGCAACGTGGAAGTGATGTACCAGACCTACGCCAGTGTGGAAAAAGATTTGCCGGCCATTTTGCCAGACGTCCGCAAAGGCCCCACTTTTCTCTATATTGAAGTGGAAAATCTCGACGCTCTGAAACCGGCTCTCAACTCTGCCGATGTTTACCTGAAGGAACGCACCACGTTCTACGGCGCCCGCGAAATCGGCGTCCGCGATCCCGCCGGCCACTTCCTCACCTTCGCCCAAATGTCCGCCGCCACCGGCCAATCTGCCTGACGTTCAGGTGGCATAGACTTCAGTCTGTGCCCGCTTGCAAGGTCGCAAGATGCATCCAGTAGGCTCGCTCACTGGTGAGCGGCCTCTCCTCTCGAGCGGTTCCGCTACTTCTTGTCGATCGGTGGCGCGCGCCGCACTTGCGGCTGGCTTGCCGTCGCAATCGACCGCGCCCCATTCTTCCCCACGGACCGCACCGCAAAGAAATGATTGTCCGTCGAAACGTCTTTCAGTACGTGTTCGCCCGCGCTTGCCACAAAGTCAAACACCGTCCAGCGAGTGTCCGTCGTTTCCCGCCACAAAATCTCAAACCCTGCGCGCTCGCTGTCGTCTTCCGCGGTCCACGAAAGTTTCGCATCTGGCGTCACCGCGCCGTATAACCGCACGTCGCCCGGCGGCGCCGGCGCCATCGAAAGTACCCGCAGTACTTCCGCATTGTCCCGCGCCACATTTCCCATGAACGTAAAATTCAAATATTTCTCTAGGTCGCCGTACTCCACGCCATTCTCCATCCGCGGCGTCTGATGCTGGTGGTTGTAATCTTCCAGCGGCTCCGTAAACCGCACCGCCGGCATTCCCGCTTTGTAAAACACGTAGTGGTCGCCGCCGCGCCCGTAACGATCCACGCGGAAGATCATGCGAATCGCATCGCGTCCCGCAATCTCCTCAATCGACCGCGCCAACTCCCGCGAAGGCGAATCCGCATCTTCAATTTCGCCGTTCCCGGAAAACACGCGCACCCGATGCGGCCCGCCCGGTGCCGGGTCGGCGCCCACAATGTCGTTGTCCATCATCGCGCCCACTGTGTATCCCTGCTCTTTCACCCAATCGAGCATTCGGTACGATCCCAGCAGTCCTTGCTCTTCGCCTGAAAGCACCGCAAAAATCACTGTCGCGCGATTCGTTCCAGCTTTGCTCACCAGCCGCGCGCATTGCACCGCCACCGCCACGCCAGACGCATCATCATCCGCACCCGGCGCATCCGCATTCGGATCCATCACGTCCGACGGCCGCGAATCCACATCTCCACCAACGATGAATACCGTCTTCGCCAGCTTCGGATCGTTTCCCGGCAAAATTGCGTACACATTCTCCAGGTGCACCGGCTTGTTGTCGGTCCGTTCGTTCTGCATTTCGAATTTGTCCACCACGATCTGCAGTTTTCCGCCCGTCGCTTTCGCAATTTCGTTCAGCCGCGCCACCACAAAATCCCGCCCGCATCCCACGCCACGCTTCGGATCCGTCCACGACGAAAGCGTCAGCCGCGTCCCGCAACTCACCAATTCGTGAATCAGCGCGCCCATCGCCTTCTCGTCAATCTCGCTCCGTGCAATCGCTCCCGCCGGCTTCGGCAACAATTTCGCCTTCAGCGCACCCGTCGGCGGTTCCGCTGGATCGTGCTTCTCTTGTGCCCGCGCCACACCCGCAGCCAATCCCACACAAATTCCCAACAGCGCCGCTCCAACTCGCAACACTCTCTTCCCGTCGCT
>Ga0070734_10001808_pt1 | contig 28957 bp, 26 predicted proteins | sample Coa_R1_8_FD_66444 | JGI IMG/M metagenome (GOLD analysis project Ga0070734, IMG submission 66444) | Surface soil microbial communities from Centralia Pennsylvania, which are recovering from an underground coalmine fire - Coalmine... | ecosystem: Environmental > Terrestrial > Soil > Unclassified ... | reverse complement strand
TGCTCGGCCACATGAACCAGTTCCTCTATCGAATTTACTTCAAGCGAGGGATGAGGCGCGAGGACAACAGGAAGGACGCTCCGGTCCAGCACTGGCATTGTGCGTCGCAAGGGGGCATTTAACATGGGAATTCATTTGCTTGAGACGAATGTGGTTCGGTCTCTAACGGAATATTGCGACCAAATCGCAATTACCGCACCGGATAATGTTCAAGAAACCGCCCGCCTCATGCAAAAGATGATTGTGTCATACTATCAAGACGTACGGCGTCAGGCGCTGCTCGCTTTCTTTGCGGCGTTTGTCCTGGAAGTGGTAGCCGTCGCGTTCTTCGTCTATGCCGCCTATATGACTATGGGCGGCACCATCCAAACTGCCGCACTCAGTGCGATTTCGGGTTTCTTGATACAGTTAATGACGGCTGTTGTATTCTATCTGTATTCGCAATCTGCTAGGCAGTTTGCGGGATTTCACATATGCTTAGAACGAACGAATCGGTACCTTCTGGCAAATGCCCTGGTCGAGCACCTCCCTGACGCTGAGCGCGCTACAAAACGGGCCGAACTAATTTCGGTAGTCCTGAACGCGCCTACGCTAACTCTGAGCATGATCGAGAAAGGCAGCTGATTTTCGCTTTGCATTGGCATGGGAGGTGCATATCGTTGCCCGCAGCCTCGCAAAACGTGGTGATGACGCACCGCCCGTGTCCGCTATTTTGCCGTCGCGTCATGGCCCGACGAGTCCAGCCACTCCACGACCCGCAGCGATATGCCCATGTCGGCCAGAAAGCGCATCCGCCGTCCCGGTCAGCCAGTTCGGACTTCCTCACGTGTCAGCCAGGCAGCGTACTCGATGGCCTGCTGAATGTCAGCGCGTTCGAGGTCGGGATATCCCTGAAGCACCTCTTCCCACGTCGCTCCGTGGGCGATCTGGCCGACGATCACCGACACCGGAATCCGCATCCCCCGAATGCACGCCCGCCCCCCCATGATGTTCGGATCGAATGAAATCCTGTCGAACATGGCTGTTCTCTCACGTTGACGACTCTCAAGGTACGGCTGACCAATCGCTATAATAGCGCAACTCAGCCGCCAAGGTCTTGGGCATCGGGGATAACTCTCGAAATCGGAGTCAACGACCGTTGAAAACGGGCGTCCGCGACACGGCGTGCCCGTGCGGGGCCACGAATCGTCACCGCCGATCATCCCAGGCGATGAGCCGTCCGTCCTGCATGTCTTCCGTAAGCAGCACCATCGCGCCGGCTTGAGCGGAAGCCGCGCAGCCGTGGCGTCTTGCTTTGACTGATTTCCGACATTGGCGTGCCCCTAAGCGCCAAGCGTGCGTTGGTACACGCAGCGACGGCGAGGTCGAACCCTGAATGTCTTTTTGCTCTCCAGACTGAATGCCGCATCCGAATTGCGGGCTTGGCAATGTGATAGGGCGCGCCTACCTATTCCGACGGAAAATGGTAGGGGGTCCCCGACCAGTCCCAATAAGGTTTGCGGCAGCTAGCAGTCGGGTACCCGACAGGAGGAACCCAGATGCGATATAAACCGAGAAGCGTTGCCGCGCTCCAGGTGGCGCTTGGCGGGTTTCCTGATACAATGCAGGTTGAGGCAGACCAGGGCCTCGGCGTGTCGGCAAAAACCGTCGGCGAGCTCCGCAAGGTGACGGGGTGGCCTGAAAATCTGGTGATAACGACCCCGCAGGAACGCCATCCCGAGAGCGTCATAAGGGTCAGTAAAGTCGGCGGACCAAAACGCGTCTCGCCAAAGCCATAAGGGCGCAGTACAAATTTGGTTTCATTGCCAATGCACGCCGGCGGCAGCCGGCACTGAGATGGAGACGGTTGGTGCCGGACTTCGAGCGACGCCGGAGCGAAGTGGATGCTGGTGAGACGGACGCCCGGCGGGCGACCGCGCGCCTGCCGGGCCTCGACGTCGAGATCATGCACCGACGCGCGATCGAGGGCGACGCCGAGGAGATCTCCATCAGTCTTAGAGCGGCCCCGTCATTCGAGGCCTTCGCCCGTGCCCTTGAACCCGTCAACCCGTTCGTTTTCTGGGCGCAGAGCGCACAGTTTGCCGGGATGTCGTGGCTCCAGGCGGCACGCGCCCTGACACTGCCATGGACACTTGCGCTGCCGCGGCCGAGCGACGGCGCGCCGCCTTCCGCCCAAGAACGACACTTGCCGGGTTAGCCCACCGCGTGGGCGCGCTCGACCCCTTCTGCCTTGGAGCGGCTGAGCGAGACTGACGACAACTCATGATACGCTTGCCGGCTGCCCAACTACCCGGTCGAAAGGTTACCATATCGCGACTTCGGCACCGCCAGACAACCGCCAAATAGATGCAGAGATCAATGGACAAACTGCCAATGACCGCCGCGGGCTACGCGGCCCTCGAAAATGAAATGAACCATCGCATTCGGGTCGAGCGGCCTCGCCTCGTTCAGAGGATTCAGGCGGCGATTGCCGATGACTCCAACCTGGCTGAGAATTCGGAATATCAGACCGCCAAAACAGAACAAGAAATCAACGAGGCCCGCATCGCCGAACTGGAAGACAAGCTCGCCCGTGCCGAAATCATCGACGTGTCGAAGCTTTCTGGCGACACCGTCACGTTTGGGGCCACCGTGACCCTGATCGATGAGGATACCGGAAAGAAGAAGGTCTGGCAGCTCGTTGGCGAGCCGGAAGCTGATGCGAGCAAGGGAAAGATTTCGGTAACTGCGCCGATCGCGCGGGCGCTGATCGGCAAGAGCAAGGGTGCCACCGTGGAGGTCGAGGCGCCAGGTGGCGCCAAGGTCTACAAAATCCGCCAAGTGGAGTGGCTTGGGTAGAGCCACGGAAACAAGAATCGCATCCGTTAACGGATTCTTGCGCTGGCGCGCTCAACGGACTCTCGCGCTGTAGCGTTTCGCAACGCACCGAGTGGTCGGCAGGATGGATCTATCTGGGCGCCCGCGGCTGTCGGCACCGAAAAATCGCACGAGATGGCGTCTCGGTGCCGGTTTTGTCCTTTCCCTCACCGCGTCATCGTCCTGCTTAACTCCTTCTGGGGCAGGTAGGCGCCGTTCGCCCGCAGCGTGATCACCAGTTGCTCGGTGTCGAGATCGCAGGCGGGCTCGCCGGTGCGGATCGATTGCACCGCTGCAGTTGCGGCGGCCTGGCCCATCATGTAGGCCGCCGACTGGGCGCGGATCGAGCCGTGGACCTTGGTGTCGCTCGAATGGCAGCGCCCTGCGACCCACAGATTGGTCCAGCCCCTCGGCACCAGGATGCTGTACGGAATGCCGAGGCAATCGCCTTCGCCGAGACCATGGAAACCTTCGAAGTCGTGCAGGAAACGCTGGTATTCCTTTTCAGACGTATCGGTGGGATGCACGTCGGTCGGCCGGTTGTAGACCGCGACCTGGTCCGGGAACTGGCGGGCGGACTTGAAGTCCTCGATCGTCAGTTCGAACTCACCAATGATGCGGCGGGTGTCGCGCACGCCCATGACGGGCGCGGTGGTGAGAAGTTCCAGTTCCTCGCAGCCCGGCACGTACTTGCGGAAGAACTCGAGATACTCGACCGCGAGCCGGCGCCCCGCCATCATGCCGTCGGACAGCGAGCGGCTTGAGAGCCCGTTGAGATTGAAGATATGGCCGCCGTTGAGCTGGGCGGCGTGCTGGCCAATCTTGTTCATGCCCGGCATGAACTTGTCCGGCTGGGAGAAATGCCCGTCGGCGATCGCCCGGTGAAGCTGCTTCTTGGAGAACGCCTTGACCTTGTCGATGCCGCGCCAATCGTCGCCGTAGGCCGGGTCGTCCCAGTTCATGCCGGCGAACAGCGAGCACAGCGTGCTCGGCGCCACCGCATCGATATCGCGCAGGATCACCTTGCAGTCGGCGCCGGCGAGATCCGAAAGGGCGGCATCTCCGGTGGCATCGATGAAGGTCTTGGCGCGGATGAAACGATAGCCTTCCACATTGCTGATGACGGCGCCCTCGATGCGGCGGTCCTTTGCCTCGGCATCGATGACGCGGGTGAAGAAGCGCACCTCAACGCCGGCATCCTGCGTCATTTCGTCGAGCAGCCGCTTCAAGTCCTCGGGCTTGAACGGCACCCAGCGATTGAGCTGGCTGTGCAGGAATTCCGGCACCACGTGCGGCCCCAGCGACCCGCGCTGGTGCATCGAGAGCACCAGTTCGCGCATGAAGCCGCCGACCAGCATGCGCTTGCCGTCGGAAATCGGCCCGAAGGTCGACACCAGGCCGGAAGTTCCCATGCCGCCAAGGCAGCCGGTCGCCTCGGCCAGCAGCACCTTGGCGCCGAGTCTGGCCGCGCAGATTGCGGCAGCGCTGCCCGCCGGTCCGCCGCCCGCTACCAGGACATCGAACCCTTCCTCGACCGGGATGTCGCGCGTAAGCCTGTAGGTTGCCACGGCGGCTCCTACTGCGGCTCGATCCCGGCTTCCGCCGTGATCTTGCGGTAGCGCGCGAGGCTGTCCTTGATGACGTTCGCAAACTCCTCGGGCGTGCTGGTGTTCACTTCGAAGCCGTTGTCCTCAAGAGTCTTGCGGACCTTCGGCGACGAGATGGCGGCGACCAGTGCGGCATTCATGTGCGTCACCAGCGCGGGCGACATACCGGGAGGCCCGAGGAAGCCGACCCAGGACTGCGGCATCGCGTAGCCGGGCAAGCCCTCACCGATGGTCGGAATGTCGGGCCGGCTGCGTGAGCGCTTGCCCTCCACCATGCCGATTACCTTGACGGCGCCGCTGTCGATGAACGGAATCGCGGTCGAAAGCGTCGCGAACAGGATAGGAATTTGCCCGGCTAGCAGATCCGTCATGGCCGGACTGCCCCCTCGATAGGGCACATGCACCATGTCGATACCGGCTTGGAGCTTGAGAAATTCGCCCGCGATGTGATGTACCGTATTGGCGCCCGAGCTACCGAACGCGAGCTTGCCGGGGCGGGCTTTCACATACGCAATCAATTCCGTGATGTTGTTCACCGGCAGCGACTTGTTCACCACCAGGCACATCGGCAGTTCGACCGCAAGCGCCAGGGGCGTGAGGCTGCCAACAAGGTCGGCCGGAAAATTTTTTGCGAGCACCGGCGCCACGTTGAGGGCTGCCGCTGTGCCAAGCAGCAGCGTGGTTCCGTCCGGCTCCGCCCGCGCGACCGTTACGGCCGCCAAGGTGCCGCCACCACCCGGCCGGTTGTCGATGATCACGGGCAGCTTGGTGGCGGCCGTGAAGGCATCACCGACCGCATGGCCGATCACATCGGCGGCGCCGCCGGCGGCCAGCGGCGTTACGATCTTGACCGGCCGCGTCGGCCAATCCTGCGCGTGGCCGCTCGACGCCGACAGCGACAGCATTACCGCGACAACGAACCAAGCTGCCGCGCGCCGATCCTCTCTCATGCGCTTGCCTCGGTGGTTCCTCGGTTCTTCGCTCAGCATAGCGAAATTGCCGGCAGCTCGCCACGCAGCGGGAAATTGATTATCCGGCCGATCCGGGCCAATATCCGTGCGCAGCCCGCCGGATCAAGTGCGGCGGGCCGAGGAGGCCGGGATGGATATCCGCAAGATCACCGACGAGCTCTCAGTCGCGCCGCAGATCTGCGCCGGCGACGTCCCGGCGATCGCAGCAGCGGGATTCCGGGCCGTGATCTGCAATCGCCCTGATGGCGAAAGCTCCGACCAACCATGCTGCCAGGATATCGAAACCGCCGTGAGAGCCGCCGGGTTGGCATGGCGCATGCAGCCGGTGCGTTCGGGCGGCGTCACGCAAGCCGATGCAGACGCGTTCGGCGCCCTTATGGCGGAATTGCCGAAGCCGGTGCTCGCCTATTGCCGGTCCGGAACGCGCTGCGCGACACTGTGGTGCTTATCTCAGGCCGGGCAGCGGCCGCTCGCAGACATCCTCGGGCGCGCCCGCGCGGCCGGCTACGACATGGCCGCCGTCATGGAGCGCGCGATGGGGCCGACGGTGTGAGTGCGGATAGAAATGCGGGATGGACTTCGGGATCTCCGATCTGCTCGCGATCTTCTCCGGTTCTCTGGTCGGGTTCCTCTTGGGTGTGATCGGCGGCGGCGGGTCGATCCTTGCAGTGCCGTTGCTTGTCTACGTAGTGGGCGTTAAATCGCCGCATGTCGCCATCGGGACAAGTTCCATCGCGGTGGCGTTGAGCGCCTTCGCCAATCTCATCGACCACGCGCGGCGCGATCACGTATGCTGGCCGGTGGCGATCCTATTCGCGGCCTCCGGCATCGTGGGCGCGGCACTTGGCTCGACGCTCGGCAAGCATACGGAGGGCCAGAAACTTCTTGTCCTGTTCGGCATGCTGATGATCGCGATTGCGGCATCGACGGCACTGAAGCGAAAGGGCGGGAATGAGCCGCATGTACGACTGGATCGCAGCAATACGCCGTGGGTCATCGGCATCGGCTTCGTGGTCGGCGTGCTGTCAGGATTTTTCGGGATCGGCGGCGGCTTCCTGGTGGTGCCGGGCCTCGTCGCCGCCACCTCGATGACGATGATCTTGGCGATCGGCTCATCGCTCGTATCGGTGACGGCGTTCGGACTTACCACTGCGGCAAATTATGCGCTCTCCGACCTGATCGACTGGTGGCTGGTGGTGCTGTTCGTCGGCGGCGGCATCGTGGGCGGGCTTGTGGGCGGTTGGGTCTCGACCAGGCTGGCGACGAGGAAGCAGGCGCTGTCGCTGGTGTTCGCCGCGCTGGTGGCCGCCGTCGGCGTGTATGTGGCGGCGCGCGGGATGATGAATTTGATCGGGTGAGTAGCAGGCTGATCAGGCGTAGGGCGGATTAGCGTTCAGCATAATCCGCCATCCCCGGCGCAATAGCTTCGCTATTGCGCCTATCCACTTGCCATCACTTCTTCACGGTGCGCACTTCCGTGTTCATCCGCACGTCCTTGCGGCGGCGCTTGGCGAGTTCCTTGCCGGTGACGAAGTAGTCGCCCCTGGTGGCGCGCTCGGCTGCGGCGTCGAGGTCCGGTGACCATTCGCCGAGCGAATAGCCGAACCATGGCTGTTCCGGCTTGAGCCTGGGCAGGCCCAGCTCCTCCCAGATCTTCCGGGCGTTCTCCATGTACTCGCGCTTGGGCAGCGAGATCGGCGGGAAATTCTCTTTCAGCGTCGCGTCGATCAGCACCGAGGCGTCTTCGCCGTTGTTGCGCTGGCTGCGCGGGCCATGGCCCTGGTCACGATGCGGCAGCACGTGCATGTCGAGCGTCGGATTTGCCCGGTAGGACATCGCCCACAGGATCGCGTCGGCATTCTCCGGATCGATGTCGTCGTTGATGGCGATGACGTACTTCCCGGCGGCGCGATGCAGGATGGCGGCGCCGTAGAGGGCGCGCCACAGCTCCGTCCGCGCAATGTCGCGCTCGACCACGAGCGCAATCACCTTGCGGATGTTGGTCAGCGGCTCATGCAGGGAGACGCGCTTGATGCCCTTGATGCCGAGCGTGTTGCGCAGGAAATTGAGAAACAGCGGCTCCATGCCGATGCGCTTGATCAGGCTCGACTCGGAGGGCGTCACCTGCGAGATGATCGAGGTCAGAATGGCGTCGCGCCGGCGCGTGATGCAGGTCACGTCCATATAGGCGTTGAATTCCTGCAGGTTGACATGGCCGTGCGACTCCCCAAACGGCGCCTCGGGTTCGAGATACTCGGTGTCGATAAAGCCTTCGATCACGATTTCGGCTTCCGCCGGCACCAGGAGATCGACGGTCTTCGCTTTGACCACGTTGATGGGCGAGCCGACGAGCGCACCCGCCACGTAAAGCTCGTCCACCGTCTCGGGCAGCTTCTGCACCGACGCGAAGGTGATGCAGGGCGGCGCGCCAAGCACCACCGCGCAGGGCAGCTTCGTAAAGCCGCGCTGGCGCAGTTTTTCCCAGTGATTGTAGATGCCGGGCCGCAGCTCCAGCGACGGGTTCATGCCGAGCCGGCGCGGCGCCTTCACGTGGCCGCGGTAATTGCCGAGATTCTGGACGCCAGTGTCCGGGTCCTTGGTGATGTATTGCGATAGCGTCGCGTAGGGCGCGATGTCCCAGCCGGGCGTCGAGATCGGCAACGGAATGCCGTCGAGTCCGTTGCCGGGCTTGTCGAGCGCCTTGCCGGTGATCACGATCTCATGGCACGGCGCGTTTTCAACGATGTGTGGCGGGATCGGATTTTGCGCCGCCTTCACCCAGCGCTCGTCGATCTCGTCAAGCTTGCAGCCGATGCCGATGCGATAGACTTCGCGGTTGGCAGCGAGCGCTCCGACCGCGACCGGAATATCGTATTTACGCTTTTTGCTGTCGACCACATTTGTGAACAGGAACGCCTTGCGGTCCTTCTCCTCGATCCCGCCGCGGAACTGCCAGCGCACCAGCGGGTGCATCTCGGTGTCCTTGTTGATCGGCCGGTCGACGGTCACGAGCAGGCCGGCCTGGTCGAGCGCCTGGAGGTGATCGTGCAGATCCGGATAGCCGCGCGGCGGCGCCGGGGCGTCGGAGGTCGCTGCGGGCTTGCGTTTCGGCTTGGTGGTCGCGTCCATTGGGGAATTTCCAGCGTAGGGTGGGCAAAATCGCCTGCTCACGACGATGTTGAATACCGAGTATCGTAAGCGATTTTGCCCACGTCGTCACACACCGAGGCCGCACCGCGTGGGCAACGCGCCGGCCAACCATGGTGTATTTTGCAACGTCGTGGCGCGGCGCGTTGCCCACCCTACACGCTACTGTTTGTTCACGCGCATCAGCGCCGCCTCGCGTATCGATGGATCCGTTAAGGCGGCGGGATCGAATTTTGCTGCCATGCGGCCGTCCTCGGCCAGGAGGTCGCGCAGCCAGCGCAACTTGTCGAGATCGATCTCGATCGCCGGCGATGCTGACCGTTGCTCGACCACCTCGCGATAGCTCGTCTCCGCGACCGGATCGCCGGGCGGAAGGCTGGCGATCCGTCGCGTCAACGCCACCACCTTATCGCGATGCGCGAACGCAAACCCATAAGCCTTCATTTCCGCCGCAATGAAGGCCACGAGTTGCATGCGCTTCGCGCGAATGAGGTCGCCGCGCGTTATGATGCATTGGCGCATGAACTGCGGCAGGACTTCGCTCGCGACCGCGAGCGTCTTCAACTTGAGCTCCGGCCGCGCCGCGAAATCGCTGGTCGAGATCGCGGCGTCGATGTTCCTGGCCACCAAAGCCTTCACCCGCTCCGGATCGCTGCCGGCCGCGACGAAACTCACGTCCGACGGAGCGACGCCCGCCTGCTTGAGCATGGCGCGAGCCACGAGATCGGGAAGCGAACCGGGCGCCGAGATGCCGAATTTCTTGCCCTTGAGGTCCGCGATCGACCCGATGCCGTCATGAGAGAACAGCGAATAGGTGAGCTTCGGCCATGTGCAGCCGAGGATTTTCACGTCGGCACCCTTGCTGCCGGCGATGAGCGGACTGATAGGACTGCCCTCGTAGCTGTCGAGTTCGCCGGCGATCAGCGCCTTCATCATCAGGGTGTCGTTCTGGAAGGCCTGCATTTTCAGGTCGAGACCCTCGGCTTTCGCGAACCCGCCTTCGGCCGCCATGTAGATGAACCCGGCATCGCCCTTCGGCACGAGCGTGCCGTGGCGCCAGAGGTCTTCGGCGCGAGACGTTGTTGCGGATAGGAATACGAACGCAATCGCCGCAAGAAGGGTGCTGAGTTCAGTCGCACAATTCGAAAACCCCTGCAGTGTCATCGCCCGCGCAAGCGGGCGATCCAGTACCCCCCGGCATTTGGTCAGGAACGCGAGTCTCGGGGTTACTGGATGCCCCGCTTTCGCGGGGCATGACAATACGGAAGCTGGTGTCGGGCACCGTGAACTATACGAACCTGCGCTCATGCCGACGCCCTCATGCGCGCGATCCAGTCCTCCCGCAGGCGGTCGCGCAGAACCTTGGCGCGGTCGCTCTTCGGAAGATCCGCGACGATGAAAATCTGCTTCGGCATTTTCGGCAGCGGCAGAAAGGCTTCGCAATGCCGCTTCACTGCAGCTTCGGTGAGGCCGGCCCCCGGCTTGGCGACGACATAGCATACCACTTCCTCCCCGTAGATTTTATCCGGCACGCCCACGGCCGCGGCTTCGAGAACGCCCGGGTGCTTCAGCAACACTTCGTCGATCTCGACCGGCGCAATGTTCACGCCGCCCCGGATGATCAAATCCTTGGTGCGGCCGGTGACGCGAATGAATCCGTCCGGGTCCTCGACGGCGAGGTCGCCGGTCTTGACGCGGTTGGGGCGGATCGGCTCGATCGTCCCATCGTCCAGAAGATAGCCAATCGCCGTGTGCGGCCCGCCCGCCGTCACCTCGCCCTCGACACCAGGCGGGCATGGCCGGCCCTCGGCGTCCACAATCGCGAATTCCTGGTGCAGCGCCGGAACGCCGACCGTGCCGACGCGGTTCTTGTACGTGCGGTTGCCGCACACCCAGCCAGCTTCGGACATACCATACATCTGCAGCAGTTTCACGCCGTACATTTCCTCGAACTGCCGCCATTGCTGGGCCGTAAGCGGCGCCGTCGAGCAGCTCATCAGCCGCCAGGTCGGCAGCACCTTCGCCACTTCCTTGTCGTCGCCTTCACCTCCCCCTGAAGGGGGGAGAGCCTGCCCCCGACTTGATCGGGGGTCGGCCTGCGCGAGCGGGCCGGGAGGGGGTGACAGCGCTTCAGCCCCCTCCCTACCCTCCCCCGCATGCGGCGGAGGATCACGGAGGGGGTCACCCCACCCCGAACTGCCTTCGGCAGTCCGACCCTCCCCCTTCAGGGGAGTGTGGAGGGAAGGATCGGGAGGGGGCGTGTTCAACAGCATGTTGAGCACCGTCGGCACGCCGGCCGCAAAAGTAATGCCGTATTGCCGGATCCATTCGAAAAAGCGGCTATGTGAAAAGCGCTTGGCGATGTGCAGGCTCAACCCCTTTTGCAGAAACGGCATCAGGCTCAATACCTGGGCGGAGTTCCAGCCGAACGAGCGGTATTCCAGCGTACGGTCGTCCTCTGTGAGCCCGAGGCACTCGAGGGTGGACAGCCCGTTGAGCCAGTAGGCGCAGTGGTCGTAAATCACGATCTTGGGCCTGCTCGTGGTTCCTGAAGTGCAGAAGATGCACGCGATATCTTCGGCGTTGTTGCGCTCGGGCAGTTCCTCCGCTTCCACTCTCGCCAGACGTGAAAACAGTTCATCCTGCGGGTCGGCATTTCCGTTGTCCGACCAAGCGCCGAATCCGATGCGCGGCGCCCGGCAGTCACCCACGAGGGCCTCGACATCGAGATCCTTGTGCCAGAGGACGAGCGACGGATTCACCACCGGCGCAAGCTCAGCCAGCACCTTCTCGTTGATCTCGACGTTGAGCGGGCACACCACCGCGCCGAGGCGCCAGATGCCGAACCACAGCAGCAGCTTTTCCAGGTTCTCGTCGGAGAGCAACAGCACGCGGCTGCCCTTGACGACGCCGCGGCTCTTGAGCAGGCCGGCGATGTCGGTCGTGAGCCGGTCAAGCTCGCCGAACGTGATCGCGGTGCCGGAATCGAGATCGACGATCGCGGTTTTGGCGGGATCGCGGTCGCGGTAGAGCGCGAACAACTCCGCGATCGGCCGATACGGAATCTCAGGAACATGATTGCCGAAGACGCTGGTCATGCGGGACCTGTCCGAGTCGCAGCGCTGTAGGGTGGGCAAGATCGCAATCTCCGCAGGCGTTTTAGCGTAAGCCTATCCGGCGATCTTGCCCACGCGGTAGGATAGTCGCCTCGGACCCCGTGGGCAAAATCGCAAGGGGCGCCCGTCGCGAGATCATCTGCTGTCGCGAGCGATTTCGCCCACCCTACGGCGTTCGTTCGCGTCACTCGACCGGCCATCTCAGTTGCACCATCTGGTCGAATTTGAGGTGCCGCTTGAAGCGGGCAACCGCGACGGGAACCTCCGCGAACAATTTCGCCTCGTCGATCCTCGTGAGGTGCCCGTCGGCCACGACCTGCTCGCCCATGACGAACACGTCGCGCACCGAATCCCCGGTCGCGCCGTAGACGAGGTTCGACACCGGGTTGATGAGCGGCTGCCACTCGGGTCGGTTGGTGTCGAAAAGCACGATGTCGGCCTCCTTGCCGACCTCGATACTGCCGATCCGGTCGCGCATCAGGGCCGCCTTCGCTCCGTTGATGGTCGCCATTTCGAGACCAGTCTCCGGCGGCATGACGCGCGGATTGATCCGCGTCTCCTTGTAACAGCAACAGGCAAGGCGCATTTCCTGCGCCATGTCGACAATGCCGGAACTCGCATGGTCCGACCCCACCGCGACGTTGACGCCGAGCGCCAGAAGTTCGGGCAGCTTGCCAAACAGGAAGTTGCCGTAGCCGTTGTGCAGGCTGGAACTTGGTGCGCACACCAGCGACGGCTTGCGCCGTGCGAGAATCGCGACTTCCTCGGGCTCGAGCCAGCCCGAATGCACGATCAGCATGCGTTCGTCGATAACGCCGAGCGACTCCAGGCGCTCGATCTCGGCACGGCCGGTGCGCGCGACGCTCGAATCGTGAGTCGAGTAGGAAAAGCAGGCGTGGGTCTGCAATAGCGTGCCGTAGCGGTCGGCGAGCTTCTTGAGGCCGACGATGAGTTCGTCGGAGGCGTTGTTGAGGCCGCGGAAGGAGGCGCTGGCGCCAAGCCGCGGATTTTCCGACTTGGCGTAACGGTCCAGCACCGCGCCGGCGCGCTCCAGCGCGACCGCCGTGGTCTCGATCATGCGTTCAGGCAGGATGCCAAGCACGGATTTGGTGAGATCGAACGAGGAGCGCGACACGACCATGCGAATGCCGGTCGCCATCACGCCTTCGACCGACGCCTCGGGATGATAATTGCCGGGATCGATGAAGCAGGTCACGCCATGCCGCAGCAGTTCGGCCGCCGCGAGGGTCGCGGATACCCGCACGTCGTCGCCTTCAAGCGCGGCTTCGTACGGATACATGCGATCGAACAGGAACGACTGGGCGTTTGCCTCGTCGGCGAGCCCACGCGACAGCTGGAAGGAGGAATGCAGATGGCAATCGACGAAACCGGGCGTTGCCACGGTGCCGCGGCCGTCGATTTTTCGCTTGCCGGTGTAGCGCGTCCTGACCTCGGCCGATTTGCCGACCGCGACAATCCTGCCGCCCTCGATCGCGACCGCCCCATCGCGAATGACGCGGCGGGCCGGGTCCATGGTGATCAGCCAGGCGATGTCGTTAATGATGAGATCGACGGATTGCACGGGACTCTTTCCCAACAGCATCACACTGCTCAACTCTGAGCCTGTCATGCCCCGCGAAAGCGGGGCATCCAGTAAACCACCGTTCCAAGCATTTCAATCGAAAGGCCGCGGGTTACTGGATCGTCCGCTTTCGCGGACGATGACACAGCACAATGGGGCTCTTACTTGTTTTCCCCCACATAGGTCAGCTCATCGGCGATCTTCAGCTCGATCAGCACGTTTTCGTCGGTGGAATCCTCGCACAGCATGGAGCGGTGGCCGATGCCTTTGGGAATGAGCAGCATGTCGCCCGGATGCATCACCTTGACGCCCATCTCGGTTTCCCATTTCAGCGCGCCCTTGACGCAGAAGATGATTTCGTGGGCATCGATATTGCGATGCCAGAAGCCCATGTCGTGCTTGCGGCGCTTGGAGACATCGATCTTGACCTTGTCGGAGGTGTAGAGCCGCAGCGGCGTGCCGTCCGCCTTGTCGATGTTGGTGGGGCTGAACTTGTCGGCGAAAATGTTGATCATCCGAAAGATGTCGGCGTTCTCCAGCACGCCGGCATTGACGACCGGCGGCTCGTTGTGAGCGAGCACGACATTCTTGCCGTTGATCGTCACCAGTTCGCGATAGGTCTGTTTGGTCATGGTGGGCTCCGGCTTTTCTCAACTTGGCTACCGCTCGATACCGCGAGTACGGCCGACACGATACCGGCGTAGCCGGTGCATCGGCAGAGGTGGCCGCTCAATACGTCGCGAATTTCATCCTCGGTCGGATGCGGGTTTCTCGCAAGGTAGTCCGTGAACGACATCAGGATGCCGGGCGTGCAGAAACCGCATTGCAGCGCGTGATGCTGCTGAAACGCCCGCTGCAGCGCGTTGAGCGTCCCATCGGGCGCTGCGAGGGCTTCCACCGTCGTGACCGCCCGGCCCTCGGCCTGCACCGCGAGCGTCAGGCAGCCGCGCACCGCGATGCCGTCGATCAGCACGGTGCAGCACCCGCATACCCCGTGCTCGCAGCCCACATGGGTGCCGGTGGCCCCGATCACCTGGCGCAGGAAATCGGTGAGCAGCATGCGCGGCTCGGCATCGCCCGTCACGGCGCGGCCGTTGAGCGTGAAGCCGATCCGGGTGCGCTCATTTTTATTCACGCGGCGCATTGCAGGGCCTCTTGCACCACAATGGGCCCGAGGCGTCGCAGCAGATCGCGGCGAAGCAGCGCGGACGCGTGCAGATCGTCGTAGCCCCCAAGCTCCAAGGCGAGCGACTCGAACATGTCCCTGGCATCCGCGGCGCTGTCGAGCTTTGCGCTGCGCACCGCAGGGCGGTCCGCAACGCCTCCTATGCCGATCCGCACTGCATTGCGGTCCTCGACGCAGGCCGCAACCGCGATGATGGCGAAGTCGCCGTGCCGGCGCGCTACCTCGCGAAAGGCGACGCCGCGTGTGGATTGCACCGGGAAGCGCACCGCGACGATCAACTCATCGGGCGCGCGGGCTGTTGTCAGCATGCCGCGCTGAAAATCGGATGCGGCGAGCACGCGGGTCCCCTGTTGCGACCGCAACACCACCTCGCCGGCGAGCGTCGCCAGCACCAGGGGAATTTCCGACGACGGGTCCGCATGGGCAATCGAGCCGCACACGGTGCCTTTGTTGCGGGTCTGGAAGTGGCCGACGAAAGGCAGGGCGGCGGCGAGCAGCGGCAGCTTGTCGGCGAGGTCCGGCCAGTCCTTGAGCCGGTTCTGCGTCACGGCCGCGCCGATCTCGACCTTGCCGTCGGCAAGGCGGATGTAGTCGAGTTCGGTGAGCCGCGAGATATCGATGAGCACGGCCGGCTCTGCGAGCCGCAGGTTGAGCATAGCCATGAGCGACTGCCCGCCGGCCAGCACGCTCGCGGCATCGCCATGTTCGGCCAGCAGCGCGAGCGCTTCATCGGCGCTGTCCGGTCGCACGTAGTCGAAACGCCGCGGCTTCATGGCGAGCCTCGGTGAAGACCACCTCCCCCTCGAGGGGGGAGAGCCTGCCCCCGACTTGATCGGGGGTCGGTCCGCGTCAGCGGGCCGGGAGGGGGTGACAGCGATTCAGCAAGTGCGGCTCGGGTATCACCCCACCCCGGACTGCCTTCGGCAGTCCGACCCTCCCCCTGCAGGGGAGGGTGGTCATGCGTCGCAACGTGGGACTCTGGACCGGCCAGCAGCGCATGCAGCCGCAGCGGCGTCAGCGGCAGGGAGATGTTCTTCACGCCGAGCGCGTCCGCGACCGCATTCGCGATGCAGGCCGGCGTGCTCATGCAATTGCCCTCCGCCATGCCCTTGGCGCCGAGCGGCGTCAGGGGCGACGGGGTTTCCCGGTGCAGGATTTCGAGCTTGGGAATTTCGCTGACGGTCGGGACCAGATAATCGGCGAAACTGCCGGACAGGAACGCGCCATTGCCGTCGTAGACGAACTCCTCGTAGAGTGCCGCCGCTACGCCCTGCGCGAATGCGCCATGCACTTGCCCCTCGGCGATCAGCGGATTGAGCAGCGTACCGGCGTCGTGCATCGATACGTAGCGATCGATCCGCACCGAAAACGTTACCGGGTCGACCTCCACGCCGCACATGTCGAAAATGAAGCCGTAGGTGAGGGACGTGTTGATGCGGTCGTCGTGGGTCGGCGGTTCAAGCTCGGCCGGTGACCACACGCCGGTTTCCGACAGGCCGGGCGCCATGCCGTCCGGCATCATGACGGGCGACCAATGGGCGGTGCCAGCCACACGCCCGAATGGCAGGGCGTTGTCCGGGTTGGAACGGCTGCGCACCTGACCGTCCGCGAATTCGACGTCATCGGGGAGAACATTGAGCTGCTTTGCCGCGATGCCGGCAAGCTTGTCGCGCATGCGCGTCGCCGCGACATGCGCCGCTACCGCGGTGCCGGGCGAAAACCGACATGAGTAGGTACCGGCCGCGATCGACCAGGCGTCCTTGCCGGTGTCCATCTCGAGCGTCACTTCGATGTCGGCGGGATCAAGCCCCAGGCGGTCGGCAACGATCTGGGACAGCACGGTCTCGTGCCCCTGGCCCTGGACCGTCACATCAGCCGTCACCGACACGGCGCCGAGCGGATCGACGTTGACGGTTACCATCGAGACTGCGCCGTTCTTCGGTCCGGCGCGCTCGCGCGCGTCGGCGGTCAGCAACGTGGAGAGGTAGCCCATGTTGGACATGCCGGGCTCGACCACGGCGGCAAAACCGATGCCATAGAGCTTGCCGGCCGCACGCGCCGCATCGCGCCGACGCTTGAGATCGTCGAGCCGGCCGTCGCCAACCGTGGTCGCGACGGCGCGCTCGTAATCGCCGGAGTCGTAGAGCGCGCCGGCCGCAGTGCGGTAGGGGAATTTGCCGGTCGGAATGAGGTTGCGCCGGATCACGTCGAGGTGGTCGAGGCCAAGCTCGACGGCGATGCGCTGCACCAGCCGCTCGATCGCGAGGTAGAGCTGCGGGCCGCCGAAGCCACGGATCAGACTCGCCGGCATCTTGTTGGTGAGGACGATGCGGTTCGTCACGTCCACATTGGGAATATCATACGCGCCTGTCACGGCGCCGTGCATGCGGTAGAGCGGTCCCGGCATGGGGGCGCGCAGGAAAGCCCCATAATCTTCGAGCTGATCGAGCCGCAGGCCGAGGATGCGGCCTTCGCGCGTCACGGCCGCTTCGATTTGCGTGATGCGGTTGGGGCCGGAGCTTGCGGCGACGAGATGCTCGGCGCGGTCCTCAACCCATTTCACCGGCCGGCCCGTGATCTTCGCGGCGATTGCGGCGAGCACGATGTAGGGGAAGACCGAGAGCTTGATGCCGAAGCTGCCGCCGGAGTCGGGCGGGATACGCAGCCGCAGCTTCGTGCCGGGAACGCGCAGGGCTTTCGCCATCACCGGATGGGTGCTGAACGGCCCCTGAAAGTTCGCCAGCACGTCGTAGCTGCTATCATGGGGGCGATATTGCGCCACCACTACATAGCACTCCATCGGCGTGAAGGAGAGCCGGGGGTAGTCGACCGTGAGGGCGACCGTGCGATCTGCGGCAGCAAATGCCGCGGCGGTGTCGCCATAGGAGAACCTGCGGACCGAGATCTCGTTGGTCTTGCAGGCGGGATGCAGCAGCGGCGCGCCCGCGCCACAGGCTGCGACCGGTTCGATCACGGCGTCCAGCGGCTCGTATTCGACCTCCACCAGTTCGGCCGCATCTTCCGCGACGTAGCGGCTCTCTGCGACCACCAGTGCGACCGGCTCGCCCACATAGCGCACCCGCTCGACCGCGAGCGACCACTGATGCACCGGCTGCTTCAACGCGATCAGGAACGGATCGGTCAGCTTGCGCACATCCTCGCCGGTGATGATGGCAGCAACGCCGGGCACCGCCAGAGCCGCCGCAGCGTCGATGCGCCGAATTTTGGCGTGCGCATGGGGCGAGCGGATCACATGGGCGTGGAGCGTGCCGTTCGGGACCGGAAGGTCGTCCGCATAGCGTCCGCGCCCCGACAGGAGGGCGGGGTCTTCCTTGCGAACGAGCGGGGCACCGAGGGCTTGCGACACGAGATCACCGTTCGACGGAACAACCGGATGAGAAGTCTACGGCATCGGAGCCATAACCGATGACCTATCCACTGTCATCGTCCGCGAAAGCGGACGATCAGTACCCAACGGCAGTAAATCAAAATTCAAGGCGCCGGGGTTACTGGATGCCCCGCGAAAGCGGGGCATGACAACTCAGAAAAAGGCAGGCCTCCCATTCGGAATATACCCGGCCGTTGAAGTGTCGCGCCGGCGCGGGCATAACAGCGGCCCGACACGTTGCGAGCCAACGCCCCGCAAGAATTCGAATCTGGGAACGCTCAATGGACATCGAACGCAAGCCGGTCGCATACGGCGACCTTCGCGGCTGGATCAAGGCACTGCACGCGGCGGGCGAGATCCGCGAGATCGATGCCGAAGTCGACTGGAACATCGAGATCGGCACCGTGATGCGGCTCGCCCAGGGCACGGGCGACGGCCCCGCCCTGATGTTCAACAACATCAAGGATTACGGGGCGAATGCGCGCTGCCGTCGCGTGTTCGGCTGCGGCCTTGCGAGCTATCGCCGCGTCGCCATGATGCTCGGCGTCTCGCCCGACACCCATCCGCGCGATCTCGTCAAGCTCGGCCGCAACGTGCTCAATGGCGCGATCCCGCCCAAGATCGTCGACACCGGCCCGGTGAAGGAAAACATCGTCACCGGCGACGATATCGATCTCTATGAATTGCCATCGCCGTGGTGGAACCGGCTCGACGGCGGACGCTATCTCCTCACCTACGGCGGCTGCGTCACCAAGGACCACGACAGCGGCGTGATGAATGTCGGCATCTATCGCGGCATGGTAGCGAGCAAGAACGAAATCCCGATTTTGATGTGGCGCGCTCAGCACATAGGCCAGCATGCCACGTCCTGGCAGCGCGCCGGTCACAACGAAATGCCGATCGCGGTCGCGATCGGCTGGGAGCCGTCGCTCGGTTTCACCGGCGGTGCGCCGGTGCCCAAGGGCGTGTGCGAATACGACGTCATGGGCTCGATCCGCGGCGCACCGGTCGAGCTGGTCAAGTGCGAGACGGTCGATCTCCATGTGCCGGCCACTGCCGAGATCGTGATCGAGGGCTATCTCCAGCTCGATCCCGCGAAATACGCGATGGAAGGCCCGTTCGCGGAATTCACCGGCTATCTTGCGGGCGACAAATCTCCGAAGCCGACCATCCGGGTGACCGCCATCACGCACCGCCATGACCCGATCCTGCGCGGCTGCATTGAGGGATCATTGCCGGGCAGCTTTTCGGAAAACGCGATCTGCTCATCGATCATGCGCGCCGCCATCGCCTGGGGTGTGCTGGAGCGCGCCGGCGTGCCCGGCATCACGGATGTGTGGTGCCCGCCCGTGCACGCCGGCATCAACCTCCTGATCCAGATGAAGCAGACCTATCGCGGTCAGGCCAAGCAGGCCGCCAACGCCATCTGGGGCTCGTCGGCCGCCCACGTGCGCTACAAGCACATCACCGTGGTGGATGACGACATCGACATCCACGACTATGCGGCGGTCGATTGGGCCATCGCGTATCGCGTCAATGCCGGTGAGAACGACATCGTGGTCATGCCGGCGACCTTCGGGGCCGGGCTTGATCCATCGACGCGCCGACGAGATCGCAATCCGGCCCTGTTCGGCACCGGCAAATGGAACCGGGTCCTGATCGACGCCACCATGAACCTCGACTACGACCCCGACCCTGATCTTGGCGGCGCGCGCTTCCCGCCGAAAGTCTGGCCGAGCGAAGCCGATGTTGCCGCGGTGGCGCAGCGCTGGGGCGAGTTCGGGTTGAAGCCGCTGAAGTAGCCGTAGCCATCGAAATGCGGGTTACAATTCACCTCCCCCTGGAGGGGGGAGGTCGGCCCGTGCGAGCGGGCCGGGAGGGAGTGACAGCGGTTCAGCATTCTCGGCGAAGGCCGGATGCCCCACCCCGGACTGCCTTCGGCAGTCCGACCCTCCCCCTGCAGGGGAGGGTCAAGGAAGCAGCATGAAGGACATCAGCAATGCCTCTCGAAATTCCCGCGCCGCGTACAACCTTCGATGTCCCTCTGGAGGACGGCGCGCGGATTCGCGTGCGCCGGCACGGCAATCCCGACGGCGTGCGGCTCTTCCTGAGCCATGGCAACGGCTACGCTATCAACGGCTATCTGCCGTACTGGCAGCACTTTCTCGACGATTTTGATCTCATCATCTTCGATTTTCGCAATCACGGCGAGAACGAACCGGCGACACCGGCGAACCACACCTACGCGCAGCTCAGCCGCGATCTTGAGCGCGTCTATCAGGACGTAACCGCGAAGCTCGGAGACAGAAGGGCCGCCGGGATTTTCCACTCGATGTCGGGGCGCACCGCCATGAAGCATGCGCTCGAGATTGGCTTTCGCTTTGATGCCCTTGTGCTGTTCGATCCACCCAACGTACCGCCCCCAGGTCATCCGGCTTATGCCGCGATGGAAGCTTTCGAGGCGAGGCTGGTCGCATTCACGAGGACCCGACGCACGCACTTCGCCAGCGTCGACGAGCTGGCTTCCGATTTCGCAAAATCACGCGTGGGCCAGGCCTGGGTGCCGGGCGCGCATGAGCTGATGGCACGTTCGCTGCTGCGGAAAAACCCGGACGGTGGCGGATTCGTGCTGGCATGCGACCCTGCCAATGAACGCGGAATCTATGCGGAAGCGCTGTCGCTGAACCTGTGGCCGCATGCGAAGGATTTTGCCGGTCCCGTGAAGCTGATCGGCGCCGACCCGGATCTCAAGGGAGGATCGCCGACCGGTCGCGCCAATCAGGCGCTCGGCCAGGAGAACGCATACGACTACAGTTCCGTCCCGGGCACCGGTCACATGCTGCAGCTTGAGAAGCCCGAGGCCTGCGCGCAGCTGACACTCGCATTTCTGAAGAAATGCGGCTTGGGGCCGTCTTGACCCGCTACCGCGGACAGTTGCTCTCCGGATTACCGCTTTGGCACCCGGCTGTGCAGATCGCGGCTGGCCGCCGACATCGCTTTCTGCGCCTGGATCAGCATGTTGAGGGGCAGCCATGGCTGGGGCATGACCACCGCCGGGTGTGGCGGATCCTCGCCAGCGTCATCGCCGTAGGAAGTCACCACCACCCTGATCCAGGGCCACTGCTGCACGTAGGCGGCAAGGCGCGCGCCGTCCATGAAGCTCGGCAGATTCATCGCCGCAACGATCAGCACGATCTTGTGGGCGCTCGCGCGCAGGACGTTGACGGCCTCTTCCGACGAGGTGACCTGGATCACGTCGAGGCCGATCTCCTCCAACAGGATGGCGATCAGCTCGCGCTGCTCCGTGTCGTCGTCCACGATCAAAGCCGTCGGTCGAATGACTCGTCCCATCGTTCGCCCTCCCGGCGCTCTCCTTTTCGTTCGAGCCATGTGAGTCATGAATAGGCGCGCGCTCCGTCAAGTTGCGCGGTTTGTTCACACTCTCCGCCTCGCGGAGAGCAAACATTGCCACTGGCGCGTTCCGGTGAACGCCAACTCAAAACACTGACCCCGCGCGCCCGAGAGCATCGCAATCGGGGCGCTCCACGGGTCTCGCTTCCGGTGCCTTTTTTTGCTGGGGAAGCCGCTGCGCGAAAATCCGAACGTCGCCTCGGTCCGCGGGGCCTGCAGCAGCGGGTTTCATCCCCCAACCTCGCTGCGTCACCGAATTACCAATGTCGGCACCTTCAACCAGCGCACCCAGTGTCATACCGGTACTACAGCTTGTCAACGGTTGATGGCGCCCGAGGCACGCCAACGCCGCGAGATTTGAGGTCAAGCGAGTTCCGGTGAAGATGAATCCGCCCTTCGCGGACGTGGGCCCGAGGGCGGGTTGGGTCGCCGGGACAGACCGGGCGACGACTGCGCATGTGGTTGAATGCTATGGAAATCCGCTCTGAAACGGTTATTCCGCAGCAGTTCTGCCGCCGCCCGTCCCGTAGCGTCGCTCGATGTAATCGATCACTATGTTTTTGAAATCGGCCGCGACCGTAGGACCGCGCAGCGTCATCGCCTTCTTGCCGTCAATGAATACCGGTGCGGCGGGTTGCTCGCCGGTGCCGGGCAACGAGATGCCGATATCGGCATGCTTGGACTCGCCCGGGCCGTTCACGATGCAGCCCATTACGGCGACGTTGAGGGATTCGACGCCCGGATAGCGCGTCTTCCATTCCGGCATGGAGACATGAATGAAATCCTGGATTTCGCGGGCAAGCTCCTGGAACGTGGTGGAGGTCGTGCGCCCGCAGCCCGGGCATGCCGCGACCAGCGGTACAAACACGCGAAAGCCCATGGTCTGAAGGAGTTCCTGGGCGACCTTGACCTCAAGCGTGCGGTCGCCGCCGGGTTCCGGCGTCAGCGAAACGCGCACGGTGTCGCCGATTCCCTGCTGCAGCAGGATGGCCATCGCGGCGGACGACGCCACGATGCCCTTCGAGCCCATGCCGGCCTCGGTGAGGCCGAGGTGGATCGCGTAATCAGAGCGTCGCGCCAGTTCGGCATAGACCGCGATCAGATCCTGCACCGCAGACACCTTCGCGGACAGGATGATGCGCGCGCGCGGCATGCCCATTTCCTCGGCCCGCGCGGCCGACATCAGTGCCGACTGCACCATCGCTTCGCGGGTGACCGTGCGCATATCGGCGGGGTCCGGGCGCTTGGCGTTCTCGTCCATGAGGTGCGTCAGCAGGGCCTGATCGAGCGAGCCCCAATTGGCGCCGATGCGCACCGGCTTGTTGTATTTGAGCGCCATGTCGATGATGGCGCCAAACTGGCGATCCTTCTTCTCCTTGAAGCCGACATTGCCGGGATTGATGCGGTACTTGTCGAGCGCCTCCGCGCAGGCTGGGTGATCGGCCAGCAGCTTATGGCCGATATAGTGAAAGTCGCCCACAATCGGCGCCGTCACGCCCATCTGGAGGAGCCGCTCCTTGATGTGGGGCACCGCCGCAGCCGCCTCGTCGCGATCGACTGTGATGCGCACAATTTCCGATCCGGCTCGCGCCAAGGCGGCGACTTGGCGGGCGGTCGATTCCACGTCCGCCGTGTCGGTGTTGGTCATAGACTGGACTACGATCGGCGCGCCGCCACCCACCGTCACATCGCCGACCTTAACCGGGACAGTTTTGTGGCGAGCAAGGGGTGCGGCAATATCGGGGGGGACGGCGACGTTCATCGCAAGCTCCTCGGGGCCATGTCGCCCCTGACATAAGCCAGGAGCAGGCCCGCGACAACACGAAGGTAAAGGGTGCCGCAAGACCTCGGGCACTTCCCGCAAGTGTGCATGGACAATGCGCCAACCTGCACCGGCTCGGAACCTTTTTGAATTCGCGCGGTTCTCGGCCTCAGGGCCACCAATGCACGGGCGGAGCCATGGGCGAGCGCGCGCTTATCGATCGTCGAGGATTCCTCATTGGCGCCGGCGCTGCCGGGATGGGGTGCGGTGCCCTGATCGGAACGGCGTACACGCAAAGTGCCGGCGCCGCCGACTACACGATCCGCATTGCGCCCCTGCGACTGGAGCTTGCGCCGGACAAGACGATCGACACCTTTGCGTACAATGGCGTCGTCCCCGGACCCGCGCTGCGGCTTCGCGAAGGTCGTGAGGTCAACATCGATATTCGCAACGACACGGACGTAGACGACATCATCCATTGGCACGGGCTTTATGTGCCGTCGCGTTCCGACGGTGCGATGGAGGAAGGCGCGCCGATGATTCGGCGCGACGGCGGCATGCGACGTTACACGTTCACGCCGAAGCCGCCGGGAACGCGCTGGTATCATAGCCACGACATGGCCAAAACGGACCTGACGCGAAGCCTTTACTCTGGAATGTATGGCTTCCTCATCGTTGAGCCCGCCGCCGATCCTGGACGCTACGATCGCGAATTTCTGCTCGCGATCCATCACTGGGAGGGCAGCTGGGTCAGCATGCAGGACATCCGCAAAGGCCCGCCCCCGGACAATGGCCTCGAGGTGAAGTACGCCTCCGCATCAATCAACGACCGGATGCTTGGTCATGGCGAGCCGCTGCGCGTGCGCCAGGGCGAGCGCGTGCTGATGCGGCTGCTCAATGCAAGCCCGACCGAAAATGTGACGCTCGCGCTGGCCGGTCATCTCCTTCAGGTGATCGCGCTTGATGGAAACCCGGTGCCATCGCGGAAATCAGTCGACTCGCTATTCCTTGCGCCGGCGGAGCGCGCCGACGTCATCGTCGAAATGAACCGGCCGGGCGTATGGATACTCGGATCCATCAAGGAAGACGACCGCGCCATGGGCCTCGGCGTCGTCGTTGAATACGCAGGCCAGCGCGGCACGCCGCAATGGATGGCGCCGGAAGAGACTCCATGGGACTACACGATATTCGGTAACGACCAGCCGGTCCCCACGCCGGACGAGCGCATCGATCTCCGCTTCGAAAAAATCCCGGGTGGGCGCGGCGGCTACAACCGGTGGACCATCAACGGAAAGTCATGGCCCTCCACGAATCCGCTGTTCACCACCGAGGCCGGCAAACGCTATCGCATCGCGATGACCAACAACAGCGGCGACAACCACCCGGTGCACTTGCACCGGCATACTTTCGAGCTGACGCGCATCGGCGACAAGCCGACCGCCGGCATCATGAAGGATACCGTCAACATGACGCGGATGAGCAGCGTCGAGATTGACTTCGTCGCCGACGATCCAGGTCCGAGCTTGCTGCACTGCCACCATCAGGATCATCAGGATGAAGGGTTCATGGGCCTGATGACCTATCTGTAACAGCAGCGGAAGTGCCGCGGCGTTGCGTTGCGCAATGAGCTGTAGAGGCACCCCTTGTGGTCGCCCGTCGGCGCTGCCGCCTGCCAGCAAGAAGGGCGACCACAACGGTCGCCCCTACAGCCCATGGACACCACATCAAGACGGTATGGCGGCGCAATGCCGGCGCCGCATCAAGGCGTAGCCCAATAAGGTGGCGCGGTCTTGAACAGCTTCTTCGGGATCGCGCCATACACGACCTGGGTGGAGTCGACAGCCTCGGCGACGCGGAAATCGACCGCAATGCTGGCGAGCGCGTAGGCATCGGCCGGGGTGAGGCCGAATCGCTGCTGCAGGAATTCCACCGTCTCGCGGGTGGCCTCGCGCATCGCGACATCGAGATTGAGATCAATCCCCATGGTGTAGAAATTCGCAGCATCTTCGGCGCGCGGCCATCGCATCGTCTTGCCGGCGTCCTTATGCACGATGAACTGCAGCGTCGCCGAAAGCGAAGCCTCGATTGCGGTGCCGTTGACTTCGCCATCGCCCTGCACCGCATGTGAGTCGCCGGTGAAGAACTGGGCGCCGGCATTGAAGACCGGCAGGTAGGGCGTCGAACCGGCCGCGAGCTTGTTGAAATCCATGTTGCCGCCCCACCGCGACGGCGGACGCGAACTGACCAGCAGCACGTCGCGCGGCGGCGCGACCGCCATGATGCCCATGAAGGGGGAGAGCGGAATTTCGATGTCCTTCGAAAACAGCGCCACGTTGCGGGCAACATCGAGCTTGATGACCTTGGGCGTCGGCGCAGTCAAAAGGTCGCCGAGCACGCCGGTGCGCGGACCCGAGTTGTTGACCCCATACGGCACTCTCAAATCGAATTTGTGAATCCGCACTTCGAGCATGTCTCCGGGCATCGCTCCGTCCACGTAGAGCGGACCGGTCAAGACGTGGGCACTTAGCCCCTTCACCCGCTGGACCATGCGGTAGATGTCGGTCGCGTCCTGCAATACCTGGTCGGGTGGAATCCCGGCCGCACCGAAAAACGTCACCGGATCGTCTTTCGTCAGGAGCCCCTGGTGAGAGACCGTGTCGATCTTCACAGTCTGGCCTGACCTGATGGTGAGCGCGGGTGGCAGATCCGCGGTGATGTAGCCCCAGACCACGTTCTGCGGCGTCGAACGCAGGGTCGCGTCCGGCACGGGATTCGGCGGCACCGATTGCGCCGTTGCGGGGAATGGGAGGCTCGCGACGGTACTGATGATCAGCGCACCGGCGAGGTGGCGCATCAAGAACGCGAACATGGTCTCTCCTGAAATTTGCGTGCGCGGCGTGGTCAGATTTCCGTTGCGATCAGCGTTTTATTTCCGACGCCTAATCCTCGCTATTGTCATCGCCCGCGAAAGCGGGCGATCCAGTAACCCCAAGACTTCGATTTTGGTCACGGCATCAGTTCCAGCCCTCCGGCACCGGGGTCACTAGATGCCCCGCTACGCGGGGCATGACACTGACCGCCGAGAATGGACCATCACAACCTTATTTTTCCCGCAGCAGGGCGGCCAGCGGCAACAAACGTTCGGAGCATGTTTGGTTTTCATGCGTAGACTTCCTCTGACGGCGGCCGCTCTGAGCTTACGTCGCCCGCGCCTATGTGTCACCTTGGTCGCCGGCATCTCGATCGCCCACACCTCGCCCCATGAACTATCGCCACGCCTTTCACGCCGGCAACTTTGCCGATGTGTTCAAGCACATCATCATCGCGCGCATTCTGATCCACTTGCGGGAAAAGACTGCGCCGTTCCGGGTGATCGACACCCATGCGGGCGAAGGCCTCTACGATCTCGCCAGCGAGGACGCACGCCGCACCGGCGAGTGGCGCGACGGCATCGGCCGACTTGCCGGCGCCACGCTGCCGCCGGACGTCGCCCAACTCGTAGCGCCTTACCTTGCTGTGCTGCGCGCCTGCAACCGAGATAATGGGTTGCGGTATTATCCGGGCTCCCCGGTGTTGGTGCGCCACCTGATGCGTCCGCAGGACCGCCTTGTCGCCTGCGAGCTTGAGCCGGACGCCGCGGCTGCGCTCGCGCGTCACCTGCGCGGCGCTGCAGCCGCCAAGGCGGTGCATATCGACGGCTGGACCGCGCTCAAGGCCTATGTCCCTGCAAAGGAACGCCGCGGACTTGTAGTTATTGACCCACCGTACGAACAGCCGGACGACCTCATTCGTCTCGCCGAAGGGGTTGCAGCCGCTCACCGCAAATGGCCAACCGGCATCTACCTGATGTGGTATCCGCTCAAGGGGCGCGAGGGTCTGGATCGCCTCATCGAGACTCTACGGCGCGCCGGCATCGAAAAGGGCCTTCGGGTTGAATTTGCTGTGGCGCCACCGCAACCGGTCGGCGGATTGAGTGCATGCGGCATCGTCGTGGTGAATCCGCCATGGCGGCTTGCTACCGAAGTCAGGGTTTTCGCTCCGGCGCTGGTCGATCTGCTCGGCCGAGCCCCGGGCTGTGGTTACATGCTCGACGAGCTTTCGCCGGGCACAGCCAATGCGAGTGCTTAAACCCCTTTCAGGTTGCAATAGGTGTGTTAGGGTAGCAGCGAGGGATTGACATGCGTGTGTACTCATGGGGCGGCCGGGTTTTCCCGGACCGTAGAGTAACAGAGGTCATGCAAGGGTCATGGACCTTGCGGAATGACGAATGTCGACCTTGCCGCCGCGCCGTGGGGGTCGGCGGCGCGCAACCACGGGGTAGGAGTTTTCCCGATGGCAATGACCGGTACGGTCAAATTCTTTAATGGGGAACGCGGATACGGGTTCATAAAGCCAGATGACGGCGGGCGCGATGTGTTCGTGCATATCACGGCCGTCGAGCACGCGGGACTGAGGGCGCTCAATGAAGGACAGCGGATCACATTCGACGTCGAGCCCGACAAAAAAGGCAAAGGGCCAAAAGCCGTGAATCTCGTACTGTCGAGTTAGCGCCGATTTCCGATTGAGTGAAATGATGCGTTGCGACCGCAGCCCGGATTGAGCGACAGCGAAATCCGGGGCGGCGCTTTCCTTGCGGCAATGGTCGTTCCCGGGTTTTCGCTGACGCTCGACCCGGGGCACGCTCTGTTACGCTCCCGCGGGTCAAGCCCGCGCGCGCATCCTCAAAAGCGGTAGTTGATGCCGCCGCGCACGATGTTGGCGTTGAGGCTCACGTTGTTCCCAGCCGGCAGGCCGCAAAGCGTCGTGCAACCGGCATTGCCGAGATCGACGTGAAGATATTCGGCTTTGGCGGTCCAGTTGCCTGTGAGGGCGAATTCGAGACCGCCGCCGGCCGTCCAGCCGGCATTCGTTTGATCGATGCCGGTAAAGCCCGGCACGCTGGCGCGGATGTTGCCAACCGCGAGACCGCCGGTCACGTAGGGCAGCCAGCGATCCGCCGCGAAGCCGACACGGCCGCGCGCCGTCGCCAGAAAGTCATTCCTCGTGCGACAGAATCCAACCGTGCAATTGGCCACGTTGGCGGTGCCGCGAAGGTCGGTCCAGTCGGCGTCACCTTCGAGGCCGTAAACGAACTGGCCGAATTGCCAGTTGTAGCCAAGCTGGCCACCGAACAGGCCGCCATTGGTATTGAAGCTGGCCGGCAAGCCGCTCCACTTCGACGTCCCCCAGCCATAGCCGCCGTTGATACCGACGTAGAAACCGCTCCAATTGTAGATCGGCGTCGCAACGGGCACTTTGGTCGGAACAGGGGGCGGCGGCCGCCGTGACAGGTCGGCGGCCGAGGCGCTTGCCATAACGCCCGCAGTGGCGAGCGCTGCGGCCGACGAGAGCAGCAATGCTTTCATGTCTATCCTCCAGTTCAGACGCAGGCGACAACGTATTCGATTACGTCGGCATGTCTAGCGGTGTTTATGAGGCCATTTATTGATCGCAACTCACCGTATTGACGCAATTTCTATCCCAATATTCGCAAGCCGATGCCCCAACAATGTCACTTTCAGCTTTAGCGCGAATTCAGTCCGGTCGGGTTGAAATACTTAATAGCCGCAAAAACACAGCAGCTTATTCGGTTCCCGTCACGCCACAGCCTTCGAAATCTTTCGAGACCAAATCCGGCAAAACCGAGCCGGTTCCTCCCTGTACAGCCGTTCAGAATCGGTAATTGACCCCGAAGCGGACCAGGTTCGAGGTCAGGCCGTTGTTGGTGAGCGTGAGTCCGTAGCTCTCGCTGGCGAGGTCGATGAAGAGATACTCGGCCTTGACGGACCAGGCTCGGGTGAGGCCGACCTCGAGGCCGGCGCCAGCCGTCCACCCGACATGGAAATTGCTCTCCCCGACGTTGCCGATATCCACATGGCCGCGGCCGTAAGC
>Ga0070734_10001807_pt1 | contig 28966 bp, 30 predicted proteins | sample Coa_R1_8_FD_66444 | JGI IMG/M metagenome (GOLD analysis project Ga0070734, IMG submission 66444) | Surface soil microbial communities from Centralia Pennsylvania, which are recovering from an underground coalmine fire - Coalmine... | ecosystem: Environmental > Terrestrial > Soil > Unclassified ... | reverse complement strand
GATCATCGGCTCGATCTTTCTGATCGTCTGCCTGTTCCGCGCCATGGCCGGGCAGTTCAAGCCGACCCAGCATCTCGGCTTCGAGTTCGCCGCCTGGTACTGGCACTTCGTCGACGTGGTGTGGCTGTTCCTGTTCGCCTGCATCTACGTCTGGGGCGGCGGCGCCCACGCCGGGTAGGGCGCTGTAGGGCGGGTAAGGCGCAGCGCCGTAACCCGCCTTCTTTTGGAACGCGTCCAGACCTATCGGCGGATTACGCTTCGAGAATCCGCCCTACGGGCTTCAACGCGGGATTTAGGTCTTGCGGCGTTTCTTTTTGAAGCTCTTTATGCCGGCGTCAATGAGCTTGCGCGCACGCTCTGGGCTCGCCTCGTTTTTCGGCTTGAATTTGCGGTCCCGCAGCTTGTTGTAGGTGACGAAAAACTCCTTGATCTCCTTGATCAGGTGCGGTCGCAGATCCGTCAGCTTCCTGGCGCCATTATGTGTTTGCGCATGCGTGGCGACGGCGATGAGCCTGTCGTTGCGGGTCCAGTCCTCATGCTTCTCTTTTTGCTCGGCCTCGATGGCGCCGATCAGCCGCGCCCGCACGATGCAGCCCGGCACCACCGGTTCGTCCATCAGGATGAGAATGTCGAGTGGATCGCCGTCCTGGCCCAGCGTCGAAGGGACGAAGCCGAAATCATAGGGAAACACCATGCCTTCGGGCAGCACCGTCGAGAGCTGCATGCAGTCGCATTCGGGATCGTAGCTGTACTTGTTGCGGCTGCCGCGCGGCGTCTCGATCACGACGCGCACGTCGCCGTCCTCGGTGAAAGGGGCGATTTCGGACAAGATCGCGTGCCGAGCGCTACGCGTCATGGGGTGATCCCTGATGCTTCGGCCGCCTACGTTGCCGCATTCCGCGCCGGCTGCGCTGACCGCCGCCATCTGTCGCCGCCGATCCGTTCGGGATGCGTGAACACTTCGAACGAATCCTCCCGGGCAACGGCGACAAGCGTCAATCCGGCGCCGTCGCAGGCGCGCACCGCAAGTGCGGTCGGCGCCGACACGGCGACGATGATGGAGCTGCCCATGCGGGCGGCTTTCTGCACCATATCGATGGACACGCGGCTGCTCAGCACGACAAAGCCGCTCGCCGCCGCGACGCCGTCGCGCGCCAAGGCGCCGGCGAGCTTGTCGAGCGCATTATGGCGGCCGACGTCTTCGCGAACGATAAGCGTGCGACCTTCCCGGCAGAACGCCGCGGCATGAAGGGCGTGGGCCTGGCGGTTCAGGTCCTGATGCAAGGCGAGATCATGAAGCGCGCCGCGGATGGAGTCTGCCGTGACGCGAAGCCGGCTTCCGGCCGGCGGCAATGGCGGCCACGCTTCCGTGAGCGACTCGATGCCGCACAAGCCACAGCCGGTCGGTCCCGCGCGATAGCGTCGTCGGCGCCGAAGAGTCTCGGCCTGGGGGTTGGCGAGAAACATGCGCAACTCGATTCCCAACTCGCCTGGAATGACCTCGAGCGTCTCGATCTGGTCGAGGGTCTGGACCACGCCTTCGCAGAGGCTGAAACCGACGGCGAAGTCTTCAAGGTCCGCGGGCGTCGCCATCATCACGGCGTGCGAGGAGCCGTCATAGGTCAAGGCCACCGGCAGCTCTTCAGGAAGCACGCGCTCGCCACTGCTGACGATCCGGCCGCGCCAGCACGTGCGTTTCACCGCTGCGGTCGGCGCCGGTAAGCAGGTGACGTTAGTTGCGTACGGCGCCGCTGGAGACTGCCCGTCCGGCACCAAGCCCGTCACGCGACCCTGTCCGGCGCCTGGCCTCATGGTGCACCCGTCCCGGCGGCTTTGACGATCCGAACGGGCACGCCTTTCACCGCTGGGACAAAACTTCCCTTGGCATGATGCGAAACCGGCACCAGCGGATTGCATTCGGGGTAATAGCCGGCGAGACAGCCTCCCGGGATGTTGTAAGCCTTCACGATGAATCCACCCATGGAACGTCGCAAGCCGTCCTCAATCGCCGTCGCGAGGCCGACAGTCTCACCTTGCGCCAATCCGGCGTTGGCGATATCGGCCGGATTCATGAAGAGCACCATCCGGGTGCCTGAGACGCCGCGAAACCGGTCGCGCTCAGAATAGACCGTCGTGTTGAACTGACCTTGGCTGCGGATCGTGGTCAGCTGAAAAATTCCGGTTTGGCCGGCTGGCGTGTCGACATTGCCGGCGAGGCTTTCCGGCGTGATGAAATTCGCTTTGCCGGTCTTGGTTTTCCATTCGCGGTGCCGGGCCGCCAGCGGCCGGTGAAAGCCGCCGGGCTGAAACAGCCGCGCGTTGAAGTCGCGGAATATGTCGGGGTAGGTCTGCTCGATGGCATCACGGATGCGGCGATAGTCCGCTACCCACCAATCCCAGTCGACTTTCGGATTGGGCGGCAGCGCCGCCTTCGCGATCGCGGCGACGATCCAGGGCTCGGAGCGCAGGTGTTTGCTGGCCGGTTTGGCGAGGCCACGCGAGCCGTGAATGCAGGCGGTGCTGTCCTCCATGCTCACGGCCTGCGGGCCGGTCTGCTGCTCATCGACCTCGATGCGGCCGAGACAGGGCAGGATGTACGAGATTTCGCCGTGCTCCAGGCACGAACGGTTGAGCTTGGTCAGAATTTGCACGGTCAGCCGCAGCCGGCGCCATGCCGAAACAAGCTGGCCATGATCCGGCAGCGAGCGCACGAGATTGCCGCCGAGCTGAAACACCGCGCGCACCTCGCCCTTCATCACGCCTTCGGCAGTCTCGACGCAGTTGAGGCCTTTTTTCTTCGGCGGCTCGAAGCCGTAGAGTTCCTTGAGCTTGTCGTTCGGAACCAGCTCCGGCTTCTCGGTTATGCCGACTGTGCGTTGACCTTGCACGTTGGAATGGCCGCGCACCGGCAGCACGCCGGCCCCAGGCTTGCCGATGTTGCCGCGTAACAGCAGAAGGTTGATCAGCATCTGGACGTTTTCGACGCCGCCGACCTGCTGCGTCAGCCCCATGCCATAGGCGATCATCGCATTCTTGGCCTGCGCATAAACCGCCGCCGCCGCTTGTAGGGCGTGACGCGTCAGTCCGGAGCGCTGTTCGAGCTCCGCCCAGATGGCCTGACGTGCCGCCCTCTCAAATTCCTCGAAACCGTGGGTATGCGTGTTGATGAAATCGAGATCGAGGACGCCTTCGCCACCCGACTGGCGCGCTACGTCATCCATCTCGAAGAGGGCCTTGCAGAGCCCCATCAAAGTCGCTTTGTCGCCGCCGACCTTGATCTGATGGTATTGCGAGCTGATTCGCGTGGCCGGCTTGACCAGCATCTCGACCGGATTCTGCGGGTTGGTGAAGCGCTCGTGACCGCGTTCGATCAGGGGATTGAAGACGATGATCGGGACGCCGCGCTTCGCGCACTCCTGAAGATCATGCAGCATGCGCGGCGCGCTGATGCCGGTGTTGTGCCCAAAGAAGAGGATACAGTCGGTTTTGTGAAAATCATCCAGCGTGATCGTACCGACCGGCACGCCGATACTGAGCGGCAGACCGACCGACGTGCTCTCATGGCACATATTCGAGCTGTCGGGCAGATTGTTGTTGCCGTACATCCGCGCCAGCAACGCGTACATGTAGGACGCTTCAAGCGAGGCTCGCCCCGAGCTGTAAAACACCACGCTTTTGGGATCGAGCGCCTTGAGCTCACGCCCGATCTCCGCAACGGCCTCGGCCCCGTCGACCGGCACGTATTTGTCCGTTTTGGAATCCCACCGCAGCGGTTGGGTCAGGCGTCCTTGTTCTTCAAGCTGGTGATCGCTCCATGACTCAAGCGACGTTACCCTGTGCTTGGCGAAGAAGGCCGGCGTGCAGCGGCGGCTGGTGATCTCCCAGGTCGTCGCCTTGGCGCCTTCCTCGCAGAACTCGAACGGATGCGGCTTGGCAGGCTTCGCCCAGGCGCAGCTGACGCAGGCGAATCCGTCCGGCTTGTTCTGATGGGCTAAGATGCGCGCGCCGCTGAGCGGAATGTGCTCCCGCATCAGGCTGCGGCCGAGCGACTGAACGGAACCCCAACCTCCGGCCGGCTGCGTCGAGGACCAAAATTTCGGCTCGTGTTTCATTGCTTCCAGGCAGGATTGAACTCGCTATTTGTCTAACCATGGGCCAAATCCGGAGTTCCTGGTCCAATTGCCGCGCCCGCCAGCCCGTCCTTGCATCCCGCAACGTCGCAAAGAACACACATAAGAAACGGCAAGTTGCGGTGAGCCAATGGCTATGCCGCCGCCTTGCGCGCAAGCCGCCGTAACAGCGCAAAGTCCTTTTCGTCCTTATAGGGCGTCAGATCGAGGTGCGGCGGCACGCGGCTGAGCTTTTCCTCCTCAATCGGTTTCTCGTATTTTTTCATGAAGCGCTGATAGACCCACCATGGCACGCCGGCGGCCTTCACCGCGTCGCGCTCGGCGCGGACCGCGATCTGATGGGCGTGCAGATAATGCAATCGCAACTCGTCGAGCAGTGCCTTTTCGACGATCTCATGCGTCAGCAGGAAGGGATCGACCCGAACTGTTTTGGTCAGCCAGCGGAACGACCTGGGCAGGTGTCGGTCAATGAAGACCGTGTGGCCATCGACGCTGTAGCCGGCAATATAAGGAACGTCGTACTCGCGGTTGACGATACGAACGCGACGGCGGATCGCCTGCACCACATCGAGCAGCACCAGGTCTTCGATGTCTTCCGACTTGTGCCGGACCTCCGCCTCGAGTTTCATCGCTGCTTCTCGCGCGTGACATCGTCTCAAACGCCCGCGTTGCAGCGGAGTTCCGATATCAATCGGGCGTCAGGTCGTACCCAGCGCGGCAACTCGGCCCCCACGGTTCGGAAGCAACCTCGCTCCCTGGTCGGAGCGGCGTTGCGGGCCGATTGAACTCAAAGCCGAACGCGCCGGAACTATCACATTTTCTTGGCGTTCAGGCTCCAGGCGAGGATGTGTTGGCGATGCCTATTCCGCGGATGTGTGACGAAGAGAAAGCGGTAGACAGGAAGCTTTCGACCGTCGCCCTGCGCAAAGGCGTCAATCACAGAGCCGCGAGCTAAGACTACACGACAAGGAGTAGCCAAATGGCCGAGAAGAATCTGCGCGAACTTTTCCACGACACGCTAAAAGACATTTATTTCGCCGAAAAGAAGATCCTGACGGCCCTGCCCAAGATGGCGAAAGCCGCTCAGTCCGACGAACTGCGTGCGGCTTTCCAAAAGCACGAAGGCGAGACCGAGGAGCACGTTGCGCGGCTGGAGAGGGTTTTCGCGGAGATGGACGAGACACCGCGTGGCAAAACGTGCGACGCGATTGTCGGAATTATCGAGGAGGGTCAGGAGGTAATGAAGGAGTTCAAGGGCAAGCCCGCCCTCGATGCCGGCCTACTGGCCGCCGCCCAGGCGGTCGAGCATTATGAGATCGCTCGCTATGGCACGCTCAAGACCTGGGCCGGCGAGCTCGGCTTCGATCAAGCGGTCAAATTGCTCGACACGACGCTCGCCGAGGAAAAGAAGACCGACGAAACGCTTACCAAGCTTGCTCAAAGCGGCGTCAATCAACATGCAGAGGCGGCCTAACGCAAAAAAAAGGACGCTAGGCAGGTAGTATGGCAAATGTTTACGTTGAAGCGCGGCCGAAGGGTCGCGCTGAGGGCAGTTTACGCGCCGCCACAACGCGTTGATGCGGGGCAGATGCCTCCGGCCGCTGGTTTCACCGGTTCACCGGGACCCACTCGACATCGGCGTTTGCGCGCGCCCAGGCTGACACGGCACTTATTCGGGAGCCCGCAACCGATACCCGACACCTGTTTCCGTCAAAATGTATGTCGGGCGTTCCGGATCGGCTTCGACCTTTTGCCGCAGCTGCCGCACGTAGACGCGCAGGTATTGGGCGTCGGTGAGATCGTCCCACAGTTCGTGCAGCAGAAACCGGTGGGTCAGCACCTTGCCGGCGTGTTGCACCAGGACGCGCAACAGGTCGTATTCCTTCGGCGATAGCTTTACCTCGCGCTCGCCGACTTTGACGATGCGGCGCACCAGATCGACGCTGAGCTCGCCGAGCCGGAATACCGGCCGCTCGCCGTGAACCTGCAGCTGATGGCGCAGCGCCGCGCGCATGCGAGCCAGCAGCTCGTCCATGCCGAACGGTTTTGTGACGTAATCATCGGCGCCCGAATCCAGCGCCTGCACCTTGCCGGCTTCGTCGTCGCGGCTCGACAGGATCACGATCGGCACGCTGTCGTTGCGGCTGCGAATGCTTTTGAGCAGTTCGTGGCCCTGCATGTCGGGCAGGCCAAGATCGAGAATAATCAGGTTCGGCGACTGATCGAGCAGGTCGAGCGCGGCCTTGCCGTTCGGCGCCTCCAGCACCTGATAGCCCTGCGCGGTCAGCCCCATGCGCAGGAGTTTTCGGATCGGCGGCTCGTCGTCGACGACGAGCACACGAAGCGGCGCCGCGCTCATGCCGCCGCGTCCAGCCGCTGGTTTTGCCGCGGGATCGGCAAGCGGACCGTAAAGGTGGCGCCGGAGCGATCGGTGCGGTTGGCCGCGACGATCGTGCCGTGCATCGCCTCGACGAAGCCGCGCGAAATCGCGAGACCAAGCCCGGTGCCGGCGCGCACCTGATCGGTTTTTTGCGCGCGATAGAATTTATCAAAGATATGTTCGAGATCTTGGGCAGGTATCCCGTCGCCCTCGTCCAAAACACGCAAGCAGACGATATCCGTGTCGCGCCATGCCTGAATGCGCACAGTCGTTTCTGGCGGCGCATATTTGGCGGCGTTGTCGAGCAGATTGAACAAAACCTGTTCGAACAGCACGGCGTCCAATTCCAGCATCGGCAAGTCCGGCGCCAGTTCAAGTTCGACGTGGTGGCGCGACAAGATACGGCCGGTGCGCACCAACGCCGCGCCGACGATCTCGCCGAGATCGTGCAGTGCCAGCTTCGGAGCAATAGCACCGCTTTCGAGCTTGGTCATGTCGAGCAGGTTGGCGATGAAGCGATTGAGCCGCTCCGACTCGTCGATGATCGTCCCCAGGAGGTCGGCCTTCTCACCGGCCGACAGGTTGTCCGAATAGTCGCGCAGCGTGCCGGCGGAGCCGAGCACCGCGGCGAGCGGCGTCTTTAGATCGTGCGAGATCGAGGTGAGCAGCGCCGAGCGCAGGCGCTCGGTCTCGGCGGCGCGTTCGACGCGGTCCATCTCCTCGACCAGCTTGACGCGCTCGATCGCCAGCGCGCCCTGGTCGCATAGCGCGTCGAGCAGCCGGCGCTGATCGGGCGTGAGCAGCGGTCCCGGCTTGTCGCTGTCGATGCCCATGACACCGACCGCGCCGCGGCCGGTGTGAATCGGCAGAAACAAGCGCTTGGCGCCGGGCAGCGTATCGGAGCCGCGGCCGGCGGCGCGGTCGTTCTGCCAGGTCCAGTTCGCGGCGGCGAGATCGGCGCTGTCGAGGATATCCTCCGGCGGATAGCCGGCTTTCACGGCGATGCCGCCGCCTTCGGGCAACAGCAGCACGACGCGCACCTTGAGCATCAGCGCGGTCTGATAGGCTGTGGCCCACAGCACGTCGTCGAGGGTCGCGGTGCCGGCGAGCTTGCGGCTGAACGCGTAGAGCGACTCGGTGGTGCGCGCGCGCTCCATGGCGGCGAGGCCGAGCGTGCGGCCGCGCGCCGCGACGCCGGAGACGATGATCGCGACTACCGTGAAGAAGCCGAATGCGACGACATTGGCCGGATCGGCGATCGTGAACGTATAGATCGGCGGTAGAAAAAAGAAATTATAGGCAAGCGCCGACGCCAAGCTCGCAAGCAGTGACGGCCACAGCCCGTAACGCACCGCGACTGCGACCACCGCGGTCAGAAACGCAAGATCGACGTTGCCGGCGCCGACCCAGGCTTGGATCAGCTCGCCGAAGCCGAGCGCGACCAAGACGGCGAGCAACGCTGCGCCGTACGGCCGGACGTCGACGGCGCGACTGCGATCGGCAGCGCGCACCGATTTTTTTGGAACCGGCTCCCCGGCGATCGCGTCGCCGGCAATGACGTGGACGCTGATATTGCCGGAGCGGCGCACCAGGTCGTGCACCACCGAGCCGTGCAGGATTTCGAACCAGCGCGAGCGCGCCGATTTGCCGATAATGATCTGCGTCACGTTGTTGGCCTGCGCATAGCCGATGACATCGTCGGCGATGCCCCGCTCGCTGGCGGGCAGCGTGATCGCTTCGCCGCCGAGCGATTCGGCAAGCCGCAGCGTGTCGGCAATGCGGTCGCGCTCGACTTCGTTGAGCTGCAGACTGCGCCGGCCTTCGACATAGAGCGCCACCCACGGGCCGTGCAGCCGATCGGCGAGCCGCTTGGCGTAGCGGACGAGGCCGGCGCAGCGCGGGTCCTCGCTGATGCAGACCAGGATGCGTTCACCGGCCGCCCATGGGCCGCTTATGGCGCGCGCCTGCATCTCGTTGAGCAATTGCTCGTCGACGCGCTCGGCGGTGCGGCGCAGCGCCAGCTCGCGCAGCGCAGTGAGATTCGCCGGCGAAAAAAAATGCTCGAGCGCGCGCTCGGCCTGGCGCGGCACATAGACCTTGCCCTCCTTGAGCCGCTCGATCAGGTCGTCGGGCGTGAGGTCCACCAGCTCGACCGCATCGGCGCGATCGAACACCGCGTCCGGCACGGTCTCGCGCACCCGCACATGGGTGATCTGGGCGACGACGTCGTTGAGGCTCTCGATGTGCTGGATGTTGACGGTGGTGTAGACGTCGATGCCGTGGCTCATCAGCTCTTCGACGTCGAGGTAGCGCTTGGGATGGCGGCTGCCTTCGACATTGCTGTGAGCGAGCTCGTCGACCAGCACGATCTGCGGGTGGCGGGCGATGATGGCGTCGAGGTCCATCTCGTCGAGCGTTTGGCCCTTGTAGGGCAGGCGGCGGCGCGGAACGATTTCGAGACCGGCGAGCAGCGCCTCGGTTTCCCTGCGCCCGTGCGTCTCGACGATGCCGACGACGACGTCGTAGCCGTCCTTCTTGCGCGCCTGCGCCTGCAGCAGCATCTCGTAGGTCTTGCCGACGCCCGGCGCGGCGCCGACAAAGATGCGCAATTTGCCGACGCGGCGCTCTTCGCGCCGCGCCGCTTCAAGCAAGGCTTCTGGCGACGGTCTTTGTTCGGAATCGTGCCGCTGATCGGCCATTCCAACAAAGTATCAAGCCGGCCGGCGCTCCGCCAGCCTAGCTCGCGCTCAGCCGGTCGAGCGCGAGATTGAGCTTGAGCACGTTGACGCGCGGCTCGCCCAAAAACTTAAGAAAGCGGCCTTCGGTATTGTCCTCGACCAGCTTGCGGACGCGGTCTTCGGGCAGATTGCGCGCTTTGGCGACGCGCGGCACCTGGAACAGCGCGGCTTGCGGCGAAATATCGGGATCAAGGCCGCTCGCCGAGGTCGTCACCAGATCGACCGGAACGGCCGCGCCGGGGTTCTCCTTCTGCAGCTTGGCGACATCGTCCTTGACGCGGTCGACCAGCGCCTTGTTGGACGGCCCGAGATTGGAGCCGCCGGAATTGGCGGCATTGTACGGCGCCGGCACGCTTTTGGTCGGGTCCTTGGGATCGGGCGCGGTCGTCGCCGACGAGCGGCCATGGAAGTATTTATCGTTTTCGAAATTCTGGCCGATCAGCGCCGAGCCGACGACCTTGCCGTCGTGTTCGATCATGCTGCCGTTGGCCTGATAGGGGAAGACGACCTGGGCGATGCCGGTCATGGCCAGCGGATAGACCAGGCCGGTGATCAGCGTCAGCGCGACCAGAACGACAATCGCGGGACGGATTTCGCGCAACATGGGTTTAGGCTCCTCAAGCCAGGTGCAAGGTCGTGACCAAGAGGTCGATGGCCTTAATACCGATGAACGGAATGATCACGCCGCCGATGCCGTAGATCCACAGATTACGGCGCAGCAGCGGTGCGGCGCCGATCGGCCGGTAGCGCACGCCTTTGAGCGACAGCGGAATGAGCGCGATGATGATCAGCGCATTGAAGATGATCGCCGACAGGATCGCGCTTTCCGGCGTCGCCAGGCGCATAATGTTGAGCGCCTGCAGCTGCGGATAGAACGCGACGAACATCGCCGGGATGATGGCGAAGTATTTCGCCACGTCGTTGGCGATCGAGAACGTGGTCAGCGCGCCGCGCGTCATCAACAGCTGCTTGCCGATCTCGACGATCTCGATGAGCTTGGTCGGATTGGAATCGAGATCGACCATGTTGCCGGCCTCGCGCGCCGCCTGCGTGCCGGTGTTCATGGCGACGCCGACGTCGGCCTGCGCCAGAGCCGGCGCGTCGTTGGTGCCGTCGCCGCACATGGCGACGAGCTTGCCTTTGCTCTGCTCGTCGCGGATGAGGCGGAGCTTCTCCTCAGGCGTGGCCTGGGCCAGGAAATCGTCGACGCCGGCTTCGGCGGCGATCGCCGCGGCGGTCATCGGATTGTCGCCGGTGATCATGATGGTGCGAATGCCCATGCGGCGCAGCTCGGCAAAGCGCTCGCGGATGCCGCCTTTGACGATGTCCTTCAGCTGAATGACGCCGAGCACCTTGCCATCCTTGGCGACGGCGAGCGGCGTGCCCCCCGATTTGGCGATGGCGTCGGCGATTGTGTTCAACTCGCGCACTGTTTCGGGCGCGACCGCCGGACGCGGCGCCTGCACGGCGCTGCCTGCCGCCGCGGCAACCGGCGGGGTTTCCAAAAATTTCAGGATCGCGTCGACCGCGCCCTTGCGCACCCAGGAGGCGCCGAGCTCGACGCCGCTCATCCGCGTCTGGGCGCTGAACGGAATGAAGTTTGCCTTGATCTCGGCAAGCTCGCGGCCGCGGATGCCGTATTTTTCCTTGGCCAGCACCACGATCGAGCGACCTTCCGGCGTCTCGTCGGCGAGCGAAGCAAGCTGCGCCGCGTCGGCCAATTCCTGCTCGGTCACGCCGCGCACCGGCCTGAACTCGGTCGCTTGCCGGTTGCCGAGCGTGATGGTGCCGGTCTTGTCAAGGAGCAGCGTGTCGACGTCGCCGGCGGCTTCGACCGCGCGCCCCGACATCGCCAGCACGTTGAAGCGCACCAGGCGGTCCATGCCGGCAATGCCGATCGCGGAGAGCAGCGCGCCGATCGTGGTCGGAATGAGCGTGACGAACAACGCGACCAGGATCACCACCGAGATGGTGCTGCCCGCGTAAGCGACGTAGCTCGGAATCGTCGCGGTGGCGAACACGAAAATAATGGTCAGGCCGATGAGCAGGATGTTGAGCGCGATCTCGTTCGGCGTCTTTTGCCGCTCGGCGCCTTCGACCAGGCGGATCATGCGGTCGAGAAAGGTCGAGCCGGGCGCCGCGGTGATGCGCACGCGGATCCAATCGGACAAAACTTGCGTGCCGCCGGTCACCGCCGAGCGGTCACCGCCGGATTCGCGAATGACCGGCGCCGATTCGCCGGTGATCGCCGCCTCGTTCACCGAAGCCATGCCCTCGATCACCTCGCCGTCGGACGGAATCAGATCGCCGGCTTCGACCAGCACGACATCGTCGACCTTGAGCGAAGTGCTCGGCACCAGCCGATAGCTCTGCTGGTCGCCGGCGCCGCTGATCAGCTTGGCCTGGGTCTCGGTACGCTGACGGCGTAGCGTATCGGCCTGCGCCTTGCCGCGGCCTTCGGCGACCGCTTCGGCGAAATTGGCGAACAGCACCGTGAACCACAGCCAGAGGATAATCTGGAACTCGAACAGGATATGTGCGCCGCCGACGAACAGGTCGCGGATCAAAATGACGGTCGTCAAAGCCGTCACGATCTCGAGCACGAACATGACCGGATTTTTGATCAGCGTGCGCGGATTGAGCTTGACGAAGGCGGAGCCAATCGCCGGCACCACGATTTTCGCATCGAATAGCGCCGAAACCGGCATCTGCTTGCGCAGGGTTGAGCTTTCCATCGAAGTGACTCCGAGCCTTAGTTCGAAGAAAACAGGGTACCGGCGTTGATCGCGAGCTGCTCGACGATCGGGCCGAGCGCCAGCGCCGGGAAGAAAGTGAGACCGCCGACGATCACGATGACCCCGACCACGAGTCCGACGAACAGGCCGCCCGTGGTTGGGAACGTGCCGGCCGAGGCTGGCACCAGCTTCTTGCCGGCGAGCGAACCGGCGATGATCATGGTCGGGATGATCATCCAGAAACGACCCACAGCCATCGCCATGGCACCGCTGAGGTTATAGAACATCGTATTGGCGCTCAGCCCGGCAAACGCGGAACCGTTATTGCCGTCCTGCGACACGTAGGCGTAGAGCACCTCGGTGAAGCCGTGTGGCCCGGGATTGTTCATGGCGGCGACGGCGGACGGCACCAGCATCGCGACCGCGGTCCAGCCGAGATACATCAGCGGCAGGACCAGGATGGCGAGCATCGCCATCTTGACTTCCTTGGCCTCGATCTTCTTGCCGACATATTCGGGCGTGCGGCCGACCATCAGCCCGGCAACGAAGATCGCGATGATGACGAACAGCAGCATGCCGTACATGCCCGAGCCGACACCGCCGACGATGATCTCGCCGAGCTGAATGTTGATCAGCGGGATCATGCCGCCGATCGCGGTGAAGCTGTCGTGCATGGCATTGATGGCGCCGCACGAGGCGGCGGTGGTGATCACCGCGAACAGGGCGGAGGCGACGATGCCGAAACGGACTTCCTTGCCCTCCATGTTGCCGCCGGTGAGGCCGAGCGCGTTGAGCGCGTCGTTGCCGTGGGCCTCGGCGGCGTAGCAGGCGATCACGCCGGCGATGAACAGCACGCCCATCACGGCGAGGATGGCCCAGCCCTGTTTTTGATTGCCGACCATGCGGCCGAACACGTTGGTCAGCGCCGCGCCGAGCGCGAAGATCGAAATGATCTGCACGTAGTTCGACAGCGCGGTCGGATTCTCGAACGGATGCGCGGCATTGGCATTGAAGAAGCCGCCGCCATTGGTGCCGAGCATTTTTATCGCGATCTGCGAGGCAACCGGGCCGACCGCGATGGTCTGCTTGGCGCCTTCAAGCGTGGTGGCATCGACATAGGAACCGAGCGTCTGCGGAATACCTTGCCAGACCAGAAACAACGCGTAGGGCACGCAGATCGGAATGAGAATGTAGAGCGTGCAGCGGGTGACATCGACCCAGAAGCTGCCGACGGTGCGCACCGAATGGCGCGCAAAGCCGCGGATCAGCGCGACCGCGAGCACGATGCCGGTCGCGGCGGAAAGATAGTTCTGATGGGTAAGGCCGAGCATCTGCACCAGATAGCTCAGCGTGCTTTCACCGCCGTAGTTCTGCCAGTTGGTGTTGGTGATGAAACTCACCGCGGTGTTGAACGACAGGTCCTCGGCCACCGCGGACTGCCCGGCCGGGTTGAACGGCAGGAAGGCCTGCAGCCGCATCAGTACGTAAATGATCAAAAGGCCGCCCAGGTGAAACAGCAGCATGCCGACCGTGTAGGTCACGGCATGCTGTTCCTGCCGCTCGTCGATGCCGGCGATCTTGTAGATCGCGAGCTCGACCGGGCGCAGGATCGGCGTGAGGAAGGTGCGCTCGCCGCTGAACACGCGCGTCATGTAGGCGCCGAGAACGGGCGTAATGGCGACGATGATCGCGCAATAGAGCGCGATCTGGGCCCAGCCGATGGCGGTCATGGTGGTTGTTTCCTCAGAACAGCTCGGGCTTGAGCAGGGCGTAGACCAAATAAATCAGCAGGCCGGCGGTCACGAGCCCGGCGAGCGAATAGTCGAAGACGAGCATGACGGTGTCCTCAAAGCTGATCGCAGGCGTAAACGTAGGCGATCGACACGGCGAAAAAGACAAAGCCGATCGCCAGCATGATGACGTCCAACATGGGATGCTCCGGATCAACGGATGCGGCAAAGTATGCGAGTTGATGTCCAGTTGCGGCGCTCGGCCTTGATCCAGGTCAAGAGCACGTGAGCCCCTCGCCAGTTCACCAGGTTCTTAGGTGCTACCTGCTGCATATGAATTCGAGAGGGAAGGGCAGGCGCCTTTATAGGAATTCCATAAAGATCGCGCCCCGCCCGGCGTATCGGTCTTTTCCGCAACCCCTTATACCTGTTCAATAATACCGTGCCGGCCAAAGGCGCTGGACGGAGCGAAGCGCGGCCTCCGGAGATTGGCTGCGTAACCTGGATCCCGAGACGGGCAACGCATCGACTTCGCTGTTTCCACCAGCTTGATGATGACGTCGCTTTGCGATCGCTTCCTTCTTACCTGCGGCTGGGCACGCCGAACCGGACAACAAATACGAAGACAGGTGGTCAGCTAGGACCTGACCGAGTCGAAATTGCCTCATGGCATGTCTCCATCAAACGAAAAGCGACGAACTGCAGGGCTACGGCTTAATTCTGCGCGTGAAAGATGTGGAGAGCAGGGCCGAACTTGACCAACATGCCCGCCAGTAAAAGCACCAACACGCTTAGCGGCGCCGAGTAAGGCGAAACATTGCGAAGAGGAGCTTTTACCCCTCTTTGATAATGAGCTTTCATGGCTGCACCTTTAGACTTGTTGGGCTCGATTCTGGCGAGCTCCACTGCGCCTAAAGGTGCATAGCTGCACATAGGAATTCTAGATCGAATGGATATCAATCTCATAAGGAAGGCATAAAGAACGGCACGTTGTTCTGCATGCCTCCGGTGCTTATGCGGCATTTATAACGTCGCGCGTTGACCCATCTGGTTTCTTTATGGCCTTTGGCCCCATGTTACGCGAACAATCGCGAGCAAACGATTTTCGCGAGGCTCGAAATGGCGTCTGTCGCAGACTATGTCGTCGTCTTGAACACACTGGACGAAGAAGTCCGTGACGCACGCGAGCTGCAACGCGGGTTGTTTCGCAAGTTGATTGCCGCATGTACGCGGCTTACCCTGCTGAGCAAATTGGGAAGAGCCGGGCAATTGGACCGGCTGGCTGACGCTGGCGCCTGGACCGATGCGGCGCTGGCTCTCATCGCGCTGGAATTGCCGGCCTGGAAGGTGCGTCGCCTCGCTTACGAGAATGGCGAGTGGCTGTGTTCGCTGTCGCGGCAGCCGCACGCCCCGATCATGCTCGATGACGCGGCCGAGGCCGTTCACGAAGTGCTGCCGTTGGCGATCTTGCGGGCGTTCATCGAGGCGCGCCGAAGAACAACTCTCAAAACCGAATCTGCTCCGGCACATTCTCAGTTGGGGAGCGCCCCGGGACTCGTGCTGTGCTGCGACAACTTCTCATGAGCCCCGGGGCAGTTCAGTCCGCTTGCAGTCATATGCCGCACTTATGAAAAACACGCTCGCTTCATCTCGAATTCATATGCGTTAAGAGCACATGAAGCTTGTGACCGCTGATGCGGCAATATGGGTGAAGCTCATGACACGTCGCTACCCGGAGAACGATTTCGCAGCACGGCTCTGCTCTCCCGGCGTGGCGCAGGATCGATCAGGCTTTATCGCGATGGTCATCGCCGAATGGCACAAGCTGGTTGCCGATCTATCGCGGCCATTTGCTCGCAGACGAATCCATCATGCCGCAGCGGAGCGCCGGCAAGCCACGGCTCGCGTGAGGCCGTTGCAAACGTCAAAGGGCAAGCCTCGCGATTGAATATGGAGACCAACATGACAGAAGCCGAACGAGCAAGCGAACCTCCCTCGTGTCTTTCACCGCCGATTTTCATGATTGGGCGCGACAGCAGGGGGAACTGGGTGGCCCAGGAGCAGAGCGGGGTCTGCGGCGGCCTTTTCGTCAACCGCGCCGAGGCGCTGAAATTCGCCAAATTCGAAAGTGGCGATCGTCCACATGCCGTCGTCATGGTCGGAGGTATCCTGGAACTTGATACTTCATCCGCCGGGGCGCGAGCCGGCGTGCCGCAACACACCGAGACTGATCAACGCCAGCGCCGGGCCGCTTAGGCTTGTTTGTCGATGTCTGCGCGCGCAACACATGCCATGAAGTTGTCGGGTATATGCCCGCGCTGCGGACGCCATTCACCGACGACGATAAGATCGACTATTCGGCATTCAAGCGTCTTTGCGGCCTGCAGATCGAGCACAGTGCGACAGCGCTTGTGGTCTGCGGAACGACCGGCGAAGCATCAACGCTGACTACTTTACGCTTGCGCCCCGGCAGGCGACTGACGATATCTGGGCCCATGACCCAAACGCCGACCGGCTCGCTTGGCGGCGCCATCGTGGCGGGGCTCCGCTGCGCATGCCCGCGCTGCGGCAAGGGCAAGCGTTTTCGCGGCTTTCTGACCTTGCCGCCGTCTTGCGCGGTGTGCGGCCTCGATTACGGTTTTGCCGATTCGGGCGACGGTCCTGCGGTCTTCATCATGTTCCTGGCGGGCTTCATCGTGGTCGGCGCCGCGCTTTTCACCGAGGTGGTGTATCACCCGCCGTACTGGGTCCACGCCGCGCTGTGGCTGCCGCTCATCCTGATCGTCACGCTTGGGCTGTTGCGGCCGATGAAAGGGCTGATGATCGCGCTGCAGTATTATCACAAGGCGGAGGAGCGGCGGTTCGGCGGGACCGGCCGGCCGTGAGCGCCGGCGCAAAGCCGGCCCGCACTTGGCGCAGTCTGGTCGTTCCGGCGACCATCGCGTTTGCGATCCTCATCGGGCTCGGCACCTGGCAGCTGCAGCGCAAAGCCTGGAAGGAAGGCTTGATCGCGGCGCTCACCGCGCAGCTTGCCGCGCCGCCGATCGCATTGCCCGCAGCGTCGAGTTGGCCGCGTGTTGACGAAAACGCGATGCAATACCGCCGCGTCACCTTCACGGCGCAACTCGACAATGCCAAGGAAGCGCTGGTCTATGCCATCCCATCCGCCTTCCGCCCTGACGTGCAGGAGCAGGGCGCCGGCTATTGGATATTCACGCCGGCGCGGCTCTCCGACGGCAGCGTCGTCATCGTCAATCGCGGCTTTGTGCCCGAAGGCCGGCAGGATCCGAAATCGCGGGAGCAGGGCGAGATCGCGGCGCCGCTGACCATCGTGGGCGCCTTGCGCTGGCCTGACGACCGGCATTGGTTCACGCCGAGGGACGATCCGGCGCACAATCTTTGGTTCTCGCGCGATCCCGCCGCCATTGCGGCCGCCAAGGGGCTTGGGCCGGTGGCGCCGTTCTATGTCGAGCAGGAAAGTCCGGCACCGCCAGGCGGCTTGCCGCAGCCCGGCAAGCTCGTCGTCAGCCTGCCCGACAATCACCTGCAATACGCGCTGACCTGGTACGGCCTGGCCCTGGTTTTGGCCGGCGTCTTTATCTCCTGGGCGCGCGCCAGCCGCGGCGAGACATCCGGCGGGCCGGGAAACGCGGGGCCACGGACCGGCGTTTCCCCTTCCTTGTGAAGGCCTCCAATTTCCGCTTATGTGGGTCCGCAAGCCGCTTCGCGCCGATCGCGGGGCCTGGCTGAACTGTTGAAAGATCAATGGGTTAACCGCCGGCGCCCGGGGTTTTCCAGGCGCCGCGAAAGGGTCGCGGTGCGTCACGTATCGACCAGGGGCGAGGCCCCGCCGCTCGGCTTTGCCGAGGCGATGCTCGCGGGTCTCGCCCGCGACGGCGGCCTTTACGTGCCGCAAACCTGGCCGCAGGTCGCGCCGCAGACCATCATGTCCTTCGCCGGCCGGCCTTATGCCGAGGTCGCGGTCGAGATCATCCGCCGCTTGACCGAGGATGCCGTCAGCGAAGCCGATCTCTCGCGCATGGCGCGCGAGGCCTACGGCAACTTCCGCCATCCGGCCGTCGTGCCGCTGACCCAGCTCAACGTGAACACGTTTGCGCTCGAGCTGTTTCACGGCCCGACCCTGGCGTTCAAGGACGTGGCGATGCAGCTGTTGGCGCGGCTGATGGATCACGTGCTGGCATCGCGCGGCGAGCGTCGCACCATCGTGGTGGCGACGTCGGGCGATACCGGCGGCGCGGCCGTCGAAGCGTTCCGCGACCGCGAGCGTGTCGACCTCATCGTGCTGTTTCCGAACGGGCGCATCTCCGACGTGCAGCGGCGCATGATGACGACGGTGCCGGCGGACAACGTCAGAGCGGTTGCCGTCGAGGGCACGTTCGACGATTGCCAGGCGCTGGTCAAAGCCATGTTCAATCACGCCGCCTTTCGCGAGCGCGTGCATCTGTCCGGCGTCAATTCGATCAACTGGGCGCGCATCGTGGCGCAGGCGGTTTATTACTTTACTGCCGCGGTGGCGCTCGGCGCGCCGTACCGCAAGGTCGCCTTCACGGTGCCGACCGGCAATTTCGGCGACGTCTATGCCGGTTACGTGGCGCTGCGCATGGGCCTGCCGATCGACCGGCTGGTGATCGCCACCAACGTCAACGACATTTTGACTCGCACCTTGGCGACCGGCACCTATGAGCTGCGCAACGTGGTGGCGACCACGTCGCCGTCGATGGACATCCAGGTCTCGTCGAACTTCGAACGGCTGCTGTTCGACGCCTACGAGCGCGACGGCCATGCGGTGGCGGCGCTGATGGGCTCGCTGGCGCAGTCGCGGCGCTTCACGCTGTCGGCCCACGCGCTGGCGCAGATCCGCGCCGTGTTCACCGCCGACCGCGCCGACGAAGACGAAGTCGCCGCCACCATCCGCACCGTCAAGCGCGAAACCGGCAATTTCGTCGATCCCCATACCGCGGTCGGCATTGCGGTCGCCGAAAAAGAGCCGCGCGACTTGGCGGTGCCCATGGTGGTGCTGTCGACCGCACATGCGGCCAAATTTCCCGACGCGGTCGAGGCGGCGTGCGGCGTGCGGCCGCCATTGCCGGAATGGCTTTCCGATCTCAGTAACCGGCCGGAGCGCGTCACCGTGCTGCCGGCCGACCAGTCAGCGGTCGAGCGTTTCGTCCTGAAGACGAGCCGCGCCGCGCAGGAAGGAGCGGCAGCATGAGCGTTGCGGTGACGACCTTGAAGTCCGGCATCAACGTGGTGACGGACAGCATGGCGCATCTGGAAACGGCGTCGCTCGGCGTCTGGGTCAATACCGGCAGCCGCGACGAACGCCGCGACGAGCACGGCATTTCGCACTTGCTCGAGCATATGGCGTTCAAGGGCACGCGGCGGCGCACCGCGCGGCAGATCGCCGAGGAAATCGAGGCGGTCGGCGGCGATCTCAACGCCGCCACCGGCGCCGAGAACACGGCGTATTACGCCCGCGTGCTCAAGAATGACGTGCCGCTGGCGCTCGACGTCTTGTCCGACATTCTCTCGGAACCGGCGTTCGACGGCGGCGAGCTGTTGCGCGAGCAGAACGTGATCGTGCAGGAGATCGGCGCCGTCGCCGATACGCCCGACGATCTGGTGTTCGAGCACCTGCAGGCCGTGTCGTTTCCCGAACAATCGCTGGGCCGCTCGATCCTCGGCACCGCCGCTACGGTGCGCTCGTTCGACCGCGCCAAACTGCGCGCCTATCTCGGCGGCCACTATCGGGCGCCCAATATGGTGGTCGCCGCCGCGGGCGCCGTCGAGCATGCGGCGGTGGTGGCTGAGGTGGAAAAGCGGTTCGCGTCGTTCGATGGTCCCGCGGGACACCGGCCGGAGCCGGCGCAATTCGGCGGCGGCACCCACGTCGAGAAGCGCGAGCTCGAACAGGTGCACATCGCGCTGGCGCTGCCCGGCGTGGCGCAGACCGATCCGGCGCTTTACGCCATGCAGATGTTCACCAGCGTGCTGGGCGGCGGCATGTCGTCGCGATTGTTCCAGGAAGCCCGCGAGAAGCGCGGCTTGTGCTATTCGATCTATGCGTTCCACGCGCCATATTCGGACGTCGGCATGTTCGGCCTTTATGCCGGGACCGATGCCGCCGACACGTCGGAACTGATGCGGCTTATCGTCGACGAAATCGCCAACACCGCCGAAACCCTGTCGGAAGCCGAGATCGCGCGCGCCAAGGCGCAGATGAAGGCCGGCCTGTTGATGGCGCTGGAGAGCTCCGGCGAGCGGATCGGCCAACTGGCGCGGCAGCTGCTGGTGTTCGGCCGGCCGCTTCCGACCGATGAGCTGGTCGCCAAGGTCGAAGCCGTCACCGTCGAGAGTGCCCGCGCCGCCGGCCGCGCGCTGCTCGCCAGCGGCAAGCAGGCCATCGCCGTGCTCGGGCTCGGCTCCGGACTTGAAAGCGCCGCGGCGATTGCCGAGACTCTCACGCGCCGCGCCGCGTGATACAAAGGCCGCCGTCGAACGCCGTCCTTCTGCGCTGCGGCGGGGTGTGCATCGAGTCAAGTCTACGCTGAACCAAGTCGATGGCGTTCTTCCGCACCATCAATTTTTCCGAGCCGCTGGCGGCGATTCCGGGCGAGGGCGTCACGCTGCGCACGCCGCAGATGACCGACTACGCCGAATGGGCGGCGCTGCGCGAGGCGAGCCGCGACTTCCTCATCCCGTGGGAGCCGACCTGGCCGGTCGACGACCTCACCCGCAGCGCGTTCCGTCGCCGGGTCCGCCGCTATGTCGAAGATTTGCGGACCGATCAGGGCTACGCGTTCCTGATCCTGCGCAACGGCGACAACGCGCTGGTCGGCGGCTTGACGCTCGCCAATATCCGCCGCGGTGTCGCCCAGGCCGGCAGCCTCGGCTACTGGATGGGCCTGCCATTCGTCCGCCACGGCTACATGGCGGCGGCGGTGCGCGCCGTCATTCCGTTTGCCTTCACCACGCTGCGGCTGCACCGGCTGGAAGCGGCCTGCATTCCCAGCAATGCGGCCTCGATCCGGCTGCTCGAAAAGACCGGATTTGTGCGCGAGGGCTACGCGCGGGAATATTTGTGCATCAACGGCATCTGGCAGGATCACCTGCTGTTTGCCCGGTTGCAGGAGCCGGCGAAGGCTTGACCATCCGAGCTGCGGCCCCCCGTCGCGGCTGAACGCCTGCCTTTCGATGGTCACCGTTATCTTGCTAGAATGACCTCTGGGCCTTCGCCGGCCGTTGCGGCCGATGCGGCGATGAGTTGGGGAATGCTGCGAAATCACCTTTTGCGCCACTGGTACGGTCGAGCGGCGCCTGCCGGCGCGCTCGCCTTCGTGCTGGTCGTCTCGGGCTGCAGCGGCGGCAGTCTGTTCAACAGCACCGCCGAGCCGGCGCCGGCCCCGGCGGCCGCGTCGTCATCCTCGGGCCCGCAATGGCTTCGGGGCGAGATCGGCAGTTTCTTTGCCCAATCGTCCGACAAGGGGTCGCAGCCGGTTGCCGGCGCGACGCCCGATATCGAATGCCCGTACATCGAAATCCGCCAGGGCGCTTCGACCCTGACGATCGGCGGCGGCGGTGAAAATGCCGCCATGTCGCTGAAGTATCAGGGCACGTTCGTGCGCGCGGCGCGGCAATGCTCGGTCGCTTCCGGCCAGATGACCATAAGGGTCGGCGTCGAGGGCCGCATCATCCTCGGGCCGGCCGGCGGTCCCGGTCAGGTCGACGTGCCGTTGCGCATCGCCGTGGTCGACCAGTCGCCCGCCGGCATGAAGCCGATCGTGACCAAATTGATCCACATCCCCGTCGCCATCCAGTCGGCCACCGACAGTCCGACCTTCGCGCATGTCGAGGATGGGCTGACTTTTCCGCTGCCGTCCGCCGCCGTACTCGAGCACTACATCGTCTATATCGGCTTCGATCCGCTGGCGGCGCAGGGCCAGGAAAAACACTTAAAGCCGCAGCCAAAGCCGAAACGGCGGGCCACTCCGGCAGCCGGCAGCGGGTGATGCTTCAGGTGGCGCGCACCAGGCGCGCCCCGGATGTCCGCAATTTTTAACGTAATCGGAGCAACAACGGACGTTGCGCGAACTTGCGCAATTGGGCGAAAATGACCCAGAGCGGACATTAGGCACCATTGTTCGCGACACTTAGAAAACGGTGGCTAGGGTTGGTCGTTTGGAGCAGTTGCTTTCTTGAGCAACAATTGTTTGATCTGATCGAATACACGGTAGAAATCTGGATTGTTCAAACTAACAACATTTTTGTTTCGATCGGCAATGACAGTGTTGGTCAAGATTCCGTCTTTGACAAGCCAATAGACCTCATATTTCCCTTCTGCTTTCTCCTCGCCCTCGGTATTGTACAAAAAGACAATCTCGGGGCGCTGCGAGAAAACATAAACCCCCATTTTTATTCCCGCGGAATTTGACATTAAAACACCCTTGCCATCAATGTCTTTGCCAGGAGTCAACCCAAAACGCTTCGCGACATCGCCTCTGAGCGTAAGGACATGGCTGTCCTTGGAGCGAACAGCCCAGGAGGCAATTGCTGCATCATCTTTGCGGTCCTGATCCAGGTCAACCTTGAGAAATTGCGGCGTAATCTCGTTTGCAGATGGAGCCTCATGGGCCATCATCAACACGAAGCTCATGATGGCGAACATCAGTTTGAATGTGCTCTTCGTCATTGTCATCCTTTATCGTCCTACGTTTTTACTGATTATGCTGACGGTCACGGCCGCCCGCAAGACATCAGGGTACTGGTGTGGACGACCGCTCCTGGCACTCAGCGTCGGCCCTGTGACTAGCCGATCCGGACGCGATTGGGGGTACAGCCGGCATCGGCGGGCGGAGTCAGAAACGTTGCTCCCGACCCAAAGCGGACATCAAGCGCGAGTCTCTTCGTGCGGAGTTACGCTCTGCGTCACATTGGCAGGATAATTGCGCACACCAGGCCCTCTGCGCTCCAGTCGAGGCGAAGGTCGCCTTTGTGTTGGTCTCGGATCATGCGTTGCATCACGCGAGTGCCGAAGCCTTGACGCGTAGGTTTCTTGACCGCGGGACCGCCCTGCTCAGTCCAAGTGAGGATGAGGTGGTTGCTTGCCACAACCGACCATTTGACCTCAACGCGGCCCTTGGCCACCGAAAGAGCCCCGTACTTGGCCGCATTGGTGCTCAGCTCGTGCAAAATCACCGCGACTGTCTGTGCGATATTGGGCTCCAATAACAACTCTGGACCGTCAACGTGGACGCGTGCCTCGGTGCCATGGACATAGGGCGCGAGCTCTCGTCGAGCGAGGGTAGCTAGCTCGGCGCCTTTCCAGCGCGACTCGACAAATAGCCCATGGACATTCGCGAGCGCCTGAATGCGTCCTTCAATCACACGTTTGAGGTCGTCGGGTGTTTTAGACTGAGAAAGATTAACGGTGGCTTGGACAGCTGCGAGGATATTCTTGGCTCGATGCTCAGCTTCCCGAGCAAGCGTGGCGATGTGCTCATCGCTGCGCTTTCGATCAGTGACGTCTCTGGCGATTTTCGAGGCGCCGATGATCTTGCCTTCAGCATCTTTGACAGGAGAGACCGTCATCGAAATGTTGATCAAGCTACCGTCTTTGCGCCGGCGAATTGTTTCATAATGCTCGGTCCGCTCTCCACGCCTAATACGCCAAAGGATCACGGACTCCTCATCAACCTGTTCGGGCGGGATGAGAATTGTGATCGGCTGGCCCACTGCTTCGTCAGCCGTATAGCCAAAGATGCGCTCAGCGCCCTTGTTCCAACTCTTAATGGTACCGTCGAGGTCCTTCGTTATGATTGCGTCGTCGCTATTGTCGACAACGGAAGCATACCACCGGAGTCGATCGTTACTTTCGCGTAGCGCAGCTTCGGATTTGGTGCGTTCAATAAGGTCGGCAGCTTGTCGGGCAAGAACATCCAGTCGCCACAGCGCCCGTTCCGTGGGTCGATGCGGCTCGCGCCAATGGGTGGAAATCATGCCCAAGAGTTGGCCGGAACGGGAAACGAGTGGTGTGGACTGAACGGCGCGAATGTTTGATCGACGATACTCATCAAGATCAGCCGTGCCCGCCATGAAATCACAGATGTCAACGTCCGGTACCACCACGCGAGACCCGGTGGCTAATGCAAACCCGCAGGTGCTGGCGGAATTAAAATGCACGCTTTCCCAGAAAGCAGCTGATTGCGGATGAAATCCCTTCCACGCCAATAACTGGAGCTGGTCACGTTTTGGATCGAGCAATTGCATGCTTGCCATATCGGACGACATTAAGCTCATGGCGGCGTCGATGACGCGGCTATAAAGGGAGTTGAGATCGCCCTCCTGAATCAACAAGGTACTGATTTGATGCAGTTGGAGTAGGTCGTCCGGCCCGTCGACGTCTTTGCGGCCCTCAGAAATAGGCAGGCTCGACGGATCAGCCATGATACGCGACCCCGGTCAAAAATTTAGTCCGCCGCCCAACTCTATATCGACCTGAAAAGGACGGGAACCCCGCGACCCGGCAACTACGGACCTGGTCGTCGGGTTCCACAATGGGCGCAACGGCGCCGCGACTATTATCAACCCTCCAAGGCCCGCTTTTGGCACGTTTCGACCGACTGCGGTATGCGCCGCCATGTCGGCAATTGGGGGATAGCGACAATTCGGAAGGGGCTGCGGCCGAACCACGGCCTGGTTTTTCGGCACGACTACGTCACCGTCAAAAGCAAATTAAGATGGTGGCGCGCCGGCCGTTCCGATCAATTAAATCGTCTGCGTACGTCCTCGATGCCGTGCGCCAACAAATCCTCGCCGACCTGGCCCTTGGCGGCGGTGGCGAGGATTTTCTCCGCGGCCGCGACGGCGGCATCGGCGGCGGCGGCGCGCACGTCGGCGAGCGCCTGGGCCTCGGCCTGGGCGATCTTGGCCTCCGCCATCTTGGTGCGGCGGGCGACAAAATCCTCCATGCGCAGCTTGGCCTCGGCGGCGTGGCGCTCGGCCTCGATCTTGGCGCTGGCAATGATGGCTTCGGCTTCGCGCTCGGCCTCGCGGCCCTTGCGCTCGAAGTCGGCGAGCAGCGCCTCGGCTTCGCGACGCAGCCGCGCCGCCTCGTCGAGCTCCGACCTGATCCGCGCCTGCCGCGCGTCGAGCGAGCCCACGAGCTTGCGGTGCGCGCCCAGATAGACGAGCAGGCCGAGAAACAAAAGAAAGCCGATGGCGACCCAAGCTTCGGGACCGGGCATGGTGTTAACTCAGCCTTTCGTGCTTTCGCGCACCGCCGCGGCGACCTCGTCGGCGGCCGGCGCTTTGCCGATCAACCGTTCGACGATGGCGGCAGCGGTGTCGGTCGCGATGGCGCCGACATTCGCCATCGCACTTTCGCGTTTTCCCGCGATCGATTGCTCGGCCGCGGCCAGGCGCTCGTGCAGCTCGGCTTCGAGACGCTTGTTGGTCTCTTCGGCCGCCGCCGTTTCGCGCTCGCGCGTTTCGTTGGCGATGCCCTGGGCGCGGCCGCGCGCATCGGCGAGCGCCTTCTCGTAGGCCGCGTGCGCGGCGTCCGATCGCTCCTTGAGTCCCTGCGCCGCGGCAACGTCGTCGGCGATGCGCTTTGAGCGCTCGGCCAGAATCGAGCCGACCCGCGGCAGCGCGATCTTCGCCATCAGCACGTAGAGCAGGATGAACGTCAGCGCCAACCAGACGAGCTGCGAGGGAAAGTGCTGCGACTCGAAGGGCGGAAACGCCGTGTGCCCGGCGTGGCCTTCGCTATTGGCGGTCGTCTCGGCCATGACGGCGCGGCTAGATGCCGAACAGCAGCAGCAGCGCGATCAGCAGCGAGAAGATGCCGAGCGCCTCGGTGATGGCGAACCCGAAGATCAGGTTGCCGAACTGGCCTTGCGCCGCCGAGGGATTGCGCAGCGCGGCGGCCAGATAATTGCCGAAGATGATGCCCACGCCGACGCCGGCGCCGCCCATGCCGATGCAGGCAATGCCGGCTCCGATGTATTTTGCGGCGGTCGGATCCATGAGAAAGCTCCTTTGCAGATAAGATGGGGCCTCAATGGCCCGGGTGTATTGCATCGTTGAGATAGATGCAGGTGAGGATGGCAAACACGTAGGCCTGCAGCACTGCGACCAGGACTTCCAGCGCGGTGAGCAGCACCACCATGATCAACGGCAGGGCGGCGCCGAACCAGCCGACCACGCCCCAGCCGGCGAGCATGATGACGAAGCCGGCGAACACCTGCAGCGTGATGTGGCCGGCCAGCATGTTGGCGAACAAGCGGACGCTGTGCGAGATCGGCCGCGACAGGAACGACAGAATCTCGATGGCGACGATCGCCGGCAGGATGTAGATCGGCACGCCCTTGGGCACGAACAGGTTGAGGAAATGAAAACCGTGCCGCCAGAAGCCGTAGCCGACGACGATGAAGAACACCGTGAACGCCAGCGCCACGGTGATGATCAGCTGGCTCGTCACCGTGAACGAATACGGGATCAGCCCGATCAGGTTGGCGAACAGCACGAACATGAACAGCGTGAACACGAAGGGAAAGAACTTCATGCCTTCGTTGCCGGCCGAGCTGCGCAGCGTGTTGGCGACGAACTCGTAGGTCATCTCGGCGACCGACTGCAGGCGCCCCGGGATCACCGCGCGGCGCGCGGTGGCGCCGATGAACAGCGCCGACACCACGAGCACGATGGTCAGCATGTAGGCCGCCGAATTGGTGAACGCGATCTGGTGACCGCCCACGTTCAACACCGGGGACAGGTTGTGGATCTCGAACTGTTCGATGGGATTGATCTGCATCGGTCTTGTCGCGTCGGGCGCCGCGGCGCCGTCTCTAGTTATCCCGTTCCTTGGCGGCGCCGCCGTCGAGCGAGTTACCCGGCACGACCCCCGCGGAGCGCATCACATTGAGTACGCCGGCGGCAAAGCCGAGCAGAAGAAAGACAATGAGCCCCCACGGCGCAATGCCGAGCCAACGGTCGATGAGCCAGCCAATGCCGCCACCGACCAACACGCCTGCAACGAGTTCGCTCGAGAGCCGGAAGCCTCTGGCGTAGCCGGATGCAGTCGTCGCCCGATCCTCACCGGCACCATCCGACGCCCGGCCCGCCTGATCGCGGGCAAGCCGTTCGCTGAGCCGCTTGAGTCTCGCGGAGAGCGCGGCCTCGTCGGTCCGCGCGTTGCCGTCATCGCCATGTTGCCCGCGTGCGTCGTCGCTCATGCTCTCGACACTCGCGGCTTGGCGGCGATTGCGGTACGCCCGCCCTTGAAGCCGCGCGGACCATACTGAGGGCCTTTTGGCGAGTCAAGAAACGGCAAGTCGACCTCAACGCATTGAAATCGCGAGAGATATGGGCTTGCACCCGGCCGCCGCCAAGCCCCGGGAAAGCCCTTTTCGCTTGCCGCTGCAACGGCTCTGATTCCGCAGGCCGGTTCGCTTTGCCGCCACAACCATCGGACCGGCCGAACCTGCATGCCGGGCCCACGACCGGTCGGTCCTCTCGCCGGACGATCATTTGCGGTATGGATGAGCGAACACAGGACTACCCGCAAACCGATGAGCTCGTTGTCCGCCATCCGCACCGCGCGCGCCGACGCCATTGCCAGCGCCACGTTGACCGTTCAGACGCGCGGCGAGGGCTTTTTCGAGATCACCCGCGAGCTCGCCGCCTTTCTGAAAAACGCAAACGCACGCGACGGCCTGCTGTTGCTGTTTCTGCGGCACACCTCGGCTTCGCTGGTCATTCAGGAGAACGCCGACGCGGACGTGCGGGTCGACCTTGTCACCGCGCTCGACCGCCTCGCTCCGGCTGATGCCCCTTGGGTGCACGACACCGAAGGTCCCGACGATATGCCGGCGCACGTGAAGTCGATGCTCGACGGCGTTTCGCTGCACGTGCCGGTCGCCGACGGCGCGCTCGGTCTCGGCACCTGGCAGGGCGTCTATGTGGCCGAGCATCGCCGCGCGCCGCACCGGCGCGAGGTGATCGTGCAGTTCGTCGGTTCGTGCGGACGCGATTGAGCATAGCGGCGCCGCATGCGTGCGGTGGACCTGCTCGGACCGGCGGCGGTACAATGCCTCGTTGTCTCACGGCGGCTGGAATATCCGATTGAGCGAAGCCTCCTCTCATCGCCTGGTGATTGCCGACGATCACCCACTGTTTCGCGGCGCGCTGCGCGAGGCGGTGTCGGGGCTGTTCGCGCGCGCCGAGATCGGCGAGGCCGGTACGTTCGAGGAGATGACGGGGCTGCTCGAGCGCGGCGGCGGCGCCGACATCGATCTCATTCTGCTCGACCTGCGCATGCCGGGCGCGCAAGGCTTTTCCGGCCTAATGTATCTGCGCGCGCAATATCCGGCGGTGGCGATTGTCGTCGTCTCCGCCAACGACGATCCGGCGGTGATCCGCCGCTGCATGGAATTCGGCGCTTCGGGCTTCATTCCGAAGACGCTCGGCGCCGAGGCCTTGCGGGCGGCGATCGCGGCGGTGCTGCGCGGCGAGGTCTGGACGCCGCCCGACGTCGACCTGTCGCGCGGCTCCGACGCCGAAGGCGCGGCGATGATCGCGCGGCTGTCGTCGCTCACCCCGCAGCAGGTCCGCGTGCTGATGATGCTGTCCGGCGGGCTCCTCAACAAACAGATCGCCTACGAGCTCGGCGTCTCGGAGGCGACCGTCAAGGCGCACGTCTCCGCCATCCTGCAAAAACTCGGCGTCGACAGCCGCACCCAGGCGGTGATCGCCGCCGGCCGCATCGAAGCCGGCCAATGGCCGCAAGTGCCGCGCCAAGGGGTACGCTAAAGCTGAACTCATAATTTCGCCATGTCGGCTTTGAACCCCAAAAGCGGGCATCGCCAGGTGACCGCGACGTGTCCGTTTTGTGCCAGGAGCGACCGAAGTGCGACGCAGCAAATTGCCGCCTATTCGATCACCTCGTCAGCAAGCGACAGCAAATTGTCAGAGATTACCAACCAGAGCGTCTTGGCATCCGTTGGTTTTGCACCGCGCAGCAGCTTGCTGATCTGCCAGGACAAAATATCTCGGTAAATCCGCTCAAGACGCAGTCCGTAACCGATGAAGCCGCCCTCCTCAGCCGTGGTAGGCCATTGGTACATAGTGGGCAGACCGAGCGCCGCGACGCGCGGCAGAAGATCTGACGGTTATTAACCAACACCACCGATGCCAGCACGTTAACCAACCACTCCTGAAAGCGATAACCTGATTGCAG
>Ga0070734_10001806_pt1 | contig 28972 bp, 21 predicted proteins | sample Coa_R1_8_FD_66444 | JGI IMG/M metagenome (GOLD analysis project Ga0070734, IMG submission 66444) | Surface soil microbial communities from Centralia Pennsylvania, which are recovering from an underground coalmine fire - Coalmine... | ecosystem: Environmental > Terrestrial > Soil > Unclassified ... | reverse complement strand
ATATCTGCTTTTTTCAGTGACTCTTCAAAATGAGTGAAGTCTATAAAATAATCAATTCCATTCACCAGTTTTGCACCTGTGAAAGTTGCTAATCCCGCAGCTACTCCGCCTGCAGCACCACCATGCTTTAATGCATTCATATCTTTTCCAGTGTGATGAAATGCAACATCTCTGAATCTTGCAAGACATGCTTCCAGTTTTTCAATATCATTACTACTTGCTCCTTTCTGCGGGCCGAAAACAACAGCGGCTCCATTTTTTCCCAGTAAATTATTTTCAACATCACAAAGAATAATCAGTTCTGTTTCTTTAATGCGACTGTCAAGTTGCGAAGTGTCTATTTTTTCGAGATGCGAAAGGCTTTCTGGCATGCCCGTTAATCCTTGGTTTTTTTTATCAAGAAATTTTATTCCTAATGATTGAAGTATTCCTATTCCTCCATCCACTGTGCAACTGCCGCCAATGCAAAGCAAAATTCGTTTTGCTTTTTTGTTGAGCGCATCAATGATCAATTCTCCTGCCCCTGATGTGGATGCATGCAATGGATCGAGTTCATCAGGCTTCATTAATTTTAGCCCGGCAACATCGGCGAGTTCTATAATTGCGGTATAGTCATCAGTTAATCCGAACGAAGCATTTATCTTTCTTCCCAACGGATCTTTGACATATATATTAATAACTCTTGCATTTGATTTTTGAATCAACAATTTCCCTGTTCCATCTCCGCCATCGCCAACCGGAAAATTTTCAGCAGTAAATTTCAATTTGCTTTTTGATAATCCTTCATGAATATATTTTGCAGCATCATCAGCAGAGAGGGCATTTTTAAAAGCATTTGGGGCGATGAGGATGTGCATGAAAAGTTTTAAGATTTAATGAGAAAGAAACAAAGATAAAATACAAACCATGCCGAATGAAACGAGACCCATCCATAAAGTAGCAAGCGAATACATCCTGAACATCGGTTTGATTGCTAATGAAGAGAATTTTGCAATCACCCAGAAATAGGCATCATTTGCATGCGAGATAATCATGGAGCCGGCGCCCATACTAAGCAAGCAAAGCAAACGGCCGTTTTCCGAATCCAGATGAAGAGCAGGCAATAACGGCTGCACCAGCGATGCCGCAGTAATGATGGCGACTGTTGATGAGCCTTGTGCTGTTTTTAAAAGTGATGTAACTAAGAATGGAAATAATATTCCCATGCTTGCTAATGGAAATATTTTGCTAAAGTGCTGTCCAAAATGCATAGCAGTTAGTATAGCGCCGAATGCTCCGCCTGCCCCTATGATCACTAATATGCCTCCCGCTTTTTCCGTTGCTTCGCCAAGCAATGCAGTGACGGTTTTTATTTTCTTGTTTTTCCAAATCGTCAGTGCCATCAAAATACCAATAGCAAGTGCGACTACAGGCTCGCCCAGTGCAGAAAAAATATTTTGCCAAATTCCGGAAGATGATTTTCCCCACGTAGAAAATGATCGAGCAGACATCAATAACACAGGAACAGCAATCGGAAGAAATGATTGAAAAGGAGATGGCTGAGATGAAGAAAAAATTTTTTCATTTTCATTTTTAATTGATTGACCCTGAAACTTTCTTCCTGCATATATTGCCCAAAAATATCCGGCTAATGAAGCAGGGATTGCTATCAGTGTCCCGATCAATAATAATTTTCCGAAGTCAACTTCTAACAATGCGGCAGCAGCAGATGCTCCGGGATGCGGAGGAATTAAGCAATGCACAGAAAGCAAACCTGTTGCCAGCGAAACACTTGTTATATAAGGAGAGATGGCTGTTCGCAGTGATATTGATTTATTAAGGCTGCTTAATATAATGAAACCCGAATCGCAGAAAACAGGCATGCCCACAATGAAGCCAATGATATTCATTGACAGCACAATATATTTCTCTCCCATTTTTCTGATGATAAAATCGGATAGCACTGCAATGCTGCCATTGTGTTCGAGCACGGCTCCGAGCGTCGTGCCCAACACAATAATAAACCCCAGTGATTTCATCACATTCCCAAACCCCTCTTTCATGGTGTTAAGAATGTCACTCAGGGGCATTTGTGCCCCAAGCCCCACTAAAAAGCAAGCGGATGACAAAGCGAAAAAAGCAGGGATCTTATATTTTGCTGTTAGTAGTATAATGAAAATAATGCCTCCCAGCAACCATATAAATAAATAAATGAAAGAATGATCCATTGTTAGTTGCTCTTTGATAACCTAAAATAAGAAATATTAAACGGCATTGTGAATAATTTTAAAAAGAGCGTTTGACATTAATTTACGTATATACATTAGCGTTAAATACGAAACTTTAGCAAAATAGTGCTCATTTTTTTGACAGAATGTAATAAGCAATTTTAATAGCAAAGTCTGCTAGAAAACCTGCATAATAATTTTGGGTGATAAAAAATTGAATTGTCAAAAAAACATTTATTTTTTTGAGCAGGATCAAAGAAGAACAGTGAGCAAAAAAATCCACATTTTCCTTAATGATTTTTGTGTAGAGTTTATCCTTGTTGGCATCATATTTGTAAAAACCTGAGTCATATAGAAATTGATTTTAGCTAGTTCATTTCTATTCAGCCCTCCCCAATCGTTGATCTTCCCTTAAAATAATGGTGTGATAATTTATTGATTTAAATTATTTCCCCTGTATCGAGCAGTTTCTGATACAAAGTATCCTTTTGTTTCCAATGAAAAAATGAACATCTCAATGTTTTGAGATGAGTGCTATGCCTATCGGGCAAATTTAAAAATTGCCAGAATGGGATTGCTATGAGTGTGTGATCAATGAATATGTGATAGTGAAAATGCTTAATAGTGCTGTCACCCTATTGATAAAACAATTATCTGACTCTTTAAAATTGATAGAAGTTATTCTTTAATGTTCGTATCACTGAAAAAATTCAATACAGCTATGAAAGTATCTATTTACCCTTTTATCAGGAAGACATTTTTCTCTTCTCAGATTTCTTTCCGTTCTTTATTATTATTGTTTTCTTTTTTTGCTTTTATTAATGCCAATGCAAAAACAGTTGTTATTGGCAGTGGTAGCGGAAGCATTTCACAAACATCTATGAGTGGCCTGAGCTCGGGAGATGTTCTTGCAATTGCTCCGGGAACTTATAGTGGCGCAACTTTCTCCAATCTCAATAATATTTCCATTGTCAATAATGGCGGAGTGGTAACTTTTACCGGAAGGGTCACACTTGGGTCAAGTCTTGTGAATGTAGTGATCTCAGGAACCGGCGCATCAGGAACAACTTACGGTTTTCAATTCGGAAAACCTGGAACGACATTTAATGATATTGCTATTTCTTTAACAGGAGTTAATACTCAAGGATTGAGGATTTATAACTGTGAATTTTGGAATGTTACCAACAACATAGTTGATGGCAGCGGATACAGCACGACCTATACAGGTGATATTTCAACTTTAAAATTATACAAATGCACATTTGATCATTGGCATACGCATTCGAGTGGAATGATCTATCAGGGATCTTATGGATCAGCGAATCAGTTTTTAGTGCCGGTGGATAGCATAACAGTTTCAAATATGATTATTGATACTGTTTATAGCAATGGCACTCTTTTCAATGGCGGTGGAATTTACAGAGTGAACCTTCACGACTGGAAAGTGAATGCTTATTGCCTGAACCCAAGTGGTGATGTAGGTATGATCACTGTTAATGGCAATGGCAATATCAATAATATTTACAGGCACGGAGGACGAGGTTACATTGCAAGAGTTTGGGGTTGTGGATTAAATGGCCCTGGCGTCACCAATATTTATAATGTGATAGATGTTGCATCGAATGCGTATGGAACAGTGGATGCAAGGGTTGATACTACTTATCTCACTTCTTCTAAAACAGTGCCTGCTGTTTGGGGCTCTGATTTTCATATCCTCAACAACACAAGCGGAAATAAAACTGATGTGAATGGTTACGTGTGCCCGGTTGTTATTGTCGGCACTTATCTTTCTTACAAAATGGAAATCAGGAATAATTTTGCTTTCAATAACCAATATGGTGCCAATACTATCATCAACAACAATACAAGCGGGGGTAACACCATTAAAGATACAAGCAACAATTATTATTTAACGGCAAGCCAGGTTTTAAGTGCGTTATCAGATACAGTAAATTGTTATCTTAAGTCCGGTTCTCCTTTGATTGATAAAGGATATGCATCAACGTTAGTAACCACAGATATTGCAGGCATATCAAGACCGCAGGGAAGCGGATATGATGTCGGCGCCAGGGAATATTCATCAACCGGAAGTTCTGTAACTGCGAATGCTGGTAGCAGCCAGACTATCACGCTTCCATTAGATTCTGTAAATCTTAGCGCTTCTGCTTCTACTGTTGTGAACTCTACTATATCATCTTATAAATGGTTGCAGACATCCGGACCAAACACTGCAACATTGTCTTCTTCAACAACAGTAAGCACAAAGGCAACAAAACTTATTGTGGGTACTTATGTTTTTAGCGTGCAAGTAAAAGATGCAAAGAACGATTCTTCAACAGCAAGTGTAACTATTGTTGTGAATCCAGCCAGCCAGTCGATGACTTTAAGCGCAGGGTCAAATCAAACCATTACGTTGCCGACAAGTTCTGCGACACTAACAGGAACAGTTACAGATAATGCAGCTATCAGTTCTTATGCATGGACACAAACAACAGGGCCAAACACGGCAACAATCGCAACACCTAAAGCAGTGAGCACAACAGTGAGCGGATTGATTGCAGGTGCGTATGTTTTTTCCTTGAAAGTAACAGACGCAAATAATTATTCACTGACATCTACTGTGACAATCACTGTTAAAGCTGCAGCATTGCAATCACCTGTAGTCAGCGCGGGTTCAAATCAAACGATAACATTGCCGACTAGTTCTGTGACATTAACCGGGACAGCCACAGATGCATCAGGAACAATCAAGACTTATGCATGGACACAAACTTCCGGACCGAATACTGCAACCATAGCTTCGGCATCAGCCATTCAAACCAATGTTACAGGATTGATTGCAGGCACTTATGTTTTTCAATTGAAAGCAACTGATAATAATAGTTTGTCAGGTAGCGGAACAGTAACAGTAACTGTAAATGCAGCATCTACTTCCACCAAAACTACTGTAGTAACCGTTGCGGCAACAGCAAGTCCTTCAACATTGACTTTGCCAACAAGTTCAACAACGCTAACAGCAACAGTTTCCGATCCCAAAATCAGCAATCCATCTTTCACAACATGGTGGAGCCAGCAATCAGGGCCTAATTCTGCCAAAATCACCAGCCAGCCAAAATCTGTTACGACAGTTACGGGTTTAGTTGCCGGCACTTATGTTTTTTATGTTTCAATAACAGACCCGAACGCTAGTGCGAACACAACCGTGACTGTGAAAGTAAATAGTGCGGCTACCAGTGCCGTTGTTGCGCAAGCAACGCCTATTGAAAATATTTCTGCTGATACTTCCGCTGTTACAGTGGTCAACGACACAGCAGTTTCCAAGATGGATAGTTCGAGTGTTTCGGTAATCGATGATTTGAATGCTTCTTCAGGTAAGTCTATATTATTATATCCGAATCCGACAAGTGGCCCGCTGAATGTGCAGTTAAGCAGCAAAACAACAGGAGCTTTGTGGTTATTTGTTTATGATGTCAAAGGAAACATTGTATTCATGCATCAGTATAGCAAACCTTCAGGATATTTCAGCACACCGATTGATTTATCGAAACTGATTCACGGCACTTATATCTTACAAGTAATCATTGATAATAAAACAATGATGAACACAAAGTTTATAAGGCTATAACATAAATTTATTTGTAAACAATATCCCAGGAAATATTTTTTGCTGTGGGTGCAAGCTCAATGATTCTCATGTTTCCTATTTTTTTGTTTTCAATCAGCTTAGCATCTTTCAGATGAACTGTTGAAAATATAAATTGCGGAGGTTCGTAGATATAGAGCAAATAATTTTCAGACTCAATAATTTCAGAGTTGCCGCTAAGCATTTTATTATTCCATTGCAAACTTTTGATCTCGGGCGCACCACCACTGATATGACGGTTGGTTGCTAACAGTTGCGGGTAACCGCTTTTTTCACGGATGATAAAAGTCTGACAGCGATAATTTGAATCAATCATTCCGGGTTGAAAAGAACCAGAAAATATTCCTTTTAATTTTTTCTGCCAGAACTCAAACACTGCATATTCTTTTTTATCTGATAATCCCAGCTCACTGAATGGAATGGTATTGTCTCTTTCATCAAGCCTTCCCAGAACATTCCATGATTCATAAGGCATATTGATTTCAAGCTGAAACAATCCGGTGGTGGTTGTAGAGCTTGCATCAAATTGTCTCGGCCCTGAGCCGGATGTTTCTATATCTGCCCTTGCTATTAATGCAGAACGGCTTGGATCAACATCATATACTTGTCCGGGCAAAGTTTGTAAAACCGGAATGGATCGTCGTGCAGCGTCAATCAATTTTGAATTATTATACACGTCAGGTTTATCTGTCAGCATAAAAAGTGAACCGGTGAGCGAAGTTGCAACACATGAACGCCATGCTTCTTTTGGAGTAAGCTCAATATGATCAGGATCATTTCGCCAGATTACATTGTTATAGGAATTGAATTGCGCCAGGCCTGCAAAACTATATCCGTCATTTCCGATTCTGCAACCATCGATCATGCCTGTGAGCTCGGGGCGAATTCCCCAGCATCCCAGTAAAAAATTTTCTTTGCCGATGGATTGCCTCACCTGCGATACAATATTCCTGAATGCCTCTGTTCTGTCTGTGTTTTTTGTTTTAAAATAATTGGCGTATGTATTATAACCTTCATATTTCAAATGGCGGAGCGCATCTAATTTAAAATATTGCCAGCCTTGTTTACGCAATTCATCATACACAGGTTTTATCAATTGTTCAACAGCAGCTTTATTGCTTCCGTCCATCGGATAACCAATCCAGTTGCCTTTTGCGGGCATTTCATTTTTATCTTTCACGAACAAATCAGCATGTGCAGCTGCATCTTTATCACTGGCAAAAGAAACATTCGTCCATATAGCCGGAGTTAATTGTTTTGATTGTATGTAAGCAGCAACATGCGCCATCCCATCAGGAAATTTTTTATTAGCTGTAAGCCATGTGTCAGGCATTCCGATGGGCGTTTGCTGATAGCCGTCATCAATCTGCAGATATTGCAATCCATAAGGCACTAATTTTTCAGAAAGCATATCTGCAGTTTTTTTGATGTCAGCTTCAGTCACTTTATCAAGATATGCATACCATGAGCACCAGCCTACAACGGGTTTTTGCCATACCTGATATTCCCATGGCCTGAAATAGGTGAGGCTGCGATGCAAGCGATAATAATTTGGCCTGAAGCGGATGACCAATTCCCATGTCGATGCGCTGAGTGAATAATGACTATTGTCAACAGGCTTAATAATTGGATGCGCATAAATATTATCTATAGAGATGAGCCAGTCATTATTGCGATTATAGATTGCATTATTTTTCAGGCTATGACTTTGACCAACTACATGGCGGACAATTTTCATTGCTTTATCCGTTGGTTCTGATTCGCAGGCGAAAGAAGTTTCATGAGCGGAAACAAATGCATTCAAATTGACATTTCCTTCTGAGGCTCGAATGATAATTGTTTGAAAACATTTTCCATCGATAAAGCCGTGATTATTTGAAAAACTCCAGCTTGCATTTTTTTCGGAGACATCTATTTTCCCGCTTAATATCATTTGCCCTTCATAGCTGATAAAAATGGAATCAGGTTTTTGAAAAATTTCTGCCGGTCCATTTAAAGGATCGTTTTGTGCATTGGTTGTGCAATAAGAAATGAAGAATGAAATAAAAAGCGCAAAATATTTTTTAATGATATGCATGAATGGTTGCTATTAATTTTCAAAGCCAAAATAGTACAAAATTATTCGTCACGAACAATTATAAATGTCTGTTGGATTTAAATAGATAAAGATTTGAAATTTCAGGATGATCTTTAAATTAAAGGGAGCTTCGACAGTTATTATTAAAACCAAAGCCCCAGCTAAGAATAACCGGGGCTTTAATGTTACATATCATTGAAAGCACAAACCTATATTGTTTGCTTTTTTTTGAAACAGGTATATGTACGGGAATTTGAAAGTATTATTTCTGAATTTAAATGTAATGAGTTGACACCTTTTCAAAAGGTGTCAACTCTTCAAAACAAAAAACCCTGAAAACATTTCAGGGCGTTTTTATTGGGTACGGGTTTGGGATTAATTATTTGTCTTTTGAATCACCGCCAATCAAAGCAACTGCGTTTCTTGAAGGCTCATCATCTTCATCATTGCCATCCTGCAAAAGCACATCAGCTTTTGTGTTCAAAGCATAGCCATGCTGGTTTGCAGAATACATTCTCACTTTAAATGAAGTAGCAGTGCTGCTTACTATATCAAGCTTTACATTTTTATAATCTGCATTATAAATTTTTCCTTTTAAAGGAATATTTGATATTGCTACAGGAACTGAAGTACCTGCTTTCACAAACTGAATGTTAAACTGCACATATCCCCAACAGTGAGGCGCAACCGTAAATGCAGGTTGAAGTTCTGCTGCAAAACCAGGTGCAGAAATATCAAATGAGTCAAGTGATGCACTGCTGGTAAGTTTGTCGATGGTTATGATAGCATCAACATCAGGCTTCACTGAGGAGAACCGATAAACAGCTCCCTGTTTTTTCTCAGTTCCTGAAACAAGCATATACTTATTGAAACTGTAATTTGTTTGTGCAGAAACCAGAACTGTCACAGAAACTGCAAACAGTGCAAGTATCGCTTTTTTGATGTTCTTTGTTTTCATGCTGAAAATAATTTAAAGGGTATAGAATGATTTGTGAGAACATAATTTCCAACATCATGCCAGTGCCATAAGCCTTTAATAATCAGTTTCTAAAAAATATCATGTTATGAAATTATATCCCATTTCGGGAAATGAGGATTTGAAATTTTTATTTCGCAATTCACTTTTTGCTCAGGAAGATTATATTGACAGTACTTGAAATTGCCGTAACTTAAAACGACAACCTGTAACATATAAAGACCTGCAAAAAAGAAGATATTGCTTTTGCCATGATTATTACGTTTATATAATCAGATATTCGTAAGCGATTTTGAAGAAGGAAACCATCTCACTGCTTTCACAGATGATCAGAAAAATAAAAAATATATCAGCGCTGAGAATTCAAACTATATTTCTTGTTATCAGCTTTATTTTCTGTTCAAATATTTCTGCGCAGATCATCACTACTATTGCGGGTGGGAGTAATTATGGATATTCAGGAGATGGAGGTCCGGCAATCAATGCTGCATTCAGCAATCCGATCAGTGTGGCATTAGATGCTTTTGGCAATATGTATGTGTCGGACTATTTTAATCATCGTGTCCGGAAAATTGATAAGGTAACAGGCATTGTTAAAACTATTGCAGGTACAGGAATCCCGGGTTTTTCGGGCGATGGCGGTCTCGCTGTGAATGCACAAATCAATAGTCCGGGTGATTTATGTGCAGATGCAACAGGAAATATTTATTTTATCGACAACCAGAATTTCAGGGTCAGGAAAATAGATGCATCCGGCATTATCACAACCATTGTCGGAAATGGAAATACAAATTATGCGGGAGAAACTATTCCGGCTATCAATGCAGGTATTGATTACCCGAATGGCATTGCTGTAAGCGAAAAATATCTTTATCTGTCATTGTTTTCTTTGCACAGGATATGCGCCATCAATCTGTCGACAGACATCATTACTGGCATCGGAGGAATAGGAGTGAATGGTTTTTCCGGTGATGGCGGTGCTGCTGTGAATGCAGCTTTTGGATATCCTGCAGGTTTGTCGGTTACAGCTAACGGTGAAGTATATGTTGCAGATTTTGCCAATAACAGAATCAGAAAAATTGATGTTAATGGAATAGTTACTACTGTAGTTGGAAATGGAGCAGCTGTATATGCAGGCGATGGAGGCTTACCTTTATCTGCTTCTCTTAATTCGCCCACCGGGGTGTTTGTTGATGCCATCGGAAATATTTTTATTGCTGACAGAAGCAATCAGGTTATCAGAAAAGTTGAAGCATCGACTGGTATTATTTCAACGGTAGCCGGTAGCGGCAACTATGGCTATGGAGGGGACGGAGGATTAGCAACTTCGCCTTGTGTTAAATTCGCTGATCCGCATAATGTGCGTGAAGATGCCGATGGCAATCTTTTTATTTCTGATCAAAGCAATAATTGCATCCGCAAAGTGGATACATCACATCGTATTACATTAATACCTTCAATCACCATTTCTACAATCAGCACAAATATTTGCAGCGGCGCTTCAGTTACATTCAACGCTGCCGTATCAAATGCAGGAATCAATCCCTTTTTTCAATGGAAAATTAACGGGCTGAATGTCGGGAAGGACAGTTTATCATTTACTACTTCATCATTAAATAATGATGACATAATCACATGTGATATGACCGCAAATATTGGTTGCAATTCATCATCAGTCATAAGCAATTCAATTACGGTAACAGTTTCACAAGGCATTGAACCAACAATATCCGTTCACGCAAGTGCTGATTCAATTTGCCCGGGAGATAATATTATTTTCACGGCTACCGCAAGCAACGCAGGCACCTCTCCGTCTTTTCAATGGAAAATAAACGGAGCGGACATTGGCTCAGATAACTCGGTGTATTCTGGGAATAATTTTGTAAATAAAGATCAGGTAGCTTGTGTGCTCACAGCAGATGACGTGGCTTGTCAATCACTCGTTTCATCAAACATCGTTGTCATAAATGTCAGGGATTCATCTGTAATATCCATTAGCCCATACGACACCTCAGTTATTACGGGGTCACAAGTGCAATTAAGAGTTGCAGTGAATGGTTCTGTTGTATCCTTTCATTGGATGCCGTCAGAATTATTACAGAACGCAACTGCTTTTTCTCCGACAACAAAGCCACTAACCTCAACAAATATTTTTGCACTTACGTTGACAAATACCGACGGATGCACTTCACATGCTTCGGCAATCATACATGTTAAGAAGCCATTGCTAATGCCATCTGCGTTCACGCCAAATAACGATGGGAAAAACGATGTTTTCAGAATCCCTTCAGGAACGCTGCTTACTCTGATTGATTTTTCAATCTATGACAGATGGGGGAGTAAAGTTTTTTCAACAAAAGATATATCAAAAGGATGGGATGGAAGGGTTGCCGGAAAATTATTGCCTGCGGGAAGTTTTGTATATAGCATCAGCGGGACATCGGAAAATAAAAAAGTGTTTTTTAAAGGCACAGTTATTTTGATACGGTAATTAATTTTTTCGTTACATCAAAATTGCTCCCATTCATTAATAACATCGTTATATTTACTTTTCATTATCATGCAAAAAATTTCTCAGATAAAGTAATGGGAAGCTTCACTGAATTTTCAGAAAAAATTAAAAAATTTATTGGCATTTTGGGGCCTGGAATCGTGACCGGCGCAAGTGATGATGATCCTTCCGGTATTGCTACTTATTCTCAGGCAGGTTCGCAATTCGGTCTCGCTACTTTATGGACTGCTTTATTCACTTTCCCATTAATGGCAACCATTCAGGGCATGTGTGCAAGAATTGGGATGGTCACTTCTCAAGGGTTGACTGTAACATTAAAACAACATTATTCAAAGCCTTTGCTTTATACTATGTTATTGTTCAGTTTTCCTGCAATCACTTTAAATATCGGTGCTGATATACAAGGAATGGGCGCTGTTGCCAACATGATTTTTCCCGCTATCCCTGTTCCTGTTTTTTGTATTGCCTTCACTGCAATTTTATTGTTTGTGATTATTAAATATCCGTATCAAAAAATTGCCATGATCTTAAAATGGCTTTGTGTGTCACTGTTATTATATGTTATTGTTCCTTTTATGGTGAAACAGGATTGGGGTGCCATTGCAAAAAATACTTTCATCCCGCATATTCAATTCAACAAAGATTATATGTCAATCATTGTTGCGATACTTGGCACCACCATTTCTCCTTATTTATTTTTCTGGCAGGCAACGATGGAAGCAGAAGATATTGCCCACAGCAGAAAACAAGTGATTGTTGATAAAAGATTACTGAATGATATGAAAACCGATATCAACACCGGCATGCTTTTATCCAACCTCGTGATGTTTTTTATTATACTCACTGCAGGCAGTGTTTTATTTCCGGCGGGCATCAGGCAAATAGACACAGTAGATCAGGCTGCAAAAGCACTAGAGCCATTAACCGGAAAACTAACCTATCTTATTTTTGCGCTTGGAGTATTGGGGACAGGTCTTTTGGCAATACCTGTTTTAGCAGGATCACAATCATATATGCTTGCGGAAACATTTGGCTGGCAGGCCGGGCTTGATAAAAAATTTTCGCAAGCGAAACCATTTTATGTTTCCATCATCATTTCTCTGTTGGTTGGTTTGTCTCTGAATTTTTTCGGCGTCAGTCCTATCAAGGCATTGCTCTACACTGCGATTTCATACGGACTTACGGCCCCGGTACTGATTGCCATCATCCTGCATATCGGCAACAACAAAAAAATAATGAAGGAAAACACCAATTCAAAACTTTCAAACACGCTTGGCTTTATCACCTTATTGTTGATGACGGTTGCTGCCGTTGGATTGGTTTACTTTTTATTCGTATCATAAATACGAAATGCGATTCTTAAAATTGTTCTAAATATATTTTCGGTTGTTTATGAACGTTATTATTTATTTCGAAGCGAAAACGGATCCGTATATTTCCACATGCGGAACAAAACAATCAAAGGGAAAATGACCCAAGCAGCATTGGCAAGAAGCACGCGAAAGAGTTCTGGCGAGGCGTGTTCTCCATTTATTTCTTCAAACAATATAATGCTGACATTGGTGAGCATCACAGATGCCCACATAATGCTCATCAACCTTATCCATTTCAAACCTTTTGCATAGGCGTAGATGGCGAAAACATAAAAAGGTCCAAAGAACAATGCATCAATCCATATAGTTGCACGCCACCATGCCGGTCTTGCAATCAGCACCGGATCGAAATGCTTGCCATACCAATGCACCAGATCAACCATTTTTGCAGGTGGCCATAATGGGTATTGAAAATTGTTGGCATCGGTAATCACCAATTGTTCCAGATCGATAATGTATGTGATGAAACAAAGATTGATGATAAAAAAGATAATGATCGCAATATCAACAGGACGTTTCCGCAATGGCAAAGAAGCAGGTTGCATATTTTTTTTGTAGCAACTAATCTATTGAAAATTTGTAAGGAGGCAAACTTATTTATCAGCTCATGAATATTCAGACGTAAAAGATTTCACACCCATAAAAGATTTTGAAATCATTGATTGAAAATGAAAGCATTGCCAACGATCAAAAATTAAAACAGGTAATTGGCATTCTCCTTGCATCATAAAACTGATGTATTAATAACCCTAAAGATATTGTTATGAAAAAGATCCTTTCCATCGGTTTGTTGTTATCTATCACTTCTGTTGCAATGAGTCAGGTTATAGGCACAGTTGAGAAAAAGACCAAAGAATTTTATATCAAGTCGAATCAGAATAAAGAATACAGAGTGTTTGGATATGCTTATCCAAATGTTGCCTCACAAAAACTGATTTGCTTTTCATCTTATGCCGGTGATGTGACAGCCAATGCGAATGGATGCCCATTAGGTGCATATTATGATACCGGAAGAATGAAAATTACAGATAAAATTACCTATATCGCGACACTTGGAAATTTTGGAAAGATGCTGTTCACGTCAAGCAGTGGCAAGAAAGCAATTTTCTACCTGCCGAAATCAAGCTTTGTGATAAAATAATAATTATTACCACAGCTCCAATCCCAATAGCTTTTTACCTAAGCCAGTTAAAACAGCTTTTTCATATTTTGTTTGCTCCCAATTTCTGGGGTCGCCAGGAAATGCATAACCTTCAGGTGAGATCCTATCTTTCCATGAATTGATTCTCCATGATCTTAAATTTTCATTGTCTTCTTCTGCAGGCATCATCGAAATATATTGAGCTATCCTTACTTTGTTTTCACTTCTGTTAGCTCTTATTCCATGCGGCTGTGTGCTGTTGAAAATGAGAAGGTCTCCTGCTTCTAATTTTACTTTTGTGGGAGTGAAACCGGTTGTGTCTGGTTTGAATCTGTCTCTGTCTGAAGGCTGCGTCAGCTTCCATGTGTCGTAATTTCTGAACAATTCAGGTATGCACTGAAAGCCGCCCATATTCTCATCAGTCTGATCAGCTAATGCCAATACCCCCTGAACATTCACAGGCTTTGTTTCCGGATCATAATCCCAATGAATAAAGGCTTTGTATTCATGGCCAGGCCTTATGGGAAAATTTAAGTTTGCTCTGTCAATCGTTACCCATAATTTTTCAGTGCCCCAGATGTCGACGAATGCATCATACACTTTTTGCATTTGCCTGTTGTTCCATAAATGTTGATTGTTATAACACTCAACCATCCCTGTATTAGTGAGTTCTTTCATTTTCATTTCAGCTCTCGGAGCAGTGTACCATGTGTTCATATCGTCAGGATCTTTTTCTTCAAACTCCCAAATGAATTTTGCAGTCTCCTGCGCTTGTTCTCTTGGCACAGCATTTTTGATCACGATATAACCATTGGTGATCCAGAAATTCCAATCGTCTTGGCTTAACACTCTTAATGCTTTTCCATTCGATCTGTCATTTAATTTCAAAGCACTGCTTTTTGCGGTCGAAGGATTTCCCGGAATATCTAAATGAGCATTTTGGGGAGCCATTGTAGGCGCCATTGTAGGCGCCATTGTTTGCTGTTGCATAATTATATTTTTTGAAGATTAAATAATTGCGATGATTGTGATAAAGGACAAATGCTTTTTGTTCGCTTGCAAAACCCATTTGACAATTGATGTTTGCAATGATGATTTAGATGTTTCAAGTTATTGCAAGCTTTTCTTTCATCACCACTTTTGGTTTGAGAAGAAACTGCAGCTATTGATTGATGGATATTTTCATGAAGCATAGCAATTCGTTTTTTGTAATACAAAATTCAATCTATTGCCAACTTTATAAAACGTCGTTATTGACTAATTTTTGACCTGTATTGATATTTTTTCTGTTCAAGCGACCCTATTATGTTATTTTAGTATCAATGAAACTCAAGTTGGAATCCATAAAGCCAGATTCAGGAAGCTCTTTTAAAATACTTCTCACTCCGAACCTGAATAATATTTTTTACTGGCATTTCCACTCTGAAATTGAGATCGTATATGTAGAAGCTGAAAAAGGGATCAGGCATATTGGCGAGCATATTTCAGTGTATGAGAAAAGCGATCTTGCATTGATCGGTTCATATATCCCACACCTGAATTTTGATTATGGTGCAAAAACAACTGTGGAGACTGTTGTTGTTCAGTTGCGCCAGGATTTTTTTGAAAGCGGGCTGGAAATTTTTCCCGAGCTTAATCATATTGTAGAATTATTTGAGCGAGCAAAAACAGGCATTGCATTTTATGGCAACACAAAAGATATCGCAGGAAACAGATTAAAGAAACTTATTTCTTTAGAAAAGTTTGAACAATTTTTTGAGCTGCTCAGCATTTTCCAATTTCTCGCAAAGAGCAATGAATATGTTCCTCTGAAAGTCAGAGCAATATCAAGCAATGGTTTAATCAAGCATCAGGAACGGATCCATAAAATATATCAGTATGTGGAAGAAAATTTTAAAGAGACCATCAATACTAATGACATTGCAAAAAAAGTGAACTTATCAGTTCCTGCTTTTTGCAGGTATTTCAAGAATGCGACAAATCTTACATATACTGATTTTGTGAACAAGTATCGTATTAATCATGCGAAAAAATTATTGTTGCAGGACATCAATGTAGGAGAAGCTTGTTTTGAATCAGGCTTTGAAAATATTTCTTATTTCAACAGAGCCTTCAAAAAAATAGCTGGGGAGAGCCCATCTTCCTTTAAAAAAAGAAACCTGGATTTATAATCAGCTATAGGTTGATATGCTTTATTGTTGTGGTGTGCTCAGGTCGATATTATTTTCTTCGGATTTTTCTTTTTTGATCTGCAATTTTCCAAACTTCCATGTCAGATTAATTCCTACTGACTGATAAGGAACCTGACGAAGTCCATTTGTCTGAAAGCCCGGGCCATACAATTCAGTTCGCTGATTCACATATTTGCTGAAGAAATTATTTGCTGTAAGCGCAATGCTTGCTTTCTTATTCCAGAATGTTTTTCTGAAAGCCAGACTGTAGGATGTGAATGACGGATAATACCCCTGTGCTTCATGATGGCGTGAATTGAAGCTTCCAAAAAATTCTGCGGCAAAAGATCCCGAGAACAGATAAGAAGCATTTGCAGTGAAGCGGGATATAGTGGTGCTTGAGTTGTATCCGGGGTCAACCTGATTAATGGTGTGCCTGTAGAAAAAAATAATATTGGACCGTATGTTGAATTTATTGTTTACATGAAAATCAAAGAACAGATTTGTTCCTGCATTTTTTTCAATCCCAATATTTTCTCTGACGCTGACGGCGGCGTTTGTGTAGGTGGTGTCACCGACCTGAATGCTTGGATAATAAACAATGAAAGGCTGTATGTCGCCGTTGCTTTGCCTGTAAAATAATGTGATCATGAATGACCCGATCTTGCCAAGATCATTGTTGTATGATGCTTCATAACGATCCCATATTTCAGGTTTTAAATATGGATTGCCTGTGGAGATGTTTTTTGGATCACTTGCATTGATATATGGATTCAGGTCAAAATATTCCGGTCGATTTATTCTGATGGTGAAACTTAATTTGACAGTTTGATTTTCGCCAATTTTTTTCAATAGAAAAACAGACGGGATAAAAGTATTATAACCATTCTGGATTTTCTGTTGTGCATTCGAATAAAATGCATTCACTTCGGTGCGCTCGTAGCGTGTCCCTAATCTTGCCTCTAATAATTTCGCCACCGGGAAATTTAGTTCAGCGTAGGCGGCATACACTTTTTGGTGATAGTTCAGATTATTAGATAAGGAAGAACTAAATAAATACGAATTAGCATAAGGATCCCAGACAAGCGCATTGGCTGTGCTGGTGATATCGTATCCCGCAAATTTTCCTCCGACTCCAAGATTAACATCTTTGTGCAAAGGATGCACATAATCTGCTTTTATTTCGTATTCACTTTCTTTGCCCGGGTTGTTGTTTCTTGTTCCATATATCAATGAATCCTGAGGCAGCAGGTATTGATCGTTGCCTGATGAAATGTGACTGTGCGCAAAACTTCCGTCAGCCATGATCTCCAGTTCCTGCTCCTTATTTTTAAAAGTTCTTTTATAATTCAGGCTGGGATCAAGACTGTGTTCATTAAACGAACTATTTGTGTTGTTGACAGAGCTCACATTTGTGAATGCTCCACCAGAATCAGTTTGAGTTTGCTCCATTTGATTGAGGAAGCCTTTTGACATGGTTCCAAAATTGTGGTAAGCCAATGCACCTGAAAAACTGTTGCGGTCATCAGCGCTCCAATCGAACCCGATGCCCGACTGAAACCCATGCCGGTTGAAATTGCTGCTTCCGTTTTGTTGAAGCATACTGTTTGTTTTTGTGGCAGTATCTGTCGAAACCCGATTAAAGTCTGTGATCGTTTTTGTGGTGAGCCTTGCGTTGCCATTTGCAAAAAGGTTCATCCCGAATTTCCCTTTTCGTGCATTGATATTGAGAGAGCCGTTTTGAACAATCGTTCCTGTTGTTAACGACACATTCCCATTGATTCCCTGCACTGTGTTGTGCTTTAAAATAATATTGATGATGCCACCTGTTCCCTGTGCATCATATTTTGCACCGGGGTTGGTAATTACTTCAATGCTTTTTATCTGGTTGGCGGGAATGGCCTGCAACACATCTGCAATATTGCTCCCGAGTATGGTTGAAGGTTTTCCATTGATCAGAAAAAGAATATTTGAACTTCCCTGCAGCTCTACATTTCCGTCTACATCTACTGAAACCTGTGGTACTTTTTTCAGAATATCTGTTGCCACTCCGGTTTGAGAGGTAATATCTTTTTCTGCGTTAAATATCATCTTGTCAATTTTATTATCGACCAGTTTTGCAGGAGCAGTTACTACAACAGATTGCAGAGCGGCAGATTTTCTGATGAGCAAAATCCGGTTCAGGCTGACTGCTTCATTTTTCTGACTGACAATAATATTTTTTAAGGTGATGTTGCGAAAACCTACAAATGCAATGATGATATCATAATTACCCGGAGAAACTTTAGTGATGATGAAACTGCCACTCGAATCGGAAGTGGTGCCATTTAATGCGTTGCCTTTTCCGGTACGGTAGAGCGTTACACTGGCATATTCAATAGGATGCTGTGTAGTTGAATCCAGAATCTTTCCGGAAATATTACCGCCTGTGTTTTCATTGATCTTTTCCTGTCCAAATAATATAAGTGCTAAAAACAAATACAGAGCTGTGAGAATTCCTTTCTTCATGCGGCTGATTGATAATTTGCGCAAAATTGAAATATAATTCTGAGGAAAAACTGTATTTGAAGCCTGATTATTATTTTGCTATCAAAAGAACGCTTTAGAGGTTATTCGTATTCAAAAAACCTGCATGAGATTTCTGATTTATACGCTCACAGCGCTTATGAAAGCGCATCGTATCTGTGAAGAACAATGCGCCGGCCGCAACTGTTAACGACCAATCAAATTAAGAAAAGCACAATGCTTTTCATACTTCCGAAGTTTTTAAAACTTCGGAAGTCTTAGCAATTTTGCTGCGGAGCCCGGCGGAAGACCCCGCTGAGGCGCAATCATACTGCAACGCCTCGGTTCCTGTCTCCACAAACCGAAACTAAAACTTATAAATAATATATGTACGATTATGCTCGCTTAAAAAAGCATTGGTTTGTTGTAAATGATAGTTCATGAGCACACGAATCAAGGCAGCAGAAACCTGGGGCGACTATTTTATTGTATATTCGACCATATCATATTATTTATGCGACGCATCATTTTATTTGCCACCACTTTTCTTTTCTTCACCTCCCTCAGCAATGTCAGGGCGCAAAGCGCTGCACAAGCCGTCACGCGGTTTATCAAATTGCTCGATAGCAATCAACAAGCCGAAACCGTTTTTCCGTTTGATATCGGTGAACGATATAATTTTCATTTTGTGCCCATGCCAAGAAAAGGCATCACATTTAACGAAATGAATGACGCGCAAAAAAATGCAGCGCTCGGCCTGGTGAAAATTTGCCTTAGCGAAAATGCGTTTAAAAAAACACAGCAGATCATGCAGCTCGATGCCGTGTTAAAAATACTGGAACAAAGAAGGCCGGATGATCATTTCCGTGATACCGGTAATTATCATATCACTGTTTTCGGTGTGCCCTCTGATGAAACCATCTGGGGCTGGCGTTTTGAAGGCCATCACATCTCATTCACTTTTTCATTTGATAAACAAAAAATGGTGGCAGCCACACCCGGTTTCCTCGGAAGCAACCCGGCAATTGTGATGGAGGGACCGCAAAAGGGAGAACAGGTTTTGAAAGATGAGACTGAAGCCGGTTTCGTTTTATTGCATGCGCTCGATGAGGCACAGTTGAAGAAAGCAATTGCAGATACCGCCACTCCGGCCGACATCTTCACTTTTGATAAAAGAGCGGCGATGATCGAAGCAACGAACGGGATTCATTATGGAGAGCTTGCGCCATCACAACAACAGCTCCTTTTGCAGTTGATTAATCTCTATGTTCACCGCTACACAAAATTATTTGCTGATGATATGCTGAAGGAAATACAAAAAGCAGGGCTTGAAAATTTGCGTTTTGTATGGATGGGCCACACAAAACCGGGTTTGGGCAACCCGCATTATTACCGCGTGCAGGGCCCGACATTTATTATTGAATATGACAACACGCAAAACAATGCGAACCATGTTCACACCGTGCTCCGCGATCTGAAGCATGATTTCGGCGGCGATGAATTGCTTGAACATTACAAAGCTGCACATACTAATTAATAACTCATTCTTCAAAGTTGCAGCTATTGTTGCTGCTCCTCACCTACAACTTTAGTTTCTCCGGCGAGCCTCTACCGAACGAACAATATATTTTCATCTTAGCATGGTCTTCGACTCCGGGCATTGTACGAAAGTTGAGACCCTGCGAGCAATAGAATTTTATGTATTCAGGTGTTTTCACCGTTTTTCAAATGCATGCAATTCATTAATTTTCCTTTTAAACATCTGCCATGCGAACTACAGCAATTATTTTTAACAAAGCCTGGGAGCTTGAGCCGGCCTTAGCAGCTCTGTGCAGCCCTGAATTCAGGCCTATTGGCCTTCCATTCCCTACTACATTATTGTCGTTAAAAGACCGCAGGCCCAACAGCACATATACGAGCACCGACCCCAGAGCAGTCTTCAGGTTCTATGAAAACAACAACCCTGATTCGCCCTTGCAGTATGAAGTAAGTATTTGGTGCATTCAGGATATGATGGACAAGGCCGTCAGCGGTTCTGATTCCGTTGAAAAATATCGCGTATTGCCTCCTGTGCTGGCAGCTTACAAACCAGACCTCGTGATGGCGGCAGGCACTGCAGGATATCCGATGGATTCGCCTGTTGCAGGATGCGTGGTTGCAGGTAGCAGGTTTTTTATTCATGATGGCCATCCGAACAATACTTCTCACTTAAACCTGTCGTGTTATGAAACCTTGTTTCCTCAGAATGTGAACCCGGCCATACTTGGGCTGTTCAATCCTCCGCTAAAGCAAGTAGCTGAGCCTTTATTTATAAAACCACCTGTTAACCCATGCGTCCGCCCTGCTTTGTTAGCTTCTCAGTATATGACTGCGGTTAGCTCCCTCAATGTGCTGGACTATGGTGAATATGCCTGGGTTGACAAAGAAGCGGCGGCATCCTTTCGGAAAGTAAATGATAGCCTCCCGATCGGGTCCATCGAAACCACGCATGCATTGATACGTCTGTCATCCGGCCAGCCATGCATGTTTGTTTCTGCGATCACCGATTCTGAAGGACGTTTTGATATCGAGGTGAACAATCCTCAAAATTATATTTGCTCCTTCAATGCTGGTGTGGCATTGGGAAACCTGATTGTTGCCATCAACAATCAATTAACCAAAACTCCCGGCTTGTCATTCGGCTTATAATAACAGATTCTTCGCTGTAGAGGATAGCACTACTTCGATTAAAAGACTTCCGAAGTTTTCAAAACTTCGGAAGTCTTTAACGGAATGAAGACATCAACCAGACGATAGAGGCCGAGAACTGATTAACCTCTATTTTTAGAACGGCGTTCTTTTCGCAGAAAACTGCAAGGGGCATTTTTTTTGCCTTGTTGTTCATCCATGTCAAAAATTGCTTTTTTGATAAGTGGCCCTTTTCTCCTTCTCGTATGTTATATATTGCTGAAATGCGAAACAGGCATTTGTCGCTATAAAACTCAGCACACTTGTCAGTAATCTTTTTAAAGAAATCAGTAAAACATAGCTACATGAAAAAGGAGTTCACTTTAATGCAGCGCTGCCTGAAAATTATTTCGTCAATGCCGCGTATGCTCAAATTTGTTTCTTTCTGCCTGCTGTTCTGTCTTGTTTTTGGTAAAGCTGCCTTGGCGCAGCAGCATACGAAGAAAGAATATGATATCAAAAAACTGGCAGAAGGTGTGTATAGCTTTACCTGGAAAGACCCTTTGCAAAACCCCATTGAGGGCAATTCATTATTTATTATTAATGAAAGCGATGTTGTAGTGGTGGATGCCTGCCAATGGCCATCATCTGCCCAAACAATGATCAATGAACTAAAAAAGCTTACTCCAAAGCCTGTGAGATATGTAATAAACAGCCACTGGCATGATGACCATGTGCAGGGAAATTTTTTATACAAACAGAACTGGCCCGATGTTGAGTTCATTGGCCATATTAATACAAGGACAGACCTCACTGAGCAAACCATCAATAAGTTCCCCACCATATTAAAGCGATTTAAAGATGAAAAGGCGGTTTACGAAAAGTGGATAAAAGACGGGAAAGACCCGAATGGCAAAGAGCTGGATTCTGCTAGAAAAAAAAGAATACAAGATGTAATAGATTTTTATGATGAAACGTATGATGAGTATAGTCATGTTAAGTATGTGCTGCCTGATCTTTTAATTTCTGATTCTATCGTATTATACAGAGGCGATAGAGTGATTAAGGTTTTATGGCTTGGCAGAGGCAATACGCGTGGTGATGTAGTTACTTTTCTGCCCAAAGAAAAAATTGCAGCAACCGGAGATCTTGTTGTGTACCCCATCCCATTTGCATTTGGGTCGTACTACAAGGAATGGATTGAAGCATTAGGCCGCCTGGAGGCGCTTGATGCAAACATTTATATGCCCGGTCATGGGTTTGTTGAATACGATAAAGGCTATGTGCGCCAGGTGAAAGATTTGCTTACAGATCTTCTTGGCGAAGTTAATCAATCAGTGAAGGAAGGAATGACGCTGGAAGAAACAAAAAAGAAAGTTTTGCTTCCGGATTGGAAGAAAAAATTTGCAGGAGACGATCTGACCAGACAGCGGGCGTTCGACGATTTCTTTTTGGCTCCGGGAGTTGAGGGAGCATGGCATCAGGCAAAAGGTGATAAAGAAGGTGAGTTACATGAAAGGTAAAAAGAATTGACTCTTGCAGGCATTCACATAAAAGGAGCAACAAAAATGTTGCTCCAATAGAGAACGGAATCAAAAGGGATGCGGGTAAGCACCATTCCGGACTCAGTGTTTGTAAAACAAATTTCTTGCCGACTCCTTTCATCATTGAATAATGGACCTATCATCTGAATCATTAGCATAACATTAGCAACCGCAGTTTTGAGATGCCGAACAGGTGACACTATTTTAAAAGCGTCACCTCTTCGGCTATTCATTCACATCTAATCTTTGATAGGTTTTGTGAGCGCATTCATCACGTTTGTGCAGCGCCGGATGTCTTCATCCCGGGCATCATAAAATATCATTGCCTTTTCTATATCTTTTTTCAGGTTGCAGATAAGGCCATGTTCTATTTCATCCTGATCAGGTTTCGACATGTCGCGTGTAATGAATGTTCTGTTCATAAGCCATTCCCCGTTATGAGAAATATCGCCCAGCAGGAAACCGTCAACAGATGTGCCGATCGTATATTTTCTCCCTTTTTTGGGGATGATAGAATACAGCGCATATGCTCCGCGCATAAAATATCTCTTCACAATATCAATCGGGTTTTGAAGCTGAAGGTTCATGCGCTCATTATAGCGGTTAAAGAAATGCGCACTATACACTTCAGTGAAACCTCCTGAGGAAAGGTGGAACACCTGCAGTCCTTTGCTGTTATAATAGTACGTCACGTAGGCGATGTTGATAGCATCTATCTCTTTGTATTTCTCAATGGCAGGAGCCTTGGATAAGAATAACAGCCATGTGTTTTTTGCAGCCGTTTTAATGGGATAGACTTTGGGATATGATTTTTTATGATCGACCTTGAGCTTTCTTCTCTCCCTGTCATATTCAGCAGCCAAACGGAGAGCGCTGGAGTTTCTGAGCTTATCAAAGTCTTTAAATATTTCGCGGCTTGTTTCAGCAACGCTCATGGTTTCAACGAGCATAGGAAAAGGTTTTAATAAACAGTTATAATATAAACTTACATTCCCTAAAAAATATTTTACCGGAGACCAATATTTTTAAGGCTGCTTTCTGTCTCCGCGGGTTCTCTGCGCTGTGTGTTTCCAGACTTCCGAAGTTTCTAAAACTTCAGAAGTCTTTGGCAATTTTGCTGTGGAATATAATCATCGTCATTGCGAGGAGCGAAGCGAAACTTTGCCATTTTTGGTGTTCAGATAGCCCTGTGCGCTGGCTGCACCAACAACCCAATCGCGATACTATTCACAAGGCATCAGCATCATTAATAAAAATCTGTGAAACCACTTGCAACAACCGGGAATGCATATTATTTTTATCTGTTAAATACCCCGGCGACATTTAAAAAGCTCCGCCCTCTCATCATTCAATCCACGCTGAAAAATCACCATGCATTTTGTGAATAGCCCTATTTAATGGCAAGCTATATTGCCCGGGAATAAACTGTTCTTTTAAAGTTTTAAAAATCATTTAAACTGTATCATCAATGCTGTATATATATTTTAAACTCGTTGCCAAATTGCTGGTAGTCTCCCTCATGATGATCGCATTGATGAAAGGATGGTCTAACCGGCTCAGGAATCAACTTGTGCAGGTTGGCTATTTATATCTCCCAAAGAACAAATGGGGCATGGTTAACCTTGAAGCGCTTCTATCGATTTATGATTCGGATATAGCAAAAGAACTCAAAAATAAAATATCAAGATTCGTACGCGTGGAAAGGGCCAGTTATGTCTTTTTTGCAATTGGGATCATTATTGCCCTTGTGTTCTCAGTGCTTTTTTTTATGGTGCTGCCTTCTCTTTTTCACTCGCAGAATATCTCCGGTTCGCCTTTCACTGAATAGACCGCTCTGCTCGGGATCCGGGGCATGCCAGCCCTGCACAAAATCCGAGCGCAAGACTTCTTCCAACGGAAAATCTTATTTCAACCTGAAAGCCGCCAATGGGCAGATTATCGGTACGAGCGAAATGTATGAAAGCGAATCATCCGGAGAAAACGGCATCGCATCTGTGAAGAGCAATGCGCCAAGTGCTGCTGTTGATGACCAATCGAATTAAGAGAAAGAACTTTTCATAAATCTGGTGAAGGCAATTTTGTCGTCACCGGATTTTTTTGTTGGCACAAGCTCAGACTTCCGAAGTTTGCAAAACTTCGGAAGTCTTTGGCGGAAAACAATGCACGGAGTTGAAGAACCTGCTGAGACTAAAACTTATTTTTATTAAGAAATATATTTGAATGTAATTTTTTAATAACTTAAATGTCAATTATAAAGAAACAATAAAATTCATGATAAAGGGAAAGGATGATTACCATCGATTAACAAATTTATATGTCAAACAAGATTGGTTATTGAGCAAAAGAGATGAACTGACTGAATTAATAAATTTTTGTGGTGATAAAGAAAGTAAGGATTTAATATTTTCAATGTTAGAGAGATTTCAATATTTAAAGCCTGATACTTATAATTATCTTTTAAACGAGGTATCAGATTATATAGTAAATTATTCAGGTTTTGTTCAAGAAAATGCACTGCTACTTTCAATTACCGCTGATAAGGAAACTGATAGCAGCCAAAAAATTTTATACGAGATAAGGCAGTATATTAACAAGCGAGGGTGGAATTCTTTAGAAACTGTTAATTTTTTTACTGATGGTCTAAGAGTTATTAGAAAAGGAAAGCGTCAGGTATTGTTAATTGATGAATTCGTAGGTAGTGGTAAAACTTTGCGTAATAGAGTTAATTATTTGCGGAAAAATATTGAAGGCGATTTTTCAATTAAATGTTGCTTTATTGCCGGAATCAAGAATGAAGTAGAAAAATTGAGACACGAAGGGATTGATATATTCTGTGCAATGGAATTAATAAAGGGAGTATCTGGTTATTTTGTTGGACAGGAGTTAGTTAAGGCTGAGAATATAATGCTAGACTTGGAATTGAAGCTTGCTCAAAAAATAAATGATAAAGAGCTATTTACTTATTCTTTTGGATATGGAAGTGCAGAAGCATTATATTCCTTAGAGGGGTGTAATGGTAATACACCAAATTCAGTATTTCCAATTTTTTGGTGGGCATTTGACCGGAATGACAAAGTAAGAAGGACTTTGCTAACTAGAATTGAAAACGGACTGTAAAATGACAAGATTTGAAAGGAAATTTCTAATTGATTTATACGAAAGTTCCGCTGGGCTATATGCTTTCACATTTTTTTCAAGATATAAAATTAGACCAGACGAATTAGCATTACTAATAAATAAATATTATTCTAAAGGACTCATAAATTATCATGAAGACAAACTGCTTCTTACCGAAAATGGGAGAAATTTTGTTGTAAAAAAAATTGTTAGCTTTAAAAAGTCAAGTGGAAATTTCTCCAATATTCCGGAAGAATTTATGGTTCCGAGAATGGAAATTAACTTACCATATTTGCCTAATATTACCGATGTTTCGCAAGAAATTTTAAAAATAACTGAAGAAGGTGATTTAGAAACTAGCATTAAGGAAGTGTAGTCGCTTCCGAAGGTTAAGGTTAACTTTAACCTCAAGTGCATTCCTGAAAAGCAAGTGTGTTTTCAGGAATGCACAGCTCACTAGGCATTCGCCTAGGTTCGCTCCCAAGAATATGTATTTCTTGGCGCGAACGCCAAGAAATACATATTCTTGGGAGAGCTATCGAAAAGAAAGTAGTTTTTCACCTTCTTCTTTTTTACAATGACTAGTCAAAAAATCTTAAAAACTTGGAATGACTTTTTCAGTGAAAAAGGTCTAGAAAAGAAAATTAAGGATAGCTACATCTCCTATATTAAAAAGCTATTAGACAATAATGTTCCTATAATTTTTGAATTTAATCATCTCGCTCTTTTACTTGGAAGGCAAAAAAAATATTTGGCATCTGTTGTTAACTCTCCTTCAGCACATTATAGAAGTTTCTATATTCCTAAACGGAAAGGAGGGGAGAGAGAAATTACTGCTCCATATCCCGCGCTTCTTGAAATGCAATACTGGATTTTTCATAATATTTTGAAGCAAATCTCTGTTGACTCGAGTGCGCACGGATTTGTTTATAAAAAATCGATTCTTACAAATGCTAGAATTCATGCTGGTGAAAAGGAATTGCTTAAAATTGATTTATTAAATTTTTTCCCATCAATTAATTTGAATAGAATTATTTATGTCTTTAAATCTTTAGGTTATCCAAATGAGATTTGTTATTATTTGGCGGCAATTTGTTCTTACAATGGGTACTTGCCACAAGGTGCTCCTACTAGTCCTTACTTGAGTAACATTATTGCGAAACAACTAGATAAGAGATTAATTAATTTTTCGAAAAAGTACGACTTGAAGTATTCACGATATGCTGATGATTTGACTTTTTCTGGGAAGAGTATACCTTCGATAATGATTGAATATATTGCTAAAATAATTCAAGATGAAGGATTTGAGATGAATTTGGGTAAAACCAGATTGTATAAAACAGCAGGAAAAAGAATTGTTACTGGTATATCTGTTTTAAAAAAAGAAATTAAATTACCAAGGAATTATAAGCGTGACCTCAAACAAGATTTATTCTTCATATTCAAATATGGTCTACCATCACATATTGCGAAGAAAAAAATTAGAAAGGCCAATTACTTGCTTTCTTTAATAGGGAAAGTAAGCTTTTGGTTATCGATTGAACCTGATGACTTATTTGCAATAAAAGCAAAAGAGGAATTACTCAAAATTCACAATTCTTTAGAAATAGATAAGAGCGAGTAATCCAAATTTATTTCAAGGAGAAATGTTTACCATTGTCAGTGTAGCATTCAGCTCTTCACGTCGTTGGCGTTGCGCTTAGCTTAGCGCACAGCTTCACCAACAACAAACACCCCTGACTCATGGTAGCTTACATTTAGAAATAGTAGATACTATCACTCCGCGTACGGCTGTGCCAACGCCGCTGTTATTTGTAGCTTGCAGCTACTGTTGAAACAGCAAAGCAATTCAAAGAGTGTCCAGAATTTCTCAATCGTACTTACTCGCCGCATAAAATATAAATGCTAACCATGCTATAGCTGCCAATAGCATAATGATGGCCGCAAGCAGTTTCAATAACTTTTTCAAGGAAGGTTTTATTTAAAAGCAAATTTTCCAAATTCTGTGTTTCAGTATTTCTTGAGACACCGTTAGTGTTCTTCACAAATAAATAGTCGATAGTGTAGGACACTTGCAAAAGGTTTAAAACTGCTTCGCCATTGTTGCTGTTCAGATAGCCCTGTGCGCTGGATGCACCAATAACCCAATCGCGATGCTATTCTCAAGTCCTGGCACAACACCAACACAGGCGGGAGCATTTTACTGGAAATGTTGTCGCAAATTGATATCAAACTTTTTTCTGTATAATTTTTTGATGCTTGTTTTGGTAGAGTTGTGGTTCAACATTGCCTACGTTTCCCATTTGGCGCTTGTGGAGGAATTTGAAAAACAGACGAACATTCCTACCTGAATACCAAAAACGGTACAAAAAGTCATTTCAAGTGCTTTTTTAATTCGGCAGATGCGAGTTCAATCAAACCTTTCACCTGCGTTGTTTCAGCCAGCCCATTCAACAATCCAAAATCATGGATCACTCCGTTATACCTGACTGATAAAACCTCCACGCCGGCTTGCTCTAATTTTCTTCCGTATGCCTCGCCTTCATCTCTTAAAATATCATTTTCCGCAACCTGGATCAGCGCAGGCGGCAAATCTTTCAATTCTTCCAGAGAAGCCTGCAAGGGAGAAGCGTATTTTTCTTTGCGTTGTGCTATATCCAAAATGTATCTGTCCCACGACCATTTCATCAGAGGCGTGGTAAGAAAACGTTGCTGTCCGTATTCTTCATAAGAATCCTGTGTGAAACCGGCATCAGTAGCGGGCCACATTAATATCTGCAGTTTAATTACGGGGTCGCCTTTATCTTTTGCCATCATGCACAATGAAGTAGTCATGTTGCCACCTGCACTGTTGCCAGCGGCAGCCATCTTTTTTCCATCCACATTGATCTCATCACCATGTTCCGACACCCATTTGGCCGCTGCGTAAATTTCATTGATGGCTTGGGGATAATGTGCTTCGGGTGAAAGTGTATAATTGACAAAAACAGCAGCACACTCCGATGCTACAACCAGGTCTCTTACCAAACGTTTATGTGT
>Ga0070734_10001805_pt1 | contig 28973 bp, 21 predicted proteins | sample Coa_R1_8_FD_66444 | JGI IMG/M metagenome (GOLD analysis project Ga0070734, IMG submission 66444) | Surface soil microbial communities from Centralia Pennsylvania, which are recovering from an underground coalmine fire - Coalmine... | ecosystem: Environmental > Terrestrial > Soil > Unclassified ... | reverse complement strand
GCAGCTCATTACCGACGAGGAGCGCACCTTCTTCCGCCTCGAACTGCCGATCCACCCCGCGTTTGCCCAGGCTGCAGTTGAGGCCGGAGTTAAGGCCGGAGTTGAAGACCGAGTGAGCGTATTCACCGACACCGAGCTACGCATTCTGCGGGCTTTGCTCCGTGGCCCTCGCGCAGTCAAAGATATCGTCACCGCTCTGGGCCACAAAACGGCCAGCGGCAGTCTGCGCAAAGCACTCGACCGCCTGGACGCGCTCGGCCTTATTACCTTGACTATCCCCGAGCGCCCGCACAGCAGACGGCAACAGCGCACGCTTACCGACAAAGGAAAACGCACCATCCAGTCGATTGGCGAAGTTCGATAAAGGGGTTTTTTGCAGAGTATCTCTAAAAATCCGCTTTGATCGACCAGGCGCATTCGCCGTCGTCGGTAGCCAGCCCCCCGCCGGTGCAATAGCCTCTTTCATCGTAGCCGCCCACCTCGTAGTCGTAGAGATAGATTTGGTCGGTAATAAATGCCCGCCCGGTAGTGAGGCTGCCGTCGTCCAGCTTGGCGTCGATGGACAGCAAGTCGGAGGGAGGCGGCGCGCAGCCGAAGACGACGACCTGCACCCCCCAGTCTGCAAGGGTGCATGCTCCGAGCCGGATGCGGTGGCCGCCCGGCTCGTAGCCGAATACGACGCCCGCCTGGCCTGCATATACATGGGCCGAGGGCTTGTAGTTTCCCGCTCTCAGCGCCTGCTGGTAATAGGCGCCGCCGCCATGGTTATTGGTGGCGTCTGTTTCATCATAGCGGGGCAGCTTGACCAGCCCGGCCGCCGCCAGATGATCGTAGGCGTGAAACCACTCAGGCGCCTGAACGCCCCAGAGTTGGCAATAGAACCCATTGAGATAAGGAACCTCCGACGGGGTAGCGCCGTCGCTGGTGCAGTAGCCCGCAATCCGCCCATCCCCGTTGCCGTTAGTCACGTTTGCGAAAAAGGCGGTGGCATTGTAGCAATCTCCGGACAGGCAGCTATATTTGGTCTGGGATTCATTGACTGCGGTGTTGATTTCGCCGATTTGCGTAATCTGGGCGCGCACCGCCGCCACATGGATCAGCTCCCGCCCGACCAGCACGCCGCCGATAATCAGCCCGATGATGACGAGCACGATCGAAAGTTCGATCAGGGTGAAACCGTGGCGGGAGGGGCGATGCATCCATCAAGACTACCCCCGTCCCCGTTAATTTTTCGTTAACGATAAATGCGTTCCGCGACCACCGCCTCGCGTACGTATAACCGGCTCCTCAGATTTCGCTCCAACCGCTGCCAAGGTGCACGTTATCGTGGCCGTGACCCCTTAGAAGGTGCCGGATGGCCCGCGGGTGTTGCTCATGGCCTCGTTACCAGGTGACAACCTGATCCTGTGTCGCTGTAACAAAGACAGGCGAGACCTGTTACTGGTTCGTGGAGGCTAATACGACGCAAGTACACCTATTTGCCGGCCACCACGTTGCCGAACGCGATGTCTTTGGCCGGCTTCGTGGGCAGGGCGGATTCGCCGACCCAGGCCTTTTCCTGGGCAGCGACCGAGCGCCGGCTGCAGCCAACCCATTCCGCACGCAGGAGCGTTCGTGCCACTCTCTTTTATCCTACGACCGTCGGCCAGACCAGCGGTAGTCCATGAACTGAGCGTTGCTTGCATGAACCGCATCCGGCATGATTTGTCCTCGCTCACTGAGGAGGGTCTCGAAGGAGGGTCGCATAAACGGTGGTGCAGAGCGCGGGGATTACCGAGTTGCGCCTTGCCGTTGTTTTCTGTCCGTTTGCTACGGGATGCCCGAGCTGGTGGCCGGAAACGACGCTTTCGGGGCATCCAAGGTGGCATCACTGCCAACAACCGTTCTTCAATCGAGGCAAGACGTTGCGCCGAATGGCTGATGCCTTAGCGTGCAATAATTTCCCTTCCGAGGAGTGACCCCTGCCAAGCGATACACGCGCACCACGCTCTTGTACTTTCCAAGATCGATAGCCAGAATAGGTTCGGTGGCAGTCGCGGACTTGGTCGTGTTCGTCTGCATGTGCAAGCTCCTCGTGGGGTGACGGGGTTTGGTCGCGTGGTAACTTCCAAGCTACCACACCCCACGGCTTGCATGGATTCTTTCGGCGATCGGAGGGTTTCGACGTGGGGAGGCCACAATCCGTATTCGTGAGCTACAGCAACAAAGACCGTGAGATTGTGAGGGCGGGCATTGAGTCCCAACAGGATCTCAACTACGCCGCTTTCATCGACTTTCGTGATACCCCGCCTGGACTGCCCTGGCTGGAGACACATTCCGACGTGATTCGGCATGCCGCCGTGCTGGTTCTTTGCTGGAGCAAACACGCGGCGGGTTCGGAACACGTCGAAAGGGAATGGCGGCTTGCCTTCGCGACTCGTGTCAAGATTCTTCCTGTGCTGCTGGACGACACCCCGCTTCCCGAAGAACTCGGCCACATCCATGCAGTGACCGGACTCCGTCCCTTAATCGCTGATCTTCGCTGGTGCTTGCGTTTTCCCGTGCTCTGGCGGCTATTATGGTGGAAGCGTGCCCAATTGACAAAGGCGTTGACCAGGCTCGTCATCGAAGAGTTGAAGTGGGGTTACATGAATGAAGCCCATCGCGTCGCCCGTGCAGCAGTCGCACGCGGAGTAGTACCCGCCGCACGGTGCCCCCGATGTAAAGCGGTCCTGCGCACAATGATGGCAAAACAGTGCTCTGCATGCGGGGAGGATTGGCATGATGGTTGTGCCCTCGGCAGCAAAGGTGCTGGCACGATCCGTGAGGATCGCAAGACGCCGGGGTCGGTTCTCTGAGCGCCGCACCGGGACAGCTACAGTCAGCGCTTCTGAGCAACTTATCTGGCTGAGGTTGGAGCGCCGGCGCGTCCGAAGAACACGTTCGGGAAGAGGCGGAAGCAATAATGGATAGCACCAATATCTGCGCTGTCACCTTCCACCTTAACCCGGCCCGTGAGTAGCATTGGAACAGAAAACCGGCACAAGGAGTCTTTGCCAGCCTATTTGCCAATTTTTGACGCCAGCGGCCTATCCGACTGACCTCGTGGCCGCGTGACCAGTGCCACATAGGGTCTCGCGAGAGCTGTTCACTCACACGCGGCAGAAACCGAGAATTCCCGGCGCTTGCGGCGCTTACGCCGGTTTTCTGTTCCAATGCTACTCGCACCCCATGTAATGGTCGAGAGCTTCGTGCGCGGGCTTGGTGAGCAGCAGCTCGCGCGTCACTTTCTTACCCTTGCGCTGGATGTTGCCCAGGTACTTTCCCAGGAGGGCCCGCCGCCTGCTCAGAGTCCCGTGGCAGTGATGATTTCCTGCGCCTCCGCGATCCAGAAGGCGGCCAGCGTGGGATCGATCTGCGTGCCGCTTAGGACGGTCACCTGCATTATGAAGAGATTTAACTTCTTGACGCCAGTGGCATTGTCGGGCACGTTGAACGCGGTGATGGCGTCCTGGAGCTTCTTGAGGAGGTCGTTCTGGATGCCCCCGGTCGCGATGCCCGTTGGGGGGATCACGGCGTTCACCTGGTTGTACAGGTTGGTCGTCGCGTCGGCGTAGCTGAGGACGGTCTGGGTGAAGTTCCCCGACACGCTGTCGATAAAGTTGGCATTGGAGCTGGTGTAGGATGCTTGCACGGAGTGGGGGCCGGCCGCCAGGGTGATGCTGAAGCTGGTGGCCGTTCCGTTACTCAGCACAACCGCCGCGCCGAGGTTGCTGCCATCGACCTGGAACTGAACGGAGCCGAGCGGGATGCCGACAGATGGGGAGACCACTGCCACCGTGGCCGTGAAGGTAACCAATTGGCCGTCGATGGAGGGGTTGGGCGACGCGGTGACCTTTGTGGCGGTATTGGTAATGAAGTCGAACACTTCGTAGCCATTGTTGCCGCCCTCGCCGATGTAAACACTGCCAGGCGTGGACCCGCCGTCGATGGACCCTGAGGCGGCCGTGAGGTTCTGGGCCGTGAGGACATTGTGGCCGGAATTGCCGAAAGTGCCGTTCGCGCCCAGGGCCACGCTGACATTCATCATGCTGACGCTGTCGTGGCCTGTGCCAGCGCCGTGGGTGCCGTTGAAGAGAATGCTGCCGGCAGTGGTCGCGATGTTAGTGAGCTGGACCTTGTCCGTGCCGGAGCCGGTATCGATCTCGATGTCGCCGGGGAGGGCGAAGCCAGCCGTGGGGCCCAGGTTCCCCAGCAGAATGGTGTTGCTGCCGTTGCCGTCCGAGATGAACAGACTGTTGACGGGCGGCAGCGGGGGACTCATACTTCCATCACCGGCCAGGACGAAGTTCGCAAAGGCGCTATTGCTGGCTATGCCGTTGATCGCCGTGTGACTGCCCGGAATCGGGGTAACCTGAAGCACGGCGCCCAAGATGCTCGCACTCTGATTGATCTGGAAGCCGTTGTTAAGATTGTCGCCGCTGATGAAGACATTCCCGGTGCTGGGATCCTCAACGGCCGTGATCAAGCCAGATGGCACCGTCCGATCCTCCAGGAACTCAAGGGTGAGCGTTCTTCGACAGTTTTGCAACATGGCTACGTTGCCTCCTAGAGAGAAAAGGCTGGGCGAACGGGCGGCTTGACTGCGTGGCAAACCTCGTCTGAGCGAGCGAAGCCAGGAAGGAAATACCATGATACTTGACTCCTGATTCGGAGGCGGTCCGCGGTACAACAAAAACGCCATCGCTCCGGGGGCGCAGACCAATTGCCCCGGCGATGCGTGGGTCGGTGAGCGCTTTGCTTGGTGGTGAGCACTCACCGGCTTCCTTTCTTAGTTCCGTCCGACATATGCTTTCGACACTTCGTCAGTGGTTCACTTACGTTCGTCTTGGCGACCTACCGGTAGTGAGGAGGTCCCCAAGCCTAGCGTTACCAGCCCAGCCGTACGCTTAAGGCGCGGTGTGCACGCTGCTCTCATCGTTCTGGTTGTCGAGTTCCAAGAGCCTTCCCTCTGCCGTGGCCAGTTCAGCCCCCGCCCACATAGCTCCAAAAGGCATCCAGGGCCCCACGGCTTTGCTCGCGGTCTGGAACTGATGGCCGATGCTGTGCAGGCGGACGGTGCCGAAGATTTTCCCCACAGTCCCATCATGGAACGTGCCCATCAGGTAGAGCACGCCGGCAATATCAATATCCCCGGCGTACAAATCAGCTACATCGTGGGCGCATACTTTCCCAGGAGGGGGCGCCGCCTGCTCAGAGTCACGTGGCAGTGATGATTTCCTGCGCCTCCGCGATCCAGAGGGCGGCATCCCCGGAATCGATGAGACCGGCGTTTTCTAGGTTCATCACTTGCGATATGAAGTGATTTAACTTTTTGACGCCAGCGTTAATGTCGGCTTGGGTCAACGGGGTCGAATTGAAATCGCTCAAGGCGTCACTGAGCGTGTTGAGGAGGGCGGTCTGGTTGCCCGAGTTGGCGAAGCCCGTTCCCCCGGTCGCGATGCTCGCCTGGCCGATGATGGGCGCTTTTCCCACCTGCACGAGGAGATTGTTCGTCGCGTCGGCGTAGCTGACGGAGTTGGCCGTGCTCGTGAAGGTGGTAGAGACACCTTCGTGGTCGATCGTGCACGTGATGGTGTAGGGGCCCGCGGCGGCGTAGGTGTGATTCCCGCTAATGGTGAAGGCTGCCGTCGTGGAACCAGGGCTGCCGCTGTAGCTGAGCGTCCCTGTGCTCGTGTCCAGAGGGGGACCATCGCCCCAGTCGATGCTGGTTACCTGGTAGTGGTCGTAGATGGTACCACTCGGATCGAAGCCATTGGGTTCGGTCCCACCCGGATCGGTGAAGGTGCCCACTGCGCCGACATAGGGCGCACCGGCGACAGTGGAGATTTGCAGGGGCGTGCCCACCACCGCCGGATCGGACACGGTCACGAGGAAGGTCGCGGAACCAAACGTGTTCAGGTTGTTGGTGATCGTGACTGCGGCGAGATAGCTTCCCTCCTCGTAGTAGGTGTGAGGCTTAGGATCCAGCGCACCCTGAGCGGTGATCGTGAACGAAGTATGGGCGGTGTTGTCCTTCCAATCGACATCTACCGTCCACGAGGTGGCATTCGTTGTAGGGTCGCTGAACGAGCCCAGATTAAAGGAAGTCAAGGCCCCTTCCACCGCCATCGGACCGATCGGGGGGTTAACGACCGGGGCGTAAACAGTAACCGTCGGCGCCAGTCGGTCTTCGAGCCGCTCCAGCCGCGGCTTGAAGCACTGCCGAAACCGGTCGCGCTGGCTCTGTTGGTACTCGAAGCTAAACCACCTGCGGAGACTAGGAAGCATGACTGGTTCCTTTCAACGGGTGCGAGGAATAAATACAGGCCACCGCCTGGTCACACCGAGACTCAGCGGCTGTGGCGAACGACGAACGCGAACATGAGCGTATCTTGATTAACTCGTACACGGACCCGGCAAGCTGGTCTCAGCCAGCTCAAACAGGATGCTCGTGTGTAGCAGGGGAAGGAAAGGAGAACGCCTACTTCGCCGCGTGCAGTCGTGAGAACTGTTCGGTCCTCCAGTGGCTCGACACACAAGGTTCTGCGCAACGTGGTGGCCCCCCAGCGGGTTGGTATTCCTCTTCCAGTCCCGGTCGGCAGGCCGTGCGTGGAAAGGTTCCGTTGGCCGCTGTCTTGGTCAGGCCCTGACCTGCGTAACTTGTCGAACGCTCAGCACGATATGCGAGGAGCTGCGCAGCATAAGCTTCTGCATCAAGGCGAAGACAGCCGTAGTGACTCGAGCGATTCTCTTCGATCTTACAGAAGCTTAGCCTTAACGCAAGGATAAATCGGATAGTTTTTCTGGTTCTTCCGGGAAGACAAAAGGCGTCGGGAGTCTGGAGCAGCCGACAAGGCCGCGATCTTGCAGGTGAAAGTCCTGCCGTTGCAAGTGCCCGATTTGACGTCCCGCTTCCATTTGCGGCCCCATTGGACGGGACGCACCCGCATCAGGACATCATCCCGCGAATTACCGTGAAAGATTACAGGGCGCGTTTGTTCTCCTTGCCAAGTCGCGTGACATAATGCACCTTATGACAAACGAATACCGCCGGGAACCGCCGCAACCCGTGTCCCGGTACCGGTAAAAAGGCAAAACTTCATTTGTCATAAGGAATTTTCCCCATGCCCCGACCGAAAACCACCCCCTGCCCCGCGCCGGACATCCACCTCCCCGTGCCGCTCCGGCCGAGGGGCCAGAGCCTGATCGCCGAGATGCTCCAGGGCGAGGACCCAAGCACCCTCTCCGCCTGGCGCCGCGTCTACCAGGAGCTGGAGGGCAAGGCCAAAAGCGACAACACCGGCGAGGCCAAGCGCCGCGACCTCGATTTGTTCTTTCGTTACTTCGACCAGCACGTCGGCTCCGACCAGGCCGACGACTGGACCAAGTCGGTCACCGCCGGCTTCCTCCGCTGGCTCGAAGCCACGCCCATCGAGCGCCGCCAGGACAAGAAGAAACGCAAGGCCACGACCGTCAACCGCGTCTTCTCGACCCTGCGGCATTTCGCCCTGTGGATCCAGAACCGCCGTGTCTTCCTCGCTGGCAATCCCTGCGCCGGCCTCAAGGAGCTGCTCACTGACGAGCCCACCTGGAAGGGACTGGCCGACACCGAGGTCATGCGCCTGCGCTCCGCCGCCGAGCAGCTTCTGCAGCTCAAGACGCGCGGCCACCAGCAGCCCGTCCGCGACAAGGCCGTCTTCCTGCTGCTGCTCAACACCGGCCTGCGCGTCTCCGAGCTGGTCGGCCTCGACCGCGCGCAATACAAGGGCAAGCATCTGGTCGACGTGAAGCGGAAAGGCAAGCTGCGCACCGCCAGGCTCTTTATCCCCAAGGACGCCCGCGAGGCGCTCGACGCCTACCTCAACGAGCTGAGCGGCGATCGCGGCAGTCCCCTGTTCTGCACCCGCGCCGGGAACCGGCTCACCCGCCAGGACGTCGATCACCTGCTGCGTACGCTCGCCGGCCAGGCCAACGCCACCATCCGCGACAAGAGCAAGCATGTCACCCTGTCGGCGCACACGCTGCGGCACACCTTCCTGCGCAAGGTCGCCCAGGAGCACGGCGTCGAGTTCGCCATGCAGATGAGCGGCCACGCCTCCAGCAAATACATCTGGCGCTACGTCAAGCCTAGCGACGAGCAGACCGAGCAGGCGCTAGAAAAGCTCTTATGACCTGTATCGCCGGCGGTTAGATTCAATCCGTGCTGGAGCTGCTCTGACTGGCAACAGGGAAAGTTTTCATGCCCCGGAATGGGACCGTGGCCCATAGAATGAGGCTTGACTCTTGACGCTGTACCCCAACAATGGACAGGGGGAATGCTCCGATGCCTCCAGCGAGCGCAGCTACCGACTGCAACCTTCTCTTCGGCATCCTGGCCGTGCAGATGGACTTCATCAGCCGGGACGCACTCATCGCGGCGATGAACGCCTGGGTACTGAACAAGGCCAAGTCCCTGGGCCAGATCCTCGTCGAACAAGGAGCCCTCGGCAGCGACGCGCATCCCTTGCTCGAGGCACTCGTGCACAAACACCTGGAGCTGCACGGCAATGACCCGGAGCAAAGTCTCGCAGCGCTCGATCCTGCCGGCTTCGTGCGGGAGGACTTGCGTCAGATCGCCGACGCCCAACTGCACGCCACGCTGACGCGACTCCCGGTTGGTTCCCCGGCCGACGATCCGTACTCCACGCGGCAGGCCACGCCGGCATCCGCAGGGACGCGCTTCCGTATCTTGCGGCCGCACCGCAAAGGGGGCTTGGGCGAGGTCTTCGTTGCCCACGATGAGGAGCTGCACCGCGAGGTCGCCCTGAAGGAGATCCAGCCCCAGTATGCCGATCACCCTGAGAGCCGCAGCCGCTTCTTGCTGGAGGCCGAGATCACGGGGGGATTGGAGCATCCGGGCATCGTGCCGATCTACGGCCTGGGACAATATGCCGACGGCCGGCCGTTCTACGCCATGCGCTTCATCAAGGGCGAAAGCCTCCATGATGCGATCCAGCGCTTTCACCGGGCCGAGAATCCTGGCCACGATCCCGGCGAGCGGATCCTGGAACTGCGGAACCTCCTGGGTCGGTTCCTTGATGTGTGCAACGCGATTGCCTATGCCCACAGCCGCGGGGTACTGCACCGGGATTTGAAGCCGGGCAATATCATGCTCGGTCCCTACGGTGAAACGCTGGTGGTCGATTGGGGCTTGGCCAAGCCAGTGGGGCGGTCCGACGCCTGCGCCGCGTCAGAGGAACGGAGCCTCCGCCCGGCCTCGGCCAGTGGCTCGACATTCACGCAGATGGGCTCCGCCGTCGGTACTCCGGCCTTCATGAGTCCGGAGCAGGCGGCGGGGCAGCTCGACCAGCTCGGTCCGGCCAGCGACGTCTATAGCCTGGGGGCTACTCTCTATTGCCTTCTGACCGGGCGTGCGCCGTTCCAGGAACCCTGCGTGGGCCTGCTCCTGGAGCAGGTCAAGAACGGCGACTTCGCCCGGCCAGGCCACGTCCAGCCAAGCGTACCACCCGCCTTGGAAGCGATCTGCCTCCAGGCGATGGCATTACGGCCGCAGGAGCGTTACGCAACCGCGCTGGATTTGGCGGCGGACATCGAGCACTGGCTCGCCGATGAGCCAGTGACGGCGTATCGCGAGCCCTGGTCAGTTAGGACCGGGAGATGGATGCGGCGGCATCGGCCCCTGGTGGCCGGTGCGGCCGCCCTGCTGCTGGCGGCGGTGCCGTTGTCGCTCGTCATTGCCGTTAACCGCGAGCAGGCCCGCCAGCAAGCCGAGGCGGACAAGCATGAAATCGCCAGGCAAAAGAACCTCGCCGAGGACAAGGAAAAGGCCGCCAACCAACGAGAGGCCGAGACGAAGGCGGTGCTGAAGTTCGTCGAAGACCGTGTGTTCGCGGCTGCGCGGCCAGAGGGGCAGCGGGGTGGTCTGGGCTACGAAGTCACGCTCCGGCGTGCTGTGAAAGAAGCCTTGCCGTTCGTGGCCAAGAGCTTCACGGACCAGCCATTGGTCGAGGCCCGGCTGCGGTGGACACTGGGGACGTCCTTCTGGTACCTCGGCGATGCAAAGACCGCAGCGGAGCAGTTTGAGAGAGCCCGCGCGCTCTATGCCCGGCACCGCGGCCCCGACCACCCCGACACGCTCACGAGCATGACGGGCCTGGCCAACAGCTACGCTGACCTCGGCCGGCATGCCGACGCGCTCAAGCTCCGCGAGGAGACGCTGACGCTCCTGAAGGCCAAGCTCGGCCCCGACCACCCCGACACGCTCACGAGCATGAACAACCTGGCGAACAGCTATACCGCCCTTGGCCGCCACGCCGACGCGCTCAAGCTCCGCGAGGAGACGCTGACGCTCCTGAAGGCCAAGCTCGGCCCCGACCACCCCGACACGCTCACGAGCATGAACAACCTGGCCACCAGCTATGCCGCCCTTGGCCGCCACGCCGACGCGCTCAAGCTCCGCGAGGAGACGCTGACGCTGCGCAAGGCCAAGCTCGGCCCCGACCACCCCGACACGCTCCGGAGCATGTGGGGCGTGGCGGAAAGCCTGATGAAGCTCGAGCGTGGCACCGAGGCCGTGCCAATCATCGATGACTGTGTCCAGCGGGCGGCCGGGAAGGTCATCGATCCACCTCTGTTTCCGTTCGTGATGGCTCTACGCCTGCGGCACTTCGAGAAGGCGAAAGACCCCGCGGGCTGCCGGCAGACCGCCGAAATGTGGGAGAAACTCAACCGTGCCGATGCTGACAGCCTGTACAACGCCGCCTGCTGGCGGGCCGTCACCGCCGCCGTCCTCCGCGCGGCCGACCCTTCCCCCGCGGGTGCAAAGCAGGCCGACGCCGAAGCCGAGCAAGCGATGGCCTGGCTGAAACAGGCCGTCGCCGCCGGGTACAAGAAGGCCGCGCACATGGAGAAAGACAAGGATCTCGACGCCCTGCGCGACCGGGAGGACTTCAAGAAGTTGCTGCTGGAGCTAAAAGAAGCGACGGAGCCCGCGAAGCCGTAGCAGCCTTGGGTGCAACCACCAACAGGGAACAGCGCGATCGTCGTCGGACTATGGGGTCGGTGGGGAGAAGAAAGGCGTGCACTACCGGCGAAGTGGCGTCCGCCCACGGCTCGGACAGAGATTTCAACCCAGCGCCGGAGCAGTTATCCCATTTCTTTCATCGTGATGACGCTGACTGGGACCTTATCAAGAAGCTGCGCGGCAACCATATGCGTCTCGGTTTCGCGGCGCCGCTCTGTGCAGCGCGATTTCCCGAGACATTCCTGGATGATCGGACCGACGTGCCGGCAGACCGCTCCGCGGTCCGAGGACAGGAACGCCGGATGAAGCCGCTTGACCGCTTATGTCGGTTTCCTGCTCCCCTGCTGCTCAAAGGGCGCGCAGGGCATTGGTGATCGCAAAACCCAAGTATTCTGCGCCGTCGAACGGGACAACGCCTTTCCCTCGCTCTCCGGTTCGCAAAACATGGTCGCAACGCATGCGCCTTGCGCGATACGTTTTGCGACGCCTTCTGCCGGTTTTCTGTTCCGCTGCTACTTAAACCCCTACCAAAGTCGTTCGAGCCGCTCCTGTACGCCGTCGATCACCGACGTGGCCGCGGCGTCACTGACTGGGGGAGCCGGCTCGTCCCGGCCCCGACCGCTGCGCTCGAACAGGGAAAACATTTCGGGCGCGATGAACCGCGTTAGCTGGGCGAAGCTGTGGCCATCTCCCAGGGCGTGTTTGCGGTGATAATACCGCAAGGGAAAGACGATGTAGAGTTGATCGCGGGCCCGGGTCATGGCGACATAGAGCAGCCGGCGCTCCTCCTCCAACTCCCCGTCGCTCGTGGACATGTCGGACGGGATCACTCCGTCAGCGGCGTGGATCACGTAAACAATGTCCCACTCGCAGCCTTTGGCGGAATGGACGGTACTCAGGATGACATATTCCTCGTCCAGAAGCGGCGGTCCGGCCAAGTCGCCTGTGGAAACCGGCGGATCCAGCGTCAAATCGGCAAGGAAGCCAGCCCGGCTGCTGGCTTGCTGGGCGAGCAGCTCGAGCTGGTCCAGATCCCGGACGCGCATCTGCGGCTGCTCGTAGCGCTTCTCAAACAGGGGGGTGTAGAACGACCGGATCCGCTCGATCTGGCTGGGAAGCGGCGGCTCCGGATCTTCGGCCACCAGCGCTTGCAGGAGCTGGACCAAGTCTTGCACCTGGTTTCGCGCCGCGGCCGGAGCCTTCCAGGTCAGCAGCGCTTCCGGACCGTTGTGGCCCTGTTGAAGATGATCGATGGCTTGCCGTGCTCGGCCGGGACCGATTCCCTCCAGCATCTGCAGGATCCGCATCCAGCTCAGCTCATCGCGCGGATTTTCGAGGATGCGCAAAAAAGCGAGCAGGTCCTTGATGTGGGCCGCCTCGAGAAACCGCAGCCCGCCCCACTTGACGAACGGAACATTGCGCCGGCTGAGCTCCACTTCCAATGCATCGGAGTTGTGGCCGGCACGGAACAAGACCGCTTGATGCATCAACGAGATGCCTTCTTCGCGGTTAGCCAGGATGCGTTCGACGATAAATCGACTCTGTTCCAGCTCATCGGCGCACGTCACCAGGTGGGGCTTGTGGCCACTGGTTTTTTCCGACCAGAGGTTTTTGGCGAACTGATGCGGCGCGGTACGCATGACCGCGTTGGCCGCTTCCAGAATGGGGGCCACGCTGCGGTAGTTTTGCTCCAACGTGATGGTGGTAGTGCCGGCGAATAGTTCCGGAAAATCCAGGATGTTCTTCACCGTGGCACCACGAAAACTGTAAATCGACTGGGCATCGTCGCCCACCACCATGAGCGAGCAGTTGCTGGAATTCGCGTGCTGCATACGGGCCCAGAGCTTTCGCAGAATGGCGGCCTGCATCGGATTGGTATCTTGGTACTCATCGACCAACACGTGCTGGAAGCGGCCAGCGATGCCCTCAGCGACGGCCGGGACAGTGAGCGCCTGGTCCCAGTAGAGAAGCAGGTCATCGTAATCGAACAGCTGCCGCTCGTGCTTGCGCCGGCTGTACTCCTGGAAGATCCGCTTGATGTCGACTTGGTGGGCTTGGCACCAGGGGAAGTGTTCGGCCAAGGCACGTTCTAAGGTTTCGCCGGTGTTGACACAGCGCGAATAAATTGCCAGGAGCGTCCCTTTCTGCGGGAAGCGCGATTTGGCGCGGTGCAAATCGAAATCGGTGCGAATCAGGTGGAGCAAATCTTCGGCATCGCCCTGGTCGATGATCACGAAGCCCTTGCTCAAACCCAACGCCTGGGTGTGCGTGCGAAGGAGCCGATGGGCGATAGCATGGAATGTACCGCCCCAGACACCAGCAGCGATGCTTTCGCCGACAACCTGACCAGCCCGGCGAATCATCTCGGCGGCTGCCCGGCGCGTGAACGTGAGCAAGAGAATGCGCCCGGGAATAGCGCCGCCGCGGATCAGCGCCGCCACACGAGCCGCCAATGTCTTGGTTTTGCCAGTGCCGGCCCCGGCGATGACCAGGAGCGGCCCGGAAGGATGCTCGGCGGCCGCTCGCTGCTGGGGGTTGAGCGTGGCCAGGAACGACGGGGGGCCGGATCCGTGCATCATCCGCGCTTCCTCCGGACCGCATAACCGACCAGGCCGAGACCGCCGAGGGTGAGTAACAAGAACGTGCTCGGCTCGGGAACTGGGGCCAGCCGGCTGTCCAGCGTGAGCAAGGGGGGATCGACGAGACCCCGGACAAGAAGCTCCCGGCCGGAACCGTCGAGGTTGGCCCGCTCGATAGCGCCGCCCATGAAATCGGTCCAGTACATCTTGCCGCCCGCAGCGTCCAGCGCCAGACCCGAAGGTCCCGGCAGCCCGGTGAGGAGCGTTTGCCGGCCGGTGCCGTCGAGGTTCGCCCGCCGGAGGCCGCTGGTGTCGGCCCAGTACAATTTGCCCGCCGCCACGTCGAGATCAATTCCCAGCGGCCCCGGCAGCCCGCTCACGATCAGTTGCATGCCGGTGCCGTCCAGGTTGGCCCGCCGGATCACCCCCAGAACATTGTCGGTCCAGTACATTTTCCCGTTGGCCACGTCGAGAGCCAGGCCGCGTACGCCTCCCAGCTTCGTGATGAGCGTCTGGGCACCGGTGCCGTCCAGGTTCGCCCGACGAATGTCGCCGTTGCCATCGGCCCAGTACATCCTGCCGCTGGCGACGTCCAGATCGATGCCGGCCGGAGCAGTAAGCCCGGTGATGAGGGTCTGTTGGCCCGTGCCGTCCAGATTGCTCCGGCGGATGTCGCCGGCGCCATAATCGGTCCAGTACATCTTGCTGCCGGTTCCATCGACAACGATCCCGGCTGGGCCTGGGAGCCCGCTAATCAAGATTTGCTGGCCCGACCCATTCAGATTGGCACGCCGGATATCATTCGTCCCAAGATCCGTCCAGTAGATCAAGTCGGCTCGAACCTGCCCGCTGACGCCGAGGAACAGGCCCAAACTTAGCAGGACCCAAACCGGTTGCCTCATGAGGGAATGCCTCCAAAGGGGTTTGGAGGAAACGTCCGGCAGACCACCGGAATCGTTTCCCCGCGACAGGGGCACCGTGAACGACTACGGCAAGGGCGGCGTGCTGGGCGGGGGTTGTCGCAACTGCGTTGCCTGTTCGTAGGCATAAGCCAGCGCCAGCAAGCGCGGCTCACTCCAGGCTTGTCCCAAAAAGGTGACTCCAAAGGGCGCATGATTCGTCGAAAGATACCCGGCGGGAACAATGACGCTGGGGTAGCCAGCTTTGGCTCCGATTGCGGCACCAAAGTTGGAGCCAAACAGGAGTGCATCGAGATTATTGGCCGCCATCACCCGGTCGATTTCATCGCGCGATAGTTTCAGATCGGTTGCCCGGTCCGAAAGGTACTGCGACCGTGCGGCATTGAGATCGATCGCCGCCGAGGCCTGGGCGATGGTCTGCCCGAAGCGGAAGCGGTACTGATTCCAATAGGCACTGTTGAAGGCGACCACTTCGGCCAGCGAGTGGACTCGGGATTTGGCCGGCAACAGGCTGAGATAGGCGTTCAGGTCGCGCTTGAACTCGTACTCCAGCACCGAGGAGTTAAAGCCCGCCAGCGCCGCGGCCGTCTGGATTTCGACAAAGAAGACATCGGCCCCCAACGCCTTCATCTGATTGACCGCGGCATCGATGATGGCGCGCTGGGCAGTGCTGAGGCTGTAGTAGTAATACTGGTTGTCTCCGAGGGGACCGCGGCCGAACGCAATGCCGATGCGTGCGCCCTTCAAGGCCCCGGCGTCCAGGAATTGTGTGTAGTCGGTGTAGACGGTTCGCCCAGGAACTTGCGTGGCCGGATCGTCGGGATCGGCGGCCGTGATGGCGCCGAGCACAATCGCGGCATCGGTCACGGTGCGCGCCATCGGTCCAGCGGTGTCCTGACTGGACGCAATCGGAATAATGCCTGTGCGGCTGGCGAGGCCCACCGTCGGCTTGATGCCGACCAGCGAATTCTGATTGGAGGGACTCAGAATCGATCCGGAGGTTTCGGTGCCGATTGTGGCCGCCGCGAAACTCGCCGCTGCCGCAGCTCCGGGTCCCGAACTGGATCCGCCCGGATCGAGGACCGGCCGGCCGTCGGCTTGCGTGGGGTCTGGCCGCGGATCGTACGGATTGAACACGAAATCGCCCAGCGAGCTGTAGCCGTTCGGCATTCCGTTTGTCAGGAAGTTGGCAAACTCCGTCAGGTTAGCTTTGGCCAGGATAATGGCGCCGGCGTCCTGGAGCTTCTGGACGAGGAAGGCATCGCTCGTCGGTACGGATCCCTCCAGGGCCACCGACCCGGCCGTCGTCGGTTGGTTGCCCGTATTGATATTGTCCTTCACAATGATAGGGATGCCGAACAACGGTCCGCTGGCTTTTCCTTTGCGCCGCTCGTGATCGCGCTGGCGGGCTACTTCTTGGGCCTTATGATTCAGATGCCGGATCGCATTGAGCCGGGGCCCTGCCTGATCGTAGGCGGCGATCCGATCCCGATAAAGTTCGACCAGCTCCTTGGATGTCACCTGACCAGATTCAAGGGCCGCCTGGAGCTGGAGAATACTTGCCTCGGTGACCTCGAACCGCGCTTGCAACGTGATCCCTTTCGCCTCCAGTCGATTTCCCTTGATCAGGGTGACGAGAATCATCAGAGATCCCACTACCGTTGCCAGCACCGCGATGCAAACGATGCGTTTCATCCGCGCATCTCCTGGGTTTGGCGTTCGACAAATCAGTCAAGAATTCATTGCGTCCAGGAGAGGAGTGTATCACGTCCACGGATGAGAAACTATGTAAATCGGCGCAGTGCAGCTGCCCATCCTTCGGGCCTGGGGGCTCCATGATAGACGACCGATTCCGCCTTTGCTACACTTCCATCTTGGAACCCGATCGCTTTCTCAGCTGCGTCGTGCGCACGGTTTCGGTATGGCAGTGGGGTCGTTGTCCAATCCCGAATCTCTAGTCAAGAAGTCCGATGGACCTTGTTTTTCAGCGTTGCATCAATCAGAGCTGTGCCGCCACCTGCGAGGTGAGCGACACGAGATTTCTTTGCCCCCGCTGCGGAGGTTTGCTCGATGTCGCATATGATTGGGATCGGCTGACGCCGCCGCGGTCATTGCGCGATTTCGAGGCAAAGTGGGCACAGCGGCACAATCCACTCAACTTCAGCGGTGTCTGGCGTTTCCGCGAGCTGCTGCCCTTCGCCTCACCGGACCAGGTACTCACCATCGGAGAGGGACAAACTATCCTGCAACGAGCCGACGCCGTGGCCACCTATGTTGGGGTTGAATCCGGCCGGCTATTTCTCCAGTACGAGGGCCTCAACCCGTCGGGGAGCTTCAAGGACAACGGCATGACGGCCGCGTTCACCCACGCCCGCATGGTCGGGGCTCGTCGGGCCGCCTGCGCCAGCACCGGCAACACCAGCGCGTCGTTGGCGGTGTTCTGTTCGGCCACCAATCTCATGCGGGCCATTGTGTTCATCGGCAGCGGCAAGATTTCCTATGGGAAGCTCGCCCAGGCGCTGGACCATGGCGCGCTCACCGTCCAGATTGCCGGCGACTTCGATGACGCCATGGCGCGGGTGCAGCAGGTCGCCCGGCAGCTCGGCATTTACCTGGTTAACAGTATCAATCCCTTCCGGCTGGAAGGCCAAAAGACCATCATGTACCGCGTCCTGGAGGCGCTGCGCTGGGAAGTGCCGGATTGGATTATCGTACCGGGCGGCAACCTCGGCAATGTCAGCGCCTTCGGCAAAGCGTTCCTTGAGCTGGCGGACCTTGGTCTTCTCGATCGGCTGCCGCGCCTGGCCGTGATCAACGCTGCCGGCGCCAACACCTTCTACGAACTTTACGAACGCTCCGGCCTGCGCTGGAACCAGGGCCGTCCGGAGGGAAAATTGGCTACCGATCATTATGCAGAGCTCGATCGGAATCAGATCCGGGCAGCCACCATCGCCAGTGCCATCGAAATCAATCGGCCGGTCAATCTAACCAAGGCGTTGCGTGCGCTGGACCGCTGCGGCGGCGTGGTGCGCGAGGTGACGGATCAAGAAATCCTCGACGCCAAGGCCAAGGTCGGTGCGGGTGGACTGGGGTGCGAACCGGCCTCGGCGGCCAGCGTGGCGGGAGCGCGCAAATTGCGTCAGGAAGGCGTCGTCGGCGCTGGCGAACGGCTGGTGTGCATTCTGACCGGCCACCAGCTCAAAGACCCGACCGCAACGGTGGCTTACCACAGCGCCGATCAGAAGGCATTCGACGAAGTACTCGGCAAACGGGGCGTCCGCCGCGCGACATTTGCCAACCGGCCCGTCCAGGTACCCAACGAACTGGACGAGATCATCAAGGCGATTGAGGTCTATTCCTAATTTGGCCCCTCAGCCTTCACGTTCACCGGATCGAGGGTGGGATGAAAACCGTGATCGGGATCAACGGCGTCTGCGGACGGATGGGCCAGCGGATTTTGCAACTGGCTCAGGAAGATAAGGAATTGGCTGTCGCGTTCGCCCTCGATGCCGCCGGGCACCCGTGGCAGAATCGCGATGTGGGTGAATTGGCCGGCCTAGGCCGATTGGGCGTACCGGTGCGCGCGGAACTCCCTGCGGAAATCCGTCTCGATGCACTGATTGATTTCTCCACGCCGCAAGGCACCATGGCTGTTCTGCCGCAGTGTGTCGCTCGGCGGATTCCGCTCATCGTGGCCACGACTGGGCACAATCCAGCACAGCGACAGGAGATCGAGGCCGCGGCACACGAAACGGCCTTGCTCATGGCTCCGAACATGAGCTTGGCGGTCAACGTGCTCATGAAATTAGTTGGCGAGGCGGCACATGCGTTGCGGGATAAGGGTTTTGATGTGGAGATCCTGGAGCGGCATCACCGCTTCAAGAAAGATTCGCCGAGCGGGACGGCCCTGCACTTCGCGCGCATTATCCAGGAAGCCATGGGACAGACGGAATTGCGCCACGGCCGGGAAGGGCTGGTTGGGGAACGTCCGCCTCAGGAGATCGGCGTGCATGCCATCCGCGTTGGCGATAATGTCGGGGAACATACGATCGTCTTCAGCACGCTGGGTGAGACGCTAGAGCTGACACACCGGGCGCACACACGCGATTGCTATGTCCGAGGCGCCTTGCAAGCCGCCAAATTCCTGGGTGGCCGAGCGCCGGGGCGGTATACGATGAATGACGTGCTGGGATTGTGAGAAAGTACCACGAAAAACGGTGTCCGGAACTCTCCAATTCAAGTTCCAGCCCCCTTTTTTCGTGGTCCAAAGATTTCCCACGGGCGACTTGCATTTGTACGAAGGATGACCTAGGGTTGGATTGAAGCCAGGATGGCTCATGGCTACGGTGAAGGGCGTTGGGCCAGCAACGTGCTGACTCCGCCCTTTTTTTTTGCGCGCGGACGTTTCCGCATCTCATTGCTGCCCGAATCCGGCATCCGGCCTCTCTTGTCTTTGGGCTCCATGTCTCCGAAAATAGTGCCGGGCAGAAGTCCGTAAGGAATCATCCATGAGCACGGTATTGAGCCCGTCCAGAAACGTCTGTACCCTGGCTGACTTGCTCGTCCAGCTTGGCGGCATTCCCGCTTCCCATGTGTTGCTTCACCCCTCACCGGGCCAGGCCACCGAAGCCGATGTTGTCGACCTGGAGCAGCGTGAAAATCGGCTGTGCGAGTTGGTGGATGGCGTGCTGGTGGAGAAAGCCACGGGCTACCGCGAATCCCTCTTGGCGGGCTTGATGGCCACGCTTCTTGACGACTTCGTCCGGCCGCGGAACCTGGGGCTTGTGACCGGTGCGGATGGCATGGTGCGTCTCTTTCCCGGCCTGGTACGCATTCCGGATGTGGCTTCCGCTTCCTGGGCTCGCATCCCGAATGGATGCGTTCCCACGGAGCCGATTCCCCACCTCGTGCCGGACCTTGCCGTGGAAGTGCTGAGTAAAAGCAACACCGCAGCGGAACTGACTCGGAAGTGTGGCGAGTATTTCGCGGCCGGAGTCCGGATGGTTTGGCTGGTAGACCCGGAGGGCCGCACCGTAACGGTCTATACCGTACCCGACCAGTCAACGATGCTCGATGAAACGCAAATGCTTGATGGTAGCCCAATCTTGCCCGGCTACAGCTTGTCCCTGCGTGAGCTGTTTGCCGAGCTCGACCGTCACGGAAATGGTTAAATCCACTGCCACCCATTAGCCACGCGCTCATGATGGAATTGCAAGATGTCACGAAGACCTACCAGCAGGGCCGGCGTGAGGTGCATGCCCTGCGCGGTGTGAGTCTGCGCATCGCCGCAGGTGAGTTTGTCTCCATCATGGGGCCGAGCGGTTCCGGCAAATCGACATTGATGCATCTCCTGGGCGCTCTGGATACGCCAACGAGCGGCCGGGCCCTCTTCCAGGGCCGTGATTTGCAGACGCTCTCCGACCGTGAACGGGCGCTGCTGCGCCGCCAGCATATCGGCTTCGTGTTTCAGTTCTTCAACCTGCTGCCGACCCTGACCGCGGCGGAAAATGTCGCGCTGCCCCTCCTTTTGAACGGTGAATCGCGTAGCCAGGCCCTGCCGCGCGCCCGCCAGGCTCTGGAGCGGTTGGGGCTGAACGCGCGGGCCGAGCACTTTTCCGAGGAGCTCTCTGGCGGGGAGATGCAGCGCGTGGCCATCGCCCGTGCTCTGGTCATGGAGCCCCAAGCCGTGCTCTGCGATGAACCGACCGGGAACCTCGATTCGGCCGCCAGCGCCGAACTGTTGGCCATCCTTCGCGCCCTGCCCGAAGCTGGACGCCGAACCGTCGTCATGGTAACGCATGACCCGGCCGCCGCGGCCCACGCCGATCGTATCGTCATAATCCGGGACGGCCTGGTGGACGGTGAGAAACTGTTGCGAGGCCAGCATGCTCTCTCTGTACCGCACCCTTAGCCTGCGTTATTTGCGCCGGCGCTGGTCGCGGGCGATCCTGATCGTGGTCAGTATCGCACTCGGCGTGGCTATCCTCGTCGCTACCCAGATGCTCAAGCAAACCATGGTCCAGGCCGGCCAGGCCGCCATTAATCCCCTGGCCGGCACGTACGATTTGCAAATCAGCAACAGCGATTTTGGCGTCCCGCGTGCATTGGTCCAGGAATTAGCACGGGCTCGAATTCCCGGGGTGCGGCATCTTCGACCGATCGTGCTTGGCCGAGCCGTTCTCCCGGGGCTGAGCAGCCGATCGGCCTTGCTGCTCGGCGTCTCGTTCACTGGCGACAAAATGGCCGACAATCCGTGGGGACTGGAAGTCCGGGTGACCAATCCCCTCGCATTTTTGCCGGGACGGAAGGCCGTATTCGTGGGTCAAGGGCTGGCGGAAAGTCTTGGCCAAGATATCCGGACGATCCGGGTGCGCGCGGGCGGACAGGAGCAACAGCTCTCCGGAGCCGGCACGATCGATGCCCATGGGGCCGCGGCAGGATTGGGCGGGAACATCCTGGTGATGAACCTCGCCGATGCAGCCAAGGTCCTGGGACAGCCGGACGTGGTCACGGAGATCGGCGTGGCCCTGGAACCGCGTGCCGACCGGGACGAAGTTCGCCGCCGGCTGGAGGAACACGTTGGCGGCAAAGCGGCAGTCCGTACTCCCGAAGCCGATGTGGACTCCGTCCGTGATGTCATGGCTGGGCTGGAGGTGGCATTTTCGCTTGGCGGTCTGGCTGCGTTGGTGGTGGGGCTCTTTTTGGTTTACAACGCGCTCTCGGTCAGTGTGGCGGAGCGGAGTCCCGAGATCGGCATTCTCCGCTCCCTGGGGGCGACGCGCGGGCAGATCGCTGCCCTCTTTGCCGGCGAAGCAGGGGTGCTCGGCCTGGGCGGGGCGCTCGGTGGCGTTCCCCTGGGCGCGGCCCTGGCACACGTTGGGTTGGGTGCGATCGAACAGGTCTTGACGGACATTTTTGTGCCTCTGGAGGCTCGTCCGCCGAGCATCAGCCCAACGCTCTTTACCGTTGCCGTCCTTGCGGGCTTGCTCACTTCCCTCTTGGCCGCACTGGTGCCGGCGATCCAGGCTGCCTTGCACGAACCGGCTGCGGTTGTGCGGCGGACTCCCCCGCGGCGAAGATGGACCGCGTCCCTGCTCCCGCTAGGCAGCAGCAGCTCGCTGATCGCCGCCGGCATCGCTAGCCTGGCGTTGCGGGATCGGCTGCCGAACCGGGCGGGAAGCTTCGGCTGCATCGTGCTGATTTTTCTGGGCTTGCTGGTGGCCACGCCGCTCTTGGCGACCCAGGTGGCACGCTTGCTGCAACCGGTCAGCCGGCTGCTGCTGGGAATCTACGGCCGCCTCGCCGCGGACAACCTGACGCGCAGCCCTCGCCGCACGGGATTGGTCATTGCCGCCGTCGCCGCCGTCGTGGCACTGATGTTCGAGACAGCCGGCATCATCACGACCAGCGAGGATGCCATTTTCGCCTGGCTGGATGGATTGATCGCTGCCGATTTGTTCGTGACCTCCAATGGACCGATCACTACCGGAGGCCAAACCGTCCCGATGCGCGATGGCCTGGGGCAACAGATCGCGGCCATGCCGGAAGTGGAGGCCGTCATCCCCGTTCGATTTCAGCGCATCGATTATCAGAACAAGATCATCTCGCTGATCGCGGTGGACATTACGAACTTTTCCATCACGTCGCCCCGCATCCCGGCCACGCAGCGTCAAAACTACCGTCGTTTGTCCGAACCCGGTACCGTTTTGGTTTCGGAGAATTTCACCGTTCTCTACGGCGTCGGCGCGGGCGACCGGCTTCGGATTCCGAGCCCGAAAGGGCCACTCGAGTTGCAAGTGGTCGGCACGCTGGTGGATTACACCTGGAACCGCGGGGCGGTGTTCATCAACCGCGCCTTCTATCGCCAGCAGTTTGGCGATCCATTGATCGATCTCTTCGATGTCTATCTTCGTAACCCCAAGGGCGATACCGAATCGGTGCGTGAAACGTTGGGCCGCCGTTGGGGAGCGGAGCATGGGTTAGTCGCGATCACCCGCGGCGAATTGCGGCAGGGAGTATCTTCCGCGATCCGGCGGCTGTACGGCCTGCTCTACGTGCAGGAGGCAATCGTGGGCATCGTCGCTGGGCTCGGCGTCGTGACGGCGTTGCTCATTTCTGTTCTGCAACGCCGCCGTGAGTTAGGGCTGCTCCGGGCCATCGGCGCCTCGCAGGGGCAGGTGCTTCGCTCGGTGTTGGCGGAGGCAATGCTGATGGGCTTGATCGGCTCGGTGATCGGCATCCTCTTCGGCATCCCGCTGGAGTGGTACGCGATCCGCGTTATCATGGTGGAAGAATCCGGGTTCCTCTTCCCGTTGCGGATTTCCTGGCAGGCGGCGGGCGTCTTGATCGGCCTGACGTTGGTTCTGGCCACTCTGGCCGGTTGTTGGCCGGCGCTGCGTGCACTGCGGATCCGAATCACCGAGGCGATTGCTTATGAATGAGGACGCGGAAGCGGCGAGATTCCTGCGGTCTCAAATCACTCCCTGCTGCCGCAAACGCGAGAGACGCTGCGCATCCACGCCCAGCAGCTCGCTCAACACCCGATCGGTATCCTGCCCCAACCGGGGCGGCATCGTCGCATCCGGCAACGCCGCACCGGCAATATGGAAGGGAGCCCCAACGAGATCGACCGGCCGGCCGTCGGCATCGTGCACCGTCACGCGCAAGCCGCGGGCCGCCGCCTGGGGATGCGCGAAAAGCGTGGCGTAATCCCAGACGGGCGCATGAGGCACCTCCGCGGCACGCAGCCGTTCTTGCCATTCGGCAGTGCTGACCTGGCTCATGGCTTCTTGCACCAGCGGCACCAGGACCTCGCGATTCTGCACACGCAAGATGTTCGTCGTGAAGCGCGGATCGGCGGCCCAATCATTTCGGCCGGCAGCGCGGCAGAAGCGCTGCCACTGCCCGTCGTTCCCGACGGCCAGCACGATCCAGCTATCCGCCGTGGCGAACAGCTGATACGGGACGATTTGCAAGTGGGCATTCCCCTGGCGCGGCGGCACGATGCCGCTGGTCAAGTAAGCCTGAGCCACGTTCACCTGGGCCGCCACCGCACAATCGAGCAGGGCCAGGTCGACGGCGTAGCCATGTCCGGAGCGGGACCGGGCATGCAAACAGGCCAGCACGGCCGACGCCGCATACAACCCAGTCAAGACATCCGTCACGGCGACGCCGACCTTGCAAGGCGGTCCATCGATCGGCCCGGTGATATTCATCAGGCCGCTCAGCGCTTGCACCGCGAAATCATAACCGGGCAGCTCGCTCAGGGGCCCCGTCCGACCAAACCCCGAGATCGAGCAGACAATGAGTCGGGGGTTCAGCGCCAGGAGCTTCTCCGGGCTCAGCCCCAGGCGGTCCGCGCTGGCCGAACGAAAATTCTCCAGCAGGACATCGCATTTGCGGACCAACTGCTGAAACAATTGCAGCCCTTCTCCGTGAGCCAAATCGAGCGTGATGGCACGCTTGTTGCGATTGCAGGATAGGTAATAGGCGCTCAGCGCGCCGACGAAGGGAGGACCCCAGGCGCGGGTTTCATCGCCGCTGCCGGGACGTTCCACTTTGATCACGTCCGCCCCCAGATCGCCGAGCAGCTGACCACAAAACGGCCCGGCCAGCACCCGGGAAGCATCGAGAACGCGGACATCGGCCAACGGAAGGGTGGAATGGGTGGGCATGCAATCTCCTCGGCCTGCAAATCCGGAGTGTGCGCCTCTCCCGTCCGGTGCTGGTCGGCCGACGGCGAGGGCCGGTCGCAGACGGACTCGCCAAAGCGAATGCCATCAATTATTGTAGAGAGTTGGGGGACGAGGCGGATTTACCCATCCTGGAGACGACCGATGCCTTCCGCCGAACAGGTAACACGGATCTACCGCGAATTGGCTGAGGATTATGGGCGGCAGGGACAGGCGCAGATGCGCGACCGATTCTTGGTACTAGCCGCCGACGCCGCCTTGGCCGCCGGCCAACAGGATGAAGCCGAGCGGCTGCGTGGCCGGCTCCTCCAGCATAACCCGCACCATCTGCTCAAACCGTACAGCTCCTTCGCCGAGGCCATGAAATCAGCGGACGTACAGAATTACGTCACCGCTCTGCGCCGCAATCATCCGTACGAAAAGGCGGAGAATCTGCTGGAAGGTTTGCGGCAGAGCGGGACGCACGCCATCCCCGGATCTTCCACGACGCCGGCGACGAGGACCAATTCAGGGATCGAATCGGGCCTCCGCCCGGGCGCTGGCAATGCGGAAGAAGACGTGAAGGTGTTCCGTGTCAAACCACCACCCTCGGGCAGTTCCTCTGCTCCCGCACGGCCAATCCCTCCCGCATCGTCCGCTCCGTCGGCTCGCCCGGCCAGCACGCCGGAAATCTTGCCGCTACGCCGTGAACCGTACCCTGCCCTGGATAAGCTCCGCGCCGTTCCGGCGGAACGGGAAGAACGCGACGCCAGTACCGGTGCCTGGGTTTCCACCGGGCTTTTGTTCGTGCTTGTCCTACTGGGAATCGCGCTGGGGCTCTACACGCTGATCGGACCGTTTCTTCCACAGGGATGGTTTTAAGGTTACGGCCCGTCTGGCTCGGAACCCGCAGCCAAGATCGCGGGGCCCGATAACGATGGGTCCACGGGCTTCCCTGCTTCCGGGGCTCTCCCTCTCGTGGATACATTCATGTTGTGGGGCGGGGTCGTGGAAGTGCTGCTGGACCCAACGGCCGCGGCGGCCGGCTCGGCCCCCCGGGAAGCGGATGGCACCGGTTCCTTGCGGTAGAAAACGACAGAAATCACAAGGACGACGGCTACTCCAACAATGAGGCCGAGCTTGGCATCATTGGGCATCCTCACTCCTCCGAAAATCGATTGCGATAACATCCTACCCGAAGTATCAACGCGCATCGGTCCGAGTGCCACTGCGGTCGCGGTTTGCCCGGGAGTTTTGCCACGGCGGGGCGGAAATAAGCCACAGGATCAGCACGTCTCGTCGATCTGGTCCCAATTCTGTGGTGTGAATAGTCACTTTTCTTGTTGGCCAGCGTGCCACCGACCCAGCCGGCTCTCTGCACGCATCCTCCTTAAGCATCATCCTTTCGGGCTAGGAAACAAGGCCGGATCTCCGCTATAATTCGGCTCGTTTGCCCTGGGATTGCCTGGTGCCCGCGGCAGCCCGCTTGCTCATCGGCGCGAGGGCACGCCCTCTCCCGACTGAACACGGATGCCCAAAAGGAGTTGGGTCATGCGTCTTTGTCTGTTCGAGGATCACCACGTCGCCGACCTCGAACCACTTGTCCTCACCCGGCCTGCCTTCGAGCTTCTCTGCGGTCTGGATTCGCTCCGCAGCAAACAATATCGTGCCTTTCCCGGATCGGAAGTCGGTGTCCTCATTCGATCGTATCTGGCCCCCCTGTTTCGCTCTCAGCAGCCGTGCATTCCCATCAACGATCTGGCCTGGCTACGTTCGGAGGCCACGGCCTTGGTGAATGCCCGCTGGCTTCCGCCTACCCTGGGCGGCGACCCAGTCCGGAGACCGTGCCCCAGCGGACCATGTGCGGCGATGATTGGAGACGAAGTCGCTTACGCCATTGTCCCCGCCGAATATCTCACCGATTGTTCGCCCGATACGATTGCGGACTGTCTGGGAACGTGGAAAAGCGAGTTGCCCCGGCGGCCGGCGGGCGGCTCTCTGATCCGCTACCTGTGGGACCTGATCGAACGGAACGCGGAGCAACTGAGCGCGGACTACCGGCTCATGGCCACCGGACCGTTCCCACGCCGGTCGCAAGCTACCCTGGCGTTAGTCGGTCCAGCGGAGCGCTTGTTCATCGAGCCTACGGCCCGACTCGATCCCATGGTCGTGGCGGACACGACGCGCGGACCGGTGGTCATCGACCGGGAAGCCGTCGTTGCCGCGTTTAGCCGTCTGGAAGGGCCCTGCTTCATCGGTGCACGCACCCACATTCTGGGTGCGAAGATACGAGCCGGCACGACCCTGGGACCCGATTGCCGAGTCGGCGGCGAAGTGGAAGCCAGCATCCTCCACGGTCACACAAACAAGTATCACGATGGTTTTCTGGGCCACAGCTACGTGGGCGAATGGGTAAACATCGGTGCCGGGGCCCAGAGTAGCGATTTGCGAAACGATTACGGTCCGGTGACCGTGACCGTCGGTGGCCGGCCGGTGATGACCGGTTTGACCAAGGTCGGATGCTTCCTGGGGGATCACACCAAAATCGGCCTGGGCACGCTGCTCAATACCGGAACGAACGTGGGAATCTTTTGCAATTTGTTGCCCTCGGGAAGACTTCTACCGAGATATTTCCCGTCCTACTCCGCGTGTTGGAACGGTACGCTGGCAACGAACAGGAGCCTGTCTCAATTGCTGGATACGGCACGGGAAGTGATGCGCCGACGCGGAGCCACTCTAACCGAAGTGCATGCTGCACTATTCCGCCATCTGTTCGACCAATCCGCGGCGGAACGACAGCGACTTCTTTTGAATCTCGAATCCCAGCCACTGCGGAAAAGCGCCTGAAAAATCATGGCCGGGAACCAACTCTCTTGTTCAGCCAGGTGGTCATCTCATCCAGATAACCGGGTACGAAATTGGGAGCGTCTGCTGTCTTCTGCCGCTCAGCTTGCTTGTCGCGCTCCTTTCGGCCACTGGCCTCCGTCTTGCAGAGCGAATGATCGGCATCGGGGTAGATGGCAATCGTAAGATCCTGGTTCCCCGCCTTCCTTAGACCGCGGCGAATAATGGCTAAGAGCCCTTCCGGCGGTCCCGACGAAACATCTTTGTCGCCGTAGATCGCCAGGACGGGGCAGCGGACCTTCTCCCAGCTCGCCTCCGAATCGTATTCGACGAGTCGCCGTGCCGAGTAGAAGAGTCCCCGGTCACAGCGGTGGACAGCCTTGAACCAAGAGAACTTGTGAACCCTATCCTGGGCCTTTTCCAGTTCCTCAAACGGACCCGTTCCGCGAATGAGGTCCATCCGCATCCGGGTGAAGGCGACCGCCTTTTGAATGTCCGCTTCGGAAAAATTGGCGGCCCGTAGCTCGGCCTCAACCCGAACCGGATCTTGTTGCCAGGCTGGTCCTTGCCAGCCCGCAACCTCGATGACGAATGCCACGTCGCTGCTCCGCGAGGCAGCCAGCGGTGCAACCATCCCGCCCTGGCTATGGCCCCAGATGCCGATGCGGTCGGGGCGCACCTCATCTCTTCCTCGGAGGAATCGCATCGCTGCCAGTGCCTCATCGGCTCGGTCCCGGAAAGTTTGCGTCTGATAATCCCCCGACGATTTACCGACGCCAGGTTTGTCCCAGGCCAGGCACACGAAGCCGTGACGGGCAAAGTGCATTCCCAGAGCCGTGCCCACGCCGCCATAGGCTCGATCCTGCGCTCCAGAGCCCAGGATCAGAATGATTGCCGGGTGCTGGCCAGCGAGCCTGGGCCGAAAGAGCGACCCCGCCAGGACATTGTCTCCTTGGCGAAAATAGACCTCTTCAATGACCAGATCTTGGTGGTCGCAAGCGGGGCTCGATGCACCATTGAGTAAGTTGACCAAGAAAAGCCCAAGGAAGATCAGCATCGCACCAAGCATCTGGTGCATAACGCCACTAGTTGCGCGATCCACGCTCTTTCCTTCCTTGGTAGGTATTTGCGACCACGCTGAGGAATCTTGGTCTCAACGATTGTAAGGTTATTCGGACGGGGGGTCCCAATATTTTCTGGGGCTGCGATCCTACCACATCGTTCAGCCGATTGGTTTGTGCGTCAACGGGCATGGCGATCCGCAGGGAAGTCAGGTTGAGTACGCGCTCCAAAGGTCCCGGCCAGGAGATGATTGGGATGAATCACCAAAAAATGCGAAGGATTTACCGCCACTGGCTACTATTCCTATGAAGGCACACGCCGATCTGGAGACGCAAACACATGGCAAAAGGACAACTCGACGCCGTCCTCGGGCACATTCGGCGGCTCGCCGCTGTGAACAAGGCCAGCGACTTGACCGACTGCCAACTGCTCGCGGAGTTTTCCACGCACCAAGATCAGACGGCCTTTACGGCGCTGGTCCGCCGGCATGGGCCCATGGTCCTGGGCATCTGCCGGCATGTGCTCCACCATTTGCAGGACGCTGAGGACGCGTTCCAGGCCACCTTCTTGGTGCTGGCGCGCAATGCCGGCTCGATCCGCAAACCCGAGGCACTGGCCAGTTGGCTCCATGGAGTCGCTTATCGCACCGCCATGAACGCACGAAAGGCAGCCATCCGGCGACGAACACACGAGGGCAAAGCGAAGACGCTACCGTCTCCGAATCCTCCGTGGGACATCGCCTGGAAAGAAGTGCAATCCATCCTCGATGAGGAAATCGAGCGCCTCCCGGAGAAGTACCGAGCACCCTTCGTGTTGTGCTTCTGGGAAGGGCAGAGTCGAGCCGCGGCCGCAC
>Ga0070734_10001804_pt1 | contig 28978 bp, 26 predicted proteins | sample Coa_R1_8_FD_66444 | JGI IMG/M metagenome (GOLD analysis project Ga0070734, IMG submission 66444) | Surface soil microbial communities from Centralia Pennsylvania, which are recovering from an underground coalmine fire - Coalmine... | ecosystem: Environmental > Terrestrial > Soil > Unclassified ... | reverse complement strand
CGCACGACCGAGAGATCGTGGCTGATGAAGATCATCGCCATTCCGGAAAGTGCCTGGAGCGCCAGGATGAGATCGACGATCTGCCGTTGGATCGAAACGTCGAGCGCGCTGACCGCCTCGTCACATACGACGAGCTTTGGACCCACGATCATGGCCCGCGCCAGTCCTACGCGCTGGTTCTGGCCGCCCGAGAATTCGTGCGGATAACGGTTGATCCACGCCGGATCGAGACCGACACGCCGCATCATCGAACGGACCTGCTCGCGAGCCTCGTGGGTCGACATGAATGGCTTCAGCGCTTTGAGCGGCTCGGCGATCGACTCGCCGATCGTCATGCGTCCGTCGAGGCTCGCCAGCGGATCCTGGAAGACGATCTGAAGATCTTCGCGAAGCTTGTGAATCTCCTTGCGTCCCGCATCATCCAGGTCGTTCGAGAGCCAAAGGATCTTGCCGGTGGTTTTCGGCAACAATTGCAGGATTGCGCGCGCGAGCGTTGATTTTCCGCAGCCGGACTCGCCTACCACTCCGAGTGTCTCGCCCTGGAGCAGCGAGAAGCTCACGCCATCGACCGCGCGCAGCATCTTTGTGTGCGGGATCGGAAAGCCGCCCAGCGCTATGGGAAATTCGACCGTCAGGTCTTTGACCTCCAGGAGTTTTGGGCCTGCGGTGGATGGCTCCGCTGCGCCGGAGGGAATTTCAGGCTTGGCATCGAGACGCGGCATCGAATCGAGCAACATCTGCGTGTAGCGTTTCTTTGGTTTGTAGAAGATCTCCTCGACGTCGCCTGCCTCGACGATCTCGCCATCGTTCATGACGGCAACCCGGTCGGCTATTCCCGCAATCACCGCCATGTCGTGGGAAATCAGCACGATCGAGGTTTTCAGTTCGCGCCGGAGGTCGCGCATGATCTCGAGGATCTGCGCTTGCGCGGTGACGTCGAGGGCCGTCGTCGGTTCGTCGGCAATGATGAGATCCGGCCCGCAGACCGTCGCCATTGCGATCATCACGCGCTGGCGCATGCCGCCGGAAAGCTCGTGTGGATATTGCTGCATGCGGCGGCGAGCCTCGGGGATGCGCACGAGTTCGAGCATCTCGATCGCGCGCTTTTCCGCCTCATCGCGCGACACGCCTCTGTGCAGGCGCAGGGTCTCGGTAATCTGCGCGCCAATTTTCAAATGCGGCGTGAGCGACGTGAGCGGATCCTGGAATACCATGGTGATGCGCCCGCCGCGGAGCCGGTTCAGCTCCCGCTCGGACGCGCCGAGGATTTCTTGGCCACGGAACCTGACGTTGCCTGTCGCCCGCCCGTTCTGGGCAAGCAGGCCGAGCGTAGCGAGGAACAGCTGGCTCTTGCCCGAGCCCGATTCACCCACGACGCCGAGACATTCGCCCTGACCAATGGAAATCGAAGCGTCGCGCACGGCGTGCACTTCGCCGTCCGGGGTATGGAAGCTGACGTCAAGATTCTGGATATCGAGGACAGTTTCCATCAGCGGTCCTTGGGATCCAGCGCATCACGCAATCCGTCGCCGATGAAGTTAAACGAAAGCAGCGTGATGCTCATGAACGCCGCGGGGAAAATCAGAAGCCATGGCGCCGTCGCCATCTGGTCCTTGCCGTCCGCGATGAGCACGCCCCAGGACGTCAGTGGCTCCTGGATTCCAAGCCCAAGGAAGGAGAGGAAGCTTTCGGCAAGAATCGCAGATGGCACGGTGAGCGTCACGTAGACGACGACCGGTCCGAACACGTTCGGGATCACGTGCCGCCGGATGATGTCGAATGTGCTGACGCCGCTCGCCCGCGCGGCTTCGATGAATTCCTTGTGTTTGATCGACAAGGTCTGGCCGCGGACGATCCGGGCCATGGTGAGCCATTCAACCGCGCCGATGGCGACAAAGAGCAGAAAGAAGTTTCGGTCGAAGATCGTCATCAGGATAATGACAAGGAAGATGTAGGGAATCGAGTAAAGGACGTCGACGAAGCGCATCATCATCGCGTCGATGCGGCCGCCGAGATAGCCGGCAGTCGCGCCATAGATCACGCCGATGAGAAGGCTGACAATCGTTGCGATCAGGCCGACGGAGAGTGAGACACGCGCGCCGTAAAGCACGCGAACGAAGAGATCGCGGCCGACCGAGTCCGTACCAAACCAGTGGCTGCCTCCGGCATAGCAACCGGCGTGACGGTCTGGCCACCAATCCGGCGCGCAGGAGACGACGTTGTAGTCCTGGTCGTCATAGGCATAGCGCGACAGGTCGGGCGCGAAGAGCGCCATAAGGGCGATCACCGTAAGCACGATCAGGCTGATTACGGTCGCCCGGTTGCGCAGCAGGCGCCGTCGCGCGTCCGACCAGAGGCTGCGGCCCTCGATCTCGACGAAACGGGTCACCACATCGGCTTCGGCAGCACTCATCTGAGCCGCACCCGTGGGTCGAGCACGGCATAGAGGATGTCGGCCAGAAGATTGAGAAGAATGATGAAGGCGGCGTAGTAGATAAGCACGCCCATCACCAGCGTGTAGTCGCGGTTGATGGCGCCTTGCACGAAATAGCGGCCGATGCCGGGAATGCCGAAGATCTGCTCGACGATGAGAGAACCCGTCAGCAGGCCCGCAATCGCAGGTCCGAGATAGCTGACGAGCGGCATCAGCGCGGCTCTCAGAACGTGACGCAAGATGATCGAATGGCTCGGCAGGCCTTTCGCGCGGGCCGTGCGAACATAATTCGAATGCAGCACTTCGATCGTGCTGCCGCGCACAAGCCTTGCGATGATGGCAATCTGAGGCAATGCCAGCACGATCACAGGAAGAATCATGTTCTTGATGGCGCCACCCTCCCACCCCGCGACCGGCAGCGTGATGTCTGCTCCGAAGATCCGTACGCCATAGACACCGAAGATGAGGGTAAGAATGGGCGCGGTGACAAACGTCGGAATGGTGATCCCCATCATGGCGAGGGTCATGGTCGAATGGTCGGACCACCGGTTCTGATTGAGTGCCGCCGTAACCCCGAGCGAAACGCCGAACGCGATTGCGAGCGCAATCGCGGCGGCGGCTAGCCGCGCGCTGACCGGCAAGCCTTCCGCGATCAACTGGGTAACGGTGAAATCCTTGTTCTTGAAGGAAGGGCCGAAATCCAGATGTGCGAGGCGACCGAGGTAAAGGGCGTATTGCTGGTAAAGCGGCTTGTCGAGATTGTAGGCGGCCTCGACATTGCGCTCGATCTCGGGCGGAAGCCGGCGCTGGGTATCGAATGGGCCTCCGGGCGCAAGGCGCATCATGAAGAAGGCAAGCGTCACGATGATGAAGAGAGTCGGCAGGGCGCCAAGAAAGCGCCTGGCGGCATAAGAGATCATCGAACTCTATGGCCCGCGAATCGCGAGCCTCTATCGGACAGCAGGCGGGAAGGTCGGCAAGCCCGGCGAGTCTGTCAATGAGGACAGACCGCGGTGCGACTGCCCATACGCCTTCCGGTTGCGTTCAGCGGGTCCGGTTTAGAAAAGCTTCCCACGCCGGAGCGATATCGTGTCCATGCCGGAGCCACCAGACATCGTCGACGGCGAAGGCGGTCGCGGCGTTGGCAGGAGCGGTGGGCAGGTAAGGCAGCATTCGCATGCCGGTTTCTGGATTCTTCCCCACGAAAGCGAGGGCTGAACGCCGCGCCGGACCGTAGGGTAGCCATTCGGCAGCGCGCGCGAGCGGCTTTGTGCCGGTGGCGTATTCGATAAACGCGAGTGAGAGATCGCGGCGCGGGTCGCCTTTGGGAATGCCGAAAACGTCGAGCTCATCGAGCTGGTCGTTCCAGATGACACCGATGTGGCGCCCATGCACCTGCGCATCGAAGACATCGCCGTTGAAGGCGGTCGTCATGGTCGCGCGCCTGTCTTCCAGTAAACCGAGCGCATCGGGCGCGCGCGACCACCAGACAATCGAGTCGCGGATGCTGGCGAGCTTGGCAAGCGCGCGGTCGACGCCCGCAGAGGTCTCAAGCAGGGGATAGATGTTCTCCGGCGGGACGCCATCGGCAAGGAGCGCGAGTTCGAGATTGAGCTTCGGGCTTCCGCGCCGCAGGCCCCGGCCGCCGGGAAATTTTTTGAGGTCGAAAAAGTCTTGCGCGAGGAGCGGATGGGGCGCGAGGCGCGTCGAAGCGTACGCGATCACCTGGCCATAGACGGCACTGCCGACCCAGCAAGGACCGTTGGCGAAGGGAAGGAAATCAGCGCGCGCCGCCACGCCATTGGCAGCGGCGGGCAAGGCGCGCGCATCGATCCGTGCGAGCAGCCCTTCGCTGCACGCGCGCACCGCGTCGGCGAGTTCGAGATCGATCACGTCCCAGTCGTAGTTACGCGTGCGCACCTCATCGCGCAGATGCTCGAGACCGCCGTCGTATTCGGCTTCCCGGACGTCGACGCGCGCCTCCTCGCCGAAAGGATGAAACATCGCGTTCGCCTGGGCGCGCGCGTAAGGACCGGGCCATGTTGTCACGGTGAGCACGGGAAGCGGCCGCGTCAGCCACCAGAGCGCCGCCGCAACGGCAATCGCGAGTGTGGCAATGACAAGGAGGATAATGGTTCGTTTCGACACGTCCGGACCGCTGCCGTTCAGCTGATTTTGCGAGGTTTACGAGCATCGCGGCAAATGTGAGACGGCGCGTGCTCACCTTGCTTTTGCGTGGGACGGCTTCTAGGTTCGCGGCCCCTATCGCCACGTGCAGCTGTAGCTCAGTTGGTTAGAGCGCCGGATTGTGGATCCGGAGGTCGGCGGTTCGAATCCACCCAGCTGTACCATTCTCCGCTTCGACTGCGCTCCGGCTCCGAACTATTGTCCCGCGACGCCATTCTCCTCTAGCTTCCGGGCTCGCTGGAGATAGCACCTTCGAAGGGGATCCCGTGACTCGTGTGAAAATGTTGGCCGGCCTGATCGGCCTCGTTGTGTTGGGGCCTGCTGCCATGGCCGCCACGCCGCCCGGTGCCAATGTCGATGCCTCCGCAATTGCAAATGCGGATTCCCGACCGGGTGACTGGCTTTCGCACGGTCGAACCTATTCCGAGCAGCGCTTCTCGCCGTTGTCGCAAATCAATACCCAGAACGTGAAAAGCCTCGGCGTGGCATGGCAATACCGCACCTATACGGTGCGTGGCCTTGAAGCGACGCCGATTGTCGCGAACGGAACGATGTTCATCACCCTGGCGTGGAGCAAGGTGGTTGCGCTCGACGCCAAAACCGGGAAAGAACTCTGGACCTATGATCCGCAGGTTCCGGAATCGACCGGGCGCTATGCCTGTTGTGACGTGGTCAATCGCGGGGTCGCGCTCTGGAAAGGCGCTCTCTATGTCGGCGCACTCGACGGGCGTCTGATCAAGCTCGACGCCGCGACCGGCAAGCCGCTCTGGACCGTTGATACGGTCGAGAATCACAACCGCGCCTACACCATCACGGGCGCGCCGCGTGTGGTCGACGGCCTCGTCGTGATCGGTAACGGCGGCGCGGAATACGACGCGCGCGGATACCTCACGGCGTACGACGCGGCGACGGGCAAGAAGGTCTGGCGCTTCTATGTGGTGCCGGGAGATCCCGCGAAGCCGCAGGAGAACAGGGCGTTGACCGCGGCGCTCAAGACCTGGGATCCGCATGGGCCGAACTGGTGGAAAATCGGCGGCGGCGGCGCGCCCTGGAATTCGATGTCCTTCGATCCGACGCTTGACCTTCTCTATTTCGGCACCGGCAACGGCGATCCCTGGAACAGGAATGTCCGCTCACCGAAGGGCGGCGACAATCTCTATCTGTCGAGCGTTGTCGCCGTTCACGCAAAAACCGGTGAGCTTGCCTGGTACTACCAGACGACGCCCGGCGACACATGGGATTTCGATTCGACTGCGGATGTCACGCTGGCCGACCTCAAGATCGACGGGCAGGTGCGGCACGTTCTGCTGCACGCGCCGAAGAACGGTTTCTTCTACGTGCTCGACCGCGCGACCGGAAAGCTGATCAGCGCCGAGAAATTCGGTGAGGTCACGTGGGCGAAGGGCATCGATCTCAAGACCGGCCGGCCTATCGAGAACCCTAACGCGCGCTACAACGACCTGATGGCGGTTGTTTATCCGCAGACCGTCGGCGCGCATAACTGGCAACCGATGACCTATGACCCGCAAACGGGTCTCGCCTACATTCCGGCGATGGACGGCGGCGCCTTCTTCATCGCCGACAAGAATTTCGCTTACCGGCCGAAGGACTGGAATCTGGGCGTCGACTTCGCGGCGCTTTCAGAGACTGTTGGTCAGATGATCCAGAGCGGCAAGCCGCCGCCGCCCGCCGTGGGCTACATCAAGGCTTGGGATCCTGTCGCGCAGAAAGAAAAGTGGCAGGTCTCGATGGGCGGTTCGTGGAACAGCGGCCTTCTGTCGACTGCGGGCGGGCTCGTGTTCGGCGGCGATGCCTACGGCATGTTCAATGCCTATGACGCGCAGAGTGGCAAGAAGCTCTGGTCGATAGACCTCAAGACCGGAATCATTGCGCCATCGATGAGCTACATGGTCGACGGTACGCAATACGTCGCGGTGCTTGCGGGCTGGGGCGGAGCGGCAGGGCTCGCGGCCTTCCGCGATCCGCAGACGGCGATCGCCAAGTATCAAACCAACCAGGGCCGGCTTTTCGTTTTCAAGCTGGGCGGGGCGAAGCAGGTTGCGGCCCTGCAGCCAGAGGGCGTTCCCGCCTCTTTACCGCCGCCAGAGACTGCGAACGCGGCCACGATCCGGTCCGGCTTTGCGCTCTACCATAAGAACTGTCTCGTCTGTCATGGCTATTTCGCGGAATCGACGGGCGAAGTTCCCGATCTGAGGTTGGTCCCGGCCGAGATTTGGGGCCAGTACGATGCAATCGTGCGCGACGGTGCACTCTCGGGCGGCGGAATGGCATCGTTCAAGGACGTGCTTTCGAAGGACGATGTGACCGCGATCCGCGCCTACGTGCTGCATCAGGCGCATGTCGCATGGGAGAGCCACCACAAGACCAACCCGAAGGCAAAGCCGCCGGGCTTGCAGAAGCCGTAGGCGTTCGCTCCCCCGCTCATGTCATGGCCCGGCGCGTGAGAACAGCGCGTCGGAGCCACTCATTTTTAGCTTTCGATTTGATAGCTATCAGTGAGCCCCGCCCGTGCGGAACGGCTTGAGGCACGGCCGCGGCCGCCATCGGGGATTGCGGCCCCGGAATCCAGCCCTTATTGAAGCCCCGCCTTCGTAAGAAGACCTGTGCCTTGAACGAGCCGAAATCCTTTCGCCCCAAGCCGCGGCTGCCGCGCGGCTTTCGCGACCGCGGGCCTGCCGAACTTGCTGGCGAGCGGCGCATGGTTGAGACGATCCGGCGCGTCTACGAGAGCTACGGCTTCGATGCACTGGATACCCCGTTCATCGAATACGCCGAGGTGCTGGGGAAATTCCTGCCAGACCAGGATCGCCCGAATGAAGGGGTTTTTTCGTTCAAGGATGATGACGGCCAGTGGCTTTCGTTGCGCTACGACCTGACCGCGCCGCTCGCGCGTTACGTGGCCGAAAATTTGCAAAACCTGCCGCGTCCGTTCCGCCGCTATCAGATCGGAACCAATTTCCGCAACGAAAAGCCCGGCCCGGGACGCTTTCGCGAATTCATCCAGTGTGATGCCGATACCGTCGGTTCGGCGTCGCCTTCGGCTGATGCCGAGATGCTGATGATGTTTGGCGACGTGCTCGAAGCGGTCGGTCTAAAGCGCAGCGAATACGCCGTGAAGGTCAATAATCGCAAGCTGCTCGACGGCGTGCTCGATGCGGCCGGCTTGAACGTCGAGGGATCCGACGACGCCCGCCGGCGCCGCGGGATCGTTCTTCGGGCGATCGACAAACTCGACCGTCTTGGTCCGTCCGGGGTGCGCGCGCTCCTCGGTGCGGGACGCAAGGATGAGTCGGGAGACTTCACCACGGGCGCTGAACTCACGTCGGACCAGGCGGAGCGCGTGCTCGCTTTCGTCGCGTCAGGAGGAGAGAAGAGCGCCGGCCGACAACTCGCTTCGCTCGAAGAGGCGGTTCGCGGAAGCCGCATCGGCGAAGAAGGGTTCTTGGAGCTCCGGGATATCGTCACGACGCTCGAGGCCTGTGGCGCGGGTGACCTGATCGTGATCGATCCCGGAATCGTCCGCGGGCTCGACTACTACACCGGCACCGTTTTCGAAGCGCAGCTCTCCATTCCCGTCAGAAACGCAGAGGGCGAGAGCGTCGTCTTCGGCTCTGTCGGTGGTGGCGGCCGTTACGATGATCTTGTGGCGCGGTTCACCGGCCAGCGTGTTCCAGCAGTTGGTTTCTCCATCGGCGTGAGCCGGCTCGCGAGCGCCCTTCGCGCTGCCGAGGCCACGGCCGCGCCGCTGGTGGTTGTCCTCGTCCTCGACAAGAAGGATGCGGGCGCGGCGTTTCGACGTGCGTCGGAACTCCGCGCTGCCGGGCTTCGTGCCGAGCCTTATGTCGGGGATTCGGGCATGAAGGCCCAGCTCAAATATGCGGACCGCCGCGGAGTCGCGGTTGCCGTGATCGAGGGCGACGACGAGCGAGCGCGTGGCGAGATCACGCTCAAGGATCTCGCGCTTGGCGCCGAACTGGCGAAATCCGTCGAGAACCGCGCCGATTGGGTCAAGGACCGGGCGGCGCAGCAAAGCGTGCCCCGCGCGAAGCTCGTCGAGTCCGTGCGCGCCATGCTCGCACGCAAGACCTGACCGGCCATGGCGGCCTTCCCGCTCCTCGACGAGTCCGAGATCGCCGCGCTCAACCGGCAGGCCGATGCGATTCTGAAAACCTTTGCGGCGCATGGTTATCGGCGGCGCGAGCCCTCGGTTCTGCAACCGGCCGAGATTTTCCTCGAGCGTTCGGGCGAAGAAATCCGCCGCCGGACATTCACCCTCACCGATCCTTCGGGCAATGAGCTCTGTTTGCGGCCGGATCTGACCATTCCGATCTGCCGCGAGCATGTGACGCGCGGCGAAGGTTTTCCGGCGCGGCTCTGTTACCACGGGCTCGCGTTCCGCCATCAGCCCGCCGAGCCGCACCGCCCGACGCAATTCCACCAGGCAGGCGCCGAGCTTCTGGGTCTCGATGACCGCGCGGCCGGTGACCGCGAGATCATGAGCCTCGCCGTCGAAGCGCTGCGCGCGTCGGGCCTCGATGCCTTCGAACTGAAGATCGGAGACCTCGGACTTTTTTCGACGCTGGTCGATGCCCTCAACGTTCCCGCGCAATGGCGGGGGCGCCTCAAGCGGCATTTTTGGCGGACAGACTATTTCGATGCACTCCTGGAGCGGGCCGCCTCGGGCTCCGCTACCAACACGCAGAAGCTGCTCGCGAATATCGGCGCGATGAGCGAAAGCGATGCCCGATCGGCGCTCGAAGGCCTGATGGACATGTTCGCGGAGGCGCCGCAGGGCTTGCGAACCCGTGAGGAGATCGTCGACCGGCTGCTCGAGCAGTCCGCCGATGCCGCATCGATGCGGCTCGATCCAAAGATCGCCCGCGTCATCGCGCGCATGCTCGAGATCAAAGGTCCTGCGACGAAGGCGCTCGCTGATATTCGTGCCCTCACGAGAGACGCTGGAATCGGATTTGGTGCGCCGTTGGCGGCGATGGAAGCGCGGCTCGCGGCACTCGAGCAGCTTGGACTCGACCCCGCGAAGATTCGTTTCGCCGCGCGCTTCGGCCGCAACATGGAATATTACACGGGCTTCGTGGTCGAGTTCTGGGCCCGCGACAGGGAAGGGCTCGTACAGATCGCCGGTGGCGGGCGCTACGACACGCTGCTCGAAGCCCTCGGAGCGAAGCGCCCGGTTCCGGCGGTCGGGTTCGTCATTCGCACCGAGCGTGTTCTTTCCGCGCGCGCTGCGGCCGGGAAGGCGTGAGATGAGTGCGGCGCTCACCCTGGCCATTCCCTCCAAGGGACGGCTGCAGGAACAGGTGATCGCATATTTTTCCGAAGCCGGCGCATCGCTTTCTCAAGCTGCCGGCGCGCGTGGGTATCGCGCAGGTCTCGAGGGCCATTCCGATATCGAAATTCTCCTGCTGTCGTCGTCGGAGATCGCGGCTTCGCTGGTCGCGGGCGATGTGCATCTCGGAATCACGGGCGAGGATCTGTTGCGCGAAGCCGCTCCGGAACTCGACACGCGTGTTGCGCTCGTGAAGCCGCTTGGCTTCGGCTTCGCCGATGTTGTCGTTGCCGTTCCGCAATACTGGATCGATGTCTCGACCATGGCCGATCTCGATGACGTCTGTGCGGCCTTTGCGATTCGTCATCGCCGCCGTCTCAGAATCGCGACCAAATACATCCAGCTGACGCGCGGGTTCTTCGCGCATATGGGAATTTCGGATTACCGCATCGTCGAGAGCGGCGGCGCGACCGAAGGCGCGCCCGCGGCAGGCACCGCGGAGGCGATCGTTGACATCACCACCACCGGCGCCACGCTCGAGGCGAACGGCTTGAAGACGCTCGAGGACGGAACGATCCTCAAGAGCCAGGCGCAGCTCGCAGCCGGCCTTCGGGCGGAATGGACTCCCGCTGCGAAAGCCGCGGCCGAGAAGCTGCTCATGCGTCTCGGCGCACGCGAGAAGGCGAAGCGGTCCCAGCTCCTGCGCGTGCGGCTCGATGCGAATGCCGCTGAAATGATCGCCCGGCTCGAGAAGGCCTGCGGCACCTCGGTTCTCTCGCGCCCCGCAGGAGCGGAAGGCGATTACGCGATCCTCTGCCCACGCGAAGTTCTGGCCGACGCCATCGAACGACTGCGCAAGGAGGGCGCTGGGCCCGTCAGCGTGCACGAGATCGATTACGTATTCGATGACGGCAATCCGCTCTACGCGAAACTCGCGAAGGCGTTGCGATGACGTTTCATCCCGGCAGAGTGCAGCGACAGCCGGGACCCATCCCGGCGCGCTTGCACGCCGAATATTTTTTTTCCCCGCTCGCTTACCGATCCCTTTACTGCGGTGACACCGGCCCCGCCTGGATGTCCGGATCATGGATGTGCGCCGCCTTCCAGCGCATGGCGCCTGCGATTCGCGTCCGCCCCGATGGGTGATCATAGAACACGAATTCCTCGAGCGGCGTGGGATCGAGCTTGCGATAAGTGCTGAGCTTGAGCGCCGCGGTTGCGAAACCGTCCGGCTCGCGTGCGGTGTTCAGGCCGAAGATATCGGCTTGGGCTTCCGTGGTCCGGGTGATGGTGTTCTGAACGGGTGTGGTGAGCAAAAGAAAAAATGTGACCGCCGCCATGAGCACCGGCAGCCCGGCGGGATCGTCGATCGCGCGCACCTTCCAGGAAGCTCCGAAGCGCGCGGTCAGAACGCGGAACGCTCGATCCACGACGGCGAACAGGAACAACAGCAGAAGTCCGGTCCAGGTGATGTTGATCGCCACATGGTCAAGCACGTAATGGCCCATCTCATGACCGAGAATCGCTTTGATCTCGGCGGGCGTGCCTTCGCGCATCAGATTGTCATTCATCGAGATCCGCGTCGTCCCGAGAAAGCCCGAGACATTCGCGGAAATCCTCGTGGTCTGCTTCGAGGCGTCGAAGACATAGATGTCGTGCGCCGGAATGCCGTTGCCGCGCGCCATGGCGATGAGCGTGTGCTTGAGCGGCGTTTCGGGGAGCGGCCTATAGGTGTTGAACGCGGGCGCGATGAACACCGGCGTGATCACGACGGTGACGAACAGGCCCGCGACGGCAATCGCCGTTCCCCACATCCACCATGATCTCTTCGCGGCGCGGATCGCCCAGTAGATCAGCGTGACCAGGACCACAAAGCCCGCGAGACCGAAACCGGACCCGACGAGCAGATCGCGCATCCAGGAAAGGAAGGTCTGGTTCGAGAGCCCATAGGCGTGCTCGCGGAAGAACTGCTCATAGATGGTCAGCGGGAGCGCGAGCACGCTGGTCACCACGAAATATTGCGCGCCGTAGACCGGGACCTGGAGGAACCGGAATCGGGTCACGCGTTCGGCGAGGTTGCGCATGCCAGCGGAAAGCCCGGTCCAGAGCAGGAGTGCGGAAATCACGATCGTGGTGAGGGCATCGACAAGAATGAGCACGTAACCGCCTTCGAAGTAGCGATCCGAGCGCGCCCGCGCCGCGCCATTGATGCGGGCAAGATAGGCATTGGTGGCGCGCTCCGGATCGAACGGACGCGGAGCCGCCATCGCCGGAAGCGCGTGAACATCGATGATGGTCGTCGGCGCGGTCCTGGGAACGGCCTGGGCCGCGGCTGGTCCGGGCGCAATGAGGGCCAGCACCAGCACAAATGAAAATGCGAGACGCGCGATCATTTCCCCGGCCCTGCTTCTTCCGGTGGTGCGATACTATGAAGAATGCATGCGCGCAAAAGCTTCATGGTGTGACCGCTCCCGTGGCTGATCCTGTTTTTCTTTACGTGGAGGGGGCGCGGATCGCTTGTCTTGTCCGCGAGGGCAAGGCGCCGGGCATTTTCTGGCTGGGCGGGTTCAAATCCGCCATGGACGGCAACAAGGCGAACGCACTCGACGACTGGGCGGTGCGGCGCGGCCGCGCCTTCGCCCGCTTCGATTATTTCGGACATGGCCGCTCCGGCGGAGATTTCCGCAAGGGCACGATCACGCGCTGGCGCGACGACGCGCTTGCCGTTCTCGACCGCTTGGCGGTTGGGCCGCAAATCCTTGTCGGCTCGAGCATGGGCGCCTGGCTTGCGCTTCTCGTCGGGGCGATGCGCGCGGATCGCGTTGCGGGCCTCGTCCTGATCGCACCCGCCGTGGATTTCACGCAAGCTCTGCTCGAAGCGCGGCTCGACGATCGGGCGCGGCGCGCGATTGCCGAAAGCGGCGAATGGTTGAGGCCATCCGTCTATGATCCTGAACCTTATCCGATCACGAGGGCGTTGCTCGAAGATGGCCGCAAATACACGCTGCTCGGTCGCGGACCGCTCGTCATGCCTGCGCCGGTACGGATTCTGCACGGCATGAACGATCCCGACGTGCCGTGGCAGCATGGCCTTGCGACCTTCGAAGCGATGCAGGGAAACGTGCGCCTCACGCTCGTCCGCGACGGCGATCACCGCCTCTCCCGGCCGGACGATCTCCGTCTTCTCGAACGCACGCTCGATGATCTTTGCGAGGAGGTTGGTTGTTGATGGGCACTACCTATGGTGTCATCCCGGACGCGCGCAACGCGCGCGATCCGGGACCCATCGCGAGAGCGTCCGCGAGCGCAATAGTCGAAATGTCCAGCGCGCCTGCCTGCGCGAAGCTGACGCCCGGCAATATTTGGCGTACCTCGCTCGCGCTTTTTCTCCTCTTCATCTCCCCCGCATGCGCAGCGCCCTTCTTTGAAGATCATGCGCTCACCGATCCGCAGCGTTACGATCGTTGCCTCGCGCTGGCGCACCAGGACCCGGATTCCGCCTACGAACAGGCGCTCGCCTGGCACGATGCCGGCGGCGGGCCGGCCGCGGCCCATTGCGCCGCCGTCTCGCTTTTCCAGGGCAAGCACTATGCCGAAGCGGCGTTCAAGTTCGACGCCTTGGCGCACGAGCACGATGCGGGCGATGCAGGCTTGCGCGCCCAATTGCTCGACCAGGCCGGCAATGCGTGGTTCCTCGCAGGTCAGCCGCAGCGGGCCGAAGCCTCCATGTCAGCGGCTCTCAATCTCGGCGATACCAGTGCCGACATCTATGCCGACCGCGCGCGGGTTCGCGCCTTTCGCAAGGACTGGAGCGGAGCGGAGGCCGATCTCGATGACGCCATCGCCAGGGACGAATACCGCGCCGATCTCCTCGTGCTGCGCGCCACCGCGCGCCATGCGCTCGGCCGCCGCAAGACCGCGGAAGCCGATCTCGATGCCGCGCTCGCAATCGATCCGCACTACGTGGACGCGCTCGTCGAACGCGGTGCGATGAGGGCCGAAGACGGCGACGTGAACGGCGCGCGCGCCGATTTCCTGCTCGTGCTCGCGACCGAGCCGAAGAGCGGCGCCGCCGAGGCGGCCCGCGCGAGGTTGCAGCAACTCGATCTCAAGACATCGCGGCGTCCGCCGAAAACCATTCGGCATTGACCGCAGGATCGGATTCGGCGGCGGCGCGCGCGTCCCGAAGCTGTGCAAATCCCGACTCCGGGAGCAGGCGCGAGAGCGCCCACACCGCCATCGCGCGCACGAGCGGTGAGGCGTCATCGATCAGCCGCCGTGCAATCCGTGCAAGCGACTCATCTCCCGCGTTGCCGATCGCGATCAGCACGTTTCTTACCAGCCGGTCGCGGCCAAGCCGCTTGACCGGCGAGCCGCGGAACACGTCGCGAAAGCCACGGTCGTCGAGGAGCGCGAGGTCCTCGAGTCGCGTGCGTGCAAGCTCCGCACGCGGATGCAGGCCGATGTCATGCGCGGCGCGCGCGAAGCGGTTCCACGGGCAGACCGCCAGACAATCGTCGCAGCCATAGACCCGGTTGCCGATCGCGGCGCGGAAGCCGCGGGGAATGTGTCCCTTGTGCTCGATCGTGAGATAGGAAATGCAGCGCCGCGCGTCGAGCTGGTAGGGCGCCGGAAACGCCGCCGTCGGGCAGATGTCGAGACAGCGCCGGCATGTGCCGCAATGATCCTCCTCCGGCGCATCGGCTTCGAGCGCCAGCGTGGTGAAGATGCTGCCGAGGAAGAGCCAGGAGCCGAACGCGCGCGAGACGAGGTTGGTGTGCTTTCCCTGCCATCCCATGCCGGCCATTTGCGCGATCGGTTTCTCCATCACCGGTGCGGTATCGACGAAGAGCTTCACCTCGGCGCCGAAGCGCGTCGCGATGAAAGACGCAAGGCGGCGGAGTTTCTTCTTCATCAGCTCGTGATAGTCGTCCCCTTGCGCGTAGACGGAGATCGTTGCCCGTCCGCGCTCTTCCAGCGACGGCAAGGGATCGGCGGCTGGTCCGTAGTTCAGTCCGAGAACGATGATGGATTTCGCGTCTGGCCAGAGGACATGGGGATCGGCGCGCCGCTCTGCGGTTGTGCGCATCCACGCCATGTCGCCTTCGTGGCCGCGCGCGAGGAATTCGCCGAGCCGTACGGCGGCTCCGGCGGGGCTTTTCGCCGCCGCGAACCGGACGACGTCGAAGCCTTCCGCGAGCGCCTGCGCGCGAATGGCTTCGCGCATGTTTTCAGAAGTCGAGCTCGGCATAGCTCGGGGTCGGCGGCTGGCCCGGAATCCGGTCCGACAGGAGCGAGCGGAACGAGGGACGCGATTTGATCCGGAGATACCATTCCGCCGCAGAGGCGAAATTCGCCCAGGCGATTTCTCCGAAATAGTCGAGCGCCGAGAGGTGCGCGGCCACCGCGAGGTCGCCGAGCGAACATTCGCGCGCGGCGAGGTTTCCATTGCGCTCCGCGGCGGCACCGATCTCGGTGAGCGCCGTGGCGAGCGCTTCGCGGCCCGAGCGGATGACATTCATGTCCGGCACGCGCCTTGCTGTCGCTCCGGTAAAGCGATGCGTCGCTTTCTCGAAAACGATCTTGTGCGTGACCCGTTCGTGAAAGGGGCCCATCGCCCAATCGAGCCAGCGCAGCGATTCGGCGCGCGCCTCGGGATCCTCGGGCGTGAGCGGTCGCTCGGGATAGGTGCCCTCGAGGTGATCGATGATGGCCCAGAGGCCCGCGCGCTTTTCGCCTTCAGGCTCGATCAGGAGAGGCAGATGGGCGGAGGCCTCTTCGGCAAGCGGAAAGTCGCAAGCCAGGCGTTTCTCGCCGAGCGCGAGCCGCGCAAGCCGCGACGTGGGCGAGAACGGCAGGTGGATGAGACGGCGCATGCAAATGGGAGATTAGGGCGAAATGCGCTCGTTTCGAAATCAAGGTTTCGATTTAATTGTCCCTGCAGTGCACCCTCACACACACTTGTCATGGCCCGGCAAGCCGCGCCTCGGAATTGGTCGAAGGCGTGGCGGCGAAGTCCGGGCCATCCAGTCATGGCGTGTGACAATGGATGGCCCGGATCGCCGGCCCATCGGGACGTAGTACGCGGAAGGCCGGACGACCGGGCCATGACAGAACTAATTTTGCTGGGACAACGTCGACTAAGCGCTAATTCGCCTCGGCGCCGGGAAATTGTTCATCTGCCGCCTCGACGATCTCCGGCAGTGCTGGCTTGATGCGTTCGAGGTCGAGGATGAGATCCTGCCAATGGGCCGCGAGCTTCAGATAGGCGAGTTTGACGCCCTCGGACTCGCAACCCTCCGATAGCTGCATCATCCGCCCCGCACGTCTCCGGTAGAGCTCGATACGCTGTTCAAGGGAAAGAGGCTCGGGACGCTCCGGCACGCGGCTGACATCTCAGGGCATCTTTGCCGAACGGACAAAAGTTAGGACCGTTCCGCCCAACCGGCATTTTCTCAGGCCGAACCCGGAGCCTCGCTGACAACCGGCGGATCGTACTGGCCGTGCGGGCGGTAGCGCCAAAGCCAGGCTGGTGCCTCGGCCTCGATCGAGGTCGGCACAATGCCGAGTTCCGCGAAACCCGGGGCGCCCGCGCCGACGACATTGTCGGTTCGCAGCAGGCGGACCTGGTCGGGCGTGATGAGGGGTTTTGGCAGGAACTGGAGAAAAGCCCCCTGGAGAGCGGCGATCGGGAAGGGGATCGAGACCAGCGGGCGTTTCCGGCGTGTCTCGCGCAGGATGAATTCCATGAGTTCCCGGAAGGTGTAGACGGTCGGCCCGCCGAGCTGGAAGGTCATGCCGGCCGCGTTTGGGTCCTCGAGCGCGCGCAAGACGGCCTGGGCGACATCGCCAACGAACACCGGCTGGAACTGCGTCTTGCCGCCGCCGACGAGCGGAAGCGCCGGCATGGTGCGCGCCATTTCCGCAAAGCGGTTGAGGAACGAGTCCTCCGGTCCGAACACGACCGAGGGCCGGAGGATCGCGGCACGCGGAAACGCGGACCGCACGCGCTCCTCGCCGGCCGCCTTGCTGCGCGCATATTCGCTTTCCGCGCGCGCGTCCGCGCCGATCGCGGAAACATGCACCAGCGCGTGCGCTCCGCTTGCCGCTGTGGCTTCTGCAATGGTTCCGGCCGCCTTGGTGTGCAGCGCCTCGAAACTCTGTTCGCCGCGGGAATAGAGCACACCGACGAGATTGACCGCGCCATCCGCGCCGCGGAGCGCTTCGCCGACGCGTGCTGCGTCCGTCACGTTGCCCTTGAAGAGCTGGATCTGCCCCACCTGGCCCATCGGCGGCAGGTAATGGGCGAGATTGGGCCGGCGCGTCACCGCGCGGATGCGGTATCCGCCCCTGGCGAGCACGCGGACGACATGCCGTCCGAGGAAACCGGAGGCGCCGAAAACAGTGATCAGTCGCGCGTTCATGATGCGGATTTGCGGCCCTCAAGCTGCTTCATAGTAAACATGCGCGCGCGGGAACAGGCCCTCGGCGTCGCAGCCGGAACGGTTCGGGGCATCGGCCGTATTCGCTTACGAATGGAAAGCCCTGTCCCCATGCCGGAAATCACGCCGAAGATCACCCCGCGCAATCTCCATTTCGATTTCGAGCCTTCGCTGCCGGCCGACTGGCATTCGGGCGAGCCGGGGATCACCACCTTCTTCGACGCACTCTCGCTCACCTTTCCCGAAGGCGAACGCTTCTTCATTTCGAGCGTGCGCCATTTTTCCCATCTCGTCCGCGACGAGCAGCTGAAGCGCGATGTCGATGCTTTCGCGGCCCAGGAGTCGGTCCATTCGCGCGAGCATGCGCACTACAACGCGATGATGAAGCTGCGCGGCATTCCGGTCCAGAAGTTCGAAAAATTCATCCGCACCGGAACGGCCTTCGTGCAGCGTCATCTGCCGAAGAAGGCGCAGCTGGCCGCGACCTGCGCTTACGAGCATTACACGGCGCTGTTCGCGGAACTGATCTTGAGCGATCCGCGCGTGCTGGCCGGCGCCCATCCCTTCTATCGCGATCTCTGGCGCTGGCACGCCATGGAAGAGGAAGAGCACAAGGCTGTCGCCTTCGATGTCTATTCGACGGCGGCGAAAGACCGGCTGAACTATCTCCGTCGCGCCATCGCCATGGTGGTCGTGACACTCGATTTTTCGCTCACCACGGCAGGGCTGATGCTCTGGCTGATGCTGCGCCGCCGGCAGGCTGCCAATCTGAAGGCGTGGGCGCGTGCGTTCTGGTATCTCTGGATTTCACCGGGCGTCTGGCGCCGCGTGATGGGCGGCGTGTTCGAATATTTCGCTTTCGATTTCCATCCCTGGAAGCGCAAGGTTCAGCCCGAAGTGCTCGCCTGGCGCAATTACTACCGCGCGCAGACGAAGCGAACGCCCTCCATGGCCTCGATCTTCGACACCGCCGCCGCCTGACCCTTCCTTCCCCGCGAGGTGCCCGCTGCTCGCTCAGCGAGCCGAGCGGGCGGAGGGGAGGAGCTGAGCAGTTGCGTCAATCCTCCACGTAACTCCGCTCGCCGGTCGCCGGATCGACATAGACCGTGACCGTCTTCCGCGCCGCCTCGTCATAGAATCGCTCGCCCGTCCGGACCGCATTCGCAGGTCCCTGCGGCAGAAGCGGCTTGTAGCGTACGCGTTCGAACAAGGTGCCCGCGAGAAGGATCGCGCCGGTGATGCCGGCCGCTATCGCCGGGCCGATCAGTCCCGCCATGAGCGCGAGGACCGCGCCTCCAAGCGCGACGATCCCGACCGCGATGACGATGCTGCGCAGCAAGGTTCAGCCCGGCTCGAGAATGACCGCCGTGCCGTAAGCGACGATCTCGCTCATGGTCTGGCCGATCTCCGAGGAATCGAAGCGCATCATGATCACGGCGTTCGCGCCCATCGCGGTTGCGTTCTTCACCATGCGGTCGACCGCCTGCCGGCGCGTCTCCTCGAGCAATTGCGTGTACTCATGGATCTCGCCGCCGACGATCGAGCGCAGACCGGCGATGATGTTGCCGCCGATCCCGCGCGAGCGCACCACCACGCCGAACACCTGGCCCAGCGTCTGCCGCACGCGCTGCCCCGCGACGCCTTCCGAAGTTGCAACCAGCATGAATCACTCCTTCGTTCCGGAGCATGACATACCCTCTGCCTTGTGGAGAGGTTGAAAAATCGCTCGCGATTTTTCGGGTGAGGGTTCGATTTTCCTGCCCGCGAAGCGCGGTGGGAGAGCCTGCCCCGCACTTGTTGCGGGGGGACCGCGAAGCGGTGGAGGGGGCGCGGCAACGCGCCCCCCGCGCGTTGACACGCCCGCCTTCCCACCCATAAACATCGCGCCCCATCGGCGCCCAGATGGCGGAATTGGTAGACGCACTAGTTTCAGGTACTAGCGCCGCGAGGCGTGGAGGTTCGAGTCCTCTTCTGGGCACCAGGTCAACCGGGTTGGCTCTGTTTCTTCAGGCGGCTGGCAAATCGAATTCCCAATTTCACTCTGAGGAACCCGCCCATGCGCGCCTCCGCGCATCGCAACATCCGCCTGCTCACCTGGTTCAATTTCTGCGATGACTTTCGCGTCTACAATGCGATCGCCATCGTCTATTTCGCGCAGGTTGCGCATTCCTATGTGCTCGCCGGCACGGTCTTCGCGCTCGCCAAGGTCTCTTCGGCCGTCTTCGAGATCCCGACCGGCGTGCTTTCCGACCTTGTGCAGCGGAAAGCCACGCTCATCGCAGGCCAGGTCGCAAGCACGCTCGCCGTGCTCTTCTATGCGATCGGCGGCTCGTTCTGGTTTCTCGCGGCCGGCGCCCTCTTCGAAGGCCTCGCCTTCTCCCTCTTCAGCGGCAACAACGACGCGCTCCTCTTCGACACGTTGAAAGGCGAGGGCGAGGAGCTGCGCTTCGCGCTCTTCCAGGGCCGCCTCAGTTCCATGTTCCAGTTCTCGCTGGCGGCTTCGGCGGTCGTCGCGGCGTTCGTGCTGCGTATCCTTCCGCTTGCCGCCTTGTTCTGGATCTCGCTCGTCCCCAAATTCGTCGGCCTCGGTCTTTCGTTCTTTCTGCGCGAGCCGGAGCGGGCGATGCGCACCGGCCATGGCATCGCGCGCCATCTGCGCGAATCGCTCCTGGGCTTCGTGCGCGACGCCCGGTTGCGCGCCGTCACGCTCGCCGCCGTCATCAGCTTCGGCATCGGGGAATCCAAGTTCTTCCTCCTCCCGGGTTTCTTCGCGCTCTACTGGCCGGCCTGGGCGCTCGGCGTTGCGCGATTCCTGAGCCATCTCTGGGCGGGCGTCGGCTTCCGCCTCGGCGGGCGGATCGTCGCGCGCATCGGCGAATACGCGATCTTCCTTGGCGCCATGCCCTTCAGCATGGCCATGGGCTTTTCGGCGATCGCGGCGGCGAATGGCGCAAGCCCCGCGCTCTATTCGCTCTCATCGCTTCCTTATGGTCCGGCCAATGTCGCGCAATCGAGCGTGATGCAGAAATCCTTCACCGATGGCGAACGCGCCACCATGGCCTCGCTCGCCGCCTTTGCCGGAAATCTGTTTTTCGCGGTCGCGATCGTGACGCTTGGCGCCTTGGCCGATCGCGTCGGCCTTCGTTACACCTTGCTTGCGGCCGAGATTCTCTCCATACCGGCCCTCGTCATTTACTGGCGCCTGTTCGTGCGTGCGCGCAAGGAGCGGTTCGCGATTGAAAATCAAGCTGCACAAGGGTGATCTTCCCGCCGGTCTCGATCTTGGTTCCATCGTCGCCATCGACACGGAGACCCTTGGGTTAAATCCTGCGCGCGACCGGCTCTGCCTTGCGCAGCTTTCAGCCGGCGACGGCGCAGCGCACATGGTGCAGTTCGCGCCCGGCGCCTATGCGGCACCGAACCTGAAGCGGCTGCTTTCGGATCCGGCCGTTACCAAGCTCTTTCATTTTGCGCGCTTCGACGTTGCCGTGTTCCGGCATTATCTCGGCGTCACCACCGCGCCCGTCTATTGCACCAAGATCGCCTCGAAGCTCGTGCGCACCTACACCGACAAGCACGGGCTCAAGGACCTGGTGAAGGAACTCCTCGGCGTCGATCTGTCGAAGGAGCAGCAGAGTTCGGATTGGGGCGCGCCGGAGCTGAGCGAGAAACAGCTCGCCTATGCGGCGAACGACGTCGCCTATCTCCACCGCCTGAAACAGGCGCTCGACGGCATGCTGGCGCGCGAGGGCCGCGCCGAGCTCGCGCGCGCCTGTTTCGAATTCCTGCCGGCGCGTGCTGCGCTCGATCTCGCCGGATGGGACGAAGTGGATATTTTTGCGCATTAGGTTTTGGCACGGCTTTTTCCTGCTACGAGCAGGGCCACCCGAAGGAAAAGACCGGCCTCCAGGCGAATGGTGCCGCAGAGGCTTCAATGGCGGCTTCATCCGCTGCGGTGGGCTTGGTCACGAGAAGGCTCCGTGATCCTTGCGCTCAGGTTCCGGGATTGCATCCGCCACGTCTTGGGTTGTCGCCGGAAATGCTTTTGGCGGACGCGCATCCACCCGTTGATTGACGTGAAGCGCTTGGACCTCGCGCCTCAGCTCATCGAGCTCGGCTTGCCGGCTCAGCTCGTCGAAGTTCGCGCGCAACGCGCCTGCCATCTGTCGGGCCTTCGCCGTCCACTGGCCCATCGTGCGCATCAGCTTGGGCAGATCCTTCGGCCCGACGACGACGAGCGCGACGATGAGCACAAGAAGGATATGGCTCCAGCTGAGATCGGGCACCGGCTCAAACTCAGGAGGAAGAGGAAGAGACTTTGTCTTCCTTCGCGATCGGCGGCATCGCCCGATCTTCTTGCGTGATCTTCGAAGGAGGCGCGTGCTGCTCGTCCGGAGCGAGCCCCTTCCGGAAGTCCCTGATGCCCTTGCCGAGATCGCCCATGAATGCCGAGAGCCGTCCGCGTCCGCCGAAGAGAAGCAGCGCGATCGCCGCGAGCAGGAGGATGTGCCAGAGACTAAGACCGCCGCTCATCGATGTCTTTTCCTGGCGCCGAACCCGCGAAGCGTCTCCGCTATCGGCCGGGTTGATCTGCCCCACCCTTTGCGGTGGCGATTTGAGCGTTGTTGTGCAGCAAAAGCCACAAGGGAAATCGCCTAGGGTTAAGCCCTGCCAGGGTGATGGACCGGTCGTCGGCGATCAGAGGGGCGGGAGCACGCGCGTCTCAAACGCGACTCGCCGGCCCCCGAAGCTGCTGATACACGCGCCACAGCGGCAGCGCGACCGCATCATGGACGAGTTTGATCGGGATGTAGCCGAAGCTCAGCGCGCGCGGCAACGCCATCATCGCGACGTGCTGCGGCCCCGGCAGAAACACGGTCTTCACCACATAGCGCGCGCGCCTCGACGCGCCATCGTGCAGCTGGAGGAGATTCCACGAAACCGTCTTGCTGCTCGGCGGCCCAACGGGATCGTCGGCCCGCCAGCGGGCCAGGACCTGGTCCATCATCCGCGCGATGAGAGGATCGGCTCTCTCGGCCTCGACAACCCACTCCGGAACCGCAGCGTGAAAGAATTCGCGTGCGAGTGCAGCCGCCAAGAGAAGCATGCGAAAGCAGCCCTGCTGGCGCGCGCGCAGAAAGGCCAACCGCCAATCGAGGTCCTGATGGGATCTCGCGAACGCGGCGATGTCGCACGCCCATTTGACGTTCCACCACAGCTCTTTCCCGCCATGGACCGCAAGGGCGATGAGTTCGTCTTCCGCCGCCAGGCTCAGGATCCTGCGGCCGTCCAGATCGATGGTCCGCGCGCGCTCCCACAGCGCCTCATGGTCGATGTCGAATGCCAGTTTCATCGACGTCAGTCGCGTGTGAGGTTCGAGCGCCGCACCGCCGTCGCGGCCGAACAGGATCTCCTGGCCCTGAAGCCGATGGATGAGTGCGAGCTGGGCCGCGCTGAGCTTCTCCCTGTGGCTGTAGCCGAGTTCGATCAAGCTTCTGGTTGCAGAGGCGAGGTCGCGATCGCGCACCAGGAAATCGAGATCCTGGAATTCGCGAAGAGCGAGGTCGCCATAAGCCTGGATCGCAAGAACCGGGCCTTTGAGCGGAATGGCCTCGATGCCGTGGCCGGCGAGGGCATCGAGGATTCGCAGGAGCTCATCGAGGAGAGCGCGGTTTCGCTCGCGCGTCCGCTCGAGATAGGTCGCAAACGCTGCACTGATGTCTTCCGGTACAAGATCGGACGCGACGCCCCCTAGCACCTGTCCGGCCAGTCCTGCCAGACCGTGGTTAATCGCCGTCTGCACAAACCCCGTCCAATCGATCCCGCCCGCCAGGATCCGCCGGATGTTCGCTTCGTCATCGGAGGACAAATCGGCCGAAGTGCAGAGCAGAAGGAGGTGAAGCTCGTTTGTCAGGCCGTTCATCGCGACAGCTTCTACACTTGGAGTGCTCGCGACAACCGGTCCGCGCAAGGGAGAACCCATAGTTACCGATGGGTCCCTTGCGAATCCTTTTGGGTCGCCTGCTAAACTGTGGCTGGGACAGGTTGGGGCTCAAGCGTGACAAGACTCCTTGGAGCCGCCGCGATCTTTGCGGCCGCCTCGGTATTAATCGCTGCCGGACCGGCGGCTGGTCCAGGTGCGCCGCCGAGGAATGGCGAAGATCAATTCACCGCCCAGGTACGAAATCCGGCGGCTCGACAATTCGTGGCGGATGCCGAAAAGGCTGTTGCCGCCAATCAAACCGGTCTTGCGAGGCTCTTGCTGACAAGAGCGCTCACCGCTGCGCCGAATGACGGAATCGTGCGGACGCTTTACGCGCGAATCGTGTTGGTCGGCGGCGATGCCGGGCGGGCGGAAGCGCTGCTGCGGCAGGCGCGCGGTCAACACGCGCCGGATACGCTGGTCTTGCCATCGCTGTTCGAGGCGATGGTACAGCAGCACGAAAACCAGAAATTGCTCGACGAGTTTGCGGATCCGGGGGCGGACGCGAAGGGCGATGTCGCTGCGGACGTCTTGAATGGACGGGCAATGGCCCTGGCTGCCTTGGATCGGGCGAGCGATGCCGCCGCCACTATGGACCGCTCGCTCTCGCTACGGCGGGACGCTGCAGGGCTCGTGACCAGAGCGCGAATTGCGGCACAGCAAAACAATGCCTCGCTGGCAATGCATCTGACGGAGGAAGCTCTCAAGCTCGAGCCCAGGAATCATCACGCCCTGCAGGAAAAGCTCGCGCTGCTGATCAGATCCAATGACACGAACGGCGCGCTCGACTTCAGCGAACAGATCCTGAAGCTCTATCCGGCCGATATCGGCACGCGAAACAGGCGGATCGCAATTCTCCTGAACCTTCACCAGGACGCTCGCGCGAAGGCGGACATGGATTTCATTATCGCGACGTTCAAGAACTCGATGATTGCGCGTTATTACCAGGCCTTTCAGCTGGCCCAAGCCCACAATGATCTCGCCGCCTGGCGCATAGCCCAGTCGCTGCCCAGGGATTTCACCCAGAATAGTCCAACTGCCGCAATGGAAGTCGCGCAGATGGCGATCGGAAGCGGCGATGTCGAGACCGGCGCCTCGATACTCTCGGGCGCGGTCTCCAAGTCGCCCAATGTTCTCGATCTGCGGTTGCGTCTTGCCTCTTTGAGGTTGAACCAGAACAGCCCGGAGATCGCACTGGATGTCCTGAAGCCGGTTAAGGACTCACCGGACACGCGCGTTGTCGGCTTGTTCGCTCGAGCCTATTTGAAGCTGGGCAGGACCGGCGACGCTCTTAACGCAATCAGGAAAATCGAGAACACCGATCCGAAATTGGCAGTTACGCTGCTGGCCAATGAGAAGAGGACTCCAGAGGTCATGGATGCGATCGGCTGGAGCAAGCTTCAGATGAAAGACACAGTCGGGGCGATCTCGGATCTGACGGACGCGCACACGCATGAGCCTGATAATGGCGAGATCACGTTCCACCTGGTTCGCGCGCTCGATGCAGGCGGGAATCGCGTAGCGGCAAAGGCTATGCTGAGGACGCTTCTCAGCAGCTCGGCGGGTTTCGACGACCTCGCGGCGGCGCGCCAGCTGTCGGCAGTCTGGCGCTGAAGCACGCGTTGGTCCAGGAGAGGTAAGCGTGCTGCAACAGGCTGATCGTCCGGGCTTGCGGTCGGATCTGGAAACCTTTCCGCTCGAGAGCGATCTCGTGGTGTTCTGCGAGGCCACGCAGCGCGTGATAAGCCTTAACGAGTCGGCGGCCTTCATCTTTCGCGCATTGCAAAGAGGAGCGGCCGTCAAAGAGGTCGAGCGCGCCATCGCCTCGGAAGGCCTCGTAGCCATTTCGGAATCCGGTGGCTGGGTGAGAACGACGATCGATGCTTTTCGCTCGCAGGGAATGCTCGCGGATCAATCCGTTCCGGAACGGGAGATCGCGCGAAACGACGATGGAGCATTCGCCACACATCGTGTAGCCGGCATGCCGGAGTACGAGCTGCTCAAGCACGTGACAGAGCGGCGCTACCAACTGCTCGACACGTCCGCCGTGGTCCGGTTCGCCCATCTCGCGCAAGTGCGTCTCGTGGAATCTGTCATCGGGCACCTCGCCACAACGAGGCTCTCCGCGAACACGATTCTCATCGAGATCCACGGGCGCGTGCTCGAAAACGGTCACATGCGCAGCGACGTCTACTGCGACGGCGAGGCGGTCGGCTTTGCACCGCGGCTTTCGATGTTGGCTCCCATCGTCAAGGCGGCGCTGTGGCAGAAGGCGATCAACGCCTACGATTTCCTCTTCTATCTCCACGCAGGGGTGCTCGGCCTGGGGACATCCTGCCTGCTCCTGCCGGCTTCAGCCGGCAGCGGAAAATCGTCTCTCACCGCCGCGCTTACGCGGAGCGGTCTCGACTATCTCTCGGACGAAGTGGCACTTCTGGAGCGGACGACGTTTCGTGTGCCTCCGATGCCCTTCGCGATCTGCGTCAAGAACACGGGCTGGGAGGTGATCGCGCCGCATTATGCGGATTTCGATAAGTTCCCCATTCACGACCGGGAAGACGGCAAGCGCGTTCGCTACATACCGCCACCTGCGACTGTCCCGGCAGGCGCGCTGCCCGTCAGCCATATTATTTTTCCGCGTTTCCAACCCGAAGGACCGACCGCGCTTGTTCCCCTTGCCAGGTCCGCGGCTCTGGGCCGGCTGATGGAGGAATGCGTTGCGCTCCGCCAAAGGCTCGATCGCGAGACCGTGGACCGGCTGGTCCGCTGGATGGCCGGACTTCAGTGCTTTGCCTTGAGCTTTTCCGCACTGGACGACGCCGTCCGGCTTATCCGCAGGGAGGTCCAGGGCGAGAGCGCTTCGTCCTCGCAAGCGGGACCGGTGTAAACGCGAATGACAGCACCGGGTGTCAGCCCTGATTACAGGAACAATGCTCCGTACATCCGTGGATGCCTCTTAAGATATTGAAATTCCTCAAATACCGACTTGGCATTGGATTTGCTTATTCAAAGGCAGGGGCGTTCGGTGGGAACGCCGGCAACAGGGGTTTGAAATGTCCGAAGAGACAAAAGTTGAGCTTCCGATGAAGACGCGCCGCGCGATCGTCACGACTGCGGCCCAGGTGGCGGTGACCGCTCCGGCGGTCGGGCTGCTGCTGACCGCATCGGCAAAGCCGGCCAAAGCGTCGACCGTGTACAGTCTGGTACCCGGGCACACTCCGGGTAGGCCTCCGGGAGTCGATGATCCCGGCAATTTCGGTGACGATGTCGACGCCGCGAATCTTCAATCGAACGGAAATATCTTCGGAAACACCAATCAGGACGACGTTTTCGTCCCCTGAAGTCCGGATTTCCCCTCGCGTCTAAGCGCGAGGGGATCTCTGTTTTTGGATTGGCCGGCTGCGGCCGATCCGGGCAGGACGCGTCTAGCCGCTCGCATCCTGATTTGATATCCGTGCAGTTAGTTCGCTGACGCAGGCGAGCATCTGAATTTAGTCTTACCTGCGCCGAAGCAACCGCTGGCAAGGATTGCCTGCGAGCATGCGATTACCTTCACATGAACGCGTGCGCCACGCGCAGTCGAACATTAAGCGGAGTTGGGCCACGCTCATTGCTGGGGCCTGCGTAGGTATGAACACGCGCTAACACGCACGCTCTTGAAGTAACCAACACGGGATTGGAGACTGGCCGCGCCGCCCAATATCTCCCATGCATACGCCTGTGACCTGCCGCTTCACAGAGAATCTCACGCTCGCGTCCCTGATTGCGCCGGTTTCCGAAACGGAGTTTCGGGAAAATTTCTGGGAGCAGAAGCCCCTCGTTGTTCATCGAGACGACCGAGGCTACTATTCCGACCTCTTCACGCTGCAGCATTTCGACGAAGCGATCGCGCGCAACCCCGCCTACATCAAGATCGGGAACGCTGCAGCACAGAAGAACGAGTTTATTCCACTATCCGAAATCTCCGGGCTCGAGAGGGTTCTCGCCGAAATGCGCGATGGTGGCACATTGGTGCTGGATCGCATGCACGAGCGGGACCCAAGACTCAAGATGCTGTGTCAGCAGCTAGCGTCGGAGCTGGGTCACGGCTTTCAAACCAATTTGTATCTGACGCCGCCGAATGGAAAGGGGTTCTCGCCTCATTGGGACGGGCACGATGTCTTCATCCTTCAGGTGCTGGGGTTCAAGCACTGGAAGGTCGAAACGGAGCGGCGCGCGTTTCCCAAAAAAATGGAGCAGATGAGCGAGGAGGGAAGGGCGTTTCAGGGCAATGTTCGCCCCTTCACCCTGTCACAGGGCGACGTTGCCTACATTCCACGGGGATATGTGCACGCCGCGGAGTGCGGTGCCGAACCTTCTCTTCACATCACCCTCGGGGTCAATGCTGTATTCTTCGAGGATTTTCTTCATTCGGCGGTCCAGGGCGCAGCCAAGCAAAACGAGAACCTCCGCGCCACTCTGCCATTCGGGTTCATGAACTTGCCCACGGACGATCTCGTCGCTCGCGCCAAGGCCGCTCTGGAGGCAATAAGCGACGGAGAATTTCTGAAGGCGGTTTTCGACGAGTTCAAAGACCGAAATGTTAGAAAATTTCCACTCGACGTCTCCGGTCAGGTGGCCGACTTCTTCCGAGCAGAGCCGCTGGCGCTGGATGATGTCGTGGGTTCGCCTCCGGGACTCGTGTACACAAAGCACGATGAGCGCGAGGCCGTGCGTCTCAATTTCGGCACGAGATCCATAACGTTTCCAGAGTTCTTCGGTGCAGCCTTGGATTTCGCCCTAAGAAACCGTTCCTTTGCGATTCGCGACCTTCCCGGTGATTTGGAGGACGTTGAGCGCGTTGTCTTTGCCGAGCGTCTTATTCAAGAGGGGCTCATTGTGCGGAAGCGGACTCGGCATACGAAGGCGGTGCCGCGTTGATGTGCGAATTTCTTGAGCATTTGACGCTTTCCACATTGGTGGCACCGATGGCGGCAGAGGATTTCCGCGACCAATACTGGGAGCAGAAGCCGCTTGTGATTCACCGGTTGAATTCCGGTTACTATGGCGATCTGTTCACGCTTGAGGATTTCGACGAAGCGATCACAAGAAGCCCTTCATATGTAAAAATTGCAAACGCAGGCGCAAAGAAAAATACCGTCTCTTACACCGCGTCAGACGCCTCTGGGCTTGAGGCGATTTTAGGTGCAATGCGCGAAGGCGGCACGCTCGTTCTCGACCAGATGCACAACATCGATCCAAAGCTTGCTCTTCTGTGCCGGCTTCTGGTTCCCGAGTTCAGTCACCGCTTTCACACGAACCTCTATCTCACACCTCCCAACGGAAAGGGCTTTACGCCGCATTGGGACAATCACGACGTTTTCATTCTTCAAGTCGTCGGCTCCAAGCATTGGAAAATAGAAAAGGAACGCCGCGCCCTCCCTCACAAGAGCGAGAGGATGGGAGACGAGGGACGCGAACTGCGTGGGGACGTGCTCGAATTCACCCTGAAGCAAGGTGACATTGCATACATTCCACGGGGCTTTGTTCACGCGGCGGAGTGCGGCGCCGAATCATCGCTGCACATCACCTTCGGACTGGCTCCCGTCTATCTTGAGGATCTGCTTCATGCCGCTGTACACGGA
>Ga0070734_10001803_pt1 | contig 28999 bp, 25 predicted proteins | sample Coa_R1_8_FD_66444 | JGI IMG/M metagenome (GOLD analysis project Ga0070734, IMG submission 66444) | Surface soil microbial communities from Centralia Pennsylvania, which are recovering from an underground coalmine fire - Coalmine... | ecosystem: Environmental > Terrestrial > Soil > Unclassified ... | reverse complement strand
GCCATCCAGGGAGCTGGGTGCGCGGGATCGTACGCATAAATAGTGCAGATGATTACCCTAACGCTTTTTGCGCTGGCCATGGCCGCCATACTTTGCAGATCGTCTATGGCATTGCCAGCATTGCCCTGAAGTAAATTATTCCACGCAGCCATGATCACAATGGTCTTGGGCGGCGTGACCTGAATACAACTGAGGGGGAAGGTAGCGTCGCCATCAAACCCGCGGCAGACTTTATTGCCCGAGAGGACGTCCGGAAAAATTGCTTTTAGCTGGTCGGTACGGTAGCCGAACATGCCGCCATTAACGTATTCCTTGCCCGGAAAATAAGTTTCCAGGTTCCACGCGCCAAAGATGGAGTCGCCAAAGAAAATCACGGAGGGCTGGGGTGGCTGCGGAGGGTGACTGGCCCCGCCGCACCCAACTAAGAGAAGCAGCAGGGTAAGCATCATGATTTTCATCGGTAGAGCAGATTAAACCAGAGTTCCTGAAAAAATGGCAGACGAAAGTAGTATCACCATTTGGTGCAGATTAAAAAATTTAACGGCCTTGGTGGTTCAGTAACTCTGAATTCCATTGCTTTCACGGTAAAAATGAAGGAATATTGAGTGAGGAAATGCGGCGTTCACTTTCCATCACGGTGATTCTTGCGCTGTTTTCGTCCATGCTCTCGCCGATTCTGGCGGCAGCATGCACCGGAACAGGCAAGGCAGTTTCATGCCACGCGGTAGCGGCAGACCACTGTGATCGCCCCATGCATGAGCATCATCATCACCATGGAGCAGCCGCGCCAGAGTCGAAAACGGCTTTTTCCGCTGCGCCCGATGACACCAAGTGTCCCATGGATTGCTGCACTCCCGGACATCTGCGGAGCGGGGCAACAATTTCCACGAACCCCACACTTCCCCCACCGGCAGTTAGCGATCGTAAAACGCAGTTTGTTACGGTTGTCTTCACGGTTGCCGGCTTCTCCTCCCATACTGATCGCGGTCCTCCCCTGGTCTAAGGCATAGCCGATAAGCAGAGAAGTAATAGCTGAACTTGGTTTCAGTCCATTGTCTCTGCTTCAAAGCTTGCCCAAAAGCGGCCATAGTTCCGGCTGTTTCCAAACTTCTTTGCGGATATTTCCGCTCAGGAGTTAAGCCGGTGCGCTGTTTGACAAAGACAAAAAAGGAGCCCTGACGGAGGTCCCTCTGGGGAATAACAAATGTCAAAACGATCTATTGCGATTATAACTATGCTGGCGCTGCTCACGTGTTTGCCGGCTTCAGCGTCAGTGTTTGGAACCATCAAGGCCATCGTTCACGATCCGCAACACCGGCCTGTGCAGGGCGCACAGGTTGAAGCGAAAAGCCGCACGTCAGACTTTAAAACTTCCGGCACCACGAATGAAGAGGGCATGGCGCTGCTTTCCAACGTGCCGGTGGGGGAATATGACGTGACGATAATCTCCCACGGATTCAGCGGAGCGCAGCAATCGGTGATCGTGAGTTCCGGTAACGTGCAGGAAATGCATTTTGCGCTGGCGCTTGCGCAGCATCAGGAGACAGTGGAAGTTTCCGGAGCGCCGGAAACCGTGAATCCTTCTTCGCCGGTGCCGCAGACGCTGGTCAACCGCAATGATATCGCGCAGACGCCGGGCGCTGACCGCACCAACTCCATGGCCATGATCACGGATTATGTTCCCGGCGCTTCCATGGTGCACGACCAGTTGCATGTGCGCGGCGGACATCAAGTGACGTGGGAGATTGACGGCGTGCCTGTGCCAAACACCAATATTGCAACCAACGTGGGGCCGCAGTTTGATCCAAAAGATGTTGATTACATGGAAGTGCAGCGTGGCAGTTTTTCTGCTGAATCCGGTGATCGCACATACGGCGTATTCAATGTGGTGCCGCGCACCGGCTTTGAGCGTTCACGCCAGGGCGAGCTTGTGGCCAGCTATGGCAGCTTCAACTCCACTGATGATCAGTTGAGTTTTGGCGACCACAATGATCGATCTGCGTACTACGTGAGCCTGAACGGCAATCGCACGGACCACGGACTGGAAACGCCGACTACGGACAATCTGCATAATCAGTCCGGTGGCGGCGGCGCATTTACCTCATTGATCCTGAACGCCACGCCCACTGACCAGCTTCGCTTTGTGGGTTCAGCACGTAGTGATTTCTTTCAGGTGCCGAATGATGCTGACCTGCAAGCTGCCGGCGTTCGTGACCGCGAACGCGAGCAGGATATCTTTGGAAATCTTTCCTGGATACATACGTTTGGCCCGGGGGTGCTGCTGACGGTCGCGCCTTCGTATCATTTCAATCGTGCCGCGTTTGAGGGGCTGGGAGCGGCCGACCAGCGGCTGGTAACCACCGATAATCGCGCGTCGTCCTATTTGGGCGGACAAACTTCCCTCAGCGTTGTAAAGGGTCGGCACAACGCAAGTGTTGGATTTTATGGCTTTACCCAGCATGACAACACGTTGTTCGGCCTAACGGGCACAAATGATTCAGGCGACGTGGTGGATGCTCATCCGCCCCGAGAAAAAGTCAGCGGCAATCTTGAAGCAGTCTGGATTCAGGACCAGTACAAAGCAGCTTCATGGCTATCACTAACGGCGGGCGTACGCTTCACGCATTTTTCCGGCCTGGTAACGGAAACGGCGAGCAGCCCACGATTAGGTGTGGCGATCCAGATTCCGCGGCTGCACTGGGTCTTGCGTGCGGCGTATAGCCGCTACTACCAGGCGCCGCCGCTGGACACGATTTCTGCCGACATACTCAGTGTTTCGCCAGATCAGGGATTTCTGCCTCTGCGCGGCGAGCGCGACGAGCAGCACGATATCGGTTTGACCATTCCCGTGCGGGGATGGACGTTTGATTTCGATCACTTCCGCACCGGCGCACATAACTTCTTCGATCATGACGCACTGGGCAACTCCAACCTGTTCATTCCTCTTACTATCGAGAGCGTCCGCATTGTGGGCTATGAAGCTACGGTGCGCTCACCCAAGTTATTCAAGAAGATTGATCTGCATTTGGCTTACTCACATCAGTCCGTGGAAGGCTCAGGCGGAGTTACAGGCGGACTTACGGATTTTGCTCCGCCTGCGGCAGGTTTCTTCTTTCTGGACCATGATCAGCGCCAGACATTGAGCACAGGATTTACGGCAGTGCTGCCGCACAAAAGCTGGCTATCCGGAAATGTCGGCGCTGGCTCAGGATTCCTGGATGGCGATGGTCCCGGCCATCTGCCGGCCTATGCGACGGTCGATTTGTCGGTGGGGCATTCCTTCGGCGAGAACTGGTCAGCCAAGCTGACTGCGACGAACCTGGCGGACAATCGCTATTTCATCGACCACAGCAATAGCTTTGGGGGATCGCATGTAAGTGATCCACGAATGGTGAGCGTGCAACTGCGGTATCGGTTCCATTACTAGCGGCGGGCGGTTGCGGTAGAGGGAGGCGCGGTAATCGCCTTGCGGATATTTGATTCCGGCGCTTGATCGTTGAAGGCAACGGCACCGTCTTTCATCTGGATGCCAAGCTTGGTCCAAAGCTGGTCTAGATCCACGGGAGCGGGTTTGTCGCGCATGGATAGATAGAGATCGCGGAGAACTGTTGTTCCGGTGGCTTTGTCGCCCATGGCGAGCGTTTTCTGGATGTCCCAGTCTTCATTGATGTTTCCACCGCCGCGGTTGATGCCGCGCAGAGCGTCTTCCAGTCCTTTGCGATTTTTGGTGCGCTCGTGGATGCGCACATCGGCGAGCAGGCAAAAGATCGCGCCGCCCCAGTATGTGCGTCCCCATGTGTGCGTGTTGTCCAAGCCGTGGTCGTCCGGACCTGGTTCGCCCTTGGGCATGTCGCGGACAAAAGTTCCCCAGGCCTCTTGCACCGGCATACCACCCTCTCTCGCGCGGGCCACTGGCTCAACATAAGTGGAAATGCCCTCTTCAATCCAGTGCTGATCGTCTTCCATGGAGGGAAAAGCGAGATGAATCATCTCATGGACGAGCACCCAATCCTCTTTGGTGGCGGCGATGTCAGCGTCGCGGCCCACGCTGATAAAGATTAGCCCGCCATCCCTGGGATAAGTGACGCCGTGGCGTATGCCAGCGCCATTTGTGCTGCGCATTTTTAACGTAAGGTGCGGAACAGGGAAGTGGCCGTAGTAGTCGGCGACTGTGGAAGCAGAGTTTTTTACCCAACCCAGCAGCTCGTCGTGTGAGAGCTTCATTGGGCCGTCTGGCAGTGTGACGTCGATGGTGGCGTCGGATATTTTCAGCGTTGCAGCGTCGGCGCTATTTTCCTGTGCTGGCAAAGTTTTGAGCGGGAGCGCCAGAAAAGCGACAGCGACTGTAAGGAAAACGAGGGTGAGACGGCGGAATCCCATGGATGACAGAGTACCATCTGCTTCAGTTGGATGCAGCAACCGCAGCCGCTGGAGCGTGCTTCTTGCGATAGGCGAGGACTAATGTATCGACAGAAAACTTGCCCGGGCCAAAAATCAAAATCAGCAGCGATACCAGCAGGAATGGGAACGGGTCAGCGGCGAAAAACTTTCCTGATTCGGAAAAGAAAGAGGTGAACGCTTCGCGGTCTGCAGTGATATAGGCCACGATCATGTTGATCAGCAAAGGAACCGAGATCAGCCGCGATGCCAGTCCGAGGATCAAAAGAATGCCGCCGACAGTTTCCAGAGAAGCATTGAAATAGGCGTTCAACGTTGGCGCGGGAATGCCAAGATCAGTAAAAAAGCTGACGACTTTATCGATGTGGCCGAACTTGCCAATGCCGCTCTGGAGGAAGAGCCATCCCCAGTAAACGCGGATGAAAAGCAGAAAAGGGGATTGCAGCCCGTTGACGGCCTTAAGAAACCAGCCGTAAGCGGCTTCAGCTTTTTGTAGCAAGGAGTTCATTGTTCGGACTCTTTTTCCGGCGGACGGCAGAACCAGCCAAGCTGTGACCAGTTGGCAAACCAGTCATGCAACTGCTCCATCACGCGTTCCAGTTTTTTGCCAGACCAGTTGACCGAGGTCTCAATCGCCTGTGAAAGTGGTTGCCCTTGCTGCATGGCGCGCAGCAGCGCAAAGCCTTCCGGCTTTAAGCGCTTGAAATAGACGATATTTTCCTGGCGATGAACGGCCAGAAATACTTTCTTGCCCTTGGGAAGAGGCAGCTGCTTGCGCGGTGCGGAATCGGAATGGTCCATCATCACCACGTTGCTGGAGATATCGGTTTCCGGGTCTTCAGTTTCACGCACCTTCAGCAGAAGTTCGTCCACGGGATAAGCCAGATCGAGCAACTGAAGATATGGCTGCAAATGGAAGACTGGATCTTCTCCCAAACTGGCGAGCTCGGTCTGATTGAGAATGGGATGCTCCGCGGCATCAAAGGCTTCAATATCGGCACATTCAAGCCGCACCATATCCAGCGCCATGCGCTCATTGCTGGAAATAAAGTCAGGGTGCGCCCGCAGCCATGTCTCCAGCCGCGAGCCGAGATCGCGTAGCGTGTATGACACCGAGGGCATTTCGGTAAGGTAGCCGAGAAGAACTTTGTCAAAGGCTTCCTGCCCGATGACGGCGCGGAGTCCAGGAAAATCGTCGGCGAGCGATGAGAGAAGCCGGAACCAGTAAACGCGATTGTAAATTTCCAATCGCTCGACCGATGTTAGCCGGTCATTGGGCTTCACGATCTCTTCAGCGATCGCTTTGGTCGATCGGCCGTCGAGTGTTTGCTCGCGCATGCGCTCATCTTCAGTAAGCGGCTGCCGCACCACGTCAAAGACCGCGCGCTGTAGCTGGTCCAGATTCATCGGGGTCTGGCTCATGACGCCACCGCTGAACTGGCCGGAATGTATTTCTTTGCCTTGAGCGCTTCTTTGTGGACTTCATCGAAAGATGGGATGTGATCGTCCCACTCCAGCAGGGTCGCCGTGGGGCCGACCATCTCAACGGCCTTGGCGTAAAGTTGCCACACGGGATCAAGCACCGGATGATCGTGCGTATCGAGAATATATTTCTCGTAGTTGGAGTGTCCGGCGATATGGATCTGGGCGACGCGCTCTGCCGGCACGCTACGCAGGTACTCAAACGGATCAAAACTATGATTGCGTGAGGATACGTAAATATTATTCACGTCCAGCAGGATGCCGCAGTCAGCGGCTTCCACCACTTCATTCAGAAACTCCCATTCCGTCATTTCAGAAACGTGGTATTCGGCGTAACTACTCACGTTTTCCACGGCAATGGGCACTTCCAGAAAATCGCGCGCTTCACGGACTTTTTGGGCCGTGCGCTTTGCCGCTTCAAAGGTGTACGGCATGGGCAGCAGGTCGTGGGAATAGCGGCCGTCCACACTGCCCCAGCAGAGATGGTCAGTGAGCCAGGGCGTATTGGTGCGGCGGACAAGTTTTTTCAAGCGTCGCAGGTGCTCGCGGTTCAGTGGTTCAGCCGAGCCAAAATACATGGAGACGCCGTGCTGCACCACGCGATAGCGCTCCAGAATCTGGTCCAGGACCTGGAGTTGGCGGCCGCCTTCCACCATGTAGTTTTCAGAGATGATTTCAAACCAGTCGACGACGGGCTTCTTTTCAAAAATATGATTGTAATGAGGAATGCGGAGCCCGATTCCTACGCCGAAGTCCTTATATCCGTTGAAGCGATTTGCGGGCATAAAGCTGATAAAGAGAGAGGGGATTCCTGAAATATTTTGAAATAGAGGACCAGCGGCAATCCACCGGTCCTCTTCAACTGAGAGGACCTGAAACTATTTGCTGTCGCCCTCTTTTGGCATGGGCTTACCGTCTGTCCGGCATTCGCCTTTGCCTTTGCAATCATTCTTGCCTTTGGTTGATCCGCAGCCGCCTTTGCCTTTGCAGGAGTTCTGTCCCTTGCAGGCATGCTTATCTTTCTTTGACTTGGTGGCCTTTTTGCCGCTGGCAGCAGCTTTGTCCTTATCGCCGCCAGTGTCCTGGGCAAGAACGGTTTGTCCGGCCATAAATCCTGTCAGAGCGGCACCCATAAGCAGTAAACGAACTGATTTCGTCATTTGGTAAATCTCCCTTCCGAGTTTTTTTGATGTCTGTCGAAAGCATCCGGGCCGCTTATACAGGGCCCTTAACCACTTTCGAACAGCGTCCTTTGAAGTACGTACAGCAGTGTAAAACGGATTGTTCTTTGTGGAGCTTCAATGCGGCGGCACGCACCGCCGGTAGTGGGTGAATATTACACACATGTTCCATGGGACAAATATGCGAGGGAATACTACCATGCGGATGCATAGGGAATGAAGTACTTTTCACTTCGTCCCAGATGCCGCCTTAGATTCGGCTAATGTTTGCGTTGTACCAGAAAGTGGGCCAGGTCCTTGAGCGTCTGGGCGCGCTGGGCAAATGAATCGAGCGCACTACATCCAGAAGAGACGAGCGAATCGGCCCGGCGCAAGGATTCATCAATCCCGAACAGGGACGGATACGTTGCTTTTTCTGAAGCTGTGTCTTTGCCTGCGGTTTTACCCAATTGTTCTGAAGACTGGGTAACATCCAGCACGTCATCCACGATTTGGAATGCTAATCCAATCGAGCGGCCAAAATCGCGCAAGCGCTGGATTTCAGCCAGCGAGCCGTTGGCGTAGATCCCTCCGCTAACGAGGCTGGAAGTGATGAGCGCTCCGGTTTTGGAGCGATGAATATATTCCAAAGTCGCGGCGTCAGCAGGCTGGCGTTCCGCTTCAAGGTCTTTGACCTGCCCGCCAATCATTCCATCAATCGTGCCGGTGCCACGGGCAATCTCTTCAATGATCTTTACTCGCGCTTCCGCTGGACATTTCAAACGCGCCAGCACCTCATAAGCCTGCGTTTGCAGCGCGTCTCCGGCCAGGATGGCAAGCGCCTCACCAAAGACCACATGGCAGGTTGGCTTGCCGCGGCGCAGGTCATCGTTATCAAGCGCGGGCAGATCGTCATGGATGAGCGAATACGTGTGCAGCATTTCCAGCGCGCTGCCCAGTTCTTCAATGCCTTCGGGCAAGCGTCCGGCGATCATGCGCGCAGCTTCAAGACACAGGATGGGACGCAGGCGCTTGCCTCCGGCAAAAACGCTGTGCCGCATTGCCTGATGGATGGAATCTGGCCGCTGCGTGGCGGCGGGCAAAAGCTTTTCCAGCGAAGCGTCAATGGTGCGCTGGCCTTGCGCAAGGATCTCGTTCAGCATGAGCTTTGAGTATAAAACAATCAGATCCGGTGATCTGGAGATCTGGTGTTCGGGTAATTTGAACCACCAGCAGCCATCGCGCTGATTGGAAGTGATTGCCAAATGGACGAAATTGTCAAACTTAAAAACCTACATCGAAAACCTTTGAAACACAGAGGAAAGGAGTAAGCGGAGAGAGGAACACTCATCAATTGATTTTTTGGTCGATCGCTTCCGGCCCGCGCTGGTCTGGAGTTAATGTTACCTCCCTTTCCCCCGCGTTCATGGCGAAATTGGGTTTCCGTATAGCAGCGATCAGAGATGATGGCGATTCGTAAAAAAAGGAGCACCTTACTGATGCTCCCTTTTAGACGGAGGAGGGTACAACAAATATTTTTCAGGCGGCGTGGGCGTGAGAAAGCGGCTTAGTGTGGCTGGCCGCCAGGACGATAGCGCGCACATCGGAGGCATAGCAACAATCGGCGGCGCCAGCCGCCAGCGCATTGGCCCACATTGTTTCATCCGCCAGGCGATGCGTGCAGACAATGGTTGTGGATGCAAAGTCGCGCTTGAGCTGCTGCACTTCACTCAGCGCGGCGAGTTCAAGGTCAATGATAGCCACATCGGCGCGGAACCTGGGGATGGCTAAACGCAATGCATCCACATCTCCGGCCAGATGCACTACTCGGAAATGGTTATAGAGCGACTTCTCCAACATTTCCGCAGTTTTGCTGTTGCTTTGGGCGACAACCACACTCAGCGGTTTCATGAAAGATATCCTCATTTCGCTGTGCGAAAACACTGATTGCTTTCGCTTGAGACTTTCACGGCTGCTGGATTTCCGCAGGCTTTGGGGGAACTATTTCTTGACGGTCTGGGCCCGATCGGCAGGTTCATAGGGCTCAGGCTGTAACTTTCCATTCTGCCGAAGCAGAATCTCAACTTTGCCTTCAGCCTCTTCCAGTTCCTTGCGGCAGGAAGACGAGTGCTTCAGGCCTTCTTCAAAAAGCTTCAATGCCTGTTCAAGCGGGACATTGCCTCTTTCCAGCTCATCGACGATTTGTTCCAAACGCTGAAGGCAATCTTCAAACTTAGGCACCGAGCCAAAACTCCATGGGACATTCTACCGCGACAATCAGCTGGCGTTCCGTTTATTTTTCCACAAAATGGGAATAAAAATGAAAACCATTCAGCGCTCGCCTGCAGTTCTGTGAAGCTCCGTTAATATTCGTTCCGGCGCGGGTGCCTGTCACGGCAAAGATGCTCGTGTCCCACCATCCATTCGCGAAGGACCTATTTGTCTTCCATGGCTGCGGGAAAAGCCGAAATGATTCGTTTGAAATCCTGGGTTACGCTACTTGCGCTCGAAAACATTAACAAAAGCTAATCCTACAACCCGCTTAATCCCTCTATTAACCCTCGATTAAAAATCAGCCCGCCCGACTTTTAGAACCCTTAACTGTGGCAACCAGAAGCTCTGTTTGTCGGTTCCAATTTCGCAAGTTAGAGGTGTTCCATGAAATCCAATTCGTTGCTGTATTTTGTCGCTTCAACTTTTATGTTGTTTTTGCTTTCATCATATTCCGCTGGAGAGTCTTTCCAGAGGACGATCCACACACCTACGTGGACGCGGGCGGAGAGCTTCGGCGGCAGCGGGCCAGAGAGCCCCTCCACCGTTAAGGTCGATACGCGCGGCAACCAATACGTGACCGGCGGTTTTTCCTTAACCGCAAGATTCGGCAACAAAACACTCGATTCGGCTGGCGGCACTGACATCTTCCTTGCGAAATTTGGGCGTTCCGGTGAACTGCGCTGGCTGATCCAAGCTGGTGGCACCGGAGATGACGTGGGGAACGATATCGCCTTTGATCGGGAGCAGAATATTTATCTGGCCGGCTCATTTACTGACAGCGCGACCTTTTCTTCCGTCAACGGCCCATCCAAGACGGTGACCGGCGCGGCAGAGACGATTTTTCTGGCGAAATACGACCCCTCAGGCAAACTCGTCTGGGTGCAAACCGGTACCGGATCGTTCGGCGGCCAAAACGAGGCCTTCGGCGTGGCTGTAGACCCGGGGGCTGGAACGGTGTTTATTACCGGCAGGGGCCAGGGGGACGACACATTCTCGTCGTCTGACGGTACCCAACACACAGTTCCAGGAGTGGGTAGCTGGCATATGTTCCTGGTTAAGTACGACAGTCACGGCAACTTCCAATGGGGTCAAACCAATGAAGCCGAAGTCAATACCGTTCCGCATAAGGTCGCTGTAGACGCACACGACAATGCTTATGTAACCGGCTGGTTCGAAGGCACAGCCATATTTCACAGCAATAACGGCCAAGACCTGACCATAATCGGCCTGAGCCAACCTATTCAAAGCTTTCCCGACTTTCCGGATGATGCTTTCATTGTTAAGTATGACGCTGAAGGCAACGCAAAGTGGGCTAATTTGATCGGCGGCTACAAGGGCATCGGGACTGACATCGCCGTCAGCGACCGCAGCCAGATCAGTATCACCGGCTTCATCGGAAACATCGCCGGCACACCTCAGCAAGCTGAGACTATCGCCACGTCGCAGCCGGGTGGAAAGAACATCAATCTCGGTGGAGGACAGTTGACGACACCCTTTAACAAGGACGCTTTCATTGCAACTTACAATAGCGCGGGAGTGTTGCTTAAAGCACGCCGGATTGGCGGGGCCGGAGATGACGGCGGCAGCGGGATAGCCTATGACCACGAAGGCAATTTATACGTGGCTGGGGTCTTTCAAGACACGATCAAGGTCGAAGGCCAATCTCTGACAGGGAAGAAGCCCTTCAACCTCTTTGTCCTCAAGTTCAAGTCTGGAACCGGTGGACTGGACTGGGCCAAGAAGGCAGATGGAGCCGGCCAAGACAGTTTTGAGGAGAATCCGCGAATGGGCGTAACCCCGACAGGCGAAGTCTTCGTAACCGGCGTGTACCAGGTTACTGCCGTCTTCGACAAGATCACATTACACAGCGCCGGAGACCTGGATATCTTTCTTGCGGAGCTGAGTGCTAATCGAGATCACGACGATTGCGACGACTCGCGCTGCGGCGACAAAGATGATGACAACCGCACAGATCACTGAGATATACGACTGCGAGACGGTAAGTTTTGAGTGACTTGCCGTCGGTTCACATGCCGATGTCCCGGCTGTCGCGGCGATTACGCGCTGACTGTCCTGAGACTCGCCATGGTCCATCGTGAGATATACTCGTTAGCACTTTTGACCCCTACGCGTTCCGCGAAGGTTCCGACGGAGGAAAAAATGAAGTATTGGCTGTGTTTCCTGTTGAGTTTGAGCTGTGTTGCGGTCGTCGCTGGGCAGAGCCGGGATGGACGCAACCAACCTGATCGTCATCGCCAGACCTTTGAGAAAGAAAAGCAGCGCAATGCGGCAGCAACCAAAACTCCGGTCATTCTCTACCACGGCGGACCGGTCATGGTGGCGCCCAAGGACCTGTATGTAGTTTATTACGGGAGCTTCACAACGACGCAGCACGCCATCCTCGACAATTTCCTTCAGAACCTGGGCGGCTCGGGTGCGTTCAACGTCAACACCGAGTATTCTGACTCCACCGGCGCTGTTACGAATATTCTGAACTACTCGCCCACAACAGATTCGTTCAATGACTCATATTCGCTGGGCAAGAGTTTGTCAGGGAGTTTTGACACCACCATCATTCACAACGCCATTGCCAATGGACACCTCCCAAGCGATGCCAACGGCATTTACATTCTCACCATTTCGCCGGATGTGTCGCTGCCAAAATCGGTTTGGTGTGCGTATCACACGCATTCCAGCAACATTGTTGTTGGCCAGGACATAAAGTATGCCGTGGCTCCAGACCCGCCGGCGGGGTCGTTGCTTAATAGTTGCTCGGGCAACATTGCCAACTTTGGAGACACCACCAGTCCGAACGGCGATATCGGCATGGATGCCGTTGCCGACGACCTGATTCACGAACTCTCGGAAACCGTCAGCGATCCCGATTTGAACGCGTGGTTCACCAAGAATGGAGAAGAGAACGCCGACCTGTGCAACTTTGTTTACGGCACAACGTTCATCGCGCCCAACGGATCCCATGCCAATCACGTTTTCGGGACCCGCAATTACCTGGTGCAGACCATCTGGGACCGTGTGGGCAGCTTCTGCGCCCTGAGTCACTAGTTAGCTTGAGCGTAGAGGGTCCAGAGGATGCGTTTGCAACAAACTTGACACTCGCATAACACTCACTGCGCTAGTGGCACGCTGTACTGTGCGGCGATTAGCCGCCACTGGCCGTCGACTTTCATCCACACATCGGTCAAACGGTCACGATATTCATAGCGCTTGCCCTTGGAAGTGCCAATCTCGCGGTAAGCGCCGGTCACCACGGCCACAGTTCCATGCATCCGAACCTTCAGGTCTGACTCTTCCGCCACGTCCACCTGCGTCGACGTGTCAGCGGTGTGCGCTATGTATCCCATTTTTCCGTAGATGTTGCCGTCCTCAACGGTAATGATGAAATCTTCCGCCAGCATTGAAGTCATCAGGCTGATGTTGCGGAGCTTGTAAGCGTCAGTCCATCTCTTTTCCTGGGCGAGAATCGTCGCCTCCGGCGAAGCCTGCTGCGCCATGGAAATCGCGGGCAGGCAACAAATGAATGCGAGAGTGATCAGTCTTTGAACGAACATGGCCATGTTTATGGCACAGTTCGTCGGCGGGCAACAAGCCATTTGGCGGCTGCCGCGATGGCCAAAGTAACGTCACCGCGGAGTGCCAAAACGGGAAATCAAAACCTTTACTACGGGGCAAAGATAACATGCTTTTCTTTGCATAATCGCCAGAACTTGAAGTAACAGTTCAACCCGCCGCCGTGGCCGATCCTGCGATTCCATCGAGCACTTCAATGGCAGAGCTGTAGCGCCCAAGCGGCGCAGCTACTTGCGCTCCCTGTACCAGCCCACGGACTTTGTGCAGCATCTCGCGCGCAATCAGGATTCCTTCAGCACGGGCCGCCTCGGCGGTGGGCGCGCGCGTCATGCGCTCAAGGATTGTGTCTGGCACGGAAACGCGCAGCTCGTTTTTCATGAACTCCGCATTGCGCACGCTGGTAAGCGGCCAGATTCCCGCCAGCACCGGAATGCGATGATGGTCAACGCGGCGCAGGAACTGCTCCAGCAGCGCCACGTCAAACACAGGCTGCGTCACGGCGAAGTCTGCCCCGGCTTCAACTTTGTATTCAAAGCGGCGCACTTCTTCGTCAATATTCACAATGCCGGGGTTCGCGCCCACGCCGATCATAAACTTTGTTCCTGAGCCAATCGGGTTGCCGCCAACGTCGAGCCCGTGATTCAGGTTGCGAACAATATTCACCAGGCCGATTGCGTCAACATCAAACACCGCTGTGGCGTCAGGATAGTTGCCCAGCTTAGGCGGATCGCCGGTGATGCAGATCAGGTTATGCAGTCCTGTGGTGTAAGCGCCCAGCAGCTCAGACTGCATGCTCAGCACGTTGCGATCACGACAGGTAAAGTGCAGTACCGTTTCTATCCCCGCTTGCTGCTGCACAAGAAGACACAGCGCCATGTTGCTCATGCGGGCTGATGCGCGCGGGCTGTCAGGAATATTAATGGCGTCAATGCCGGCGGCCTTCAAAAACTTTGCGCCTTCCACTTCCTTGCGGAAGTCGATTCCCTTGGGCGGAACAATCTCTACCAGCGTTACAAACTCGCCGGCTGCCAGCTTTTTGCCCAGGTTCGATCGCTGCGCCAAAGGCGGTGGCGTGATGCTGGATTCGCGCTTGGCTTCAGTGATTACCCGAAAGCCTCCGGGCTTGCCCTTGGCATCGGTCATGCGCAGCGCAGATTTCATTGCCTTGGTGTGCTCCGGAGTTGTACCGCAGCATCCTCCCACCAGGTTTACACCGGCATTCACAAACTTGCGCGCATAGCTGGCCATATATTCCGGCGAGCACAGATATATATTGCGGCCTTCAATGCTGCGCGGGATACCGGCATTAGGCTGCGCGGCCAGCGGCTTATCAGTGAGGCGACGGATGCGCTCGATCGCTTCCAGCATCGCCACCGGCCCAACGCTGCAGTTGCAGCCAATCACATCCACGCCCCAGTCATTGAGCTTGGCGGTAAAGGTCTCCGGGCTCGCGCCATCCAGGCAGTTGCCGTCTTCGTCAATAGTGACCTGCGCGACTAGAGGCTTCTCCGTAGCAACCTCCCGCGCGGCAAGGATGGCCTGGTGCAGTTCTTCCAGATAGCCGAACGTTTCCAACATCAATACGTCAACGCCGCCCGCTACCAGCGCCGTGATCTGTTCGCGAAATGAAGCGCGGGCTTCCTCACGCGACGTTTTGCCCAGCGGCTCAATGCGCAAGCCCAGTGGCCCAATCGATCCTGCCACCAGAACGTTGGCGGCTTTCTTCAGGTTGAAGGCATCCGCGGCTTCGCGCGCCAGCTCCGCGCCCTTGCGATTGACTTCTTCAACCTTGTCAGTTAAACCGTGGCGGGCCAGCCGAAAGGAGTTGCCGCCAAAAGTATTGGTTTCAATAATCTCGGCCCCGGCATTCATGTATTCCTGGTGGATTCCGCGGATCAGGTCCGGCTGCGTAAGATTCAGCTCGTCATAACACTTGTTGATGAACACGCCTTTGGCGTAGAGCAGCGTGCCCATCGCGCCGTCGCACAGCACGGGACCTTGTTTCAATCGGGATAGAAGATCGTTCGCCATTGTTAGCTTCAGAATACCTTAGCCCACATGGTTCCTGCCATGCGTCCGCAGGGAGTGGCAAGATTTCCTGCATGGAGCGCATTCCGGTGCGTTCTTTGGATTGCCGGGGAGATCCTTGTCTTGGCGCGCAGTGTGCGGCAAATGCGGCATAAGCGCGCGGAGTGAGCCTCCATGGCCTTGAAAGTGGCTCTGCTATAATCGCGATTTCAACATCATTTGGCGCGGCTCCCAGAGGAAACGGTCTAATAAAGAATGCGGCGAAACAGTTATTTTTTACACTTCCTGGTTGCAAGTCTTGCCCTGGCCCTGGCTGGCTGCGGTTCTAGCACCAGTTCCAATACACCCAAGCCAACCGGTTTGAAAAAGCGCGTATTGCTTTCTAACACAGCGTCCGGCACCGTGGCCGTAATGGACGCCCAAAAGGACGTTTTCAGCGCCAAGGTTCTGGGCGTTTCCTCTCCCAGCAAATTGCTCACCGCCGGCGGGATCACCATCGCAATGGACAGCGCCGCCAGCCTGATCACGGTTATTGATAACCCCACTGAAGCCGTAACTTTTGCGGCGCCCATTGGCGATCAGCCTTTTGATATCGCCATCAGCCCCGATGGCAAAAATGCATGGGCAGCCATGCGCAACTTTGGCTTTGTGCAATCGGTGGATACAACCACCGGCGTCGCGCGTCCGGTGCTGCGCATTGGCAATGCCCGCCGCCTGGTAATGAGCCCCAAGGGAACCAAGCTGCTGGTATTTCCTGATCCCCAAGGACAAGTTCCGCCCAACACCCACACCTTTTTTGTGGTCGATACCACCACCTCGGCCGTTCAGGTTGTTACTGACGTCGTGAATCTTGACCAGCCGGTTAATGCCGTATTCAACGGCAGTGAGACGCAGGCATTCATCCTGAACTGCGGCGCTGAATGTGGTGGCATCAACTCCAGCGTGACCTTTGCCGACTTTACAAATCCCACGGCCACCTTCGCTCCGGTCCTGCCGATTTCCGTTCCTGGTGCGACCGTGGGGCTCATCAACGGAACCAATCTTTATGTTGCGGGAACGCCGCAGCAGCCACCCCCGGTCGCCGGCTGCCCGCTTTCCCGCTGCGGCGAGTTAAGCGTCATTAATACATCTACGTTCGCAGCTGGGACGATCATTCCCATCACTGACGGCGACCACGAAAAGATAGCTTTTGCCAACAATCGCGTTTACGTTGGCGCCAGCGGATGCACCGTTGAACCCGGCACGGCCCCCAATACCGTCCGCGGCTGCCTGTCTATCTTCAACACCGCTACATCAGGCGTCGTCTTCCCGCCGGAGTCATCCTTCCGCCAGAACTTTGACGTGACCGGCTTCCAGCCTATTTCCGGCCGCTCCATTATTTACGTCGTTCAGGGCGCGGAACTCGATATCTTCGATACCACCACAGACACCCTTGCTCCCGGCGTCACCCAGCTCGACGTGGTGGGCAAGGCCTTTGACGTAGTGCAGATCGATCCGTAATTGAGCCCGGTCCGCAGGCGTGAGCCAAGTGTGAGCCTGCAGCAAAATCCCGAATCCCGCGTTCAAAGGGGTGAGGGAACTCTCCAGCATGGCTGGTGGCTTAGCTTTCGCTCTTCCGCTCTCCAGATCAACCGATCTTTGGGTACCTCCCCCCTCCCGGGTCATCCCACCGCATCCCAGGGCATCCCAGATTGGCGTGCACTTCAGCAGATGAACGCTATTCCGGCGGTAAGTTTCGGCCTTTTCCGATAGCTCGATCACGCGCGATCACCAAGCGTTTTATCCGGGTTATCAGTGCTGATCAGTGGTAAGGGTTGGCCTTTTTGTCCGGAGATGGGCTACTTTAGCGCATTTCCAAATGCGAATCAATTGCGAATAAGGGCATGCCCGGGACTGTACATTCGACCGTTCATTCTTCGCCAGCCAACGGTCTTTGCTTTCCGATGCCCCGATGGCCCGCCCCTCCGATCCCCAATCCCCGACGCCCCATCTAGTCCCACTAGTTTCCCAAACCGCTGCCGCACTCAGGGCTTTTCTTCCATTTTTAAGCCGCATTTAATGGCGATTTATAGGGGTTAGAATCCGCTAATTTTTTGATATGATCCTTTGGCTTCTATCACAACAACACAGGCAAACCCTTCCCAGGAATGCAAGAGACCCCCGTTCGGCGGCAAGGGTCTGCCAAATCAAGGTTTGAAAAGGAAGTGCAAATATGCGCACCATAAAAGTTCTCACCTTTGTTTTACTCTGGGCCGGCCTCGCCGGAGCCCAGGCCTCCCGGACTTGGGTGTCCGGTGTGGGCGATGACGCCAATCCCTGCAGCCGCACTGCTCCGTGCAAAACGTTTGCAGGCGCAATCTCCAAAACCGCCGCGGGTGGTGAAATTGACGCTCTTGATCCAGGCGGATACGGCGCCCTTACCATCACCAAAGCCATCACCCTTGACGGCGGCGGCGGACAAGTCGCTTCCGTCCTGGTCAGCGGCACCAACGGCATCGTGGTCCAGGCCGGGCCGTCTGATGTTGTGATTATCAGGAACCTCCGCATCAACGGCATCGGCACGGGAATCAACGGCATCCGCTGGCTCTCTGGCAAGGCCCTCACTGTTGAGAATTGCGATATCTTCGGTTTCACCACGAACGGAATTGACATCGCTAAATCTGACGGCGGGAAGGCTTTCGTTCACAATACGGTCGTCCAGAACGTTGGGAATTCTGGCATATCCGTCGTGAATTCCACGACCAACGTGTCAGTTGATATCGATGGTTCCCGTTTTGATCTGGGATTGCTCGGGGTTTTTGCCGGAAGCTTCAGCCGGGTAACCGTAACGAATAGTATTGCTTCGGGAAATGCTTCCGCGGGCTTCATTGCTTCAGCCGGCGCCGGGACGGCTGAGCTCAATGTGACGAACTCAACTTCTTCGAACAATATCACAGGAGTTCAAGCAGGAGGTGGAGGTGCCCCAGCCACAACCCGCATATCGAACGTTACCGTTCATGACAATCTCAATGGATTGCTCGTGGGAGCAAACGGCACCCTCAAGTCATTTGGCAACAACTTCAACTCAGGCTCGGGAGCACCGACTGCCCCGAATCTAACACCCCAGTAAGAACGAGGCGATTTTGCTTGTGCTGCCCCTCTCAATCCGTAAATTGGATTGAGAGGGGATGCTTCTTAGAGGGCCCTGCTTATGAAAGTTCTTGCATTGCTATTGGTATTGTTCCAGGCTCAACAGCAGAACATTCTCAAGGTCGATCAGGTCCTCGCATGGCGCACGTATTACGGCCTTCCTTTGGATAAAGATGTTTCAGAAGCCCTGAAAGTTCTCGGAGAGCCTGACATCAAGAACAAATCCACGCGCCAGTGGAACCCTTCTTCCCGCACCGGCTATCGTATGGTCTTTGCTGAGCTGGGCTACTCTCCCTCTCAAGGCCGCAATACCGTGCTGCGCGTGACCGTCTATCCGCACCCCAGCGATGTTTTGAGTATCACTGAGTTTCTCCATCAACCGGAGAGGTTCATTTTTGAATCGGGCCACTCAGATAAGACCGGGAGTTATCTGACGGTAGAAACCAAAAACCGGGAAATGAAAATGTTTTTTCTGTGTGCGCCAGGTCACGATCCCCAACTCCAGTCGGTTACAATCAAAAGCATCAAGTCTCCTGACGCTGATCCGCTATGAACACCCCGCTGCATGTCAATTACAGGTTTGTGCTGGACTTCGCACAGCACAACGCCCCAAACGGGGTAGTGCTGGATTATGGATGCGGGGCGGGACAGATTGTTCGCGCTGGAATACAGCAAGGCCTCAATATCTTCGGTTGCGAGACTTTTTATGAAGGGGGACACGGCTCCCGCTCTGAGGCCGCTGACCTCATCGGATCGCGCATTTTTGAAATGCGGGACAATATAATTCCTTTCCCAGGTTCGCATTTCGATTGCATCGTGAACAACATGGTCTTTGAGCATGTGCAAGACATTGATAAGGCCCTTTCGGAAATTCGCCGTGTGCTGAAGCCCGGAGGCCGCCTGCTCTCCCTGTTCCCGTCGAGTGAAGTCCTGCGGGAAGGGCACTGTGGGGTTCCTTTGGCGCATAAGTTTTCCCGTTCGCGCTTTGGCTATTATTGGCTGCTTGCTTTCCGCTGTCTTGGGCGTGGATATTTCAAAAAAGACAAGAGCCGCCGTCAGTGGGCGGCCGACTTCCAGCATTGGCTCAATTCTTATTGCTTCTATCGCAGTGAAGCAGACATTATGGCAGCTTTCGCCCGCCACAACCTGAAACCCATTGGCATTGAAAAAGAATATCTTCGCTTTCGCGGGCTGCCCTTGCTCACGCCTTGGATGCTTAAACGACTAGGCACTATGGTCTTGCTCTCCTCGTCGTCAAGCGGTAATCCTGAGCTTTGATTTCCGGCAAGCCTGATGCCAAGACGAACGAAATCTTACTTGTACGGTTCCAGCTTAGCCATGTCGGCCCTTACGATTTCCGATAGCAGACCCTTAAACCGCGCCAAGCGGAGCGGAAAGTAATATACGACCCATGAAACAAGTAAGACGAGTAACAGCCAAATAAAAGTAGTAGTTAAATCACTGAATGGGCTGAAAAAAACTGCGGGGAAAAGGACAGCATAGAAAATAGCCGATACCTTTCCACCAAGCAATGCCCGATGGTACGCGAGCCCACACATGAATCCAATTAAGGCCATGGCGGTGACCATGCCAAATGACCCCAAATTAACCCAAGATCCGTAGATGCTATAGGTATTGTTGATCAGACTGTTTGGCCCGATGTCAACGAACTGGTAGCCGTGTGCAGAAACCACCTTGGTGTGGTAACCAACGCGCTTCAAAATTCGCATAATGATGTCATAGGCCGGATTTGCCAGTGGAACAATATGCGGATCTCGCACCACACGATCAACTGCGACTATACCTCCAGAGACGTACAAGGCCGCATTGTTAACGAGTTGCTGAGAGCTATCCTCGAGCGAGTCGCCGTTGATGTGGACCGTGTACTCGACAAGAACAAATATTCCGACGATAAGGACGCAAACAATTGCAACCGCTTTCCAGCGGATGCGTTGGGTGTTCAGCCAGTCAATGTATACAAGCCCGACCACGATCCACAGCGGGGCCCCCTTCGTTCCTGTCAGGATAGCCATTGTCATGGATAAGATGAACGCAATCCATGCTCGTTTTTCGTGCCCTGTTTTTTCGCGGTAGGCAATCAGAACTACGATAGATGACAATAGCGTCAGGTTGCCAAAGATTGTGAGAGCCAGGCTCTCGCCCTCCATGTCGACCAGTCCCAGGCGCAAGGCCATCAATAAAGGCGAATCGGCTCTTTCTTCCGCGACCTGAAAAATCCATCGCAGGAACAGCGGGAACAAAAAGACAATCATCCAGAGCAGCCATGTGGCGAATTTAGTCGATTCACAAGCGTTCTTCGGCCGAGAGCGAATAGCTTTAGCGGCATGCGCGCCCACAGAGAAAACCAAACCACCGAATGTAAAGATCAGCAGGGTTTCAGGCGAGAGCGGAAAAAAGAAGTCACCAACCGCGAAGATTACAGACAGATCAAACGCCCAGATGCCACAGAAGACGACGGCCGGATGAAAAAGTGATTTACCACCCAGATGGTAATTCAAGGCTGCGAGCAGCCCCAATGTCAGGATGGCTATTACAAGCACGGGAATTACATTTTACACCTAACCGAATTCTACCTTTCGAAACGGGCCGCTATAACAAAGCTGGCAATCATCAGATCTTCATCAGACATGGCTTTAAACGGGCTTGCGAGCCGCTTTCTAATGCCCGCAACGTGTTGACCTGAACGCTTGAGCAGTACCGGCGAAATACTTTCCCAAGTAGTACCGAGCGGCAACATATCAGTGATTCCCGCAAGCGCCGTAACGTACAGTTCGTGGCTCATGCCCATGGCTTTTATCGCACTCACGTACGCGGAACAGCGGACTCGGTTCGGTCCGCCCGAAGCACCTAGAGGCCGGTAAAGCAGTTTCGGGAGCCGGAGGAAGCTTAGGTCGTGCAACTTGTCAGAAAACTGTCCGTGGTCGCGGCAGTCCACAATGTGAACCATAATGCCTCCCGGGTTCAATGCTTGCCGCATTGCGTGGAGCGCCCCTACAGGATCATAAACGTGTTCAAGGACAGCGCAGGAGAAGATAAAGTCGTAGCCTTTATTGGTCAGGAAAAACCTCTCCGCAGCCGCCGATTCTCCATAGTGGCGTGACAGTTCAGCGATATTTACCTTAGGATAACTGGAAAGAATCGCCCTGTTCACCGCCTCCTGCATCGCGGGATCAGACTTTGATTTGAAACGGTCGGCAAGGTCAACATGATCGCAACCATCGGCCAGCAACCTTAATCCGACCCCGCTGAGATCCCCGGGGCCAACCTCAGCCGCTCGCCCGTGGAAATGGTCGACTCCGGAATAAAACTTGTACTCGTTGAAAATCCGGTCAACGTATTTGGCTGTTTCGGCTAAGTCGGAATGGTGGCCCGAAGATGTTGTCCCGCCAATAGAGATCCCAAGTGAGCACAGGGCCCGGTAGGGAGCTAGAGCGGCATAACGCAACCACATGCTGCTGCCCAGGGACGACTTTATCTTTGTTCGAATTAAGGTTGCCGCGTTCGGCACTTTGCCGCTTCCTCCGCATTTCCGGCCTTCTATCCCGCTGCTGCGAGAGCGCAAGCAGGGAACCACATTCTAGTTGATCGCCAGCTGCAAAAGAAAGAAATGGAATTACTTACTTCTCGTTAAATCAGGTCTGCTGAAGGATAAGATATCTTTCCTATCCCACAATATCTGCACAGCCCTTACAATGAGAGAACCTGGCAAGCTTATGGCCCAGCAAGAGAAAATTCAGAACGCCCCTCTTACTCGACCGTTGAACGGTGTGGAGTCTGCTTCGTCAGCTGGAAGCAGTTCGTCAGTGAATCCTGAAGTCTTCATTTTCCGGAAGAACGGCCAGGACTCCACCAATCGCAAGATCTTCCGCGCTGCATTGACGATTGGGCTGGTCAGTACCGTGGCGAAGGCCGGCGCTGTTTTTAAGGACCTTGTTGTAGCCCACATGTTTGGGCGCAGTGACGCATTGGACGCATTTTTAATTGCCTTCCTGCTGCCTGCCTTCGTGCTCAACCTGGTGATGGGCTCGTTGGGCTCGGCGCTGATACCCGTTCTGGTGGAAACCAGACAGAAGCGGGGAATTGAGGCTGAGCAGAAACTGCTTTCCAGCATGATGTTTCTCAGCATGTCTGCCTTAATCCTGATCGCAGCGGTGCTTGGCTTCTTTGCGCCATTTTACCTGCGCGTTCTTGGCTCCAGCTTCTCCGCCCCTAAGCTACTGCTCACGCGCGAAATTCTTTACTGTCTTCTGCCTTTTGTCGTGTTCAGCGGGCTGGCTACATTTGTGTCAGGCGTGCTCAGCGCCTATAAGAAATTTGCTCTGCCCGCCCTGGTCCCAATTGCTACCCCGCTCATCACCATAGCCGCGATTCTGTTGGCGCCGAAATCGTGGAGCGTGTTTACCCTGGCCATTGGCGTTGTGGCCGGTGGCTTTCTTGAAGCCGCCGTTCTTTTGCGCCTCTTGAAGAGCTGCGGAATGTCGTTACGTTTGCGCTGGAATGGTCTTGATTCGGACGTGCGTAGCGTTCTGCAACAATATGCTCCGGTGCTGGCGGGTTCCGTCCTCATGGGAAGCACTACTGTCGTAGATCAGGCCATGGCGGCCATGTTGCCTTCCGGAAGCGTCTCAGCCTTGAGCTATGCCAATAAGATTGTCGGCTTGATTGTGGCCATCGGCGCTACCGCTCTAAGCACGGCCGTATTGCCCTATTTTTCCCATATGGTGGCGGAACAAGATTGGGCCGGCTGCCGCCACACTTTGAAGCGATATACGGCCCTGACTCTCGCCACAACATTTCCTCTTACGCTGGTGCTGATCGCGCTCTCCCATCCCCTGATCAGGTTCATTTTTCAACGTGGAGCCTTTAACGCATTGGATACCGATCTGGTGAGCCGTGTGCAGATATGCTATTTCATCCAGATACCGTTTTATATATGTGGAATGTTGTTTGTAAGATTTCTTTCCTCCATCCGGCGGAATGACGTGCTGATGTACGGTTCCGCCATCAGCCTGGCATTGGACATCTCGTTGAACCTTGTTCTGATGAGAAAGATCGGCATCGCCGGCATTGCTTTCTCCACGTCGCTGGTATATGTAGTGGCTTTTGTTATTCTCGGTACACTGTCGGTGAAGCTATTGCGCCAAAGACAGTTCGATGCAGAGATCGCTTTGCGAGCGGGGACGGTACAGTAGTTTATTCTTGGGCTTGAATATCCAGAGGTAGGATTTTTTTGATGTCAACTGCACCTGCAGGAGCTGCAATTCAAAACGCCGCGAACTCTTCTGAAACCCGGTTCGCCTTCGGAAAAAACTGGCAGCGCTTTCTAAAAGTTCTGAACGATGAACGCATCATGGAAGCCGAAAACTCCCTCCGCAATATGCTTCAGGTGGAGGACCTGCGGGGTAAATCGTTCATCGATATCGGTTCCGGCAGCGGCCTTTTTTCACTTGCGGCAATGCGCCTGGGGGCTGTCAGGGTGCACTCCTTTGACTACGATCCCAACAGTGTGGCTTGCGCCCAGGAACTGAGACGGCGCTATTTTGAACAGACCGCCAATTGGACAATCGAGCAGGGCAGCGTGCTCGACGCGGGTTATATGGATCGCCTGGGAAAATTTGATGTGGTCTATTCCTGGGGAGTGCTGCACCATACCGGCAACATGTGGCTGGCTCTTGAAAATGCGATGCGTCCAGTAGCACCCAACGGCAGGCTTTTTATCGCGCTCTACAATGAGCAAGACCTGTACTCTAAGGTCTGGACAGCCGTGAAGCGATGCTACAGTAGCAGCATTTGGTGGCGTGTGCCGATTATTGCGGTTTGTGGATCATTCCTCAGTCTCAGAGGTTTGGCCAAAGACCTGATCTTGTTAAAGAACCCCCTGAAGCGCTATACCGAATACAAGAAGTCGCGGGGCATGTCCTATTTCACTGATCTGCTGGATTGGCTGGGCGGATATCCGTTTGAAGTGGCAAAGCCGGAAGCGGTATTTGAGTTTTTTCGCAATCGCGGATTCGAAATGGTCAAGCTTCATACTGTCGGCGGCGGCTTGGGCTGCAATGAGTTTGTCTTTGTAAAGCGTCCGGAATCCGTTTCCTGATGGCCGGTGAACGAAAAAAGATACTGTTTCTGCTGCCTTCGCTAATGGGGGGAGGAGCGGAGAGAGTATTCACCACCCTCCTTCGTCATCTCGATCGCTCCCGCTTCGAACCTCATCTGGCCCTGTTGCAGGCCCAGGGCGTCTATTTGGAAGAGATTCCAAAAGATGTTCCCGTGCACGATCTAAAAGTATCCAGGGTTCGATATGGTGTGCCAGGTATAGTCAAGCTGATCTGGAAGATTCGACCGCAAACTATACTAGCTACCATGGGACATCTAAATATGGTGCTCCTGTCCGTAAACTATTTCTTTCCCCGCGATACTAAGCTGTTAGTTAGAGAAGCATCGATGCCTACCGCACTCTTCAAGGGGGGGGAAAGTCTAAAACTTTGGGAGTGGATGTATCGGAATCTGTACAAGCGTGCCGACAAGGTGATCTGTTCATCGGATGCCATGGTGAAAGATCTGGTTGAGAACTTCGGCGTTCCCCAGGAGAAACTCCTACGGATTTATAACCCAGTCGATGCCGACAGAGTGCTGCAAATGGCGAACGCGGGTGATTGCCCTTACGATAAAGGAGGCCCCCACCTCGTCGCGGTTGGTCGTCTATCGCGGGAAAAAGGTGTCGACATACTGATTAGCGCCATGCCTGCAGTGTTGCAGCGCTTTCCAGATGCGCAGCTTTTCATCCTGGGTGAAGGCCCTCTTGAAGCGGAACTGAAAGAACAGGCGCAAAAGCTTGGCTTAAAGGAGAAAGTTGTCTTTCTCGGTTTTCAGGCTAATCCGTGGCTTTACTTAAAGCATGCCGATGCATTCATATTGCCCTCGCGTTTTGAAGGCCTACCCAACGTATTGCTTGAGGCCCTGGCGTTGGGAACGCCCGTTGTAGTCAGCGATTGTCCCGGCGGCATTCGAGAAATACGGGAAAGCGTCGGGAATATGGCAGTGGTGCCGCCAGAAAATCCCGGCGCGCTGGCTGAAGCCATCATCACTGTCTGCGGCAGTCCTGCTCCTGCCATTGAATCTCTGGGCAGGTTTGATTTGCGGCAGGTCATTTCCGAATACAGCAATATTTTTTGACCAATGCGCGTGATGCATGTAATTACGGGGCTGTCCATCGGCGGGGCGGAAACGATGCTGCTCAAGCTTCTGTCTGCCGCCTCGGGAAGCATGGAACACGTGGTCGTATCCCTGGGCGACGAGGGAACCATCGGTCCGCGCATAGCCGCGCTGGGCGTTCCGGTCCATTGTTTGGGAATGAAGCGCAGTGCCCCGAACCCTTTCCGCGCACTCTCTATCCTGCCACTCACCCGGCGCATTGGTCCCCAGCTTGTCCAGGGATGGATGTATCACGGCAACCTCATGGCCAGCATGGCCGCGCAGGCCTTGCGGAAAAACGTCCGGAAGCCGCCGGTGTTCTGGAACATCCGGCAAACCGTTTACGATCTGCGCCGTGAGCGATGGCTCACCGCTAGACTCATTCGCCTGGGCGCGCGTCTCTCCGCCGGTCCCGCCGCCATCATTTACAACAGCCAAACTAGCGCCAGCCAGCATGAGAGTCTTGGCTACCGCGCGGAAAAACGAGTAATCATTCCCAATGGCTTTGATTGCCGGCTCCTGCGTCCGGATGAAGCAGCGCGCAAGGCAGTCCGGGCAGAACTGGGGATCACCGACGATACTGTTTTGGTAGGGATGGTAGCTCGCTACCATCCCATGAAGGACCATGTAGGATTCCTCAAGGCCGCTGCCATGGTAGTTCGATCCCATCCTCAAACTAGGTTCGTGCTGGCTGGTACCGGCATTAGCTCTAAGCAACCAGAGTTAGCGGAAGCAATCCAGCAAAATAAACTTCAGACCCACGCTATCCTGCTGGGTGAGCGATCAGACATTCCACGCTTGAACAATGCATTCGATATCGCTTGTTCCGCCTCAGCCTGGGGAGAAGGTTTTTCAAATTCCATTGGTGAAGCCATGGCCTGCGGCGTTCCGTGTGCGGTAACAGATGTGGGCGATAGCGCGTACATTGTGGCCGATAGCGGTTTTGTTGCGCCGCCGCGTGCGCCAGAAGCTCTTGCCAATGCCATCGGACGCCTGATTGATGTGGGTAGATCGGGGCGGCAGCAGCTGGGAGCTAAGGCGCGGCAACGAGTTGAAACCCAATTCAGTCTCCCGGCGATTGTCCAGCGCTATGAAAATCTTTATCTAACCCATTTGCAAAAATGATACTTCGCCTTAGCACCCTGAATCGTCTGCTCAGGCAATGCACCCACCTGGATTATGAATATTCTTTGCTAATCTAGGAGAAATAAGTCCGCAAACTTGTCCAATCCATCTGGTAAAGTACTTATTCATCCTCCACTCCCAAAGAGAGGCTACTGGTGCAAATTGCTGTCATCGGTTCTGGTTATGTAGGGCTTGTTGCTGCGGCTTGCTTTGCCGAACTTGGCCACAAGGTTGTGTGTGTGGACAACAATGTGGAGAGGATTGCCTCCTTGAACGCCGGGGAAGTCTTAATCCATGAGGAATTTCTGCCTGAAGTCCTGGGACGCAACCATGGCGGGCGGCTGAAATTCTCTTGTGATTCGGCTGAAGCCATCCGCGGAGCTACCGCTATCGTGATTGCTGTGGGAACTCCACAGGGGGCGGACGGACAGGCAGATCTTTCCTATGTCGAATCCGTGGCCCATGAAATCGCGCAGCGGTCGAACGGCTATAAGCTGATCGTCGAGAAGAGCACCGTACCCGTCTACACCAATGCGTGGATACAGAAGTTGATGCTGCAAAATGGCTGTGCCATTGAAGATTTTGATGTTGTTTCCAATCCTGAATTTTTGCGTGAGGGAACGGCCGTAACTGATTTCCTTTATCCAGACCGGATTGTGGTTGGCGCGGATAGCGATCGTGCCAGAAAACTCATGCGGGAAATCTACGCACCGCTGCTCAACGGAAGCTATTCCCGTGAATCCGGAGCCGTTCCGGGTCCGGATAACGCTGAGGAGATGGAGTACCTGGAAACCTCGACGCAAAGCGCGGAACTCATCAAGCACGCGTCCAATGCTTTCCTGGCGATGAAAATCTCTTTCATCAACATGGTCGCCAATGTGTCTGAGCGTGTCGGGGCCGACATTGAGGAAGTTCGCCGGGGAATCGGAAGCGATAAGCGTATTGGGCAAAAATTTCTGAGGGCCGGAATAGGTTATGGCGGTTCCTGCTTTCCCAAAGACGTCGCTGCTTTTCAATCTGTGGCGCGGGCTTGCGGCAGCCGCTGGAACCTGCTGGAAGAAGTATCGCGCATAAACCAGGAGCAAATTGACCGGTTCTTGCAGAAAGTTCGTAAAGCAGTAGGGACACTCAAAGGCAAGCGCCTTGCCGCCCTGGGGCTGGCATTCAAAGGCGGTACGGATGACATACGGGAATCACCGGCAATCAACGTCATCCAGGGACTGCTGGCGGAAGGCTGTAAAGTAACCTGTTTTGACCCTGCGGCAATGGGAAAAGCAAAAGAAGTCCTGGGAAAGACCGTAACCTACGCCAGGGACGCTTATGCCGCAGCCGAGAATGCTGATGCGCTGCTTATCTTAACGGAATGGAAGGAGTTTGCGGCTTTGGACCTTAAGCGCATTAGCAGATTGCTGGCTGTTCCCCTGGTTCTGGATGGAAGAAATTTATATTCTCCTGAAACGATGTCCCAGGCTGGGATCACTTATTACAGTGTGGGACGGTCAAACCGTAAGAACCGCTCCGTAGATTTTGCCATGGAGGATGGAGCGCTTCAGTTGCGGCCAATTTCCGGAGATTAGAAAAAACTTATATAGAAAACTATCAGCAACAGCGGTATATTGTTTTACTTTGATATAGCAAAAATGGGAAACGTTAACATTTCTTAATTATCCGTTTATCTCAGTCACTTGTACGATGGACAACACCCCGATAACAAAAATAGCCTTAGGAGAAGTCAATGAGGGTTCTTATAACCGGTGGTGCGGGTTTCATCGGATCGCATCTTGCCGAGCGGTTGGTCACTCGCGGTGACGACGTCACGATTATCGATGACCTCTCAACTGGTTCAATTCACAACGTTAAAGCGCTAAAGACCTCCAATAATTTCGAATATTTTATCGATAGCGTAACCAATGAACGCCTCATGGCTGAGTTGGTGGACTCCGCTGATGTCATTTACCATCTTGCGGCCGCCGTTGGAGTGAAGTTGATCGTGGAAAGCCCCACGCGAACAATGGAAACAAATATTCGGGGCACTGAAATCATTCTGGAACTGGCCGCCAAGAAGAAGAAACGTGTCCTCATTACCTCAACATCTGAGGTTTATGGCAAGCGTGATAGTGTTCCTTTTCAGGAAGGGAATGATCTGGTCCTTGGTCCTCCTGACAAGGGCCGCTGGAGCTACGCCTGCTCCAAGTTGATTGACGAATTCCTGGCCATTGCCTATTGGAAAGAAAAGCGCGTCCCGACCGTAGTGGCCCGAATGTTCAACGTGGTGGGACCACGGCAGACCGGTCGTTATGGCATGGTTGTTCCCAGCTTGATCAAGCAGGCGCTGGCAGGAGACAATCTGACCGTTTTCGGGGATGGCTCGCAGACACGTTGCTTCACGCACGTCGCCGATGCCACGCAGGCCTTGATTGGCCTGGCGGAACACCCTGAAGCCAATGGGAACGTTTACAATATTGGGTCCACAGATGAAATTTCCGTTCTGGAATTAGCTCAACGCATCAAGCATTTAACCGGGTCAAACTCGCAGATTGTTTTCATTCCCTATAGCCAGGCTTATGAAGAAGGGTTTGAGGACATGATGCGTCGCGTAC